>OJAF01000036.1_pt1 | contig 15848 bp, 13 predicted proteins | sample 1589571 | NCBI WGS metagenome assembly OJAF01 (sample SAMN05416854, study PRJEB24817) | seawater metagenome | isolation source: Sea water | place: Canada:Atlantic | collected 2013-11 | reverse complement strand
CAAGTTTAGCCCACTATTTTTAGCCTGTTAATTGGGCGTTAGCTTCTTAAATTGAGAATTGAGATGTCGTTGATAGATCATAAAAAAGAAAAGATTGAAGACAAGGAATTCTCGGAAGATGTTTCTGAGGAGAATTACTCAAGAAAGGACATTTCCAGAGTGTTCGCTGTTGGTAAAACATTCACTAAAGTCAATTTTTCACAGTCAAACCTTAGCTCTTGTTATTTTAGAAATTGTCGTTTTATAAAGTGCAATTTCACTGGTACAGCTTTTAAAGACAGCTACCTGAAAGGATCAAGCTTTCCTGAGTCAAGTTTAAAATACACGACATTTAGCGGTAGTCAGTTAGATGAAACCATTTTAGATAACTCACTTCCTGCAGAAGAAAACCTAGCTAGAGATTTTGTAAGAAACCTGAGAGTCAATTTTACTCAAGTGGGTAATTATGAAGCTGTTAATAAAGCTGCATCAATAGAAGTTAAACTTACGGGCATACATTTACATAAAGCTGCATATTCACGAGAAGCATATTATAGAGGGAAAGAAAAGTATAAAGGTTTAGGGCGAGTTAAAGCTGTTTTATCTCACGCGAAGTGGAAGTTTCTGGATTTACTTTGGGGGAATGGTGAGAGCTTATTTAAGATTTTTATGTCCAGTTTGGCTTTTATAATCCTAGTAGCATCCATCATATTTATGACATCCTCCACTAGTTTCAGTGATACTGCAATTTCAGTTTTTTATAATTTTTGGGGTGTTAAGTCAGATCTTGATATAGCTCGCCCATACATCGTGCTCTTAACTGTTATCCGTTTACTATTTTTTAGTCTATTTGTTTCTGTGCTCGTTAAGAGGCTAGCTAAACGATGAGTTATGAAATCTATATATTTGGTTCCGCTGTTAGAGGGGAAGTTGCAAAAAATTCAGATGTGGATGTTCTCGTTATAACTGATCAAGTTGAAGAAAAATCAACCTTTCCTGAGGCGTGGAGTATATATTCCAAGAAGTCTATAGAAAAACTATTTTCTCAAGGAAAACTATTTGCTTGGCACTTATATCTAGATGCAAAGTGTATTTATTGTTCAAAACCTACAAACTTTTTAGAGCAGTTAGGGGAGCCTGCTAAATATAAAGATCTTATAGGTGACTTTTCTGCCTTAAGTGAATTGCTAGACGACTCTTTAAGTGAGATGGAAATTACTAATAGTGAAGTGTTTGAAATAGGTCTTATTTATACCGCCCTGAGAGATATAGCAATGGTTGCATCAACTGCGCTGTGCGAAAGACCCTGCTTTTCCAGATACTCACCATATAAGATTCCATTAAAAATTTCATTACCTATAGACCTTTATGAGTCAATGATTGAAGCTAGACTAACAAGCACAAGAGGGCTTGAATTTACAGGAAATTCCAGCAGGATAATTGATGAATTGGTTTCTTATAATATTAAACTTTGGGTTCAAGAGATAAAGAAAAAATTATGAGTAAAAGTTTTGCTAATAAAGTAGTCGCTGAGCGTTTAGTGCTTAAGAGTGTCAATAAATATACGTCTGGAACTCTACAATTAACAGGGCTAACCAATAATTCAATTTCTTCGTGGGTTAATTTGCACGGCTTGGAAAAAAATAGTGAAATAGAGCTTATTCTTAAAGAGATTAGTGAGTTATGCCATCGAATGTCTGACAGGAGTAAAGAAGCTTTTGAGTCAATAGACGATAGGTTTCTTGAAGGTATTTCGCACAAGATACCTACACTTATTGACCTTCTGAAAGATAAGTTTAAATAGTAGTTGACGGCAGAAGCTAACAAGTCGTTTAAAAGGACAAAAAACAGTTGGCTTTTGCTCCTTCGTCGCTAATTTTAGCCAACTATTTTATTGCCTCTTAACGAGGCGTTATGTACCACTAAAGGATTGAGCATGGCTAAAATTATCATGGACAACGTTAAAATCACTGCTAAAAATGGTGGTTCAATCAAAAATTATGATTCTGTTGAGATATCTAATAGTGAGATGAACTTTACTGAAAATAATATTGATTTCCATACCGACGAAGCTTTAGCAATTGTTAGAGAAGTTATAGCTTCTGGTCAGCAAGAAAACCTTACTGAGATCATTAAACTATTAAAGTCATCTGAGCCATCAAAACAAGTCGAGGTTGTTAAAAAGAGTTTTCTTTCTAAATTCCTAACAGGTGTTAAAGATGCAAAACCGCTAATAGAAATACTACTTAAAGGTTCTGGTACATAACAACATGCCCTGAGGTGGACAACTAGTAAAATTTAGCTATTTATTGCAAATTTTAGCAGCGGCATACAGTCTTTAAATATTCTATCCTGAACGACCGATTAGTCGAAAAAACTGCCGTTAATGAAAACACACAAGTCAAAATTATAATAGTAACTTCGGTCTTATTGATAGCTTTAGTCTCAATTTTTAATACCCAATACGGTACTTTAATACTTAGTATGTAACGTTATTACTCACCTAGATAATTAATAATTGCCAATTCTCAGCTTCACGGCTCTACATGGCGGCGAAAGTTAGCTAAAATAGCAACAATATGATTATATTTGCAGTTATACACTGCACTTGCATTAGGAAAATTAGTGTCTATTAACGAAAAGCGCCTTAATAAATACATCAGTGACTCAGGTTATTGTTCGCGTCGATTTGCGGATAAATTGATTGAAAAAAGCCGTGTTACTATCAATGGCAAAGTACCTGAGTTGGGCACTAAAGTAATACCCGGTGATAAAGTTTGTGTTGATGGTATGGAAATTAAAGCCAGTGCTAGCAACCATACTGACCGTATTTACATTGCTTATAACAAGCCCATTGGCATTACTTGCACTACTGAACTGCAAGTCAAAGGTAATATTATTGACGCCATTGGCCACTCTAAACGTATTTTCCCCATTGGTCGATTAGATAAGCCATCAGAAGGTTTGATTTTTCTGACGAGCGATGGCGATATTGTTAATAAAATCTTACGTGCTGAAAACGCCCATGATAAAGAATATATCGTCACGGTCGATCAACCGATCAGCGAGCGTTTTGTTGAGAGAATGACAAAGGGTGTCCCTATTTTAGGCACGATCACCAAACCCTGCATTGTTACGCCAGAAAGTAAGTTTGTTTTTCGTATTATTTTAACGCAGGGCTTAAACCGACAAATTCGCCGTATGTGTGAATATTTAGGTTATGAAGTGACGAAACTTAAGCGCTCACGCATTATGAATGTTGAATTGGGCCAGTTACGCCCTGGAGAATGGCGTGATTTAACGGCTAGTGAAATGGCTGAAATAAACGCGGCGGTGGCAGGTTCACGTAAAACGGCTATGGATGATGACTTTGTCGAAAAAGAAGTGCAAGTAGCATCTGAAACTATTGAAAGTGCGAAGAAAATTGATATAGCAGCTGATATTAAACACGACAGTAAAACCATAGAGTCGACTGCCGATAAATATTCAACACGTAAGTTAACCCGCATTGATGTGAAAAAACCTGTGGCTAGCTCAACAGGTAAAAAGCGTTTAAGCCTGAAAAAGAAAAGCTAATTTAATTATGGATAAAGGTCGTTGATAAGACTATGCATGTTCCGGAAAAATGGCGTTTAAATGATGAAACTGATGTGTTTGATTTTATTGATAACTATGCTTTTGCCACGTTAGTGTCACCGTCATTACAATCGAGCCATCTCCCTTTGATGTTAGACCGAGTTAATCGTTGTTTAATCGGTCATTTTGCCCGTAATAATCCACATTGGCGTGAATTGGCAGAAAATACTACTCAGCAACATTTAGTGATATTTAATGGACCTCATGGTTATATTTCACCGACTTGGTATGTAAATAAACCTGCAGTACCAACATGGAATTATGCCGCGGTACATGTCAAAGGTATTGCTGAAATTCTCTCGGGTGAGGAGACAATGCAAGCACTTGACTCGCTGATGCAAAAGTATGAACCAGCTTTGTTAGTTAAGCGTGATGTTGTCAGTGCTGATTATCAAGAAAAATTAAGCAAAGGTATTGTTGGCTTTAAAATATCACTCGATGTTATTGACGCAAAAGCCAAGCTTGGCCAGCATCGCTCAACAGCTGATCAACAAGGAGTAACCCTAGCACTTGGCAATTCTGCTGCCAGTGACCATGAAGCGCTGCTGTTATTTATGCAGCAATTAAACTTGGGGTTAGGTGAGCCAGAGTGAGTTTAATGTTTTAAATTCAATAAATTTGCCGGTGAATATTGATCGGTTAATAATCGAGTGTCGCTTGGCCAATCTTGCGTTGTTGCTGTTGAGGTCATTTGACGACTAATGACCTTGATATCAACATTAAAAGGGCGTAACTTTTTGTTTAGAGACTCAGCACGTTCGGCGATAACTGCTGGTTTTGGCAAAGGCTTGCTGCTGGCTAAAATGATGCGATTACTGTTGTTGTTATTGCGCACATTGAAAAAGTCGCCAAATACTGATTTATAAGTCGCTGACTCATAGTTATATAAATCACTCACTGAGAATGTATTTGCTGCTAACACACCGTTCGCACTGAGTAAGTTTTTAGTTTCTTGCAAAAATTCTTGTGTCATCAGGTGCTCTGGTATGTAGTCACCATTAAAAGCATCGAGAATTATCCAATCATATTGCTGTTTTTTTAATGCTGCACGTTTAACGAAAATGCGACCGTCTTGTACTACCGAGGTCACTTGCTCATTTTCGAAAAAGCTAAAGTAGCTACGTGCCACTTTTATCACTGCAGGGTCTATCTCGACATTGATAATGTTAGCGTTAGGAAAAATTTCGTGCAGGGCATTCGACATACTACCGCCGCCTAAACCAATAATTAAAATACGTTCTGGGTTGGGGTTAATTAATAAGCTAGAAAATAACATTTTGGTATAGTTGAAAACTAACTGTCGAGGATTGTCTACTAACATACAACTTTGCTGAGTTTTAGCGCTTTTGACATTAAACTTTAAGCACCGTAAACCATTATTTTCTTCTACTAATATATTACGATAAAGCGATCGCTCACTGTGAATGGTTTTAGCGTTGGCTTGGGTATTTAATGCGGCACTGATAACTAAGTTAAGCAACATGGCAATCAAAAGGCTAAGCGCTAATTTATTCATCTGCTACTCCTTGGTTATTGCTGTTGTTTTCGCTGACTATTTTTTGCTGATTTAGGCGATTAAAGAGCATGGCACTGACGCCAAGTACAAAGAGTGTGGCACTAAACACCATGATAATATCGTTTACCTCAAATAATAAAACTAAATAAAATGAGGTAATAATGGTGCCTAAGGCACTACCCAGCGTTGAAACAAAATAGAGGAAGCCCGCCACTTGACCACTTTTTTCTTTATCGGTTACCAATAGGCGCACCGAATAAGGTGAAATCATCCCCAGTATCACGGTTGGGATGAAGAATAGCGCCATTGACGCTAGTAGTGAACCGTAGCGAGTATCTTCAATCGCAAGGAAAATAGTTTCCATTATCCCTTGTGAATAAAATGCTACGGGTAAAATCGCAATGCTGGCAAAAATGAAGATTAAACCGTAGCGATTTAATGAAGCGGCTTTTGTCGAAAGCTTGCCGCCAGCTAAATAACCAAAGGATAGACTCAGCATAAATACCGTAATGATACTGCCCCAAATATGGACACTACTACCGAAAAAAGGCGCTAAAATTCTACCACCTAATAACTCAATACCCATAATGCAAAAGCCACTACTAAAGGCCAGTAGGTAGATTAAAGGGTTTTGCCACTGCTGAATTTTATTATTTTTATTAGTCATTTAGCATACTACTTTAGTTATTAGGAAGAGTTTTTGTTTACTGCTGATTTATCTTAAACGGAAGTTAACGCGGATGCTAGGGTATAAAAAAGGCTTGTTACAAAAACAAGCCTTTTTTAAAATCATCATAATTGATGTTTAGCGCTATTTTGCGTTAGCTAATAGTGGTTTTAAAAAACGGGCGGTATGCGAACTTTTATGTTCAGCTACTTGTTCAGGCGTTCCGGTCACCAATATTTCACCACCACCTGAACCACCTTCAGGACCTAAGTCAATCACCCAATCAGCGGTTTTTATCACATCGAGGTTATGCTCAATTACTACGATGGTATTGCCGTGGTCACGTAAACGATGGATCACTTGTAGTAATTGCTTTATATCGTGAAAGTGTAAGCCGGTGGTGGGCTCATCAAGGATATAAAGCGTTTTACCGGTATCTCGCTTCGACAACTCTTTCGATAACTTAACCCGTTGCGCTTCACCACCCGAGAGCGTTGTCGCTGATTGGCCCAGTTTGATATAACTTAAACCGACATCCATTAAGGTTTGTAGCTTACGCTTTACCGCAGGAATAGGTCCGAAAAACTCGAGTGCATCTTCAATGGTCATATCCAATACTTCGTGAATACTCTTACCTTTATATTTTACTTCTAAGGTTTCACGGTTATAACGCTTACTTTTACACACATCACAAGGGACATAAACGTCAGGTAAAAAATGCATTTCAACTTTAATTAAACCATCACCCTGACACGCTTCACAACGTCCGCCTTTAACATTAAAGCTAAAGCGCCCAGGTTTATAACCGCGCGAACGTGACTCCTGTGTGGCGGCAAAAATATCGCGAATGGCAGTAAAAATTCCGGTATAAGTGGCTGGATTCGAACGTGGCGTTCTACCGATTGGGCTTTGGTCGATATCAATTACTTTGTCGAGCAAATCTAAACCGATAATTTCTTTATGCGGTGCAGGCTCTTGCGTTGTTGCGCCGTTTAATTCGATATGGGCAAGTTTGTATAAGGTATCGTTGATCAGGGTTGATTTACCTGAGCCAGAAACACCGGTAACACAAGTCAATAAGCCATTTGGAATCACCAGATCGACATTTTTTAGGTTGTTGCCTGTTGCGCCGTTAAGTTTAACCACATTCTTTTTATCAAAAGGAGTTCTCGTTTTTGGAATTTCAATGCGTTCTCGGCCTGAAAGGTATTGTCCGGTAAGTGAGTCTTCACAAGCTAAAATATCATTTACATCGCCTTGTGCAATAATATTACCGCCATGAACACCGGCACCCGGGCCAATATCGATAACATAATCAGCTGCGCGAATAGCGTCTTCATCATGTTCTACCACAATAACGGTATTGCCCAAATCACGCAGATGGATCAGGGTTTCTAGTAAGCGTTCATTATCACGCTGATGTAAACCGATAGAAGGTTCATCAAGCACGTACATGACACCGACTAAGCCGGCACCAATTTGACTGGCTAAACGAATACGTTGTGCCTCACCACCTGATAGTGTGCCTGCGGCGCGTGAGAGATTGAGATAATTTAAGCCAACGTTCACCAAGAAACCTAAACGGTCACACACTTCTTTCAGAATTTTTTCGGCAATTTGTGCTTTTTGTCCTGTCAACTCCAAGCCTTGAAAAAATGCTAGGGCATCGGCGATGGCATATTCGGCAATGTCAGGTAGTGGAGTATCGGCGATAAAAACATTGCGCGCTTCTAAGCGTAATCGGCTGCCGTTACAGTCGGGACAATGTTGACTGTTAAGATATTTTGCTAGTTCTTCGCGCACAGCATTAGATTCTGTTTCACGGTATCGGCGGTCCATGTTATTTAAAATACCTTCAAATGGATGTTTGCGAATAACAATATCGCCGCGATCATTCATGTATTTAAATTCGATTTCTTGTTTGCCGCTGCCTTTTAAAATTAGTTGCTGGGCTTTTTCGTCTAATTCATTAAACGGTAAATCTAAGGCAAATTGATAATGCTCAGCTAAGGCCTGTAACATTTGAAAGTAATAGAAATTTCTTTTATCCCAGCCACGAATAGCACCGCCCGCCAAGCTTAATTCAGGATTAGCAATAACGCGACTTGAGTCAAAATACTGTTGATTACCTAAACCATCACAGGTTTGACAGGCGCCAGCAGGATTATTGAAAGAGAATAATCTTGGCTCTAACTCTTGCATACTGTAGCCACATTTAGGGCAAGCAAAATTAGCCGAAAAAACTAACTCTTCTTTAGTTGGCTCATCCATAAAGGCCACTTTCACGGTACCAGATGTTAATGAAAGTGCGGTTTCGAATGACTCAGAGAGACGTAGTTGAATATCTTGGCGCACTTTAATACGGTCAACAACTACTTCTATGGTGTGTTTTTTATGTAACTCTAGGGTTGGTGGATCAGAAAGATCACACACTTCACCATCAATTCTTGCTCGAATGTAGCCTTGGGCGGCAAGGTTATCGAGTAACTTAACATGTTCACCTTTACGGTCTTGCAATATTGGTGCAAGTACCATGACCTTAGTGCCTTCTTCGAGTGCTAATACTCTATCGACCATTTGAGAAATGGTTTGTGCGGCAAGTGGCAGGTGATGATCGGGACAACGCGGCTCGCCAACACGGGCGTATAATAAGCGTAAATAATCGTATATTTCGGTAATGGTGCCAACCGTTGAACGTGGATTGTGTGACGTTGACTTTTGCTCAATTGAAATAGCAGGGGACAGACCCTCAATATGATCTACATCGGGCTTTTCCATTAAAGATAAGAACTGACGAGCATAAGCGGAAAGAGATTCAACGTAACGTCTTTGTCCTTCAGCGTACAAGGTATCAAAGGCTAATGAAGACTTACCTGAACCTGAAAGACCGGTAATAACAATTAACTTATCGCGTGGAATATCGACATTAATATTTTTTAAGTTATGGGTGCGAGCACCCCTGACTTCAATTTTCTTCATAATGATATTGTGACCAGTTGAGCGTTGGGCAATTTCGATACGAAATTTTTGTATGCAAATTGCCCAACTGAATGTAAATTACCTTACGCTATATCAACACTTACGATAACCATTAGAACTACAATACCTATCAGTTAAGGTCGTTTTAAAAGCGAGATACACTAAGTGATATGATTAGCCGTTGAATTAATCCGTGGTTGAAATTAACGCAGCATTGCTTCATTTGCTATACCATCTACACATAAAGTTAGAACCGAGAATTATCGCACAGTTTTTAATCCAAATTCATCTTAAATCTCTGTTTTTGTTCATTAGGTGGCCGTGTTAAGATATGCCCGTTTTTCTAGCCTGATTTCCAGTTTAATTAAGAGTTAACATTTTCATGAGCGCATCCGGTTTAAATAGTATTGAGAAAAAGGCCGCATTTTCGTTAGCCTCAGTGTTCGGCCTACGGATGTTAGGCCTGTTTATGATCTTGCCTGTGTTTGCCATCTATGGTGAGCAACTTATCGGTTACAGCCCAATATGGATTGGCTTAGCGATTGGTGCCTATGGTTTAACACAAGCACTTTTACAAATTCCAATGGGCATTTTGTCAGACAAATTTGGACGAAAGCCGGTAATTCTTGCGGGCTTAGTGATATTTTTATTGGGTAGTGTGGTTGCTGCAATGTCAGACACGATCTATGGCGTTGTTCTTGGCCGTGCATTACAAGGCATGGGAGCGATCGCGAGTGCTATATTGGCATTGGCCGCGGATTTAAGCCGTGAAGAACAACGACCGAAAGTGATGGCTACCATAGGTATGTTTATTGGCGTGTCATTTACCATTGCCATGATCATTGGACCTATTGTCGCGCAAGCGTTTGGCTTAAGTGGCTTGTTTTGGTTTATCGCCATACTTACTGTTTTTGCTATGTTGACCATTCAATTTGTTGTGCCAAATTCAATTAACACTGCGCCGAAAGGTGACAATGTTGCGCTGCCTTCGAAGCTTGGCAGTTTAGTGCGTGATGGTCAGTTATCACGTTTAAATGGCGGCGTTTTTATTCTCCATATGGCCTTAACTGCCTGCTTTGTTACTTTACCTAAACAATTTGTGGCGAACGGTTTAGCACTTGAGCAACATTGGCAACTGTATTTACCGACCTTACTCGGCTCTTTTTTCCTCATGGTGCCATTTATGATCATCGCCATAAAGAAACAAAAAGAAAAACAAATGTTTAGTGTTGCTGTTGCTTTGTTAACGTTAGCTTTGATGCTGTTGTGGTACCTACCAAGCAGTATGACCACCTTGGTGGTATCGGTGATGATGTTTTTTACTGCCTTTAATTATTTGGAAGCCACCATGCCGTCAATATTGTCGCGCATTGCCCCTGCCGGTGTAAAAGGCAGTGTGATGGGAATTTACTCGAGTAGTCAGTTTTTAGGTGCTTTTGCTGGTGGTATATTAGGTGGTTTTATTGCCGGAGAATTTGGCGAACAAACGATATTTCTAGTGATGGCGCTCTTTGGCTTAGTTTGGTTGTTATTAACCTTAGGGATGAAACCACTGAAAAAATCTAAGGCTTATAGTTTTGCCACCAATATTGTCAGCGATGAAAAAGCGCGAGAAGTGGCACAAAAACTGAGTGAAATGCCGGGAGTAATTGAAGCTATCATTATACATGATGATGCCGTCGCTTACTTAAAAGTCGATGAGAAAGTTGTAAATTTAGCTGCTATTAAAACCTTACTTAAAATGTGATTATTCAAAATACAGCTATAGTAATAGTATAAAAAATAAAACTTTATACTATGAATAATTTTAAATATATAGGCCTAGATTTTAGTCAAAGTCAAATTTTGTCATTAAAACGCAAAAAACTTTTACTTTGGACTTTCACCATATTATGTGTATTTACGCTAGTTCCTCTAGCATTTAATCATTATCTTTTGGGCAACCATTATTTGGCTTTTGCTCTAATGGCATTTTTCGTTTGTCTTTTGATTGATGCAATATCGGTTCAAGTTAATAACATGTTTATAATCCATCCGTCTTTAGTCGCGTTTTGTTTAGTGGTTTCATTACTCATTTCTATTTATCACTTGGGTGTTGCCGCTGTGTTCTGGTTTTATCCCATCGTGATGATTTTAACCTTCGTACTATCGAAAAATACTTCCTGCTTTTTTAACGTTGTATTATTAGCTGGGCTCGCTGTTATTGGGAGCTCTCAAATGCAGCTTGAGTTAATGCTTAGGGCCATAATTTCGTTAGCCATCACTTGGCTTTTAGCCTTTTTGTTAATGAAAGGAATGAACAACTTAGCGGAAAAATTACGGCAAGCTTCTACTGAAGACCCGTTAACCAAAGTACTTAATCGAAGACAGCTAAATCGAACGTTAGAGGATGCTATTGCATTAAAAAAACGCCATGATATTACTTCTACGCTGATGATATTTGATATTGATCATTTTAAAAAGATCAATGATCACTACGGTCATAGCGTCGGCGATAATGTGATTATTAACGTATGTAATCTAATTAAAAGTATTACACGTAAAGAAGATATACTTTTTCGCTTAGGTGGAGATGAATTTTTGCTGCTAATGAATTACTCAAATGTGAATGAAGCTGAGTATCTAGCACAGAAAGTTTGTAACGCTATGGCCACAATCGACTTGGCTATTCCAGTAAAAATTACTGTCAGTATTGGGCTTTGTGAAATTTCCACTGACTTGGCTGTCCAAGATTGGATTGATGCGGCTGATCGAGCATTATACGAAGCTAAGGCTTCAGGTCGAAATTGTGTAAAAAAACAAACTGAATTGCCTAGCTTATCATTGCATTAATAAATCGCCGAAACCAGACTGCTCGTATGATTTTTTGCGACAGAAAATAGAATAATATCATCTTTGTACTTTCCCATTAATGTCTGACCTAATGGGGATGCTGGAGTTATCGCAGTGATTATAATAAGGTGATTATTTAACGCCACTTGACAGCGTAAACCACCGGCGCAAGGGGTAATGAAATAGTATTTACTTTGCTCATTTTTAGTTTCTAATCGTACTATCGAGCCCAGTGTAATTTCGTGTTCATCTGAAAAATATCTGATTATCATTTTTTGCAATTGGCTAATAGCAGCACGAATTTCTTCTACTCGCCGTGATTGCCCTTCGGCTAAATAACTCTGCTCAATTGCTAAGGTATCGTACTGTGTTTCAGCCACAGACTGATCGTCAGTAGCCGCTTTATGGGCATTATCTGCCGCGACTAAAGCCTGTGCTAACTCTTGTTGTAGCTGGGAAACAATTTCAGTAATGATAATATTTTTGTTGATGTTAATGACTCTTCTCCCAATCTTTTATTCGCAGCATACTGTGATCGGTGAGAAAGTAAATCATCATCTTTTGCTGAGTATTTATAGATAGTATGAAAAAGCCAATCTGACAGGTGTCAAAATAAGACTTGAGTTTTACACGTAATGCAGATATTTTAGATGTACAGCTTCAAGTAACAAACTAAACTTGCTTTAAACACTATTTAACATGACAACCAAAAGTGACTTAATATGAATGATAATGCAGCCTTTCCACATTTATTAGCGCCATTAGATTTAGGTTTTACTACCTTAGCCAACCGAACACTTATGGGCTCAATGCATACGGGCCTAGAAGAAGAAAAAGGTGGTTTTGATAAACTAGCTGCATTTTATCGAGCACGAGCAAAAGGTGGTGTCGGTTTGATAGTTACCGGTGGTATTAGCCCCAATACTCGCGGCCGTTTAGCGCCATTTGGCTGTGAGTTAAGTAAGTTCTGGCATGTTGGTAAACATAAAAAAATTACCGCTGCAGTTCATGAGTATCCGACCAAAATTTGCTTGCAGTTATTACACGCGGGCAGATATGCATATCATCCCTTTAGTGTCTCAGCCAGTAAAGTAAAGTCGCCAATTAACCCATTTACGCCAAAAGCTATGTCCGTTGGGCAAATTAAAGGCACCATTAAAGACTTTGCACATTCAGCAAAATTAGCTAAGAAAGCGGGCTATGATGGTGTTGAAATCATGGGCTCAGAAGGTTACCTGATCAATCAATTTAGCTGTGTCAAAGTCAATAAACGCACTGACGAATGGGGCGGTAGTATTGAAAATAGAATGCGCTTAGCTCTGGAAATTATTCGCGCCGTGCGCGCCAGTGCAGGTGATGATTTTATTATTATTTTCCGTTTGTCGATGCTAGATCTTGTTGACGGTGGTAACAGTTGGCAAGACGTTGTTACTATGGCAAAAGGTGTTGAGGCTGCAGGCGCGACATTAATTAATACTGGCATTGGTTGGCATGAAGCTCGCGTACCGACAATTTCTACTTCCGTGCCACGTGCCGCATTTACTTGGATCACCGAGCGCATGAAAAAAGAGGTCAATGTACCTCTGATTACCACAAACCGTATTAACACCCCTGAAGTGGCAGAAGAAATATTGTCGTCAGGTCAAGCGGATATGGTATCTATGGCACGTCCCTTTTTAGCGGATGAAAACTTTGTCGTAAAAGCTGCTGCTAACAAAAGTGATGAAATTAATACCTGTATTGGTTGTAACCAAGCCTGTTTAGATCATGTATTTAAACAGCAACGAGCTTCATGTTTAGTTAACCCAACCGCTTGTTATGAAACGGAACTCACTTTTGAAAACGCCGCGACCAAGAAAAAAATTGCTGTGGTTGGCGCTGGCCCTGCAGGGTTAGCATTCAGTGTTTATGCTGCGCAGCGTGGTCATAGTGTTGAAATATTTGACCGTGGTAGTGAGATCGGTGGTCAATTTAATTATGCTAAACAAATACCAGGTAAAGAAGAGTTTTTTGAGACCTTACGTTACTTTAACAAGCAAATAGCGCTGCATGATATCGCCTTACATTTGAATCAAGAGCAAAGTGCAGAGCAATTGGTTGCGGCAGGTTTTGATGAAATTGTTTTAGCGACCGGGATTGTGCCTAGAGCGCTTGATATTAAAGGTATCGACCATGAAAAAGTTAAGTCTTATATTCAGGTATTACGTGATAAAGAGCCAGTAGGCAAACGTGTTGCGATTATTGGTGCCGGTGGTATCGGTTTTGACGTTGCAGAATTTTTGGTTGAAGAAGAGTCGCTGACAACGAATCCTGATAAATGGTTGAAAAGTTGGGGCGTTGATAAAAATTACCAAGAAAACGGTGGTTTATCGACTACTCGCGTTAGCGAAACACCTGCACGTGAAATTTACTTATTACAACGTAAAACCAGCAAAGTGGGGGCGGGCTTAGGTAAAACTACCGGTTGGATCCACAGAGCGACACTACAAAAAAATGGTGTGCAAATGTTAGCGGGTATTACGTATGACGAGGTTAACGACGAAGGTTTAGTGATTTCTATTGATGGTAAACAGCAAACACTGCAAGTTGATAATATCATTATTTGTGCAGGACAAGAATCTGAACGCAGTCTTTATCGACAACTTGAAGCACAAGGTGTCAATGCCCACTTAATTGGTGGCGCGAACGTCGCCGCTGAACTTGATGCTAAGCGAGCGATTAGACAAGCAGCAGAGCTGGCCGCGAAAATTTAGGCTGGTCGAGCAACGCGTAAAGTTAATCTGCCATGAGTATTTTATAATAAATGCTCATGGTAATTTTTTTTGAAATTAGGTAAATAAAAACGGTAGTCATTTAAATTGAAATAATCATTAACTTATCTGGGTCAAGTGATATGCTGATAAAAAGCACTTTGTAGATAATCAACAGATAAGAGTGACTATGACACTAATATTTAAACCCGCGATTGCTATTTCGAATTCACTAAGATTTAAAGCTAAATTCTCGCTCTTAGCTTTAATGTTTTACCTGCCATTGATTGCCAGTTTCATCTGGATTGTCAAACAACAATTCCATGATTTAAGCCAATATCAGCAAGAATTATTGGGCAATACTCAGATAGCTGCCGTCATTGAGCTCGAGCAAGCGGTTGGGAATAATCGTCTAAGCTTATCTCGTGGTAATGATATTACCAACCAAATTGAACAACTGGCGCTAGCCGCAAATAATAAACAAACACTGCTTGATGGTTGGCAAAATTTACAAGCAAGTGAGAGAACGTTTAGCGATTTTTCAATGTTTTACGATAAAACCTTTGCTGAAAGAGAAAACTTAGCTGCCGTGAGCGGTTTGTCTCGAGAACCTGATCCGCAAGCTTTTTATCTTGCCGAAGCCGCGTTGATCAGAATGCCAGCTTTAGTTGAATACATCGGCAGGATTAAAGATTTAACCCGCAGTATTATTAATAATGGCGGTTTCAGTGCACAAACCTATACGCTACTTGTGGCCTTAGATAATCGCCTAGATGAGCTGCAGCTGCAGTACGCAAAAACTATTGAGCAACTTAAACGTGTTGCTCCTAACATGTTTAATGACTATTTAGCGCAATACGATGAAGTAAACCAGTCGCTAGACAGTTTTCAAGCATCACTTCGTAGCCAAGTTATTAATCCTGACAGCATTCAATGGCGTGTCGCTCAAGCGGAAAACTTAGGAAATGCGCAATACAAAAAACAGCAAGAGTTAATGGCGTTGTCAGAGCAGCTGTTAGTTGAACGTATTAAAAAATTAAAAAATAGTGGTATGCAGGCGCTGTGGTTATTGTCGATTATACTCGTCGTTATTATGTTAGCGATAAGCTATTTATTGGTGGGCATATACCAATCGTTAAGTGAAAACGTTAACAAAATAAATTTGGCGGCAGAACGCTTGGGTAACGGTGATTTTTCACTTGATATTGTTAGCAGTTCTAAAGATGAGCTTGGTGATATTGCGCGTCGTTTTAGCCAAATGCAGCATAAAATTCATACACTACTATCGAATGTTGCTAATGATGTATCGGTACTAAAATCTGCCGCGGCTAATATCAATAGCCTCACCGAAGCGATGGAGAAAAACATTGCTCAACAGCAACAAGATACTCATCAAGTTGCCAGTTCTATTAATCAAGTTAATGATTCGGTGCAAATCATTTCGTCAAATACCGCAGACGCAAAAACCCTGACAGAACATGCCTACACC
>OJAF01000033.1_pt1 | contig 15949 bp, 21 predicted proteins | sample 1589571 | NCBI WGS metagenome assembly OJAF01 (sample SAMN05416854, study PRJEB24817) | seawater metagenome | isolation source: Sea water | place: Canada:Atlantic | collected 2013-11 | reverse complement strand
CGGCAGCGTCAGATGTGTATAAGAGACAGAATTTGTTGTTTACGATTAGGTTTTTGAGTTGCCGACATAAAACTGAGTCTCTTGTTTTTGTTATATGTTCAGTCGTCATCATTGAAACTGATGACGACTGAATAATTAGCGTGATTGTATAGCGTTATTCAGCTGATGTTCAACAATGAAATCAGCTTTTCTATCTTAGACGCACTTACTGCGATTTTTGTAATGTTTGTTGAATATGTTGTACCAACTTTTTCGCTAGTTCACTTTTGCTCATTAAAGGCAGCACTTTTTCATCGCTTGCTGTGAACACCGTTAGCGCATTATCATCACTATTAAAACCTTGCCCTTGTGCCGCAACATTGTTTGCTGCGATCATATCAAGATTTTTTCGAGCCAGTTTGTCTCGGGCATAATGTTCAACATCTTGCGTTTCAGCGGCAAAGCCAACAGTAAAAGGTTTGTTTTTCATCGCGGCAACATCGGCAACAATATCTGGGTTCTTGATGAGATTAAGTTGCATGGTATCGTGTGATTTTTTAATTTTTTCATCGGCAATATGGTCAATGCGATAATCGGCAACGGCAGCACAAGCAACAAACACATCTGATGTAGCGGCATGGTCTAAAGCGTGTTGGTGCATTTCCATCGCACTGGTTACCGCTATTTTATGACAATGTGGTGGTGTTGCTATGCTCACAGGACCAGAGATAATTGTAACATCAGCCCCTAATTGTTGTGCAGCATTAGCAATAGCAAAGCCCATTTTTCCTGAACTGTGGTTTGAAATGTAGCGTACTGGATCGATAGCTTCACGCGTTGGACCTGCGGTAATTAACCACTTTTGTCCCGCTAAAGGTTTTGCTTTAGATGTGTCATTGTTCATGCTTTCCATGGCTTGGCAAGTTAATGTCACGAGCTCATGTACTTCTAACATCCGCCCTAAACCGACATCGCCACAAGCTTGTTCACCAGCACCAGGGCCAAAAATAGAATACTGCCATGAGGTGAGAGTTTTCATATTATTTTGTGTGGCTAGGTTATGCCACATTTGTTGATTCATTGCCGGTGCAATAGCAATAGGTGCGGCAGTCGCTAAACAGAGTGTGGTTAATAAATCGTTAGCCATACCTGCCGCTATTTTAGCGATGAGATCGGCCGTTGCAGGGGCAATTAAAATAAAATCAGCCCACTTTGCCAATTCAATATGGCCCATAGCCAATTCGGCTTGCGTATCTAATAAACTATCGGATACCGCATTAGCAGAAACTGCTTGTAAGGTTAACGGCGTAATAAAGGCTTTGGCACCTTCGGTCATCACTACGCGAACATCCGCACCCTGATCTTTTAATCGACGTACTAGTTCAGGCGTTTTATAAGCGGCAATACCACCACTAATACCCAAGAGAATTTTTTTACCCTGAAGAATCTGCATAAACTGCTAATCTTAATAACGACAATGGGCGATAAGATAGCATTATTCGCAGTTTTTTTGAAATCACTTTGCAAGGATGCACATATGTTAAAAGACTGGCCTACTGATGAAAAACCACGCGAGAAGTTATTGCAACATGGTGCGCACAGTTTAAGTGATGCTGAATTTAAAGTTAAAAAATTGATGGTTAGGTTTTTTAATCGTCTGCAGTTAATCGATTTGGCTTAGATATGAAAAACTTCATATTGAAATGTTTATTAATTCATCAATGTAGGGTATTTTAAAAGTATCGCTTATTTATAATTTAAAACAGGATGTTTGAAGTGACTCAAAATAACATATCGTTAATTTTTTATTTCGCGACTAACTTAACCTCTCCTTTTCATCTAGCTAAATCACTTAGCTATTATTATATTCTTAATAGCTTAACGTCACTCAAAAACACGCGTAGTTATGTGGACACGATACTTCATCAGCATTTCGCTTCTTTTTAAGCGTTTATAATGACTATTATTGCCCCTTACATTACAGTTTGTATGCCTGTACGAAATGAAGAAAAACGTATTGAAGCAACTCTCGATATGCTGTTGTCACAGGATTATAGTTCCGAGCGTTACGAAATAATTGTTGCTGATGGTGCTTCTTATGATGACACTGCAACTATTGTAAAGCGTATGCAAGTACAACATTCTCAAATTATTTTGAAACACAATGCTAAACAGAGCTCAAGTGCTGGACGAAATATTGGACTTGAGCACGGGCGAGGTGACATTTTTGTAGTTATAGATGGTCATTGCCATATTCCCGATAACCAGCTATTTAACAACATTGTTGCATGTTTTGAAAAAAGCGGGGCTTCCTGTCTGGGGCGCCCACAACCTTTGTCTCCTCCAAATATCTCACGATTTCAGCAATTTGTTGCAAATGCAAGAGGAGCAGCTATAGGTCACGCATCTAACTCTTTGATTTATTCTGAATTTGAAGGTTTTGTTAGTCCACAAAGCCATGGAGCTATGTACAAAAAAGAAGTTCTAGAAAAAGTGAAATGCTTTGATGAAGTATTTGATGCCTGTGAAGATGTAGAATTTAACTTTCGTGTTGAAAAAGCTGGGTTTAAGACATTTATGAGTCCTAATTTAGCTGTGAGTTACTACCCTAGAGAAAATATTTTTGATTTATTTAAGCAAATGAAGGGCTATGGCAAAGGCAGGATTAATTTATTAGCAAAACATTCTGAAACTTTGTCGCTTAAAGGCTTAATTCCACTGTTTTTTGTTGTAGGAATTCTCCTCAACTTTCTCAATTTAATGCTTACTACGAATAAAGTTTTTTTGATCATTTGTTTACTACCCTACTTGCTATACCTGTGTATCGTTTCGCTTTATTCAATACGATTATCTAACTCAAGATCAAGTAAAGAAACTATACAATATCTACTGATATTTCTTACGATTCATATGGGTCTTGGTGTGGGGCAATTGGTCGGAATCATATCTTTTATGACAACGTCAATTTCAACAAGTATCAGACAGAGGTTAATGACTTAATGCTATTTTTTATACGAGTAAATACATTATAAAAAATATTATTCGGCAGCAAGGGTTCATAATATCCATAAGGGCTAAAGTGTATGATCCACGCTTTTCTAACACTGTTAGATACGTTAGGTAAACTGCCATGAAGTGTTTGAGGTAAATGTATTTGCAAATCACCTTTTAAGCACTCACATATTACGATGTCCTTTTTATTTCTCTCTTCGTCTAAATGAACTGATAATGTATGCCCATTAGTTGCTTTTTGGTGTGCCAATAGAACATGGTTTTTCTTTCCTTGTATATATTTCATGCAGCCTAATTCGCGGGGAGTGTCCTGTAAAGGAATCCAAAAATGAATACTCTGCATTTTTTTTACTGAATGCTTATAGGCTTGATCTTGATGCCAGTTGACGGCACCTGATAATGGTTTTTTGTATATCGCATGATCGAACGATACTCGCGCGTGTTTACCGAGTAATTCAGTTGCTAATTTTTGACATTTATTAAAAACTGCAGTCTTTTTTAAACTCGGTAAAACTTTGACCGCATGATTTATTTCGTAGATATTTTGGGATATGAATTTTGCTATTTTAGGTGAATGTCGGGAGGTATTCGTATTTTGTTCTTGTAGAAATAAAGTATCCAGCATTTGCTGAATATTGTTAAGATCGCCGTCTTCAAAAAAATTTGATATTTTGGTGAAGCCACTGTGCCCTAGATTACGTTTGTGACTTTTGTATTCCAATGTCATAACCCCGTTAAATAATTGTAATATGCTATCCAGCTTACATAAATTATAGTTATTTGCCGCGTTTCTCAATGTTTTTTAATTACTTAATGTTTACTAATACCCAAGAGAATTTTTTTACCCTGAAGAATCTGCATAAACTGCTAATCTTAATAACGACAATGGGCGATAAGATAGCATTATTCGCAGTTTTTTTGAAATCACTTTGCAAGGATGCACATATGTTAAAAGACTGGCCTACTGATGAAAAACCACGCGAGAAGTTATTGCAACATGGTGCGCACAGTTTAAGTGATGCTGAATTATTGGCAATATTTCTGCGGACCGGCGTTAAGGGTTGCCATGTTGTTGACCTCTCGAGAAAATTATTAAAAAATTTTGGCAGTATTGCTCAAATATATCAAGCTGATTTAACGAGTTTTTGTCAGCATCACGGTCTAGGTGTCGCAAAGTATGTGCAGTTACAAGCTTGTTTAGAGATGTCTAAACGCTATTTAGCTGAACAAATGAATATGGGGCAAGCGTTAACATCATCACAGAGTACACAGAATTTTTTAACAGCGGAACTGCGTCATGAAACTCGAGAAGTATTTGCCGTATTGTTTTTAAATACGCAGCATCAGGTAATAAAGTTCGAGCGGCTATTTCATGGCACCATCAATGCTGCTGCCGTGTATCCGCGCATCGTTGTTGAGGCGGCGCTAAAATATCAAGCAGGAGCGGTTATTCTCGCGCATAATCACCCCTCTGGCATTGCTGAGCCAAGTATTGCCGATAATCATATTACCACGCGCTTAGAGCAAGCACTGGCGTTAATCGATATAAAGGTGCTTGATCATATAATAGTTGCGGGTTGCCACTGTTATTCGTATGCTGAGCATGGTCGAATAAATGAGCAATAAGCTGCTTTACCATCGAGCGATATAAGAAGGAGTCTCTATGAGTGATATTGACAAAATAGTGGATAGTGAAGAAAACGAACGTCGACGGTCTTTTCGTATAGACATGGAAAAAGAGTTAATTGATATTGTTTGGTGTGATGACAGTGGCAATGAGCAACGTAAGAAAATAGCCTGTTTAGATTTTTCTCGCGGTGGCCTGAAAGTAGATTGCGACTGTGATATCGCGGCAAACACCGAAGTAACAATTGTGTTTAAAGCGGCGAATCCGAATAGTCAAAAATTATTTGGGAAAATAATTCGCTGTATCAAACAAGATAATGGGTGGTTTGAAGTTGCGATACAACTCACAGACCGTGCTTAAGCTAACGCTTGATTATTGAACTATAATGAAGTGGTTGTTGTATTTTAAGTAGTAAAAAAGGAATAACCAAAATGATGATTTTAGTAGGCGGGGAAAAAGGTGGTAGCGGTAAAAGCTGCCTCGCACAGAATTTAGCTGTGTATTTTGCCCGAGAAAAAAAAGCCATTGTATTGATGGTTGATTGCGATCCCCAGCGCACTACATCTGATTGGATACAAGCAAGAAACGCAGATCCGTCGCTACCGGCAATAAATTGTATTCAATTATACGGTAAAATTCGTAATGATTTATTAAGCCTAAACCAACATTACGACTATGTTGTTGTTGATTGTGGTGGTCAAGATAACTTAGCGCTACGCGCGGCAATGTCAGTTGCTGATCATGTGGTTATTCCCTTGAGACCAAAGCGTCGAGATTTAAAAACGGTGCCGCACATGGAAGATATGTTAAGTACCTGTAAAATGGTTAACCCCAAAATGTTAGCATCATTTGTTATTACCCAATGCCCGTCTTTACCCAACCAAGCGGGTCGAATTTTAGAGGCTAAGGAAGTCTGCAGCTCCTACGGGATTAATGTTTTAAACGCGGTAACTTTCAGTCGTAATATTTATGATGACAGTGAAGAATTAGGTTCTTCCGTGCTAGAAATTGAGCCTGATAGTAAAGCGGCTGTAGAAATGATAGCCATAGCAGAGGAGCTATTAGCAATGAAACCGGACAACTCCCATGAGTTTACGTGATTTAAAAAAATCCAAGGATGGTCCAAAGAAGAAGAAACAGTTCACGGTTGATGAATTTATTGCTGATGCCGAAAATTATGCGCAAGGTAAACCGGCAATTGTTAGCAGAGAACACGACGAATTGTCGTTACAGCAAGCTATTTTGGCAGCCAAAGAGCATGTTGAACGAAAAGAAAATGCCACAACGGAAGAAGCTCGTCGTTTTCGCCATGCTACTTTTACCTTGAGTGAAGCAGCAATAGAACAATTACAAGAATTGGCTATTGATAGCAAATTGGCTAAGTCTCATATTATTCGTATTTTGATTGATGAACTTTGTAATAAAGATCAAAAAGAAAAATTAAGTAAATTATTGGCCTCTAAAATAAGCTGAACATGCTGAATTATTGTTCTACTCGGATAATAATTCAGCATAAAGCTGCTTGTTTAAGGTCTGTTTTTAACTTTAACGTGTTGAAATATAAAAAAATTAAAAACTCCTTTCTTAAATTTTGATTAATGCTGGTATTCGTTTTTCACTTTCACTATAATATGCCACCTTTTTCAGGATCCCGAGGCGACGGTCTTGGGGAAATACAGCACGACCTGAAATTAATTTTGGAGTACTCAATATGTCTAAAGTCTGCCAAGTAACAGGCAAAAAGCCAATGGTTGGTAACAACCGTTCGCACGCAAGAAACGCGACTCGTCGTCGTTTTTTACCTAACCTTCAAACTCACCGTTTTTGGGTTGAGAGTGAAAATAGTTTCGTTAAATTACGTTTAACTCCGAAAGGAATGCGTATTATCGATAAAAAAGGTATTGATGCAGTTTTAACTGATATCCGTGCCCGTGGCGAAAAAGTTTAAGGAATTGCACCATGCGCGATAAAATTCGTTTAGTTTCTAGTGCTGGCACTGGCCATTTTTACACTACTGACAAAAACAAAAAAACTATGCCTGAAAAGATGGAGATCAAAAAATTCGATCCTCGCATCCGTCAGCATGTTATGTATAAAGAAGCTAAAATCAAGTAATTGATAGCCTCTTATTTAAAAACCCGGTTTATACCGGGTTTTTTATTGCCTAAAAAAAATCATTCATCAGACCACGGTTAATAAATTTGACGCCAATTTATATTTTCTTACCTTTATCCCATGGCTAAAGTTGCCATGATATTTTTATCTGATATAAACTGATGACAAATTAAAAAGCTTCACGCATTTTTTATGGTGGGCTAGAAAACATATTAATTGGTATCGGAGTTATTATCAGTACTTGTCAAACTATTCCTAAGGTTATTGCCGGACCTTTACTGAGACATGTTAGCCAACAGCAACTGACCTTTTGGTTAGTCACCAGTAAGCCATATGCTTTGACTTTTCAGCTCTATGCTGGAGATCAGCGAACTGTATTGGCTGAAGTACCTTTGGATAGTAAACAAAATCAACAAGTTCGCATTGGCGAGCAGGCGTTTGTAAATTTAATCTCGATAGACTTTCAAGACGCCTTACCCATCAATACTTTACTGGCTTATAATTTTACTTGGACTATCGATGAACAACAGCACTCGCTAGTAGAGTGCTTGCCTGAGATCTTATATTCAGGACAAAAGTATCCTAACTTCGCGATAAAATCCGATATTAAGCAGATGTTGCATGGCTCTTGTCGCAAACCTCACTTTGATAGTGGCGATGGCTTAGTACAAGTTGACCATATAATCTCTGATTCTATTAGCGATGCGACCGTACGACCTGCAATGCTGATTATGTCAGGTGACCAAATTTATGCTGATGATGTCGCGGGTCCGATGTTAGCAGCCATTCATCAGGTTATCGAGTTGCTAGGCTTATATGACGAAAAGTGGCAAGGCACGGTAGTAAACTCCAGCGATGAATTATTTACTAGCCCGCTTTGTTATTATCAAAGAGATCAACTGTTACCGCACAATAGTGCTAATAAAGCGGTTTATGAAAAAATATTTGCCGCCAGTAAAAAGCCAATATTTACTTCGGTGAATGCTAAAAATCATCTGGTGACCTTGGCGGAAGTTTTCGCCATGTATATATTAACGTGGTCACCGGTGATGTGGCGCAGGGTAGATTTAAAATCGCACAAGGTGGCAGACGCTTTTTCCGTGACTTATCAAGCTGAAGCCGAGGTAATTGAACGCTTTTCTGCTGGTTTGTCGATTGTTGGGCGAGCATTAGCTCATATACCAACGTATATGATTTTTGATGATCATGATATTACCGATGACTGGAATTTAACCCGAGGTTGGGAAGAAGCCGCGTACGAGCATCCATTCTCTAAACGTATTATTGGCAATGCCTTAATCGGCTATTGGTTGTGCCAAGGTTGGGGTAACGCGCCGGACAAATTTATCGAATTTAATGCCAAGGCGAAGCATTGTTTTACCGAGCAAGGGTATGCGCAACAAACACAACTTATTGAGCAACTATTAGCTTGGGATCAATGGCATTATAGTTTAGCAACGAGTCCGAAAATTATCGTGCTAGATACCCGTACTCAACGTTGGCGCTCTGAAAGTAATGCGAATAAGCCTTCAGGTTTAATGGATTGGGAAGCGTTGTCTGATTTACAACAAGAGCTCATTAATCAACCTGAGGTGATCTTAGTTTCTCCTGCACCGATTTATGGCGTTAAGATGATTGAAACCATTCAACGGATTTTTACCTTTATCGGTTTGCCCTTAGTGGTGGATGCTGAAAATTGGATGGCACATTCAGGAACCGCTAATGTGATGTTGAATATTTTTAGGCATTATAAAACGCCGCCACATTTTATTATTCTTTCTGGTGATGTACATTATTCATTTTTTTATGAAGTTACCCATAGGTTTAGGCGCAGTAGCTCGCGTATTTTTCAGATCACATCCAGTGGTATTAAAAACCAATTTCCTAGTGGCTTGCTGCGCTGGTTAGAGCGTTTAAATCGCTATTTATATAACAGTCGCTCGCCATTAAATTGGTTTACCAAGCGTCGTCGTATGAAAATCAAAGTACGTAAGCCAAACCCTGAACAACGAAATACCTTAGTCAATCAAAGTGGCATTGGCTTAATCACGCTAACGGCTGATGAACAAGTGGTTAAAGCTGAGTTATTGACGGCAAACAATGAAAGGGTACTATTTCACCCTTTGCAAGCTAATGAACAAAGTGAATAGTAAGGTTTTTCTAACTGATGACTGACAATAAAAAAAAGGAGCAGCCATATTATGCGCTGCTCCTTTTTTATGTCTGAGTTTAACAGCCAGTTACGATTTTTGCTGCTTTATCCAATCCATCGTCAACTCTTCAAGTAATGCCATCGGTAAGCTGCCATTTTTTAGCATTTGATCATGAAACGCTCTAATATCGAACTTGTTCCCTAGTGCTTGTTCAGCTTTTGCGCGTAGTTGACGAATTTTAATTTCACCAATTTTGTATGATAGCGCTTGTGCTGGCCAGCTGATGTAACGGTCGATTTGGCCAATAACGTCAGCCATGCTCAACGCCGTATTTTCGGCTAAATAATCAATTGCTTGTTGGCGAGTCCAGCCTTTCGCATGGATACCAGTATCAACCACTAAACGACAGGCGCGCCATGCTTCATAAGTTAAACGTCCGAAATCGCTGTAAGGGTCTTGGTAAAAGCCCATTTCTTTACCTAAACGCTCTGAATATAAGCCCCAACCTTCACCGTAAGCGGCGTGATAAAGGGTTTTACGAAACTCAGCCATATCAACTTCTTGCGCAATCGCACTTTGGAAGTGATGACCGGGCTCTGCCTCATGAAAGGTTAATGCTTCTAAGGTGTATAACGGCTGGCTTGCTAAATCTTTAGTTTCTAAAAAGTAAGTCCCTGATGTTGTGCCGCTGCCATCTGAAGCAACATAGTAAGCTCCGCCATTAGGGCTTGATTTAATATCAAAGGTTTGGCGAGGTAGCACTGAAAACCACTTAGGGAGTTGTGCCGCCATTTTACGGGTGATGTAACTGGCTTTTTCCAACATGTCTAAAGCATTGTCGGTATAAAATTGCTCATCGGTACGTAAAAATTGAATAAAGTCTTTAAATTCACCTTTGAAGCCGACTTGTTTGATAATTTGCTGCATTTCTTTGCGAATGCGGGCCACTTCATCTAAACCGGTTTGATGTATTTCGTCAGCTGACAGCTGAGTCGTGGTGTAGTATTCAATTAAGTATTGGTAATAGTCATCGCCACCTTTAACACTGCTAATACCGGCTGTAGTTCGGCAGTTAGTCATATACTCTTTAGTAAAAAAATCGTAGAAGGCTTGGTATTCAGGTAATACGGTATCGCTAATTAATGTTTTTACCTGTTGACGATACTTTGTTTGCTGCGCGGCTGAAATTGCCTTTGGCATATTCAACAAAGGCGCGTAAAAAACACTGTCTTCAACATTATCAACTAAGTGCTTACTGATCGATTTTTCGTAAGCTTTAAAACTTTCACAATAATGTGTATGACCTACCGCAATCGCCTGTTTTAAATCGACAATATGCTCTTGGTTGTAACGCGGGTAGTCAGCAAGACTAATTAAATAATTGCGATAGTCTTGTTCGGTTAAAAACGACATATTCGCTGGTGCACCGGCAAAGTAGCTATGAAACCCCGAATAGTAAGTTAACGGATATAAGTGGTCTTGGAATTGATAGCTTTTTGCTTCCGCTTCACGCTCATATTTAAACAGTCGATAAGTAACTTGATCGGCAGCAGATAATTGCATTACATCAATGTTTTCAATACGAGATAATAGTTCATTGTTGTATTTTGACCGACGTTCGCGACCATGTGCTGACATTTCTGGTAATTTACCCTTCATACGAAAGGCATCGGGGTCTTTACGAAAGAATATTTGCTCTTTGTTAGCCGTTTGCCAATGTTCATCGAGCAGCTGGGTAAATTGTTCACTTGCTTGATTGGCAATAGCGCTTGATGCGCAGAACAAGCCACTCAGTATTAAAACACCGGCACTCATTTTTGATAGTTTCATGGATAAACCTTACCTTGGATATTTTTATTATTGCCATTAGTGTAAAGCTAAGTACAAATAAGCTCAATTTTTTCGTATGATGATCATCAGTTTATAAGCTTAGTGTAGTGTCATGATTAAATTATCAAAATCTGGTTGGAATAATGTCATTATTTTTGCAGTAATGGGTTTTATTTTATTAATTAACGTGGTGAATAAAAAAGTTTACTCACCTGAAGGTGAAAACCTTGAGGAAAGTGCTTACCAAGCGCTGACTATTATCGACCAGAATCAAGTGATACTTGCTTTGACGGTACAAAACGTTGTGCTAGTAGAACGCATCGGTCGTACTTGGCGAGCGCGGCCAGCCAGCATTTCCGGCCAAGGGCTAGAGCAAATGATGATGTCATGGCAGCAAAGTAGCGGTGAACTTATGGCACAGGCGCCAGAAATTGATCGCCAGTTTTCACTCGACGTTCAACTTGATATTGCTGGTGTTGCTGAGCCATTACAGTTAAATGTTTATGCCACAGAGCAACAGTTACTGGTTTTTAATCAAAGCAGCCAACAATGGCTAGCCTTGCCAATTGAGATATATGGGCAATTATTTCCACAAGAGATCTTTGCTAATTAACGAGTGTAATGGCGATTACACCCAAATGAGAGCTTAATATTATGAGAAAATGTGCAATTTTATCCATGGACAGTTTGGCTGATTTTGAAGCGTACGATGACTTGATTGATCAGCCGATGCTGGCATTGGGCTGGCAAACAGAACTGGTATCGTGGCGCAATAGTGCGGTCAATTGGTCAGACTATGAGGCTGTCATTATTCGTAGCCCTTGGGATTACCAAGACGATATGGAAAGTTTTGTTAAGGTGCTGACGAATATTGAACAATCTAGCGCTCGTTTAGAAAATAGCTTAGCGGTTGTGCAATGGAATATAAACAAAATCTACTTAACGCATTTAGAGGCTGATGACGTCACTATCGTACCAACATTGTGGGCTGATGCGTTTAATGCCGATAGCCTTGCGGGTTATTTTACCCACTTCGCCACTGAGCAAATCGTGTTAAAGCCAAGAGTGAGTGCTAATGCCGATAATACTTTTTGGTTAACCCAAGATAATTACCAAAGCAAAATTGCCGAGTTAAGCGCAGCATTTGCCAGTCGAGAATTGATGGTACAGCCCTTTATGGCCGACATATGCCAAGAAGGTGAATTTTCTTTGTTCTATTTTAATGGTGAATTTAGTCACGCGATATTAAAAACACCAGCCAAGGGGGATTTTCGAGTCCAAGAAGAACACGGTGGCGGTTTGTTATCCGTAACACCAGAGCCTGCTTTGGAAGCTGCGGCAAATAAAACCATGCTAGCCATTAGTAAACTGCATGGCGATTTACTGTACGCTCGTATTGATTTTGTTCGCTATCAAGATACCTTTGCTTTGATGGAAGCCGAATTAATTGAACCATCACTATATTTCAATATGGATGCTGCTTCGCCACAACGTTTTGCAAATGCGCTAGTTAGCCGTATGGCGAATGCAGAAAACCAGTCAAAATAGGACTCATTTTAAGATGCCAGAGTTACCAGAAGTTGAAGTGTGTCGTTTAGGCATAACACCGCATATTGCTGGGCAGAAAGTTGCTGATGTAGTGGTGCGTAATGCCAAGCTTCGTTGGCCGATCCCTGATGAGGTGCACAGTGTGGTCGGAAAAACTTTAGAAAAAATAGAGCGCCGTTCAAAATATCTGCTGCTTAGGTTTGCTAACGGAACCTTATTACTGCATTTAGGTATGTCGGGTTCAGTACGTATTTTAGCGCAAGATACCCCCGACATTAAGCATGATCATTTCGAAATGTTGTTTGATAATGGCAAAATGTTACGACTGAATGATCCTCGTCGTTTCGGCGCGGTACTTTGGTTTCCGGAGCATCATGATTTGCAGGGGTTGTTAACCAAATTAGGTCCTGAGCCGCTTACCGATGATTTTACTTATGGACATTTGTTCGCGAAAGCAGGTAATCGCAAAGTACCGATCAAGACATTTTTAATGGATAACCACGTTGTGGTTGGCGTTGGCAATATTTATGCTAATGAAGCATTATTTATCGCCAGTATTCATCCCGCCACTTTAGTAAATAGTGTCAGCGAAGAAAAATTTAATGAGCTTACTGATATTATCAAAACGGTTTTGGCTGCTGCTATTGAACAAGGGGGCACGACCTTAAAAGACTTTACCCAAGCTGACGGTAAACCAGGCTATTTCGCGCAAAAGTTATTTGTTTACGGTCGAGCCGGTGAAAAATGTGACGGTTGCCAAACGGTATTGGAAGAAATTCGCCAATCGAATCGTAGTTCAGTTTTCTGTCCTCAATGTCAGGTCATGCCAAAACCTCAGCCTCAACGAGAAACTGTGGCGAAAAAAGCTGTAGTTAAAAAGTTAAAAGATAAAAAGCTAAAAGCGAAAAAACCAAAAGATAAAAAAGCGGCGATACAAACGATTAAAAATAGCTAACATCTTACTGACGTCTCTTGTGTTGAATTTGCGCTTAAGCACACAGACGGCTACTTTATGCCACGTATGTTGTAAAGATAGATGGGCGATTTGTAAAAGTCGTTTAACGCTATTGTTTTATCGGGCTTACTTGCGGGTAAGGCAAAATTATTACTGATCAAGAAATTTATATCGGGTTGATCCTGTTGTAGTTTAGTCGCTATTTTTACCATAGCTTCTGGGTATAAATAGCAAATAAGCACTGATGCCGTAGGTAGCTTTACCTGCAAAAAGTTTGCTCGGTATAAGGTCAAATTTTCTAAGTGCAAAGCCTTTTTAAGTGCGGTTGAAATAAGCCAGGGTAGCCAAGATAATTCATAGCCTATCACCGGTCTTTGCGGTCGATGTTTTGCCAAGGGAATAATAAGGTTTCCCCAACCACTGCCTAAGTCAATAATAGCTCCTGTGCCCGTTTCATCGACTAATTCCAGCATAGCCTTATAAGCTTTGCTAGAACTTGGCATGGGTGAGATTCCTAACTTTACCGTGTTGTAAATTAGTGATATGGCAATAAATACCGCGGCAATAATCAATAGAATATCAAGTACTATCAAAGCGTAATTCCGAATTAGATGGCGCAAACGAAAATGAAGAATACGCTAATGGTGACATTTATACTAAGCAATGCTGCAGATGATTATTATCCTTTGTGCCGCTCGATCATTTTGTAAATGAGGGTTTATCAAAGTATATAAGGCTAGCGCTATTTACTCTCAGGTATTCACTGTATACTGATGTTTTAAGTATGATGGTTAGATTGACTTGCTTGCTACAGTGCCGTGAGCGGCAGTAGTATCGCCAGCTAACCCTAGAAGAGTTAAATAATCGTATGAAACCCTACGCAAATATTGCTGAGCTAATTGCCACATTAGAGTCTGAGATAACCGCACTTACCGCAGAAATTGCTACCTTAAAAGAGCCACCTGAGAGTTTTAATGAACAGGTTATCTTTAAGTACATTGATACTTGTAGCACAGGCAAAACAAAAGACTTTGTTAGAACCTTAGGGGTTAAATCTGAGCGAGGTTCACTATTTTCGTCGGGTGATGTTAGTAAACTAATCAAAGATGGCGCGGACGATATTTCGCCGGAATTACTTGCTATAGCACGAAAGGTGGCTAGTATGAAAAATAAAAATGGTAAGCACCGTTAATCCATAAGCGATATTCAATTTAAAGCAATATCAATAAATTCAAATTCTAATTTGTCATGGTGATAGCAGATTAGAATTATATTTTTCACCGAAGATAAAGAGAACATTATGAGTAAAGGTATAGTTAAATGGTTTAATGCCGATAAAGGTTTCGGATTCATTTCTCCAGAAGACGGCAGTAAAGATTTGTTTGTTCATCATTCTGAAATTCAATCAGGTGGCGAATACGCAACATTGGCTGATGGCCAAGCAGTTGAATTCGAAGTAGGTCAAGGACAGAAAGGTCCATGTGCAAATAAAGTAGTGGCTGTTTAAGCGCTAGTACAAGTCCTATAAAAAACGAGTGTACTTTGTGCACTCGTTTTTTTATGCCATGAAAAAACATTTCAGCTGCTTAAATCAATAGTACTTTCAGCTAAAACTTGTTTGGGATAAGTTAGGTATTGGTATTTTTTTGCATACTGTTTTCAAGTGCGTGCTTAACGCTAGGATGAACAAACTGCCCAACATCGCCATTATGCAGCGCCACTTCCTTCACTAAGGTGGAAGAGATAAAAGAGTTCTTTTCAGCCGGCGTTAAAAATACTGACTCTAAATCCGGCGCCAAACGTCGATTCATGTTAGCTAATTGAAACTCATAGTCAAAATCAGAAACCGCCCGTAAGCCACGAATCAGCACCTGCGCCTTATGTTCTCGAGCAAAATCTATCAATAAGCCCGTAAAACCGACTATCGTCACATTCGGCAAGTGTTGGGTAACTTCTTCAAGTAAAGCGACACGTTGGGCTAAATCAAAGTGTGGTTTTTTACTCGGGCTAGCAGCTATACCGACAACCACCTCGCTAAATAAGCGACTTGCGCGCTCGATTAAATCGGCATGACCATTGGTGACGGGATCAAAAGTGCCTGGGTAAATTGCTTTTACTGACATAGATTAGAGTTTTTTATTGTGTAAAAACCTTATTGTAAATGCCAAGCAGTGGAATTTCAAAGCTATCTTATTTAACGGCTTGCTGTTGCAGTGTTGCGAGCATAGCTGTCATCTGATCATTAATCATATTTAGCGCTTTGTATGGCCGGATCATAACTTTAAATTCAGTAATTTTATTTTCGTCATTCCAGGTGATCATATCAATACCATTGATCTCGATACCCTGAATATTTAAAGAAAACTCTAACACTGCCGAGTTGTCTCCTGAAAACTCTCGATGGTAATTGAAGGTGCCATTTAAAAATGTGTGAAAAGCAGCCGTTAAATACATGCTAACCATTTTTTTTCCTTGAATAGGGGTATGAATAACCGGTGAGAACAAGGTTACGTTGTCGGCAAGCAAAGTTGAGACTTGATCGACTTGCTTACTTTTTATCATCGTATGCCAATTATTAAGCATTTTCATTGTCCTTTTGATTGATTTTTATTCACTGTTAGCTAAGATGCCGTTAAATCTGACAGCTGTCAATATTGAAGTTGCTTAAAGTATTTACTCGAAATACTTTCTGTCTCTTATACACATCTCCGAGCCCACGAGACGCTACGC
>OJAF01000032.1_pt1 | contig 16267 bp, 19 predicted proteins | sample 1589571 | NCBI WGS metagenome assembly OJAF01 (sample SAMN05416854, study PRJEB24817) | seawater metagenome | isolation source: Sea water | place: Canada:Atlantic | collected 2013-11 | reverse complement strand
TACGAGATAGCGTAGCGTCTCGTGGGCTCGGAGATGTGTATAAGAGACAGGCTGAAACTATTGCACAGTTTTGCCGTGTGTTGGGCAGTTTTGCTGGTAATCTTGCTTTAACACTCGGTAGTTATGGCGGGGTTTACATTGCCGGCGGTATTGTCCCGCGTTTTATTGAGTACTTCCAAGCGAGTGATTTTAGAATGAGATTTGAAGCAAAAGGACGTATGTCGGGCTTTAACCAACCTATGCCAACCTTTGTTGTTACGGAAGAACAACCCGGCTTGCTTGGCGCTTCTGCATACCTTAAACAGTTTATGTCAGACCAAAATAAAACATCTAACACAATCAGGAATTAAGAGGGATTATGACGTTATCAAATAATTGGCAAATGCAGCCATCGGATCTTTTTGCCATGGGTCCTATAGTTCCTGTGTTGGTGATAAAAAATGTTGAAGATGCACTGCCAATCGCAGAGGCACTGCTTGCAGCCGATATTAAAGTGCTAGAAGTAACATTACGGACACCAGCAGCGTTAGATGTGATCAGCACCATTGCAAAACATTTGCCTGAAGCTGTTATTGGCGCAGGTACAGTAACAAACCGTGACTTGTTACAAAAATCTTACGACGCAGGAGCAAAGTTTGCCATCAGCCCTGGTTTAACGCAAGATTTACTCCAAGCCGGAAAAGCAGGTAACCTTGCCCTGATCCCCGGTATTTCTTCAATTTCTGAGCTAATGGATGGCATTGATAGTGGCTATGACCACTTGAAATTTTTCCCTGCAGAAGCTTCTGGTGGTGTCAAAGCACTACAATCAATTGGTGGGCCATTTCCTGATATTAAGTTCTGCCCAACCGGTGGAATTAACTTAAATAATGTCCGTGATTATTTAGCATTACCCAATGTTTCATGTTGTGGTGGTTCATGGTTAGTGTCGGATGAAATTATTCAGCAAGCTAACTGGCAAGAAATTACCCGTTTAGCTAAACAAGCGTTAGCACATGTAAAGTAAGACCATGAAACATTAGCTATGCTTCATGGCTAATTAAACTTATAGAGCCAGGCAATAGCCTGGCTTTTTTATGGCTCGAAATAGATTACAGCCCAATTTTGTTGCTTTATTTCATTAATATCGGTTCAACACTCTCGTGATGTATCGATGATATAGCACTATAAGATGGGTTTAGGTAGGCAAAATAGGTTAAATTTTATGAGCTAACTACCGAGTTAATTATTTTATATTGAAGACAAAAAAGCCAGAATATATTCTGGCTTGGAGATTTTATTCGCTGGTATCTTAATGCGAAAGCAATAGCTTTACGATGTAGAGATATAGGTCGCTAAGTCTAGAATTTTATTAGAATAGCCAATTTCATTATCGTACCAAGAAACGACTTTAACGAAGGTGTCTGTTAACGCAATGCCGGCTTCAGCGTCAAATACAGAAGTACATCGTTCACCGATAAAGTCATTTGATACCACCGCATCTTCGGTGTAGCCTAAAATACCCTTTAATTCACCTTCAGAAGCGCTTTTCATTGCGGCACAAATTTCTTGATAACTTGCAGGCTTTGCTAAGTTTACTGTTAAATCAACGACTGAAACATTGGGTGTTGGTACTCGAAATGCCATGCCTGTTAGCTTGCCATTTAGCGCTGGAATAACTTTACCCACAGCTTTAGCCGCACCGGTAGATGATGGAATAATATTTTGGCCTGCACCGCGCCCGCCACGCCAATCCTTTGCAGACGGGCTATCAACCGTTTTTTGTGTTGCGGTAGTGGCATGTACTGTGGTCATCAAGCCGTCTTTTATACCCCAGTTATCATTCAGTACTTTAGCTATAGGGGCTAAACAATTTGTTGTACAAGAAGCGTTTGAAACTATGTCTTGTCCAGTATATTCAGTGTTATTAACACCCATAACAAACATCGGCGTATCGTCTTTTGATGGGGCTGACAGTACCACCTTTTTTGCGCCTGCGGTTATGTGTTTACGAGCACTTTCGTCAGTTAAAAATAATCCGGTAGACTCAACCACAACGTCAACATCTACATCATGCCACTTTAAATTTAATGGATCGCGCTCTGCGGTTACACGCACATTCTTGCCGTTAACCACTAAGTGGCCATCAACAACTTCTACAGTGCCATCAAAACGACCATGAGTAGAGTCGTATTTGAGCATATAGGCAATGTAATCAACATCAATTAAATCGTTAATCGCAACTACATCAACATCTGCTCTAGTAAATGCTTCTCTAAACACGAATCGGCCGATTCGACCAAAACCGTTGATACCTACTCTAATTGTCATAATAAAACCTTAAAATAATTTATGTAGTAAAATTACACCATTTATCAGGAATTACAAGAAATAAATCGTCATATAGCAATAAACATTGATTTTGCACTTGTTTTATTACGTATTGTTACTAAAATACCCGACATTAAGCTGAGCTTATATTAATATGGCTGTATACTGGCTTTTTAATAGGAGTCACCTCTATTGGTAATACAATTTGACTTACCTTTAATATTTTGGATATTTTATGATAAAAAACAAAAGCATATGTGATATTGGATTTATTGGTTTAGGCGTAATGGGGAAGAACTTAGTCCTTAACTTAGCCGATAATGGTTTTAGTATCGCAGCATTTGATCTCGATATTAGCAAAATAGAAGGGGTGATTTCGCAAGATAAAGCCGAAAGTGGTTTATCAACCGCTCGTGTTGTGGGGTGTTCTTCTTATACTGAACTACTTGCTTGTTTAAAACCGCCACACCTCATCGTATTATCGGTACCTGCTGGAGCACCTGTTGATCAAGTATGTGAAAACTTGATCGGTGCTGGCATCCAGCCTGATGATATTGTTATCGATACTGGCAATAGCTTGTGGGTTGATACGGTGGCACGCGAGAAAAAATATAAAAGTAATTTTATTTTATTTTCTTCAGCGGTTTCTGGTGGTGAAGTTGGCGCGCGTTTTGGACCAGCATTGATGCCTAGTGGCTCTGCGTATGCATGGACACGGATCAAACCTATCTGGCAAGCAATAGCGGCGAAAGTTGATGCAAAAACAGGTAAGCCGATTGAGCGTACAAAACCAGGCGAGGTCGTCACCGAAGGTGAACCTTGTGCGGCATATATTGGCCCAGCAGGTGCAGGCCACTATGTTAAAATGGTTCATAACGGTATTGAATACGCTGATATGCAAATTATTTGTGAGGCATATCAAATGTTACGCGATGGGTTAGGGCTAAACAGTGACGAAATAGCGGATATTTTTCAAGGCTGGAATCGTGGTCCGTTAGAAAGTTACTTAATGGAAATATCGGTTGAAGTGTTACGTCATCGTGTTGGTGAAGAACAAACTCCCTTGGTTGACTTAATTTTAGATAAAGCCGGTCAAAAAGGTACGGGACTTTGGACGGCAGTCAGTAGCTTGGAATTAGGCACACCCGCGCCAACGATTGCACAAGCGGTTTATGCGCGCTCTATATCATCATTTAAAGATTTACGTGTGCAAGCTGCCGCTAAATTGCCTGGGCCACCAGCGATAACATTTGATGTGAATGAAAAAGAAGCATTTATTGAGCAGTTACATGATGCTATATATAGCGCAAAAATTTGTGCTTACGCTCAGGGCTTTCAATTAATGAAATTGGCAGAGCTAGAGCATAATTGGCAGCTTAACTTTGCTAGCATTGCAAAAATTTGGCGTGCAGGCTGTATTATCCGAGCTGCGTTTTTACAGTCAATCACTCAAGCGTTTGAGCGTACACCTGATTTAGATAACTTACTACTCGATGATTTTTTTGCTGAGCAGTTAAGCCTTCATCAATTGAACTGGCGTAAAACCGTGTCAAATTCTGCTCTGATGGGTATTCCAACTGGCGCAATATCATCTGCGTTATCGTATTACGACGCTATGCGCTGTGCTGCTTCACCGGCAAATTTATTACAAGCACAGCGAGACTTTTTTGGTGCCCATACCTTTGAGCGCACTGATAAAGTGGGTAAAAAGTATCATGTTAATTGGTCCACACCAGTGCGTGATATGGTCGAAATAAGTTAAATACCATCAGTACATATGGTGCTATTTAAGTAAAATACTTATGTAGCACAATATATTGAATAGCCAAGTTTACAAAGCGCTACCTGACTATCAGTGTCAGGGGTTAACAATATTTACATGTGAGGGGATTTGAACTCACCGGCTCTGATCTTCTTTAACGTTGTCGCGGCCACTTTGTCTAAAAACGTGCCATTTAAGTTGTTGGCACTGACATAGCTCTCTAAGCTTTTCGTCGTTATATTGGTATCTTCGGGGCTATATAAATGTAATATTTTCGACCAAATATAAGCTTGTTTATACTCTTTTTTATCGGCAAAAATACTCGCTATTGATTTAAATATCTCATTGTCTACCTTGGCATCCATCGGATATAGCTCTAACGCATGATAGAGAATTTTTAAGGTTTTATTAGGATCACGTTTAGCATAAAAACTCGCTAAATTAACTTGTCTGTTAGGTCTTTCCAGTAACTCATTACCTTCTAACGCAACAAACTTACCTAACGAGTGCTCATTTAGATATCGCGACCAATGATAAAATAAAAGATCTGGATGCTCAGAATTACGCGTCGCCAGTGAAATTTCTTTAATTTTAGCTTGTGCTTTAATAACATTATCAATACGTATGGTCTTTTTTACCTTTAACTTGATATGCTCAATTTTTGACGCATGCTCCATACATTTCCCATAACCCTCGTAAGCAATTAATTGTTGAAATTTATTACTATCGCTGGCTTCGGTTTTATGTGCTAAGTTAGCAAAACCAACCGCAATCCTTTCACGTTTACACCAAGTGTCTTCTTGAAACTCTTGACAAATTTCGGGATTTTGATTGCATAACTCAGCAAAATTGGGTCCGTTTTCACAAGCCATTAATGTACATAAAGGCAAAATGCCGGCAATTTTATAAAATTTCATATTTTTCTCAATTATAGCCCTGAAAAACGTCTGTAACTGGTGGCGAAATAATTCATGTTGGATTACAATATGCGCCGCATTTAGTTTATTAGTAATTATATCTGTTAATTAATAATAACCCATCGTTCAATTGACTGAAATAAAAGGTTTACGCAATGACTTCTCATCTTGAGGAACAATATCAAACTAGTTGGCAAGAACGTCAAACATTCGCTGAAAACATGCAGCCGATCATCGGACAATTATTTAGAAATAACGGTATCGAAATTTCTATTTATGGCCGCCCACTAGTAAATGCTTCTGCTATCGACATTATTAAAGCACATAAATCAGTGGCTTTACACGAAGAAAATAAATTACGTTTACGTGAGAGCTTCCCATTCGTGAAAGCGTTAGCCAGCATGTCTTTAGCGCCTGCGCGTATTGATGTTGGTAAGTTAGCCTACCGTTATTTATTTAAAGGCGAAGCAAACGGCCTGTCAATTGAACAATTTTTAGAAAAACAATTAAGTACTATTGCGAAAGATACCGACGTGCAAGAAACTAAAGACGTTGTACTTTACGGATTCGGTCGTATTGGCCGTTTATTAGCGCGTTTATTAATTGAACGAGCGGGTCCAAACGCTAAATTAAACCTGCGCGCTATTGTTATTCGCCCAGGCAAAGAAGATGATTTAGAAAAGCGTGCGAGCTTGCTTCGTCGTGACTCAGTTCACGGCGCATTCAACGGTAGCATCACCATTGATAAAGAAAATAACGTTATTAAAGCTAATGGCGCTTTTATCAAAATCATTTATGCCAAATCACCATCAGAAATTGATTACACCGCTTACGGTATTAATAATGCGTTAGTGGTAGATAACACCGGTATTTGGAGCGATGAAGAAGGTCTAGGTCAACATCTTCAATCTAAAGGTGTTGCTAAAGTATTACTAACTGCACCCGCTAAAGGCGATATAAAAAATATCGTTTATGGTGTAAACGAAGATATGATTTTATCTGAAGACAAAATTATTTCTGCTGCCAGTTGTACAACTAATGCCATTACCCCAGTGCTTAAAGCGTTAAACGACGAGTTTGGTATCCGCAATGGTCACGTTGAAACGGTGCATTCTTATACTAACGATCAAAACTTAATTGATAACTACCATCCTGCGCCTCGTCGCGGTCGTAGTGCACCATTAAATATGGTCATTAGTACTACAGGTGCAGCTAAAGCGGTAGCTAAAGCGTTACCAGAGTTGAAAGGTTTACTTACAGGTAACGCGATTCGTGTGCCTACGCCAAACGTTTCAATGGCTATCATGAACTTGAACTTGAAAAAAGCCACAGACAAAGCTGCATTGAATGACTACTTACGTCATATTTCTTTGAACTCTAAACTACAAAATCAAGTTGACTATACGGCTTCTACTGAAATTGTATCAACCGATTTAGTAGGCTCTCGTTATGCAGGTGTTGTTGATTCACAAGCAACAATTGTTGACGGCGATCGCGCTGTACTTTACGTATGGTATGACAACGAGTTTGGTTATAGCTGTCAGGTTGTACGAGTTATGTTAGCAATGGCTGATATCAACGTACCAACATTACCACTAACGTAGTTAATGGTATTTAATATCGCTTAGTTCTTTGAAGCTTTGCATGTTTAAAAAGCGTTTACCTTTTAGGTAAGCGCTTTTTTTATCGCTTTTTTCCAAGCAAGACTAAAGTTAGACATTAACATGCCGATATAGCAGCTATAATGAATAGCAACACGAACAAAAGGTGAGGTTAACTATGTCAGTTGAACTAAATACAAATAGCGCTGTATCATCAAATATTGAAACTATACTTGCGGTTAAAAGTGCAAACTTAGTTAAATCACAAACTGAGCTAGAAGGGCAAATGGCATTAAACTTAATCGCTTCAGCCGTAGTTGATAATATAAGTTTACCCGCATCAGGAAATAGCGGGCAAAATATTAATATTAAAGTGTAACGCTAAAAGCAGAAATGAGTTTATATACATCGAGCCGGTTTTGGCAGGCCGGCATATTTAGTCGCTTGTTTGGCAGGACCTTCTTTAAATAAACGATATAAATAGCGGCTACTGGCTTTTTCTTCACCAAACTCGGCCTTCATTGCTTTAGTTAAGGCACGAATTGCAGGCGATGTGTTGTAGGTTAAGTAAAATGCTCTAACAAAACGAATAACTTCCCAGTGGGCTTCTAATAGCTCTAACTCATCACTTTGAGCTAATAAAACGGCTACGTCTTCATTCCACTGTTTATAATCGAGTAAGTAACCTTGCTTATCAGTAGCTAAACTTGTGTTGTTATAGTGTATTGTCATGACCAAGTAATTGAATTATCGAAGGTAAAAATAAGCTTAAGCACATCATCAAAGGTAATAGCAGTAAATAATGTTTGTTCACTGCCTTGTGCTCGCGCGTTTGCGTGTAGGCTAACAAAGTATACGGTAACCTCCGGTTGCTTTGTTAATGCCGCTAACAGCAACGGATGCTGCAAATTATAGCAACCGTCATCCATTAATAATATAGCGTCTTGTGGCAAACTCATATTGAGGCATTGCGCTAAGGCATTGCTGGTAAAGCCTGAATCTCTAACTATGTGTAACATTGCCATGGGTTAAAACCTGTAAATCACGTGATGTGAATGTAGACGTTGGCTGAACTCGTTTTGCGCTAATACATGTATATTATCGATATGAAAGTTCTCAGGTAAGTTTCGCTCGGTTAGTGACTCCTTGCAGAGATAAATATTTTCAATGTCATAAAATTCTAATGCTGAAAATGTTTTTAAATAATCTTTCACCGCAATTGATGAAGCGTTTTGATCCCCGATCATCTGAAATACGCCATCGCCAATAAAAAACAGCGATATCGCTTGCTCAAACGAGCCAAATATTAACGCAGCGTCGAGTGCTTCTTTACCAGCAGCGCTTGAAAAGGGCGCTTGTGTATTAACAATGGCGACAGTTTTAGTCGCTTGAGTGACATCTGACATTATAATTGCACCACACGTTCTGCTTTACTGGTTAACTCAACTAACTCACCTAATCCTGATACCGTAAACACACTATCAATATTAGAAGTCTCTTGGCTTGGTTCATGGCTACTAGGCTCATGATTGTTAAGTTCATCAGTCAAACCACGCTTTTCTGCGGCGCTAATACACAAGTAGAGCGGCACATCATAACGGCTATTGAGTTGCTGCCATTGCGTAAGCGTTTGAAACTCATCGCTAGGTATCGATAAGTGCTTAGCTGCATTTAATACACCGTCTTGATAAAAAAATACGCCAATGACTTTTACATTGTTTTCAATTGCCGCATGCACAAGATTAATGGCACTTGTAGTCAAATTGCTATTTGGCGGTGTGGTAACCACTAAAGCTAATGTGTTTTGCATAATCGCCTTACTTAAAAACAGGTAATAAAAAAGCCTCAATACTGAGGCTTTATATTTTATACGTAGAGTATAAACAATTACTAATCACATTTAATGATTTTTAACTGCTAATTAGTCATCGCTACCGAAAACACCTAAAAGGCTTAACAGATGTACGAAGATATTATAAATATTCAAGTATAGAGAAACAGTTGCACGAATGTAGTTTGTTTCACCACCGTGAATAATACGGCTAGTATCAAATAAAATCAAACCAGACATGATCATAATAATTGCAGCACTAACAGCTAGTGACAATGCAGGTATTTGGAAAAATAAGTTTGCAACCATGGCAATAACAGCAACAATTAAACCTACCATTAAAAAGCCACCCATGAATGAGAAGTCTTTTTTACTGGTTAACGCGTAGCCAGAAAGTGCAAAGAAAATTAATGCTGTACCACCTAATGCTTGCATAATTAATGAAGCGCCATTTGGCATTGCTGCATAATAGTTAAGCATTGGACCTAAAGAAGCCCCCATTAAACCAGTGAAAGCAAAAATCCAAAAAATACCACTCGCTTTATCGGCATTCTTATTAACAACAAATAATAAACCGAATGAAACTAAGGTCATTACTAGGGCAGCCATATGAGACAAGCCCATCGCCATAGAAACACCAGCAGTTACGGCACTAAACGCCAAAGTCATCGAAAGTAACATGTAAGTATTTTTTAATACCTTGTTAATTTCAATCGCTGAACTTCTACTAGCATCTAAACTAATATTTGATTGCATAAAATTTCCTCTAAGTATGCTAATTGTATATTTTAGATATGGTCAAATGTTAAAAGTTCAAGGGTAAATCAAATATTTAACCTCTAATTTTTCACGATAAGTTAAAATTAACCACAAACCATATTGACATATTATGGCACGCTATTTTTTTAATTACTATCTTTAACATGGCTGATATCTATCAATAATCCAGATAAATGATTTACTGAAGCTTTAATAGCTAGCGTTGTTGCCATGCTACACCAAGTTTTTCGTAACTGTCGATAACCTCCTGCTTTCTATAGCAATTACTACTGTGATCATTGATCAAGCCTGCCGCTTGTAAATGTGCATAAATAATAGTGGAACCAACAAACTTAAAGCCACGTAACTTTAAATCTTTACTCAAGGCATCAGATATTGGCGACGTAGCAGGGTAGTCACCTAATTCCTCTACGCTATTTACTTGCACCTTATGATCAACAAATGACCAAATGTAATTAATGAAGCTACCAAATTCCTGCTGAATTTCGATATAACATTTAGCATTATTGATGGTTGCCGCTATTTTACCTTTGTGGCGAATAATGCCTGCATCTAACACTAAACGTTCTTCATCTTCGAGCGTAAATTTTGCTACTTTATCTACATCAAAGTTAGCAAAAGCTTTTCGGTAGCCATCACGCCTTTTTAAAATCGTGTACCAACTTAAGCCCGCTTGAGCAGATTCAAGCACCAGATATTCAAACATCTTATTATCATCAAGCACTGGCACACCCCATTCATCATCATGATAAGCCACATAATCGGGTTTTGATGTATCAAGCCACGGACAACGACAACGTTTTTCTTCACTCACGAGCTTTCCTTAAATGTAAAAACAACAATATTTGCTTAAATAAATGGCAAATTGTTGATTTTTTTAGCAAACAAACTTTTTTATAGAATAAATGCTTTACAAGAGAATATCGAGCCTTTAATATTCCCCTCGTTCTGAAGCAGTAATGCTTTTTAACTTCAGGTGAGATGGCTGAGTGGTCGAAAGCACCGGTCTTGAAAACCGGCAAGGGTTTGTAGCCCTTCTAGAGTTCAAATCTCTATCTCACCGCCACATTAAGAAAAGGCGCTAATCGAAAGATTAGCGCCTTTTTGCTTTCTGTATAAAAAAGACATAGGGTTTGTAGCACTACACCTATTGCTAGAGTTCAAAGCTCTATATCACCACCACATATTATAGATAAGCCTCTATTTTACAGGGGGCTTTTTTATATCTGCTACTTTCTGAGCCGCCAAGAAGACCGTCATTTATTCACGTTACTATAAAAATATACCTCAAATAAAATTAATCGAACCTTTTCTTCGAACAGAACCCCAGAATTTTCTATGAGGTTGCAGGTTTAGTTACCTAATTAATAACATCCATGAGTACTCAGTATAGTTGAATTGTAGGTTTTTAAAATAATGCACGCTTTTGACAATTTAAATGAACGAAAGCGTGCAAATAGACTTGTTTCAACAATATAAGGAGCTTTAGAACTAGATTAACATCTTGATAATTAGGGATTATTAAGGTAATGTTTTATTTAATTATTAAATGAATTAGATGTAAGAATACTTGTGGAAAAAGAGGCTTTCTCACGTCTAATAAGCTGTTATGTTTTTCGGAGATTTTTAGGTGAATCCTAATAAATTTATATCTACAGTTAGAGATGAATGCATTAATGATCTAGTTTCTGGTTATCAGGATATGTTCTCGGAAACAGATATTAAAGAATGCTCTGATAGTTCAATGAAGCCTTTAATTCAATATTGGAAACAAGCAGATAATCAGACTAGAAAATTATTGTCTGATTTTATTAGATTAGGTGCTCAAAATGGAGTGTCATCACTAATTTCAATTATAAGCTCGGGCGGGCATTTTGACGGAGAATTTAATGAGTTTGAATTGAGTTCTATAAACGAAAACTCAAAGACAGAGTTTGGTGAAGATTTACTTGATGTGTTCTGGGAACAAGAAGAAATATCGGGTAATGTGAACACCAAAACATAACAAGCAAATTAACAGGACTAAAAATTGCGGGCTGTTCGCTTCGCTCCATTTTAGCCCACAATTTTTAGCCCATTATTTGGGCGTTATGTGCTTTTATAGTACGGGTGTATTTTGAAGCTAGATGAATTTCCTATTTCCAATAATATGCATCAATGTGATTGTTGTGATTATTATTCGCTTGCTGAGAAAGGGGCTTGTTTAGTTTGTCCCGTATGTTTCTGGGAAGACGACTCATTAGTGTTTTTTGAGTTGGGATTAGATTTAGAATCAGATTTAAATAACGATTTAACTTTAAGAAAAGCACGGGGTAATTTCCAATTTTTTGGTGCCTACGAAAATAAATTTATATCCTTAGTTGTGTGTAAAAAAGAGCGCGATAGTTTAAGGTTTGAAGCTCGAAACACATAAGTTGCTCAAACGGACAACATTTTAGCCAACAATAAATTTCCCCTTAACGGGGCGTTATAACTCAAATCCAAAGCCTTGTACTTGCTGCTCTGTTTTACTATACTTTGTACCATATAAAGTACAACTAAAGGTGTCACCATGAGTAGACTTCACTTTGATCAAGATATACAGCCTCTTTCAGACTTTAGGGCTGGAGCTGCATCATTTATCCGTCAAATTAATGAAACAAGAAGGCCAATTGTCATTACCCAAAGGGGAAAAGGTGTGGCTGTCGTTGTAGATGTGGCAGAGTATGAATCTATGCAGGAAAAAATTGAATTACTTGAAGAAGTACAAAAAGCAGAAGCACAGCTTTCTGCAGGATTAGGTGTTTCTAATTCAGATGCCCGCGCACAGATTTTGAAGAGTATTAAACCTTGAAAGTAGTTTGGTCTCCTTTAGCATTAGAAAAACTAGAGGCTGCTGCCAAATTTATTGCTCTTGATAAACCATCGGCAGCTGACAAATGGGTAAATGATGTTTTTGATCGTACTGAATTACTTGGTTCTCAACCAGAGTTAGGTCGAGAAGTTCCTGAGTTGTTAGGTTCCAATTATCGTGAAATAATATTTGGTAGTTATCGCATTATCTATAAAATTGAAAAAGAGATTAAAGTACTAACGTTACGTAATAGTCGTCAGTTGCTAAGCTCGGATAATGTTGAGTTATAACAAGGCATTAAAGTCACTGTGACAGTTTGCTCGGTTTCGCTTCGCTACACATTTTAGCAAACAATTATCAGCCCTTTAAATGGCGTTATGGTGCTTTATATATCACCATCTAATAAGGAAGTTGCATGTACTACTCAATCCCTCATTTTAGGTTATTTAAATTAATATCAGTTTTACTTTCAACCGTAATATTCTCTTCAATTACTCAATCAAAAAGCCTTGAAATAAATGCGGAACAACGTAAGGAAGTGGTCGAAAGTATTTCTCAGATCATTATTGAAAATTACATTTTTCCTGAAGTTGCAGCACAAAATGCTGCTTATATTCAAAAGCAATTAAAAACAGGAGAATATAGTAATATTATTGATGTTGATAAATTTGCGACCAAATTAACTTTAGATTTACAACACATAAACCACGATAAACACATGGAAGTTCGAGTTAACAAGCCTGAAAAAGAACATTCAGAGCAAGTACAAGCAAATAATCCGCATTTGGAATATTTAAAGCAGGAACAAAAAGAAAACTATGGCTTTAAAGAAATTAAAATACTAGAAGGTAATGTAGGGTATGTTGATTTCCGATATTTTAGTGGTTTCGATTCAGCAAAAGCAACCGTTGATGACGTATTACAACGTATTAAAAATACGGATGCCATTATTTTTGATTTACGAAAAAATGATGGAGGCTCACCTGAAATGGTGCAATATATTTGCAGTTACTTTTTTGGTGAAAAGACTCATTTAAATAGTCTATATTGGAGAAAAGGGGATTTAACTCAAGAGTTTTGGACTCTTGATGAATTACCGGGTAAACGTATGCCTAATGTGCCGTTATTTATTTTAACAAGTAAATATACTTTTTCTGGTGCTGAGGAGTTTGCTTATAACTTTCAAACTCGTAATAGGGCTACAATAGTAGGTGAAAGTACTGGCGGTGGTGCAAATCCGGGTGGACCGATAAAAGTAAATAAATACTTTAGTATTAATGTTCCTACAGGTCGTGCTATTAATCCTATCACTCAAACTAACTGGGAAGGAACAGGTGTTTTACCAAATATTAAAACAACATCAACAAATGCTTTTGATAAAGCTTATCTCTTAGCCAAGAGTTCAGCAGAAAAATATCGTAAAGATAAATAATGGCAATAGCAGGCTAAAACTAGCACCATACAAGTTACTCAAAATAACATTTTCAACTCCTTAAAGGAGCGCTATTTGTTGGTAACATAGATTTATAACGGCGTATTATTAGCTGGAGTTAAATAAAATAGAGCCGTGGACGTCACGAAACGTAGATTAGAAAATGCGGTTAAGAAAAGAAAACCGTCCGGTGATTTAAGACTCCATACTGATAAAGGCGTAGAATATCGTTGATACATTTATCAAATGAGAAATCTGTGCTGTTGAGTGTTTTAATCTTATGAAATTTCGCGTTAAAAAAAGCCCTGCAATCGCAGGGCTTTTTTTGAATTGGTCGGAGTAGCAAGATTCGAACTTGCGACCTCACGTCCCCCAGACGCACGCGCTACCAAGCTGCGCTATACCCCGAATATAAGCTTAATGGGGATAAAACTTATGTGCATTATATTAATGAATTATGCATCGAATGCAATGAAAAAACACATCATAGCGTTTAAGCGATTAATTATTGTACGTTATTCTCTTGTTTACTGAATTGCTTGATAAAATGTACACCGTCTATCATCAGCGGAAAGTCAGGTTTTACCGTAATGGGCGCGGCCAGTTGTATTGAATAACTTTGAAAATTACCATTTTGATCGACAAACATGGATTTATCTTTATTAAAAACCGCAATGCCGTTGTCCATGGTATTAGCTATGATACGATCATTTTCTAGTTGCTTAATGTCGTTACCATTACTATACGTTTTAGTTGCTATGTCACACGTGAGCCATTGTTTAATCAAGGTGGGTTGCACGTCCATATGACTGGTCAGTTCATCAACAGACTTACTTTTGCTGTTTGGCAATACCAATAGCGCAGGTTTAATTGATAAGCTTGTTTCGGTTGAACTGTTACCAATGGAGCTGATCCAAAGAATATCTTTTTGCTGTTTCTTATTTTGAGCTGAGATTAAGGCATCTAAAAACAATTCAAATTGATAACTATTGTTACCTTTAAAATAAAATACATGTAAACCAGGTGCGTAACTATTAAGTTTATCGGCAAATATTAAACTGGAAATATCATCTAGTTTACTTGTTACTGGAAATAGTTGCTTGGTAATATTGGCTAAGCCATTGGCATTTACAATCGAGTTTTCACTGCTATCTTCACCGACAATCGTAAATGATTTAGTCAGCTTTTTCTTGGCGATTATTTGCAGTAACAAGGGTTGGGCTTGTTGTGCCATAACACCATCTTTGTAAATGCTGGGTAAGCTGAAAAACAAGTTAAACCACGCATCTTTTGGTAACGCGTTATCAATGTGGTTATCAAGTGAAAGCTTGCCACGCTTGATTCTTTGCTTAATTTTATCTAATTGCTGTATTTGTAATGTTTGGTCTGTTACGACCATAAAAACAGACTGTTCTATGTTGCTTTCACTTGGACATTGTCCTTGATAAAGCGGGTATTGAGGCACCGCGTCAGTAAAAGCAAGCGGGCTGGTACGGCGCGCAATATAATCGACCTCATCGAACATACCATATTTGGTTAATAAGGTTTTTGCCGTAGAAGGATACGACAACGGTAAAACGGTATCTTGACGTAATACGTCATATTCAAGGTTTGCGTCTGCCCAAATATGTACTATGTGACTTAAAAAGAAAAAGGCCACCAAAGGAATAACAATAAAACGGGCAAAGATTGTTTGTTGTAATTGTTTTAGGTGTTTCCAGGCGTAATTTGAAGTGATGAGTTCAAATGATAGTATGACCATAGTCAACACTAAGCTAACAAACCAAAAAGCTCGGCTATTTTGCTGAATTTCATTGCTAATAAGCTCGAGTATTTGTGTACTCGATGAAATGTTTAAATGATAACCTAATCGTGTATATATATAGGCGTCGAGTAGTAATAGCAGTAACTCGACAGTAAAAATGATAGAAGCGACAACCCGAATAAACCGTGTACGCGGAAATAATATGATGATCGGGAACAAAATGAGCACAAAACTCATAAAAGTTAAGAACGCCATATGGCTTAACCAAGTGGTCACCAAATAAGTTTTACCTAACAAGGTGTCAGGCATTGATTCACTTAATATATAAATTGACGATAATAATATCGCGGCAATAATATTAAAAAAGGTGAACCAGTGGCTCCAGCTTACTAGCTGTAATAGGCGCTTACTATAGGGTTTTGATTCAAATGAAACCATTGCGTCGTTTTATTCTCTTATTATTGTTGTTAACAATTGTCGCTTTAACGTTATACGTTTTACTTAGATTTTTGTATAGATTGTTTTAATGCACTGGTAAAATTGTTTACTATGACTTCTCGTTGCTTTTCTGGCACATTATTTATAATAATTTCTGTCAGGGTATTTCCTAGGCACATCAGCGCTAGATCAGGGGTTGCAGACTCTTTTACGAGTACATCATGCAATTCTTTAATAATTTTTTCTACACGTTCGTTGGAATACTTGGATACAATAGGCATCTTAAACACTTAATGGTAATTTAATAAACAGACTTAAGTTTATCAAATGCCCGAACAATATAATACTGACCTTTATCTATGAGCTTAATAATTTCGAACATTGCACTGCATTTTTTAACAAAAAAAGAAGAAACTGGTGAAGTTTTACTCAGGTTAGGTCCTGAAGATGTTGCTGCTAGCAGCAAAATAGAAAGCTTTGTCGATGCCTTACATAAAATTTACAACAGTAAAGGCAGCAAGGCATACGGTCATTTCTCTTCAATGCCAGCTGAGGGTGAAAGTGCTCGGTTTGTTGACATTATGGAAAGTTATTTAGG
>OJAF01000031.1_pt1 | contig 16346 bp, 12 predicted proteins | sample 1589571 | NCBI WGS metagenome assembly OJAF01 (sample SAMN05416854, study PRJEB24817) | seawater metagenome | isolation source: Sea water | place: Canada:Atlantic | collected 2013-11 | reverse complement strand
GGCAGCGTCAGATGTGTATAAGAGACAGGCATTGTTAGTTAATGCGGCAATTTGTTGAGCAAAATTGTGTTAAATAGCTTTAGCTAGCCCGTTTTATACCTTTGCTAGCCGTGAAAGGCAAGTATGTCAGGTTAATCTCTGCTGCAATGAGTGGAAAGTTATATGATTTTTATATTTCATTTGTAGTATTTATCAGCACTTTTATTTACTGAATAGAAATATACAAATTCAATTTAGTTAGCTAAAGACTAGAACGTCAGTGGTTTTTCTCTCTATCTTAACGTTAACATTACGACATTCGGCTTTTGTCGTCGCGCTGATTAGTTGTTTTTCACTATAAGGCATAAATTTTAACGTTGAGGATAATAGCGAGCAATCTATTTTTAAATAAACATTACCGTTTTGATAAATAGCATAATTATTTTTTATTTTGGTGATTATTTAGTTAAATCATAAATCACTAAAACTGTGCATAAAAAGTTACTTTAACCTCAGTACACTAACTGATAAACTCCACGCTGTTTTGTTTTAAGTTCTGTTCACGTATATATAGGAATAAATACGTTCAAATGATTAATTTTCTGCGCCAACTGGCAACACTACTAGTTTTTTATACGCTTTCTTCTACTGCGGCATTTTCACAAATTAGTCAGCAACAAATCGAACAGTTTAAAAGTCTTCCTAAAGCTCAACAGCAAGCGCTCGCGCAAAGTATGGGTGTTGATTTAGATGCTGTCATGGGACAAATATCAACTAGTAAACAGCCGACAAAATCATCGGTTACACCTGTCTCTCCTAGACCTAATTCCGAGTTAAATGACGATAAACAAGCCGACACTTCTTTATTTGACAGCGATGCAGAATTATTTAGGCCGCTAGAAAGGTTCGGTATGGACGTTTTTGCCAATGCGCCAAGCACGTTCACACCAACCATGGATATTGCGATTCCTGAACATTATATTTTAGGGGTCGGTGACCAATTGTCGATTCAAATATACGGAAAAGAGAATAGCGAACATATATTACCTATTACGCGAGAAGGTACTATTTTAATACCTGATGTCGGGCCGGTGAAAATAGCGGGTTTAGCGTTTACAGAAATGAAAAACTTCCTTTCTGAACGAATTAAGCAAAGCATTATTGGTGTCGACGTGGTGGTCAGTTTAGCGGAATTACGTTCAATGCGTATTTTTGTCTTGGGCGATGCATATAAGCCTGGCCCCTATACTTTAAGTTCATTGTCGAGCGTCACCCATGCAATTTTTGCCGCCGGTGGTGTTAGTGATATTGGCTCATTACGTAATATTGAAGTAAAACGTGCCGGTAAAATTGTACAAACTGTTGATCTATATGATTTACTTATTAATGGCGACTCTTCCAGTGACATTTTATTGCAATCAGGGGATGTGGTTTTTATTCCAAGCCAAAGTAAAAGTGTATCAATACTTGGCGAAGTTAGACGCCCAGCCATATACGAAATAAAAGCCGGTGAGGACTATAATGCCGTTATTGAAATGGCCGGAGGCTTGTTACCGTCAGCTTACCCACAAGCAACTACGGTTGAACGTTACAATAAACATAGCCTGCGCAGCATTATTAATGTCGATTTAACTGAGCAAAGCGAGCGTAAACAATTGCTACAAAGTGGCGACTATATTCGTGTCCTTAAAAGTTCAGGGGTATATCAGCAAGCTATTACCGTTATTGGTGCTGTAACTCGACCTGGTAAATATCAGTGGCAGCAAGGTCTAAAAATTGCGAATTTATTACCCAGTTTAAATTCTCATGTTTTACCTTATGCCGACTTGAGTTATGCCTTAGTTGTGCGACAAAAGGACCAAGCCAGAAACATCGAAATTTTACAATTTAATCTCGCAAAGGCACTTGATGTTAAGCAAGTCGACTCTGCCGACAATTTAACCTTGTTGCCAAATGATAAAGTTTTGGTTTTTTCTAATGTCACCAAACAAATTGACGAAGCATTGTCGTTAGACGAGTTAGCATTCACGCAAGAGCAATTGTTTGCCAAAGAGCGTGAACAAGCGAAAAACAGCTACCAAGAAAAGTCGTTTTGGCAAAAATATGATAGTCACTCCTCAAGAGTCGCGCTTAATGGTAGTGCTGATGAAGAAGCTGAAAGTTTGGTCAATAAGTCGTTAGTGCAAATTACCAATAACGCGTTAGACAAAGAGATTAGCATCCGTGAAATGGCACTATTTTCTCGTCAACGTTTATTGACGCCTGTATTAAGAAAGCTTAGACAGCAAGGGGCTTCGGGTCAACCTATTCAACTTGTTGAAATCGACGGTCAAGTTAAATTTCCGGGGATTTACCCGTTAGTTAAAAATGGAAAAGTCGATGACCTACTTGTCGCTGCAGGTGGCGTAAAAGAGTCGGCTTATTTAGCGCGCGCTGAAGTTACCCGAAATGAACTGACTACTGTTGGCGCCACTAAAGTGTCATTGAATGTTGACCTAGCATTGGCACTCAAGGGTGACAAGCAAGCTAACATCGCTTTAGCAAGTAAAGATCGTTTAAACGTGCATAAAATTCCAGCTTGGAGCGAAAACCATGTGGTTGAACTGCGCGGCGAATTCGTTTTCCCTGGTAAATATACCATTAGACGCGGTGAAACGTTGGCCGAGATAATTGTTAAAGCCGGTGGTTTAACCAAGTATGCTCATCCAGACGCTTCAGTATTTACTCGTAAGCAACTCAAAGAATTAGAGCAGAAAAACTTAGTAAAACTTGCTAGCGATTTACGAATCGAAATGGCATCAAAGTCATTAACTGAAAAAGGCACGTCAGCGAATTATGACGATGCGCAAAAATTACTGGCAGACATTACTAATTTAGAACCAGTCGGACGTTTAGTGATCAAGTTACCTGACGTTATCGCGAATAAAAGCGAACAAGTATTGCTTGAAGGTGGTGACGTGCTTTATGTACCAACCATGAAAAACTCCATCAATGTTATTGGTCAAGTGCAAGTGGGATCATCGCATTTATATGACGCAACAATGTCTGCTGAAGATTATATCGCACAGAGTGGCGGTATCAAAAAACGTGCTGACGCAGAGCGTATTTACGTTATTTCAGCCAGCGGTCGTATTAAAATGGTTGAAGAAAGTAACTGGTTTGCAGGCACAGCTGATACTTCATTACAACCCGGCGATACTATTGTAGTGCCGCTAGATTCTGAATACATGAGTGATCTAACATTGTGGTCGACAGCAACGCAAATTATTTATAATGCCGCCGTCGCTGTTGCAGCCATTAACGGTATTTAAGCAAGCTTTAGTTATTCGAAAGCTTGCTTACGATTAAAAAATAACAATAATAACTAAAATTATCAGCAAGCATAGGGCAAGGGTTCTAACAATGATACATGACTTAAATGATGTAAAAATAGCCATAATAGGTTTAGGCTATGTAGGTTTGCCATTAGCGGTAGAGTTTGGCAAAAAATATCAAACTTTAGGCTTTGATATTAACCAAACGCGTATTGCTGAATTGAAAAGTGGTACAGATTGTACGCTTGAGGTTAGCGATGCTGAACTTGCTGACACTACGGGGTTGAGTTTTTCGTCCGAGGTAGTCGATTTACAAAGCGCTAATGTTTATATTGTTACCGTACCAACCCCTATCGATAAACATAAACAGCCAGACTTAACGCCATTGATAAAAGCCAGTGATATGTTAGGTAAAGTGGTTAGCAAAGACGATATCATTATTTATGAATCAACCGTTTACCCAGGTGCTACTGAAGAAGCATGTATCCCTGTCGTCGAAAAAGTATCCGGCTTAACTTATAACCAAGACTTTTATGCCGGTTATTCACCCGAGCGTATTAACCCCGGTGATAAAGAACACAGAGTGACTAATATTTTAAAAGTCACTTCAGGTTCAACGCCAGAAATTGCAACATTTGTTGATGATTTGTATCGTTCAATTATTACTGCCGGCACACATAAAGCGAGCTCTATTAAGGTGGCAGAAGCCGCTAAAGTAATTGAAAATACCCAACGTGATGTCAATATCGCCCTGATCAACGAATTGTCGATTATTTTTAACAAACTTAATATCGATACGTTAGAAGTATTAGAGGCCGCGGGAACCAAATGGAACTTTTTGCCATTTCGTCCAGGTTTGGTTGGCGGCCATTGTATTGGCGTTGACCCATATTATTTAACTCATAAAGCACAGTCTGTGGGTTATCATCCTGAAATGATTCTTGCAGGACGCCGTTTAAATGATGGCATGGGAGCTTATGTTGTTTCTCAGTTAGTTAAACATATGTTACATAAGCGCATTCAAGTAGAAGGCGCAAATGTGCTAATAATGGGGTTAACTTTTAAAGAGAATTGCCCAGACCTACGTAATACCAAAATCGTTGATATTGTCAGCGAACTTAAAGAATATAATATCAATGTTGATATTACTGACCCTTGGTGTTCAAGCGAACAAGCCGAACACGAATACAACTTAAGCTTGACTGAGAAACCTGATGCTGGCAATTATGATGCGATAATTTTAGCGGTATCACACAATGAATTTAAAGCTTTAGGTGTTGATGAAATTCGTAAGCTCGGCAAAGAGCATCATGTACTTTATGATTTAAAATATGTTTTACCAAAAGAGTCAGTTGATATGCGCTTGTAAATACGAGTAAAAGAATATATTAGCTGTCAGTTTTAAGCTATCAGTAAAAATACAGCTGCTTTAAAGGCAGCTGACAGCTTAAACGGGTAGTTTGTTTTAAATAGTAATAAAAAATGGAAGTGATATGTCTAAGTACGATGAAATAACAAAGCAACTTAAAAAAACACCGAAAGTTTGGTTAGTAACGGGGGTTGCTGGTTTTATTGGCTCCAATTTGTTGGAAACATTGTTACTGCTAGATCAAAAAGTCATTGGCTTAGACAACTTTGCTACGGGTCACCAACATAATTTAGATGAAGTTCAAAGCCAAGTGAGTAGCGAGCAATGGCATAACTTTTCCTTTATTAAAGGTGATATTCGGGATTTTGGCGATTGCGAAAAAGCACTAACATTTAATAAGCTAACCGTTGATTATGTTTTGCACCAAGCCGCTTTAGGCTCTGTCCCTCGCTCGATTGCCGATCCTATTTTAACCAATTCGGCTAATATTACCGGTTTTGTTAATATGCTGACCGCGGCAAAAAACGCTAAAGTCAGTACCTTTGTTTATGCAGCGTCAAGTTCCACTTATGGTGATCATCCCGCATTACCAAAAGTGGAAGAAAATATTGGTAAACCATTATCACCGTATGCGGTAACGAAATATGTTAATGAACTATATGCCGATGTATTTCATAAAACCTATGGTTTGAATGCTACTGGCTTGCGATATTTTAATGTTTTCGGTAAACGTCAAGATCCAGATGGGGCTTATGCTGCGGTAATTCCAAAATGGACAGCCGCTATGATTGAAAATCAAGACTTATTTATCAATGGTGACGGAGAAACGAGTCGTGATTTTTGTTTTGTCGAAAATGCCGTGCAAGCCAATATCTTGGCAGCAACGGCGAATGACGAAGGGAAAAATCAGGTCTACAATGTCGCACTTGGCGATAGAACAAGCCTCAACGAGTTATTTAGTAGTCTAGTAACCTCATTAGGCGCTAACGAGGTTAGTTATGAAAAGTCGGCAATTTACCAAGAATTTAGAGCCGGTGACGTAAGACATTCGCAGGCGGATATTTCAAAAGCTAAAGATCTACTTGGCTACCAACCAGAGTTTCGCATTCAACAAGGTATCGATAAAGCCATGCCGTGGTATATTAATTTTTTGACAACCTGCAATAATTAGTCTACTGTTCTTCGCTGCTTTTAGGTATGAATTATAGCTTGCAATTCATACCTAAACTTATTGTTATATGGATATAATTAAAGCTCCTAAATGTTTTTAAAGCTCATTTGACTATCCAATAATTAAAACTAGATCATCTTAATTAGTAGAAGTTATATAAACAAATGAAGTTATTTTTTATCAAATTCACACTTGCATCGTTTCTTATTATTTGCACGTTCAATGTTATGTCTGCTGAAATAAGCCAAGCACAAATTGAACAATTCAAACAACTATCCCCTAGCCAACAACAAGCCATGGCAAGCAGTATGGGAATAGACATATCTACCATTAATGCTTTAGGCAATAGAAGTGCAAATAACAGACAGCAAAATTCACCATCGTTAAACGAGCTAGTACCCGCACGTGATAACGCGATAAATGAACAAGTCATAGCAGAAAAACAACCTGTTGAAGTCGATAACTTACAATTTACTACAAGTGAAGATACCCTTGAGTTGAAGCCTTTTGGCTATGATTTATTTGCTGGTGAGCCATCAACTTTTGCGCCAGTTTCTGACGTACCCATTCCTTCGGAATATAAGGTTGGCCCAGGGGACAGCTTATCAATTCAACTTTATGGTAAAGAGACTGTTTCTTACAGCTTAACGATAAATCGTCAAGGCAATATCGATATTCCGCAGCTAGGCCCTATTAACGTAGCCGGACAAAGTTTTAGCGACGTTAAAAATTTAATCAACAGCATTATTCAAGAACGAAAAATTGGCGTTAAAAGCAATATTTCAATGGGCGAGTTACGCTCAATTCGTGTATTTGTTTTGGGCGAAGCCTATCGCGCCGCTTCTTACACGTTAAGCTCATTAGCTACAGTAACGCAAGCGATATATGCGGCTGGTGGTATTAACGAAATTGGTTCACTACGCAATATTCAAGTTAAGCGTCGTGGCAAAGTTGTGGTAACACTAGATTTGTATCAACTGTTATTAGCGGGCGATACCTCTGGCGATGTAAGCTTAATGGCTGGCGATGTGGTTTTTATTCCTACCTTAGGTGAAACGGTAGGTATTAAAGGCGAAGTCAGTCGCCCGGCAATTTACGAGCTTAAAAATGAGCAAAATATCAATCAGGTTATTAAACTTGCCGGTGGTGTAACAGCAACGGCTTTTGGACAAGTAGGCAAAATAGCACGTATTAATGATAACGGCTTACGTTCAGTGCTCAGTGTTAACCTCAACACTGCACAAAACAGCAAAGTTAAAAATGGTGATGTAATCGAAGTCGGCTCAGTATTATCAGCACTAGAACACAGCATTACCGTAAAAGGCCATGTGCAGCGCCCAGGTATATACGGTTGGCATAAAAACAGTAAGTTAAGTGATATTCTTGCCAATATTAACGATTTTAAAGCACAACCCGACTTAGAATATATTTTAGTGACACGTAAAAACCCAACCACCGGCAAACTCAGCAGTTATAGCGTCAATTATTCACAATATATAAAAAGCCAGCAAGCATCAGCAGACTTTGTTTTACAAGCTGAAGATACTGTTTATGTGTTTAATAAACAAAGTAACCGCAGTGAAAGTTTAGCACCATTGCTAAATGTGCTTAAAACACAAACGGAATTGGCAGAGTCAGCAAGGGTAGTAAGCATTCATGGTGCAGTACGAAACCCAGGTGATTATCCATTAACTGAAAATGCCAGCGTTAAAGATTTACTCAATGCCGGAATGGGTTATAAGCAAACCTCAGAAATCCAATTTGCCCTACTAGCGAGAAAAAATCAGCAATTAAATACTCGAGTTTTTTACCTCGATTTAGCTAAACAAGCAGCATTAGATAAACCTTTAGCCGCGTTAGATCAACTGTATTTATTCGAGCGAGATCAACCGAGAACTGAATTATTAGAAGATTTGATCATCGAATTGCGCCAGCAAGCAGATAAAACCTTAGCGCAAAACATAGTCACTATTACCGGTGACGTACATTTTCCAGGGCAATACCCGTATGTTGTCAACATGACTAGTAGTGAGTTAGTTAACTTAGCTGGCGGCTTAAAAGAATCAAGCTACATGGTTGATGCTGATTTAGTGCGCTTTAGTCATGACGGCATTGAAAATGCTAAAATTAGCCATCAAAACATCAAACTCAATGCTGATTTTTTACTGCAGTCACTTGATACTTTGCATGTTAAGCGTATTCCTGAATGGCAAGAAAAACGAGAAATTAAATTAGTGGGGGAAGTGGTTTTCCCTGGCAGTTACACTTTACAAAAAGGCGAGAAATTAAGTGACATAATATCGCGTGCTGGTGGCTTAACCTCAGAGGCTGATGCAACAGCCGCCATTTTCACTCGCGCAGCATTAAAAAAGCAAGAAAGCGAAAAAATAGCACAATTAAAAGCGCAGCTTGAAAGTGAAACGGCACAAATAAGCTTAACCAACGATAAAAAAGATGCGGCTGAACTTGCAGAATCGACTGACTTGATAAGTAAGCTAAATATAGCTGAAGCTGTTGGGCGCTTAGTTATTGACTTACCTCAAGTATTAGAGAGTGAAGGCATCGAAGATATTCGCTTGGATAACGGCGATGCTTTATATATTCCAAAAACCAAACAATCAATTAGCGTGATAGGTGAAGTACAATACGCCACTTCACACCTTTACAAACCCGGCTTTGATTTAGACGACTATATTGGTAGATCTGGCGGTTTAAAAACACGCGCTGATCATGAGCGTATTTATGTTATTAAGGCCGACGGTTCAGTGCGATTAGCAAGCAATGATAACTGGTTTACAAGCCGCGGTGAGCTATTAGCGCCGGGCGACACTATCGTTGTACCGCTAGATTTAGAATATAAAGACGGCTTAACGCTGTGGTCAGCAGTAACACAAATTATTTATAACTCTGCGGTTGCGGTTGCGGCAATAGGTAGCTTATAAGCGGGTAGCTTTCGGCAGCCTGAAAGGTATATCAACAAAAAGCTTATGATTTAAGCAATATAACTCGCTATATTACACTTCTATTAAAAATAACTGTGTAAACAGCTATAAATCAGCCATAATACCGAGTGATTATTTAACAATAATTGAATAATCGCTATTAAAAAATTGTCATTACTTGTTATAATAAGCGCGTACTTGGGCGTCTAAAGTACTTAACTTGATGCCAAGAGGAATAGTTATTAAAATGAACGTAAATGTGAGTTATTGTGAAAAACCATAAATTGCAAGGAAGTACTTCAACAGAAGTCGACGCAATGAATTCAACAGAATTTTATCCGCACCACCTTTATGAAGATGACGAAATCGACCTAGCAGAGCTTTGGAGTGCTATATGGTCAGGTAAGCTACTGATTATTGTTATCAGTGGCCTGTTCGCGATCGCATCTATTCTCTATGCCATTAACCAGCCAAATATTTATCGCGCGACAATACTATTAGCGCCAGCAAGTGCACAAGGTGGTGCTGGCGGTTTAGCTAAAATGGCAGGTCAATTTGGTGGTTTAGCTAGTCTTGCCGGTTTTAATGTCGGTGGGGGAAGTATAGATAAAACCGATTTAGCACTTGAAATATTAAAGTCACGTTTATTTCTCGAACATTTTATAACAAGGCACGATTTGATAGCGCCACTCATGGCAGCAAAGGGTTGGGACGCTAATTCTGATGAACTACTTTTTAATGAAAACTTATACAATGTTGAAACTAAAATGTGGGTTGGAGATTCACAATCTGGAGTAAAACCAGAACCTTCTATTTGGCGGGCTTTTAAATCTTTTCGTACTATTTTTTCGATAATAAATGATAAATCGAATGGGATGATTACTTTAACGCTAGAGCATTACTCACCAGAAGTCGCCACGCAATGGCTATTTTGGCTGGTTAGAGATATTAATACCGCTATGCGCGAGCAAGATAAAGCGGAAGCGCAACGTAGTATTGACTATTTAACGGTAAAATTAAAAGAAACCCAGTTAGCTGATATGCAGACAGTGTTCTATCAACTTATTGAAGAACAAACTAAAACCATCATGTTGGCGGAAGTATCGCAAGAATATGTTTTGAAAACCATCGACCCTGCTAATGCACCAGAAGAAAAAGCCAAACCTAAACGCGCTCTAATTGTTGTGCTGGGTACTATGCTGGGTGGTATTTTGTCAGTGCTAATTGTACTTGTTCGTTACTTCACCAATAAAAGTAATCAGGAGTGAATATAATGATAGTCGCTGCCTTAACCGCATTTTGCTTTGCATTTATAGCAATAAAGTTATTTAAACCAATTGCCATTGATGTTGGTTTGGTGGACAAACCGAATGCCCGAAAACGACATCAAGGGCAAGTGCCATTAATCGGCGGTATTTCTATATTTGTTGCCGTATTAGCGGCCAGCCTACTTTGGTTACCTAATACTCTCGAATTGCGTATGTATCTTATCGCCTCTGCAATGATGGTATTTATTGGCGCGCTTGATGATAAATATGATCTTAGAGTGCGCATTCGGATTGTCGGACAAATTATTATTGCTAGCTTAATGATTTACGGTGTTGGTGGCTATATATCCAATCTAGGTAATTTATTTGGTTTGGGGGATATTCAGCTAGGACCAATCGGAATAGTGTTCACCTATTTGGCCATTATTGTGGTGATCAATGCCTATAACATGGTGGATGGTATTGACGGATTAATAGGCAGTTTAAGTTTAAATACCTTTACCGCTATCGCGATATTATTTTTAATGAATGGTAATCAAGGTTATCTAACATACCCGTTAATTTTAGCGACTGCGACTTTACCCTATTTAATGTTTAATTTGGGCTATTTCAAAAAATATAGCAAAAAAATATTTATGGGCGATGCTGGTAGTATGTTTATCGGCTTAAGTGTTATTTGGTTGCTAACTATTGGTACACAAGGTGATAACGCCTCGTTTAGACCAGTAACTGCATTGTGGATTTGTGCGATCCCATTAATGGATATGCTAGCAATAGTTATGCGCCGTTATCGCAAAGGCAAATCTCCATTTAAGCCTGACAGAGATCATTTGCACCATATATTGCAGCGTGCGGGCTTATCTTCACGTCAAACACTTATAGTTATTTCAGTCGCTTCTGTTGCTATGTCGTTAATTGGAGTATTAGGGGAATATTTTCAAGTGGCTGAAAGTATTCAGTTAGTTTTATTTATAGTGATATTCATTCTATATAACAAGTATGCGCGCCATTTTAGTTGGAAATATAACGAATAGATATGCACTATGAAAATTGGTGAATTCATTGGACGAAATATATTGAGACGCTCGCGAAGGCTAGCGTCTCTTTTATTGCAGTCGATTATGGTTCATTTTCACTGAAGCGTGTCTCGAGCGAGAAAAATATATTTTTAGGTATAATATTACCTTAGTGGTCAATTTATAATAGTTTTAAGTCCGTTTTTATAACTTAATTAATATAAGTAAAGGTTTTAAATGAAAATTCTTGTTACAGGTGGTGCCGGCTTTATAGGGTCAGCGATCATTCGATATATTGTTCATAATACCCAAGACAGTGTTATTAACGTTGATAAATTAACGTATGCAGGTAATTTAGAGTCTTTAGAAAGCGTATCGAATAATGAAAGGTACGTTTTTGAGCGTGTTGATATATGTAATAGAACTGAATTAGATCGGGTACTTGAAGAACAAAAGCCGGATATAATAATGCACTTAGCAGCAGAAAGTCATGTTGATCGCTCCATTGATGGTCCGTCGGCATTTATTGAAACTAATATTATCGGAACATATACGTTACTCGAAGCAAGTCGAGCATACTGGGCGGCATTACAGGGCGATAAAAAATCGCTATTTAAGTTTCATCATATTTCCACTGATGAAGTATTTGGTGACTTAGAAGGTCCTACTGACTTATTTACTGAAAATACAGCTTATGCGCCTAGTAGTCCTTATTCTGCATCAAAAGCATCAAGTGACCATTTGGCTCGTGCGTGGTTAAGAACGTACGGCTTCCCGACGGTTATCACTAATTGTTCAAATAACTATGGGCCTTATCATTTTCCAGAAAAACTGATTCCATTAATTATACTAAATGCTTTAGAAGGCAAGCCATTGCCAGTATATGGGAATGGACAACAGATCCGCGATTGGTTGTATGTTGAAGATCATGCACGAGCATTATATTTAGTAGCAACAAAAGGTAAGGTGGGAGAAACTTATAATATTGGTGGTCATAATGAAAAAGCTAATATTGATGTAGTACGAAGTATTTGTAATTTACTTGAAGAATTAATTCCTACAAATAGCTACTCATTAAAAAATGGTGCAGGATTTGAATCCCTAATTACTTATGTGACTGACCGCCCTGGACATGATATACGATACGCGATAGATGCTTCTAAAATTGAAAAAGAGCTAGGTTGGAAGCCTAAGGAAACTTTTGAAACGGGCTTACGTAAAACAATTGACTGGTACTTGCATAATGAAGACTGGTGGAACCACGTGCTGGACGGTTCATATAAATTAGAACGTTTAGGGAACAAATAAAATGAAAGGTATTGTATTAGCTGGCGGTTCTGGAACTCGCCTTTATCCAATAACTCAAGGTGTTTCTAAACAGTTATTGCCTATTTATGATAAACCGATGATTTTTTATCCTATATCCGTCTTAATGTTAGCAGGCATTAGAGATATCTTAATAATTTCAACGCCTGAAGATATGTCAGGTTATCAGCGGTTATTAGGAAACGGTGCTCAATTTGGTATAAATATTTCTTATGAAATACAACCAAGTCCCGACGGGCTTGCTCAAGCTTTTATTATCGGTGAAGAGTTCATTGGTAGAGACAGTGTTTGCTTAGTTTTAGGTGACAATATATTTTACGGACAAGGATTTTCACCAAAGCTCAGTAATGCCGCTAAAAAGTTAGAAGGTGCGACAGTTTTTGGTTATCAAGTAAAAGATCCTGAACGGTTCGGCGTTGTTGAGTTTGATGAGGATAAAAAAGCACTTTCTATAGAAGAAAAGCCAGAAAAACCAAAATCAAACTATGCTGTTACAGGTTTATACTTTTATGACAATGATGTAGTCGAAATTGCAAAATCTATCAAACCTTCTGAACGCGGAGAACTTGAAATTACCAGTATAAATAACGTATACCTTGAACGTGGTGACTTGAGTGTTGAAATGTTAGGGAGAGGCTTTGCATGGCTGGATACAGGAACTCACGAAAGTCTCCTTGAGGCAAGCCATTTTGTGCAAACTATAGAACATAGACAGGGATTAAAAGTTGCCTGTTTAGAAGAGATATCTTGGAAGAATGGTTGGCTCTCCACTGATAAACTGCAAGCGCAAGCTAATGTCATGTCAAAAAATAGCTATGGCGAATACCTCACTAATTTACTAAAGGAAAAAAGATGAGTTTAGTTAGCTTAATCAACTTCAAGTCATTAGGAGATGAAAGGGGCGATCTGATAGCGCTAGAAGGAAATAGTGAAATTCCCTTTGATATCAAACGTGTTTACTATATTTTTGGTACTGAAGCGGGTGTTGCGCGAGGGTTTCATGCTCATAAGGAGCTTGTACAAGTTGCTGTTTGTATCTCAGGATCATGTAGGGTGCTAATGGATAATGGTCAAGAAAAAATGAGCGTCTTACTGGATGCACCTAAAACAGGATTGTTAATTAATGTTATGCAATGGCATGAAATGTATGACTTTTCATCTGATTGTGTGTTACTTGTTTTAGCAAGTGATAAATATAATGAAAGCGATTATATCCGTAATTACGAACATTTTATTAGTCAGGTTGAAATAAAATGAATATTCACCCACTGAGCGACGTGAAGACTAAGCATATAGGTGAAGGGACTAGAGTTTGGCAATTTTCTGTGATTTTTGAAAATGCAATAATTGGCCGTGATTGTAATGTATGTGCACATACTCTTATTGAAAATGATGTTGTCATTGGTAATTCAGTAACAATTAAATCTGGTGTTTATATTTGGGATGGAATTACTATAGAAGATAATGTGTTTATCGGGCCTTGTGTTGCTTTTACCAACGATAAAACACCTCGTTCGCAACAATATCCAGATACGTTTTTAAAAACCACAATAAAATCTAACGCGTCAATTGGTGCAAATTCAACAATTTTACCAGGACTAACCTTGGGAGAACATTGTATGGTTGGTGCTGGTTCTGTTGTTACCAAAGATGTACCTCCATATGCGGTTGTTGTGGGGAATCCCGCAATAATTAAAAAATATTTAGGTAAACAAAATGATTGATTTTTTAGATCTGCAAGCAATTAATTCACAATATCAAAAAGAGTTAAAAGCAGCTTGCGCTGATGTTATTGATTCTGGTTGGTATATACGTGGTAAGCATGTCTCTGAATTTGAAAATGCTTTTGCTAGTTACTGTGGTACCAGTTCCTGTATAGGTGTTGCTAACGGTTTAGATGCTTTAACTCTAACACTTAGAGCATGGAAAGAATTAGGAATGTTAACTGATGGCGATGAAGTTATTGTGCAAGCGAATACTTATATCGCATCAATTTTAGCTATTACTGAAAATAATCTTGTACCAATTCTAGTTGAACCTTGTAGCAATACATTCAATTTAACTTCTGAAAATATTCAAGCTGCTATTACATCAAAAACAAAAGTGATATTACCTGTGCATTTATATGGGCAAATTTCACCAATGGATGAGATTATGGCAATAGCAAAAAAACATAACCTCTTAGTTCTAGAAGATTGTGCACAGTCACATGGTGCTATGTTGAATAATAAAAAGTGTGGAACTTGGGGGCATGCTGCTGCTTTTAGTTTTTACCCAGGCAAAAACCTAGGTGCTTTAGGCGATGGTGGCGCGGTTACTACTAATGATAGTCAACTTGCAGAAACGATAAGAGCCCTAGGTAATTATGGTTCACATGAAAAATATAAGAATGTTTATCAAGGTGTAAATAGTAGATTAGATGAAATGCAAGCGGCTATGTTGAGTGTTAAACTAAAGCATTTGGATAATGAGACTAAAAGAAGACGAGTTATTGCAGAGTATTACTTAACTCATATTAAAAATGATTTGATCAGTTTACCTAGTATCAATGATGTTAAGTCACATGTTTGGCATTTATTTGTAATTCAAACTGAACATCGGGATCAGTTCGCTGAATACTTACAAGCTAGTGGTGTGCAGACATTAATACACTATCCTTTACCACCGCATAAGCAACAGGCTTATTCTTATTTGAATCAATTATCTTTACCTCGAACTGAGCTAATCCATAAGCAAGTTGTTTCGATACCTATGGGGCCAACCTTATCCGATAAAGAAATTGAAAAAGTAGTAAAAGTAATCAATGGTTTTGAAGTTTGAAGAATGTGTTTCTTAAATTAGCTTTGTTTATAATTAAAAAAATTCGGGTTATGTTTTATTCATTTCTCTCAGATAGAGTTGTAACTGGAATTATTATCCAACCAGTACTTGCGAGAGGTGTGGGTGAAATAATAACAGCTGAGAGTGTATCTTTTGGTGTCGAGCGCTCACCATTATTTTTTTCGACATATATCTACTTAGATGTTAGAAGGGAAACTGGGGGAATTTACATTGGAAAAAATACTTTTATAAACAATAACGCAAGCATCATTTCTGACGGCTGTAAAATAAGAATTGGTGATAATTGCCTTATAGGCACTAATGTTCAAATTATAGATTCAGATTTTCATGATTTGAACCCTTCTACACGATTTGGAGGAAGTAATGTATTAAGGGCAGATGTAAATATTATGAATAATGTTTTTATTGGTAATAATGTTACTGTGCTAAAAGGTGTGACAGTTGGAGATAACTCAGTAATAGCTAGCGGCTCTATCGTATCCTCACATATACCTGCTAATGTGATTGCTGCTGGTGTTCCTGCTAAGGTAGTAAGAAGCATATGAATCTATTGAAAACCTCAGCACTCTCAGGGATTTCTACTGTGGTGAGGATTGCTTGTGGTCTTGTAGTAACCAAAGTTATTGCAATGTATGCAGGTCCTTCTGGTCTGGCTGTTATTGGTCAATTACAAAACCTTATTAATATTACTATGTTAATAACAGGTGATTTTTTAAAGACAGCTACAACAAAGTATACCGCCGAATACGAAAACCAAGTGATACAAAAATATAAAGTTTGGTCTAGTGCTTTAAAGGTGATTTTTTGCCTAAATGTTCTTGTGTTTTTTTTCTTCTTTTTGTTTTCTGAACAGATCGCGATATATTTTTTAAAAAGTAACGAATATGGCTATGTTTTTAAGATCTTTGCCTTTAGTCTCCCTTTTTTTGTATTAAACTCCTTTCTGTTAGCTATTATTAACGGTCAAAAAGAAATTAAGCTCTATATAGGCTTAAATATAGCCTTGAGCCTGGTGTCGCTGATGCTTGTTTGCTTTCTAAGTTTTAATTTTGGTATAAAGGGTGCTCTGGTTGCTTATATTACTAATCAATCTGTTGTGTTTTTTATTACTGTATTGGTC
>OJAF01000027.1_pt1 | contig 16854 bp, 11 predicted proteins | sample 1589571 | NCBI WGS metagenome assembly OJAF01 (sample SAMN05416854, study PRJEB24817) | seawater metagenome | isolation source: Sea water | place: Canada:Atlantic | collected 2013-11 | reverse complement strand
ATAAGGTAAACTCTTTTAGCCTTGTTCCGCCTACAACTGTTGATAAATTTAATGCTGCGGGTCTACTACCTGTATTATTTGATGAAAGTGAAGGATTTGTTAGAACGCAAGCATTGGGTAATAACAAACTTTGGTTAGAAGTCGTCCCACAAAAAGATTCCGGAAATAACTACATATCATCTTTAGTACACGAGAAAATTCAAGACTTTGTAACATGCTTTGATATGTTATTTCAGCAGAGCAAAGAAGCTCCTTTGATTATAAACTCAATAAATAACCAAAGAAATATGCATGTTTTCAAGGGAATTTTAAACTACTACAAAAAAACAAAAGGTAAGGCGAAGAAGATACAAGTTAATGTATATGATGAGAAATATCATTTTACTGCATTTGAAGAGTTTTCTGAAACAAGAAAAATTGAAGAACTACGTGAGTTAGTTCGCTTAAACAGTTCTGATAAAGAAGCTGTTTTGGATGACCTAATATTCAAAATAAGAAAAAATGTCACTATTCATAAAGTAAGAGAGTTTACGGATTATGATTATGCACACTTAAGTTTTTTCAAAAATAATGAAGAAGTTACTCTACGACCAAACAACGTAAATGAAGGTAAATCAGGTATTGTATGTAATGGTGTTTTATCTGGTGAAGCTTCTTATTTAGAAAATGAAGTTTTCTATACTGGTTTTGGCTTGAAGAATGTAAAAGCAGAAAACATATCAGTTAGTTTAGCCTCCCTATATAACCAGTTACTTTTTGCGTATCGAGATAAGTCGGCTAAATACATAAAAGGCAATGTGCCAGTACTTGCAGTTAAAGATACCTTTAGAGATAAATTATCTAAGTCATATGATTCAAGTTTATGGACTTGCATCATTGACCCTAAGGTTACTCTAGAGTTTTTCGATACCAAAGATACAATATTAATCCACTATGCTGACCAATACACCAACTCAGTAGCCTATGACGCAATAACCGTGTCCTCTCGTGTTGGCCTTTATAAAGATTTATTACAAAGCCAATCTGATGAATTAATTAATTCTTTTAATGCATTAAATGGGCAATGGTTATTAAGCATTGTTAAAGAATCTGGTAAGAAAAAAACGGAAAACACCAAGAAACAAATAAAGGAAAAGCAAGGGATTGTTGCTGCGTATAAGTTTTTATCTAGTTTACTTATCACTAGTGATATTACCTGGATTCCTCTATCGGTAGGTGAAATGCTTAGAGTCACGGGCAATCTTGGCTTAGAAATTAAAGATAATGATTTTTCTGCTCGACTACATAATAAAACTACAGGCGCATTATCTGACGATATTTTGTTTGTGGGAATTAAAAACGATCAACTTGTATTATTACCTCTAGAAGTAAAAACTAGAAAGAAAGGAACTGACTTTACCAAGGCTGTAAAGCAAGCTAAAGCATTAGCAGATCATATGAAGCGCTTACTTGAGCCAAAAACATTTAAAGGAAAAGTGTATCGTTCGCTCTTTATCCAGCAAGTTTTAACTCAAATTGACAAGTTTGAATTATATAATGTTTTTCCAGAAAGTTATTTTTCAGATATACGCAATAATCCTGACTATTTATTGCAAGGTGATTATGAGATTTGTGACCTATCTAACTACCCTGAAGGAATCGCGCTAGCTGTAAATGAAGGTATGGAACGCTCTCGAATTGAGAGTGAGTTAGATGAAGAGGTAAATGTTCTAAAACTTCGTTTACCTCACGAATTTGTCAAAATGATCCATGAAAACTCTATTGAGGAGTTATCTAAAAAATACCAAAAACAGTCCGATTATCCAGAAATAAGTAAATTAAGCTTGCTTAAAAGTGAACTTACTACTTTTATCAATCAGCCGATAGAAGATAAAGAGGCTGATGTTGTAACTCAGACTGAAAATATTGATGATAATACAGGTACAACACCTCTAGATGATCTAGGTACAGAAGCTGAACAAAAGAGCGTAGCAAAATTTGATTATCCAAATCAGCTAGCAAATATTGTAGAAAAGTTACTAAACCTTTATCAAAAAGATATAAGTATTACAGATGTATTATCACTAACCGAAAGTGATTTAGAACGTATTGAAAATTTTGAGTCCTCAGATATTTTATCTTTTTATCGTTTAAAGGAAGCTTTAACAAGTGAAAAAACAAAAACTAATGTAGAGCAACCAGTGATAGATGACGATTCAGCTAAGCTGAGTACCATCAACGTTACTAATGAATATAGAGCTTTAGTTAATACTCTACTTAAAGAGTTTGGTGAAAATATAACGGTAAATCAAACTATGGAAATCGGAGTTCCATCACTTGAAAACATAAATGGTTTTGGTAAAACCAAAGTGAATAGATTTTTCGAATTCACTAATAAATTAAAGCAAGGCTCTTTCTCTGTTAGCCACCAAGAAGACAGCCCACTACAATTAGTGGATTTTGATCTTCCATTAGATGAACTTGAGGCTTATCTAGTTAGTGATTTAGAAAGCTTTTTCTTGCAAGAAGAAAACCGTGAAAATGATATTTTATCAAGACGTTTAGGTGTTAACTGTAATAGTGAAATTCTTGAGGAAATTGGTAAAAGTTATAACATTACTAGAGAAAGAATTAGACAAATAGAATCAAAAGCTAAAAAGAACTTTATCGCCAAGTTAAGTATCTCACCGAAAGTTATATGGGCAATTACTAAAACCAACCTTAGTGAGTTAAGAGCACCTTTATTTCCTTCACTTCGAGCTTATTTCAATAACAATAAAAATTTTTATGCTTTCTTAGAAGTTTGTTGTGCATTAAAAGAAAATGAAATAAGAAAAGTTACATCTCCAAACTTGAATAAAGCAGTATTCGAAGAGTTTTGGATATGGAATAAGTCTCCTGCCAATATTGAAGACTTGTCTTGGTATTTACATGAAAATATGAACATCGAGTTAGCCGTAGCCGAAAACCAAATTTCTATTTGGATTCAAGAAGGTATTCTTGATAAAAATGCAGACGAAATTAAGCCACTTGCGTTATCTAAAGTACCAGGAATCACTAATGCGCTATTGGACTTTCCTAATGGTGATGTATGGGAAAAAATACAAAAGCACGCAAATGAAAAGTCTATATCTGGTGCTAAATTTTCGCTAGAAAGATTAGAACCCAACCTAATGCGAGCTGTTGATAAAGAGTACGTATATCAAATAGATCGTGGAACATACAGGCACATATCCTACTTAAATATCAGTGATGATGATAAACAACAAATTTTAAATAAAGTTCACTCTAAGCTAGGTGAGCATAAGCATTCTGGAAGAAACTCAGTTAATCTTCATACGGATATATTTAAACCTGTAGGGTTTTCACATGAATACTTTACGGTAAGGCATATTGTTAGAGCTTTTGGTGAGCCTTTTGGGATATATTTCAACGGCAAATCCGGAGCCGATACGGTTAGCCTTGATAGTGAGTTTAGTTTAGCCTCTCAAAAGACAGTTTTAGTCGATTTATTTAAAGCGTCATTAAAGCCTCTTTCTAAAAAGGATGTGGCATCTAAAATCAGAAGTCAGTCGCTAGGTCACGCTTCCTTTTATTTAGATAAGCTATTAACTGATGGTGATATAGTTCGTATCGATGAAACACATTACGCTCATATAGATAATGCATTTAATAATGTGGATATAGAAGGAACATTGAGTTTAGCTATCGAGTACATCGATAAAGAGACTCGAATCATTGAAGGTGAAAAAGTACAGACGCACCTCAATAGACATCTTGATAAAGAATATAACAAATACTTTTATATCTCTTTGTTGAAAACTCATGCGAGTGGCTTTGGTAAACAGTATTACTTCATTCAAAATCTTATTTCTAATACTGAAATTGATTATACAGGGTTATCTGATATTTGTAGGGAAGCATTAGATAGAGCATCGACTCGTGATGATGCCTTTGAGTTTGTTAATCAGCGCGTATGTGTTCATAAACATGTTTTATCTCGATGTTTTAATCAGTCATCATTATGGGGTGTTAGTAATAGTGTTACCACCACAATAGCCAACGAAAACGAACCAACTGTTTCTATAGAACATGTCCAAGTAATCGCTCCTTCAATTAGTGAGGGGATTAAAGCAACAGAAACCTCACCAGAGCTTCTTAATAAAATAAATATTGAAAGCAGCAGAATTTTAATTGGGCAGGCTATAGATAATTTAAAACCTATTTATTGGGAATACGGCAATAAAGAGTTAGCTAATAGACATTTAATTGTTTTTGGCCGCTCAGGACAGGGTAAAACTTATTGTATCCAAGGGCTTTTGATGGAGATGGCCAAACATCAACTTAATTCGATGGTAATAGACTACACCAATGGATTTTTACCTGAACAATTAGAGCCTGAATTTAAAAATAAAGTGCAGCCCAAAACAGATTTGGTGGTTCATAAGCCACTAGATTTAAACCCATTTACCAAGCAGGTAAAAACGGTTGCAGGGATTCAAATTTCCGATAAAGCACATGATGTTGCCTCTAGAGTATCTTCAGTGTTTAATGCAGTTTATCCAGATACAGGTAGCCAACAACTACCTACCCTGATAAGGGTTATAGAAGAAGGACTTGAGTTATATGGGGGAGATTACAGCTTCGACCGTATGTTGAAAGACTTACCTGAGGCTGGAAAACATGGCGAAGCATTAGCTAATAAACTTAGTCCTATGGTTAGAGCTAATCTATTCTCTTGTAAACATTTAACAGAGGGTTGGGAAGGTATATATCAATCAAAACAACCGACAACTCGTTTAATACAATTGGCCACATTGTCGAGAGATATTTGGAGACTAGCCACAGAATTTATTCTATGGGATTTATATTCTTATGCATGCAATCACGGTAATAAAAACAATCCACTGCCAGTAGTGTTAGATGAAGTTCAAAATTTAGACCATAGATTAGATAGTCCGCTAGGTAAAATGTTAACCGAAGGCCGTAAATATGGTTTGTCATTAATTCTTGCTACTCAAACATTAAGCAACTTGAAAAAAGATGAGCAAGATCGCCTGTTCCAAGCTGCGCACAAGTTGTTTTTTGCTCCTGCTGAAACAGAAATTGATAGCTACGCTAAATTATTAGAGCAGGCAGTACCTGCTTCAAACAAGAAAGCTTGGTTGCAAGAGTTGGCGAAATTGAAAAAAGGTGAGTGTATCTCAGTTGGTTTACATATGAATGAATATGGTGTTGTAGAGCAAGGAGCGAGAGTTGTTAAGGTTTCTTCATTAGGTGAGCGTATTTAACATGGAAAATAACAGTGAATTTCATACCAACATTAATAATAATATTAGTAATCATCCAAGAGAATGTTACGGTTTTGGAGGCTATTAATATGGCAAGAAAGAATAGTCACATAGATATATTGGTATCTCATTTCCAAGGCAACGTTTGGGAATCATTTAAAAATATAAGAGTATTGTCTTACGTTATAGTATCTGTACTTTTTGTTGGTGGTGCAGGTATTTGGATGCCTTGGATGAAAGAGTCAACAATCACCGCATGGCTTCCTGGAGCGACTGTATTTACCTACTGTTTTGCTTTACTGGGTTCAATTATTTGTAACAGACTTTACTTTTATACGAAATCTTTAAAGAAAATAAGAAAGCTTTATAAGGAAGGATTAAGTGAAGAAGAGATCCAAAAACACTTTGAAGCACATGAAGTAGATTCTATTCTATCGGCTTGGGGAATGATTTTTGGAAGCTTGATAATTATATTAATTACTATTGCTTATAGTAAATTTTATTCAGAGGATTCACTTTTTGGTTGGTTAGGTTTATTACTCTCAATGCTACTTTATTTAGTTGCTAGTGCAGAAGATTTAGATAAGGAATCAAGCGTAATTGAAGTTCCTAAAGACAAACAAGAAGCTGAGCCTCTAGTCCCTCAGGTTATTGATGAAAGTAGTGCGGAACTAGACAGTGATTTTTTTAGTGACGGGGAGCCAGATAATGACTAGAAAAAAAATAAATAATGAAAAAACTTATCCATGCATTCCTGTCGAGCAAAGCTTCGGTATTTTTTACGCTTGCTCCATTCCTGCAAAAGATCTTTTAGAAATTTGTGAGCCTATTAGAGCAGAAGTATTAGAAGATGATATTGATAATGATCCGCTAGATATCTCCATAAAAAAATCTACTGGTACGCAAAGACAACTAGGTAAAACAAGACCTGAGCAGATCATGGAATATATTAAAACAGGAGTAGCAGCTTTTCCAAATTCAATTATTATTGGAGCTAATATTTCCGAACTTGGTTATCTACTTGATGAAGAAGAAAAAACTTGGACAGTTCAAGATAATATATTAAAAGTGCATAAAGGGGCGTTTTCCGCTGCGATTATTGATGGGCAACATCGCCTATCAGGATTTGAGTTACTTGACTCTAATGATCCTTCTCTAAATGAAGAATTACTTTGCTCTATTTATTTAGACATTCCTATGACTTATCACGCTCAGATATTCTCAACTATTAACTCTACACAACGGAGAGTCCATAAGAATTTGATTTATCAACTTTACCAAATAGATATGGACGATAAGGAACCAAAATACTGGTCACCAGAGGTTCTTTCAGTTTATATATCTAGGGCATTAGGTACAGATAAAAATTCCAAACTGAAAAACAGAATAGTTTTAGCACTAGATAACGAACAAACTCAGAGAGATTGGAATGTCTCGTTATCAGCTATGGTTGAAGGTATCCTGAAGTTAATTTCTGATAATCCACAAAGGGATAGAGACTCATTTTATTCCAAAAGAATGGAAAATAAAATTAGGCGTGATGTCGGAGAGGATAACTCTGCTTGGCGACATATGTACCTAGAAATGCGTGATAAAACAATGTATGAGGATTTGCGTCATTTCTTTAATTTGTGTTTCAGTGCTTTTAATGAAGACTCTTCATATAGAAGCAGCATTGGTTGTACAGCTCTACTCGACGCCTTAAGGGAGTTGTTATTGAAGCGGAATGTTGACTATCAGTATATAAGAAAGCTTCTAAATGAAACTATTTCTGATATTGATCAATCAAAGTTACCTAAGGATAAAATCTCAAAAAACAAGTCTACTTTAAGAGATGTTTTTATCGCTTCATTTATTAGAAAGTCAACAGAAGTCGAGGTTGAACATAAGTTTTTTCAGAAAGACTTAAGTGATTTTGATTCATATTTATTATAAAACATACTGGGTTTTTACTTCCTATTTGTAGTGGTTTGACTAAATCTGATAATTATCTATTTTAATGGATATTTGTCAGATTAAGTCTTAGTTTAGGTGGGAATTCCACAAGTAGTAACACATTTAAAACATAAACCAATCAATAATTTTCATTATTGAAAGCTTGTTGAACTTTAAAGAGCATTTACTAAATCCGAAATGTTTTTATGATTTCTTAATGCGCTAACACCATGTTCTACATGTGAAGCCCAAGCAATTTGTAGTTCTTTTCCTTCAAGTTCAGGATACTTTTTCTTAAGCATTAACTCAGTCACAAGCTGAGTTTTGCCAAGCCAAGTGAATTTGTCCAATGTAAGGCTGCCATCGAGCTTATATTCGATATTTGGCTGATAAATATAGTCTGACTCAATTGATCGGAAAAAAGCGATACGTGCTGATACATTAGGTGTAATACCTGTGTTGGCTTTAAGCTTTTTGAGTTGTTCTTCGACAGTACGGTTTAGCTGCATTCTGTTGGGTAACATTATACTGCCTCCTTTTGTGCAACAATTGGATTAGTTTTCCAGAAGTAACCTTCATTTAATGTTGAGCATTTAGTTTGTTCATTAAATTCAATTTCAAAAGCATGTGAAACCTCATGTGATAAGGCGCTAAAGAAGTCTTCATCAACTTCTGTATCTGTTGATAATAAAATGACTTGTTCACCCGCTTCTGGAAAGTAATGTTTAACAAGTTTATCTCTGTGTTTTGAATCTAGCCTACCCAAAGGTGTATCAACAACAACAGGTAATACTTTACCCGATAACTTGCCAAGAGCTTCTAATATGGCAAAGGCAAAAATTTGTTTTTCACCAGCAGACATAGATTTTCTGTTAATCGCAATATCATCAGAATCAACAAGTGTTACATCAAACGTACTAGGGTTAATCTTCGCTGAAAGCTTGGGATCTTCCTTACGAGCTAACTTACGATAAGATTGGGCAAATAACTCTTCTAATTGGCTGACACGCATATCTGTAAGCTGTGCTGCAAACTCATGTAATACTTTTGTAGTTGCATCAACACGACTAACCGCTTTTGAAATTGACGCTTCCGTTTTTTGACTGGTATAAAGTTTTTCTAATTTCTTAGCTAATTCTAAGGCTTTAGTGATAAAGGATTTAGCTTTAACCAAATGATGACTGTATTGAGTCTTAAGTTTATGCTTTTCTGTGTCTAACTTACGTAAATTGTCATAAAGACTTGTAAGCTCTTCTTCATCTGGTGCTCGTTGAATGTTTATAGAGACAGATTCTAAAGCTTGCTCAGTTTCCATTAACTCTTGGGTGAGTTCAGTGCAGTGCGCTTTAGCTTCTGATGCATCTTTTATTTGAGCTTGAATCAAATTAAAGTCAGTATTTGATATATCAAGTTCTACTTTATCAGTTGATTCTTCAGTAATAGAGCTAAAATACTCGTTAATTGTCGCTAATAACTCAGATGAATCACTTTTAAATTGAGATTTTATTACTGCTTCTAATCCAGTTAAGTTTTCATTTAATTTATTCGAAAAAGCTTGTGACTCTTTTACTTCTTGCTCTTTCGAAAGCGCCCCTATTAACTCAGCCATTGCATTAGGCGCTAATGCTAATGGAAATGAACCATCTAACTCGCCAAGTAACTTAGTTTCTAATATCGCTTTATGCTTAATTAAGTCACTTGCCTTGTCTTTTTCGTCATTTTTAGTTTTAGCCCAGGCACCACCACGGTCTTGAATTTTTTGCTCAGCCTCACGAACCTGTAATTCAAGTTCAGCTAATTTTCTTTTAACTTGATCTTCGCTTTCACGCTCTTTATTAGCTTGTAATAGCAACTCTTTCTTTTCTAACTCAAGCTCACCGATGATTTTAACTGTTTTAACATCAGCCGCTTTTTGACTGATCTGTTTTATGTATATGTCTAAATCATCAGAAAGGCGATTGATTACATCAATCCCCAATAATTTCTGAACGGCTTCTTTGAGGTATGAGCCAGTATCATCTTCAGCAAGCTCAGCAATTTTTTCACCATCAAAAAAGAATAAATCGCCAATACCGGGAGGCACTAATTCATGAAGAAAACTTTGAACTTGTTCTGTGGTAAGTGATTCTTCACAAACATCATTCTTGAATAGAATAAGGGACTCATCCGCATCTAATGACCAGTTGCGTACAACACGATATGTGCTGTGCTTGCCTTGATGGGTATGAGTAAACTCTAGACTTACTTTAGCAACAGGATCAGTATTATCCTTTACTGCCTTTTTATTAATTTGTTCGGTTAAATATTCATTAAAATCTTTTTTAGATACAGCATTACCAATTGCTTTTCTCCCTAATAACGCTAAACGAATAGCCGTTAAAATTGAGGTTTTACCTGCACCATTTAAACCACCAAATAAAACAACTGGTTTTGATAGTAATCCATCTCGTCTAGGTGCTAATTCAATGTTGTGCTGTCCGTTAAAAACACGGAAATTCTCTAAGGAAAGTGTTTTAAAAATCATTACAAACCTTCCTTTTCAATTAATTTATTCAATTGTTCTAATTCTTCCGCGATAGAAATAACTTCTTTTGACTGGCGCATTTGATTCTGTCTGCTTTCTAGGTTTTTCTCGATAATTTCTTCTGCTGATTCCCAATCTTGCTGAACAATTCTGCTAATCTTTGTAAAAATACCTGTTCTACGAGATAAACCACTCATTGATGTTTCTAAATCAATAAGTTTTTTAATCATTTGCGGAGCAACATCATATTTAGGTGATAACTCATTAATTAACTTAGCTTCTTCATGACTAAATTGATTAGTGTCATCAATAGTCCAATCCAAGTCATATCCAAAGATATCATTGAAGATCTTTGGTAATGAGTCTTCCCAATCAGGTTCGTTAGGATCATTTAGCCATTCGTGACGAACTGCGTGAAGTTCAGGTATTGTAATTAACTCTACATCTTTATTTATTTTACTTAATTGATGTTGGGTTTCTAACAACTCCCTCAGGAATTGTTGTCTAAAACTCAGTAAATATGGGCCAAAAGTATAACCTTCTGTCATTTCTTTTTTGCCATCAATAGTCAGAGTTTTAAAAGCCATTCGACCATCTCTACGAATATGGCTGCGGTATTTGCCTTTGTCTTCGATAATAGTAGTGTCAGCGAGCTTGTTACGTAAATCAAGCAATGGCTTCATCCACTCTTCGCCATTTTGAATCAAGCTTTCCATTGCTCTATCTTTAGTTACAACAGTGCAAGTCCAGCAACCAAAACGAGAGTTACCGCAAGATGGTGTGGTTTCATCAATAACCATAGGGCATTCACCTTGCCCTGAAGAATCTTTGTAAAGGTTCCAAAGAATAAGGTTCTTACCTCCCCATGGATTTTCCCATTCGAGATCGTATTTATCAGACCACTTGTTTCTAATTCCGTTAGGAGTTTCTTCGCTCACAAGGTGGCATAAACGCAAAATTTTCCATACGTCATCTACATGCCACGTATCAATTGGCGTATAAATAAAAGCATTAGATAATGTAGTGTGTTTTGCTAGTACTGTTCCATCAATTTTATGTTTAGCAATAACTTGAGCACGTGATGCACTTTCCTGAGAGCGTGAGCCTAAAACAACGATAACTTCATCATACTGACTTACTTTCTCAGTAATAAATGTACTTACGGGATCGATTTTCATTCGCTCAGTACACCACCTAAAGCTCCTTGTGGGTGCGGGGTAGCCTTTACCTAATAAGTTAGCCCAGAATGTTTCATTCGTTTTAGGAACGACCTTATGTGAGGTTATTGGTAAGTTATCTCTTTTAGCTCCACGTTCAATTGCTTCAAGTGAATTATTAACGTGATTAACTACTATTGGTGTTTCTACTAATGTGTCAGAAGCAACAACAAACACAGGCTTATGACGTTCTTCTGGCTTTAAACCAAGTAATGCCATATAAATAAGAGCCATTACTGCGGAGGAGTCTTTACCACCACTATATCCTAGCACCCAAGGGCGATTGTCAGCTAAATAAACACGCTGTGTATCGGCTATATATTCACTCAAGTATCGACCTGAGAACTGTTCATTTTCGATGAAATCAATGTAGTCTTCATCTAGATCGTGCTTATTTAATAAATTCATGCGTTAAGTAATTCTTTTTCTTTTGTTAGATCTTCATCTGAGAGAGGAAGACCGATTTGTCGTTTAATTTCGGTGGCAGTTAAGAAAATATTCGAGACCGCTTTGGATAATCGCCCATGTTGCATAGCCCTATTTGACCAATCGGAATTAGATTTAAGCCAGTTAAGATGCTTTAAGGATTCAAATTTTTCAGCTTGCACTGACTCACTAAGTAAGCAAATTTCTTTGCCTACAATAGCTAACGCTTGAAGCCCAATGCCGTGAGCGGTTATAAATTCTTGTCTGAATTCTGCGGCAGATAGTGTTTTAGCCTGCACTTGTTGCCACTCAATCATGTGCTTATTTAACTTGTTCCAAAAATCTTCTGCTAATTTTTGCTCTTCATCATTAAAACCATCTTTAGCACCTTTTCCAAAAAGTGCTCTGGTTGCTTGTTTGATACCACTTAATGTGAATATTTTATGGCTTCTGACTGAAATAGTAGAGCGTTCAAACTCAGTATAACCAACAAATGGTTTTGCATTCATTGATAAATAACGAGCAAGCTCAGATGCCTGGTCTCTATGATCATAAAGAGTACCTAATGAAGAACTAGGTCTAACTGCGTATTTATTTAAATCGGCAAACATTTGCTGACTACGCTCGATACCTTCAGAGACAAAAAACAAAACGGCAATATTGTCTTGGCCTAACTCTGGATTTTCTTTAATTGCCTCTTCAATCGCAGCTCTACGATGCTGACCATCGTTTATTAACATTTGAGAATCCATAGGAACACTTAAAGTCCCCATGTTATTGATACCATCAGCTTCTATAAATTTAAAATCTGATTCAGATTCCACAGATGCCGTTAATGCTGAAAATACGTATTCTTTGGGGGAGTCTACAAGGTAACGAGTCATTTCAGGAATGCGGCTTTTATTTAATGTGCGCTGTGCTCTTAACTCCGCAGGTACTTCTTCTTCATTATAACTGAATATTTTAGGGATTATACGTAGCGGACATGTTGCTATGTAAAATGGTTTTCCGGCTTGCACTGCTCTAATAGCAGGGAAGGAGTAGCAATAGTTGTTGTCGAAAGAGTCCATGATATAAAATCTTTATTACGTATTTGTACGTAATAATATCACGTACAAATTAAGTTATGAACTGTAATATTGATTTTGTACGTGATTTTTTTAGAAAAGTTAATCTTTTATATTGATGGTTACTTCAATATTTTTGCTATCACCAGCAAACCATTTTTGAACATAGATACTACCAATAACTGGCGGCATTCCATCTTCTGGTACTTCCTTATATCGGACACTATTTTTATTGTGTTTTTCAAATTCGAATTTAACTTTTTTCTCAGTCATGTATGGATTCTTTACTATAATTTTTGAAAGGAAGTTTATATATGAAAAGGCTCAAATGCTATAAATCCGATAACCTTTTATTTCTTTATTTAGAGTAGATAATTTTCCATTGAATTCATTGATAGACATATGTTGTTCTCCTGACGATTGAACAGCACCTAATTGAATAAGCTTTCTATCTAAACGCTCCTGATCTTTATATTGCTCATCCTTTTTATCCATGAACTCATGTTTATTTAATAGTGGTGGCCGCTTGATTTCATTAACGTAGTCAAAGTAATCAATGTCTTGCTGGGCAAGCTTTACCTTAACGCGTTCAGTAATTCTAGGGACTGCTTTATTATAAAAGTCATCATAAACCATAAATGTTACTTTACCGGAAGTGAGGTGGATTTTTATTACATCCGCCTCATTCCAATCACCATACATAACGGCAGCAGCGCCAACATAAATTCTTAAAATAACTGGCAGTTCATTGATGTATTTTGCATGTAGAAGAAATGAGTGATTAACGTTATATATTGATGGGATATACTTTGATGCTTTCAACGCTGCGTTTTGAAGTAATTCGTTATTAGCAATCTTAAATAATAAATCTTTAGCTTCTTCACGTCCTGAGTTAATCGATACAAAGAATGCTTTGATATCACGTTTCTTTTCCTCTGACATGTTCTTATATGGTAATCGTTTAGAGAAAAGCCCTAATGCAAAATAAACAAGATAATCTTCCTGCCTTTGAACCTTTGCTTGTTCAAACTGCTCTTTTCTTTCACATGTCATTAATAGGTTAAATAATTTCTTGGCACTGCCAAAAATGTCTATCACGGTTTTAGTTTCATTAAATTCATCTGAAGCAGGTATGCGTCCATATGTTAGTACTGCATTCCAATAGCTTTCAACTAACTGATGATGCTCCTCAATTAGTAAAGTGTTTCTCTCTGACTTTGAAGGAGGCTTATTCAGCGTAGTCCACTGCCTACGTCTTCTTAATTTTGAGGAAAGGTACTTTTGTTCTTCTAACTCATCCTTAAAAATAATAAAAATACCAGGACCAACAGAAATAGCTGACTTATCTAAAGAGTCTTCAATAAATAGTTGTAGCTCACTTTGAAAGTAATATTTCTGAAAGGTATTTCGTGAAGTGATAACACCATCTTTATAGGGTGTCATTTGAGAAAGTTTAGATTCACTTGCTAACATACAAGATACAATTAATATTTTATCTGACAATGCAAAAGCATTGTGAAGTGCTTCTATTCTTTCAGCCACATCTTCAATAACATTTAAAATAAAGCCTAGGTTAACAATGTCAGCATTGTATAGTTCGGCATCTGGTTTAAAGTTTGGATCCCATCCGGATGCATCGATACCATTGGCTTGCAGTTCGGCAATATCGTCACCTAAACCGCATCCGTAATCAAAAACACTATAAGCGCCACTAAGGTAACCTTTCTTAAATAGTATTTTCAGAGGGCTGCTCAATCCATGGCGAACAATGGCTGTTTTATGTCTGTTGATTTGCTTATCATCAACACAAGTAAACGCACTATTTCTGAAAAGTCGGCCATCAACTAATTCATATCCAGCGTTATTTATAGTTGAAACCCAGCCCAGCTTAAAACCAATAGCCCTGGTATTTTCATAAAGTCCTGCTTGCTCTCCCTCTTGCGTTATGATCGAGAACTCTTCATAAGAAGGGTGATCTTTAGTAACCATTAATTCTTTTCTATGAAGTACTGGTGGGTTATCAGAATTTGCATAGTCATTAATACGATGATGCTTTTTTTCTAAATCTACAAATAAGCTATGATTTAATTCGGGGTATGATTTTTCTTCAAAATCAGGATAGCTTAAAAGTGAAAACTTAAAATCATTTTTCCAGAATTTGGCGATATTCCAATCATAGTCTTCTAGTTTTAATGCTGATTGAACTCTATTTAGGAACGATGTTAACTGTTCATTTTGAAGTGCTGATTTGTGAATATAGATAGCTTGCGGTGTTAATTTTCCGCAAGGTAGATCTTTAACTAATAATTGAAATTGCTCAAAGTTCATCTGCTATACCGATAAGATTAGATAACTCTTTGCATGTACCTCGCTTTCCTGGAAACCTTCTGCCATCCATTCTCATATTCATTATTTGAATGAATCGACTGTTTTCTGGTCCGAAGCTTAAATGAACTGGACGCTCATTACCGTATAGATACATTCTATCAAGCTGTAGCTTATCAGCAGCCCATTTAGCTATTTCATACATGTTACTTTCAAATCCTGTGACAACAATATCGCAAGCAGCTCCACCTCTACCGCAAATAACCTTACCCCTAGAGTTCTTTTCATAAGAAGCGTGTTGATCAAGATTAGGGGCTATGTGGCTAGGATTTAGTTTTTGTATTTCTTTAAGGAGACTATGTGATGTGAAGCCGTAGGTGACAGATACTTCACCAAATTCATTTTGGATAGGGAGTAAAATATTAGAACACAAATCGCTTATTGCATTGATGCTTTGTTCATTAGGGATGTTATCAATAGTTGGATAGCGATATTGATGCCAATTAACTACTTTGTCCTTTAGTTCACTATTTGACATTCGGTTCACTAAACTTTTTAGGCAATTTATAAAAATATGCATTACCAATTTTTTTGAATTCCAGCTTACCTTTTTCGCGAAGGTGCATTAGTTCACAACCAGTTATCTTTAGATGTGTTCTAATTTCTTTAGAAGATAACCAGTCGTCTATATGAGCAATAGTTAATGACATAGTAATAAATAGTTATATATCGATGATATGTATATTAGCGGAAGAAGTCGCTTTGTGCAGCCTGTAACAAATTCATATCAGGTACAGCGTATGCCTTCAGTTGTTAGGATTCCAAAAAATTCGTGTTAAGCCCTTTGTTTTAAAGTAAAATTAAAATTCTCTATCAGTTTCACCGTTCTGGGCATCCACTTCTGACACTAAAACCATCAAGATAAATTGCGTTTTACCTTAAAAATAATAAATTTATCGCCATAATTGGGTGGCAGATCCACAAAAGCCCACAAATTCATCCACTTCCCTCAAAGCCTTTATTTTATAGGCGCTCAGCCTGATCAAATTACGAAAACTTTGCTTGACATACGTTTGCTTTACTCACTAAACTGTATCAATGTGGGAAAAAGTGGGAATTAGTGGATCATAAGTGATCCCAAACAATAAGTTGAATTATGTATAGAGGCACTAGCGCTATTACGCTTGACAGCAAAAATAGGATCACGATACCTACAAGGTATCGCGAAGAGCTATTTGCTGATTGCCAAGGGAAAATGGTCTGTACGCTAGATATTCAACATCCATGTTTATTGTTATACCCACTGCCTGAATGGGAAGAAATAGAATTAAAACTGTGTGGTTTATCGAGTATGAACCCACAAGAGCGGTTGTTGCAGCAAGTACTTTTAGGCAATGCTTCAGATTGTGAAATTGATAAGAGTGGCCGGTTATTAATAAATGGTCCATTACGCCAACATACTGGGTTAGAAAAAAATCTAATGTTAGTCGGTCAGTTGCGAAAATTTGAAATTTGGAGCGAAAGTGCGTGGCAAACACAAATGCAGCAAGGCATTGCGAAAATACAGTCAGGTGAAATAGAACTGACCGACCGCTTACTTGATTTATCTTTATGATAAATCTTTGAATTAAATAACTAAATGGCGTTAATAAACTCATAATGCAACATGATAATGCACATATTTCAGTTCTGCTTGAAGAATCGATTTCAGGATTAGCGATAAAACCAGATGGTATTTATATCGACTGTACTTTTGGTCGTGGCGGACATTCAGGACTGATCCTAGAAAATCTTGGGTCTAATGGTCGCTTAATTGCTGTTGATCGCGATCCAACAGCCATTGCCGCTGCAGAGAAATATGCCGCTGATGAACGTTTTAGTATCGAACATCATGGTTTTGCTGATTTACAGATGATCGTTGATAAACACAACTTATCTGAAAAAATTGATGGTATTTTGCTTGATCTAGGTGTGTCTTCACCGCAACTAGACGAAGCAGAGCGCGGCTTTAGTTTTATGAAAGATGGCCCGTTAGATATGCGCATGGACACTAGCCGTGGACTGTCTCTTATACACATCTCCGAGCCCAC
>OJAF01000025.1_pt1 | contig 17335 bp, 15 predicted proteins | sample 1589571 | NCBI WGS metagenome assembly OJAF01 (sample SAMN05416854, study PRJEB24817) | seawater metagenome | isolation source: Sea water | place: Canada:Atlantic | collected 2013-11 | reverse complement strand
GAGATGTGTATAAGAGACAGGTATAAAATAGTTAAGTGACGCGGTAGTACCCGTTCAAATAAGGCGACTGACCATTTTTCTAATGCTTCAGGTAATAACGTGTGGTTAGTGTAAGCAAAAACTTGCTGACAAATACTCCAGGCGTTGTCCCAATCAATGTTTTTGTCATCGATTAATGTCCGCATTAACTCAAGTATGGCGATAGTGGGGTGGGTATCATTTAACTGAATCGCCACCTTTTCACAGAATGTTGGCCAATTTTCACTGTCGCTAATTAAACCGTATTGGTTTTCAAAACGGGCGATAATGTCTTGTACTGAACAGGCACAGAAAAAATATTGTTGCACAAAACGTAACTCTTTACCGGCGTCATGTTCATCGTTTGGGTACAGCACTTTAGACACGGTTTCGGCCACAACTTGCTGCTGGTGAGCTTGTAAGTAATCGCCTTGATTGAACTGATCCCAGTTAAACGCACCGTCAGCGCGGCATTCCCATAAACGTAAGGCGTTTACTGTTTGCGAGTTATAGCCAACAATCGGCACATCCCAAGGTACACCTTTAAGCATTTTTCCGGCATGCCAAACCGATGTTGTTGTGCCATCAGCTTGCGCGATTTCTTCAATATGACCGTAAAGTGGGATGCTTTGGCTTGATTCAAGGCGACAAACTTCCCATGGGCTACCAAATTCACGCCACATATCGGGGCTTTCAACTTGATGACCATCGACAAAACTCTGTTTGAATAATCCGTGCTGATAATGCACACCGTAACCCATCGCGTTGTAATCTAAGGTGGCTAAAGAATCTAAAAAACAAGCCGCTAAACGACCTAAACCGCCATTGCCTAAGGCAAGATCTGCACCTTCTTCACATAGGTCTGCCAATTCAAAACCCATTTTTTTCAAGGCTTTTTCGGTATTGGTATATAAACCTAAGTTATGCAAGTTGTTTGATAGCAAACGACCCATTAAATATTCAAGTGATAAATAGTTAACCGATTTTGCTTCGCTTTGGCTTTGACGTGCTTTTGTGCTTTGTAATTTTTCAACGATAATGTCGTTAAGGGCGAGAGACGTTGCACGCCAATAAGCGGGTTTTTGGTTGGCACTGCTTTGCTCACCCGATGTGAACTGTAAATGGTGTTCGATACGCTGGCTAATGTCTGCCACAGTGATTGATTGGTTTTTGCTTTTTACTGCAGACTTTACTTTAGTTGACGCTTTTGTTTTAGAAACCATAGAACTACAAACTCTTTTTTCGGACATTATCATGTCGGTAAATTATCACTTACTCGTTCAGCTCTAAACGCTTAACAATAAAGTGAAGATACGGCATGCCTAGCATTAATCTCTTGATGAAACTAAGTAAGACAAAATGTAATTGATGGAGCGACAATCAAGTTATAATTTTATTTTTTAAAATTACCAACTAGTTATAAATTAGTCATTGGCAATTTAACGCTCAATATACTTATGCATGTTAACTGTAATTTTACTGATGAATTAATTATGCCGATGTCTGACCGTAGAGCAATGAACTACATACGTATGCACAGCAGATATTTTTAATATTGTGCATGCATACGTATGTATTTTTAGTGTAGTCCTGAAGTGAACTTATCTATTGTCAGTCGCGTCTGATCGCGTATTCGAATTGGCGACTTATAAAAAATTATGGTGATGAGTCTGCAAGTATAAATTGCGCTTCAGTGATAGTTACGACTGTAATGCATCACTCATTAAATTATGTACTTAGCCAAAGTGCTCGGTTAAGATAAGTTAATCATTTTCACTTGTAGGTAAACTGTGAAATCAAAACAAACATCATTTGATATTGCTTATCGTGCTGGCGTTTCTCAATCGACAGTATCTCGAGCATTACGAAACAGTCCTTTAGTCAATGAAGAAACTCGTCGTCGCGTGCAAGAAATTGCGCTAGAACTGAACTATAAAGTCGATAAAAATGCTAGCAGTTTACGTACGCAGCAAAGCGGTACTATTGCGCTGTTATTGTTTGAAGACCCCACCAATGATGACTCATTAATAAATCCTTTCTTTTTATCGATGCTAGGCAGTATTACTCGTGCTAGTGCTAAAAAAGGTTATGACTTATTAGTATCATTTCAACAAATGAGTAATGATTGGCACGCCGATTTTGAAGATACTCGTAAAGCTGACGGTATTATTTTATTAGGTTACGGTGACTACACCGACTATGAAGAAAAACTGGTACAGTTAATCAAACAAGAAACCCATTTTGTGCGTTGGGGCGCTGATGTTAAAGGATTGTCGGTTGTTTCTGTTGGTTGTGATAATTTTCATGGCGGTTACCAAGTGACCGAACATGTGATTAACAAAAACCGTAAAAACTTTGCGTTTTTAGGTGGTGTTACTACTGGCTCACCAGAATTCTTAGACAGATATAAAGGTCATTGCCAAGCGCTGAAAGATAATAATTTGGCGGTTGATAGCAAGTTGCAAATTGATGCGGTTTCAACTGACGAGTCAGGTTATCTTGCCGCTAAACAATTACTTGAAAATGGTGTTACTTTTGATGCTATTTGCGCCGCGAGTGACTTAATTGCCATTGGTGCGATGCGCGCCGTGCAGGAGGCGGGTTATAATATTCCCAAAGATATCGCGGTTGTTGGCTTTGATGATATTGCCACGGCAAGTTCTACCTTTCCAGCTATGACCACTGCCAAGCAAGATACCGTATTGGCTGGTGAGTTATTAGTTGATAAGCTACTGCAATTAGTGCGTGGCGAAGAGGCGCAAACCCAACTTATGCCAACCACTTTAGTGGTGCGTAAGTCTTGCGGTAGTTAAGCTTTTTAAATCTAACTAGGCTTGGTATGGTGTAAAGTCTTTTACCGTGCCGTGGTCACATTTAACACAATTGAGTTGCTGACCTAACTTTTCCATTCTCGTGGCTTCATTTATTACCCAAGGGCGATTAACAAATGGCGGCTGATGACGGACATGTTGATTGTGGCCACATTGTAATTTAGCAACCCAATGATTTTCTTCGTCGGTAGTAAAGCCAATTATTGCTTGTAACATAGTGAGATTTTCTTGATTAATATTACGAGAATAGGGTGTTAATTTTTCGTATTTGGTTGCCAGTGCATACCTTCACATTCCGGACGACTTAGCACAAAGCCAAACTTTTTATAAAGCTCGGGCACATCAGCCAGTAGGGTGATATAAGCACCTTCAGGTGCGTTTTCATTTAGGTATTGCATAATATTTTGCATAACGATACGCCCTAAACCTTGGCCTTGATATTGTGGGTCGACCGCAACATCAACAATTTCGAAATTCAATGCGCCGTCGCCAACCACTCGGCCCATAGCAACTGTGTTATTGTCGATGATTAGGTGCACACCAAACAAACTGTTAGGTAAGGCTTTTTTAGCCGCTTCTACAGGACGAGGCGTTAAGCCGGAAATCACTCTTAAACGTAAAAAATCAGCTACTGCTGCCACTTCTTTAATAACTTTTACTGTCATGATTTCCTGCTTTATTATGCTTACGGCTGAATATTAAAAACGATAACTTGCTTCGACACTGACACCATTAATGGTAATGTTGCTGCCAAGGTTTACCACATCATAGCCTATTTTTAGACCTATCCCCATATCATACTGATGCTTCCAACCCGCTGAGAAACCAAAGTCTGAACCGTCGTCACTGAAAACGGTTTTATTGTCATCAATAATGTCATAGTCGTATTGCAGGGCATTAATTTGCACGTAGAAGCTATTACGCTTTGAAATAGGGTATTGCGCCTTAGCGCTGATCATGAAAGCGTTATAGTCGAGTTTTGAATCGGTAAAAATATCAGCAATGCTAGTAAATGAATTACTGTCACCATTTAAGTAACCAGCTCCAACGGCGAAATACTCATTAATATGGTATTGATATGACAAGGTGTAATGCGCTGTAGTGACGTCATTTAACTCACGGGTGTTGTTATTGTTTTCAGTGTCAATAGCACTAAAATCAACTTGAACACCAACAACATGAGGAGATTCTTGCGCCAAAATAGTTGTTGATGTCATTGAGAGTGCGAGCAGGCTAAATTTTAAAAAATGATGCATAGTATTTATCTATATTCAAAAGTTAACGGGATGTTAACTAAAAACTTAGTGAAATACTATGCTTTGTATCGATTGCAACTTGTTAAGCTAAGGGATTCTCATTATTGATATTCAGGTTCTTTTACTCTTAACGTTAATAAGCCCGCAAATACCATACTTACGCCGCCAATAACTAATGAGTATACAGGTTGGTTATCGAAAACTTTGGTGATCAGGAAGCCTAAAACACTTGCCGCTAAAATTTGTGGCAAGACAATAAAAAAGTTGAATATTCCCATATACAAGCCCATTTTTTTAGCTGGTAAAGCGTTAGCTAAAATAGCGTATGGAATTGATAAGATAGAAGCCCAAGCGAAACCGATACCTATCATGGAAATAATCAGTAAGGTTGGATCTTTAATAAACATGAAGGAAATAAAGCCAGCACCACCTAAAAATAGGTTAATCATGTGGGCGATACGTAAATTAAAGTACTTAACCACCATAGGAATGCAAATAGCAGCAAATACAGAGGTTAGGTTGTAAGCTGAAAATAGCACACCGACCCAGTCAGCACCTTCATTAAACGCCGCCGACGTGACATCAGAACTACCAAAATGAAAATCAGTCACCGCTGCCGTGGTATAGGTCCACATCGCAAAAAATGGAAACCATGAGAAGAATTGTACAAAGGCTAATTGCTTCATGGTTTGCGGCATGGAAAATAAATCTGACATCACTTGTGCAAAACCATTTTTACTATTATTTTTTGCCATCAAGCCGGCTACTAGCTGACAAATGGCAAAGAAACAAAAACCGCCAGCAAGAATAAATAAATTTTTATCAAGTTTTTCGACATTTAATGCGACTAAAGCAAAGCTTGCAATCCCAACCACTAACCAAATTAAGCCGCCAGTGATATATTTTTTTGCACTACGGGCAATAAAATTATCTTCAATATAATCTTTATCCTCTGCTTCTTGAAAGGCCTTTAGCTCGGCTGGAGAATATTCTTTAGTAGAATAAATGGTCCATAAAACCGCGAGTAAAAAGACCACGCCACCAGCATAAAAAGCAAATTTCACGGTGTCGGGAACCATACCGGGCTCTGCAACATTGCTAATGTCAAACCAGTTGGTCATCATCCAAGGAAGTGATGAGGCAATAACCGAGGCAACACCAATAAAGAAGCTTTGCATAGCATAGCCCATTGCACGTTGTTTTCTCGGCAACATATCACCAACAAAGGCCCTAAAGGGTTCCATAGATACGTTAATCGAGGCATCCATTATCCATAACATGCCTGCTGCAACCCATAACGTAGGCGAGTTAGGCATAATAAATAGCGATAAACTAGCGGCTATAGCACCAAAGAGAAAATAAGGTTTACGTCGACCTAAGCGATTCCACGTATTGTCACTAAAATAGCCAATAATCGGTTGAACAAGTAGACCCGTTATTGGAGCGGCAACCCATAAAATGGCCATATTTGAATAATCAGCGCCTAAGGTTTGAAATATTCGACTTACATTAGAATTTTGCAGAGCAAAGCCAAACTGTATGCCCATAAATCCGAAACACATATTCCAGATTTGCCAAAAGTTGAGTTGAGGTTTTGTGATCATTTTTGTGGTCATCAGTGATCTCTTATTGTTTTAAGTCAGAATTAACCTTGGTTTTTAGTTTTAAACATTATCGAGCCAAGTATATGTTAACTATATTGCTTAGCATCTTAGCAATAGTCGTTAACATACAACATTAACTGCATACGTATTCACCGCTTGAGCAGAGTATAATTGACATGAAGTTCGAGTCGAAAAGCAAAATATAGACAACCAAAAAAATCGTCGTCTATATATTAATTTTACAAGCGAAAATGGAGGGCTGAACTCGTTCTTAGCTTGGCATCATAGCGAGATATCAACTCGTTAGATACTGTTCACGCCACTGTTGTTCATCAATCGCGTTATTTTCATTATCAAGCCGTTCAATAAATGTGATGCCATCAAGGTGGTCTAATTCATGCTGAAAAATGCGGGCAATAAAACCCTTTAACGTTTTGTTATGTTGAGTGCCTGCGTCATCAAGGTAACTGACCGCAATATCGGTGTAGCGAGGAACAAGCGCTCGTTTGCCTTTCACACTTAAACAACCTTCCCAACCTAACTCTTGCTGCTGACTGGTGTTGATGATTTTAGGATTTATAATAACGCTAAGTGGCAATAAAGGTGCGTCAGGGTAGCGTTCACTCGGCGCAGAGCACATTAAAAACAAACGTAGGCTTATACCCACTTGTGGCGCTGCAATACCAACACCTTTAGCCTCGGCAACTGTGGCTTTTAAATCGGCAATGAGTTTTACTATTTTTGTAGAATTAACCTCTTGCACGGGTTGTGCTATTTGCGCTAAAACGGGTTCGCCGCGTTGTAAAATGGTTAAATTATTTTTTTGGTCATTGCTCATTATTATTACTCATGATCAAGCCTCTTTTTCTTGATGAGGTTCAGTTTTATTCATATTTATAACGGTTTGGTTGGCATTTTGTCTTTCTTTTTTAAAGTAAAACCCACTAACGGCGAACAAAATAACAATAAAAGGTAAGCTGGTTAATACCACAACATGCCAGCCAGCTTTAAATAAAATCCATCCCGCCATTAAAGAGGCCGTTGCTTGAAAGCCAAAAATAATAAAATCATTAATTGCCTGTACTTTATGGCGTTCACTGGCTCGATAGCTTTGGGGTAACAACGAGGTGCCAGTAAGAAAAAGAAAGTTCCAACCGATACCCAGTAAAATTAATGCCCACCAATAGTGCATCACTTGCTCACCCGATAACGCAATAACCGCAACCACGGCGTAAATTATCGTTCCTGCGAGCATTAAGTTTTTTAAACCAATACGCTTTACTAACAAAGCGGTAAATAAGGACGGAATGAACATTGCCGCGATATGGCTTTGTATAACCCATTTTGTGTCGTTTAAACTATGACCATGTAAGTGGTGCATACTTAATGGTGTCGCGGTCATTAAGTAGCTCATTAAGGCAAAGCCAATAGCCGCTGATAATATCGCAATAATGAAAATAGGTTGCTTGATTATTTTGCTTAACGGTCGTATTTCACCATGGTTATCGCTTGGTTTTACTTTAGGGTTGCTAAAATTTAACATCAATAGCATAGCCACTAAAAATAGCCCTGCGAGAAACAAAAACGAGCCGGCATAACCATGTGGCGAGCTTAACCAGTCTTTGGCGGTAACGGCTATTTCAGGCCCTAAAAAGGCAGAAAATATACCGCTTAACATTAATATAGATAACACAGTAGGTACGTCTTTAGTATTTGAAATGCTTTCAATAGCGGCAAAACGTAGTTGTTGAATAAAGGCAGTACAGGCACCAAAAAGTAAACTCGCGAAAACAAATAATTCAAAACTGCCATTTAGTGCAGCAAACATCGCCAATATCGTGCCGACAAAACCTAAGCAAAACCCACTAAATGTCGCAAAGCGTCGACCTTTCTTTTTTGCTAATAAAGCCGCTGGAATTGCTGCACTGGCTACACCTAAAATCATTACCGTAACCGGTAACGTCACTAGCGCAGGGTCTGCGCCCATGCTGGTCGCCAAAATACCGCCAATAAAAACAATGACTGGCGAGGCCGCCATAACTAAAGGTTGCACCAAAAAAAGTAACCAGACGTTTTTTGGTAAGGTGAACAGTCGTTGCAAGCCATAAAAGCTTAATAACAATAGCGTCAGCGTGATGATGATGTTTATTAACATTGCCTGCCCTTGCAGAAATTAAGTTCAATAGATACGTTAAACACCATGATACTGAAATTTTACTGCTGTGGGTAAAATTAGCACAGTTAACCGATAATAAATCTTTTAAATTATTTATTATCAATCACTAAATCGAATGATAAACTGCGACCATAAAAATAATTTGTTTGTTAGGGTGTTGTTGCAAACGCGATATAACAGCCATTTCAGTAATGGCCAACATATTATAAAAATTTAACTCAGCCAATAAAGAGTCGTAATGAAATTTAGCCCGTTAGTTCAAGAACTTATTGATTCCCTCAAATGTTTACCCGGTGTAGGCGCAAAATCTGCGCAACGTATGGCATTTCATTTACTTGAGCGCAACCGCCATGGTGGTAACAAGCTTTCACAAACGTTGGCGCGAGCAATGGAAAATATTGGCCATTGTCAGCAGTGTCGTAACTTTACCGAAGAAGATTTATGCGATATCTGCCAAAGTCCAAAGCGAAAAATAGCCACGCAATTATGTATTGTTGAAACACCTGCGGACGTTATTGCCATAGAGCAAACCGGCGAGTTTCAAGGTCGCTATTTTGTTTTGATGGGGCATTTATCACCACTTGATGGCATTGGTCCAGACGATTTAGGCTTAGATGTTTTAGAGAAGCAATTGGCGACAGGGCAGTTTAGTGAAGTAATTTTAGCCACCAACCCGACAGTAGAAGGTGAAGCAACAGCGCACTTTATTGCTGAACTGACCCAAAAGCATGATGTAGACATTTCGCGTATTGCTCATGGTGTGCCGGTAGGTGGTGAGTTGGAATATGTTGATGGCAATACCTTGTCACACGCCTTATCAGGACGTAAAAACTATAGCTTTTAGCTTAGAGTTAGTCGCCTTTAATTAATCGTTATTAAGCAAGAGAACTTACCGTTAAAACAATATTTACGAGAGAATAAATATCTATATTACTATCAAAAACTTGTTGCGAATAAGCGCTATGCTTAGCTTTACTCTTTTTGTTGGCTGTACGTCAACAAACCAAGTAACACATATAGAGCAGGCTGATTCTATTATAAAATATAAAGAAAACCCTGATAAGCTAGGGCGTTTTTCTAATTTATACTCTAGCAAGAAAACCTATCCAGTGACTTGCCAAGAAAACTGTTATCAACCATCCAATGCACTTGTATGTGAAAGCCCCGCTGAAAATTGTCGCTTTGTCGGTGAGCAATTTCGACCAGAGGTTAACACCGGTTTCACTTTTCGCTGGCTAGGACACGCAAGTTTTTATCTTAAAAGTTCCGAAGGAAGCACTTTATTGCTAGACCCCGTCAGCAAGCAATTTGACTGGCCGGTTGATTGGGCTTTTAGAGTAGCTAATGGTTTTTTTCGCCATGAACCTAAGTGGTTAACAAGCAGTGAACTCAAGGATGTCGATGCCGCTTTGTATTCGCACATTCATTATGATCATTTCAATAAAGGTGATATTAAAAATATCGGCACTAAGACGCAATACTTTGTGCCGTTAGGCTTTGGCGAGCATTTCCCTGATGACGGCTATAGCATTAATGAAATGACCTGGTTTTCAACCACTCAATTAGCTGAGTTAACCCTTAACTTTGTGCCTGCTCATCATTTTAGTAGCCGAATTTTAGTACCTTATGTTTATGAAGATAACGACGCTACGCTTTGGGGCGGTTGGGTTATTGAGCAACAAGGTAAACGAATATTTTTTGCTGGTGATACTGGCTATTCGAAGCATTTCATTGATATTCAACAGCGTTATGGCGACATGGATGTTTGCTTAATCCCTATTGCTTCTTATTATCATAAAGAAAACAGCGCATGGTATCGTTATGTGCACACCACGCCTGAAGATGCTTTAGTCGCCGCACAAGAGCTTAATTGTAAAGTGATGATCCCGTGGGGTTATGGTAACAATAGTTGGAAAATGGGGGATCATAGTTCGCATTCAGCCTTATTACGTTTATTAAAAATGCATAAAGAAATGAATTCTAAAATACCTTTGTATATATTGAATGAAGGTGAAGAAGTGAGCTTCTAAAAGATAGTTAACGAATATTTTTTCTAGCGATTTGTGAGCATATTGCATAGTCAAACGAGTAGCAACCGAGCATTTGATGGGCGTATCTTTACTTGTGTTGAGTGCACATCTTATTGATTAAGTTGGATCAGTTTCAATTGCTGATATAGCGTTAGCGACGATTGATTAACTTCTTTTGGCTTTATTTGCTTTAAGAGTAATTTGGCTTGTAAAAACTGTTTGTTTTGTTGCAGTGTTTCAATAAGTCGCAGCTGTGTATAGTTTTTAGCTGTTATCGCATAACCGCCAGATTTTACTGCTGGTTCCATCCATTGAAGTGCTTTTTTAAACGCTGTAATCGCACGTGAATACTCATTCTTACCTTGTAGTGCCCGTGCTATATTATGATAGCTTTCAGCTGTTGCTAATAGGTTACTTGCTTCAATGAAACCGGTTGAGGCATTTTGGTAATGGCTTAATGCTAAATCATAATCGGCAGTCTTAAAGTAGGTATGTGCAATAGCCGTTTGCAGGTTTGGAAAATAATGAGCAGGCCCCATTCTGGCTATACGTTGATTAATCCAATTGATGAATTCAATTGCATTTTTGCGCTGATTTAATTGATTATATAAAATAATAATTTCTGCATATCTTGCCGCATCAAAACTAACTTCATTGACTTGCTTAATGAGTTCAACCGCCTTATTGGCATATAAATTCCCTTGCGTGACATTACCATCACTAAATAGCATCTTTGCATGTAAGGTATATACGGTGGTTAAGAACACCGGTGGAGCATCATTTAAATCGACGTACTTGTTAATTTCTTGTTTCATCCATTTAGCATCTCTAATTTCCCAAATAGCGAGTAACTTAAGGTTAATTAGGCGATACCATTGAATGCTGTGTTTTTTAATGTTGCTTATGCTTTCATCTACTTGATAAATACATAGACGTGGGGCATCAAGACAAGATTTCTTAGTGTTTACCAAAGATGAGCTACTGTTATTAATCGCTGCATTTGCTTGAGCCGAGAAGCAAAGAAACACACTCGATACGAATATGTAGGAATACCAAAAATTTTTCATATTATTTTACTCATCACTAACCTTGGGTGCTCTTTTTATTTAGTTCAAAATACCATGTAAGCGAACAGGTCAAGGTAATAAACATATCATAAATTAATGACATTACGATTATCACTCATTAAGCGTTTTTTGGCATATTTCAATAATATTATGCCAACAACCACAATCATAGCTGTGACATAAAGTGCGGCATTATAATTATCGAATTTTTCAATCAGTGCGACACAGTATAATGGGGCAACCACTTGTCCTACGCCATAGGCGGCGGTGATCATACCCATAATAAATACTGGGTTCTTTCCTGCTAATTGACCGGCTAAATTCATAAATAGCGCCACTAAACCAATAAACGTCGCGCCGTATAATATGCCGCTAATTAAGTTTAGTACGATATTGGTAGAGAAAATAGGAATTAGAATGCCTATTACTTGTAGCGCCATGGCTAATATCATCATATCGATACTGTTGTAGCGATGGGCTAATCGCATCCAAATAATACATGAAGGAATACCCGCTAAACCTACCGCCATCCAAGCATAGCCGCCGTATCCGGCTAAACCCGGCAGTGAATTGACAATGTCAGGTAAGAAGGTGGCTTGTACCACCATACCGACACCTTCAGTAAAGTAGGCGAGGGCAAGTACAATCACTAATGGGCTAAATAGAGCTTTATCAAATTTGTGCTTAACCACTTGATCAGCGCTTTGCTTATCAAAGCTTAAAATATAAGCGGAATAACTGGCAAAAATTGTCCCTGCAATCGCTAAAACTAACCACGCATGTTGCCAGTAATCACTGAAATTAAAAACCGCTCGCATAATTAAATCAGAGACTAATATTGAGAAACCAAGACCACTAAAGTGAATGCCCATGGCTTTAGTTTTATTGGTGTTTTGTAATTTTGACATGACGATGGCAGAGCCAACAACCAATGCCATAGCAGCGCCAAAACCTGCTAATAAACGCGCAATCAACCATATGATTTGGCTTTGCGTAAGTGCCAATAACAATGAAGTAATAATACATAGCGCTAAGCCAAACCTAAAAAACCGTACTTTGGTGTGAATGTCTTTAATAAAAATTGAAAATATAGAACCTGATAAATAACCAACATAATTGACCGACGCGAGCATGCCGGCAAAAGCAATACTGAGGTGATTTTCTAGCATCGCGGGCAGTAACGATGTAAAGGCAAAGCGCGCAACCCCAACACCGACCACCAAAGCTAAAATACCGGCTAATAAAATAGCGGCATTGTTATTTCGATCAAACAAGCGTGCGAATCCTTATGTGTTGCGGATGCTGAAAAATGCCTTTGCATACCGGCGGAAAAATAAACTGTCAAGACTCTAATGTAAATGACAGTGTTAACGCAAAGCAACTCATTATTTGTTATGGATAATTTGTTGAAACCTAAGAGCCATAAATCTAAAACATGTTAATAGTCGGAATAACAGAGCTAGCAACGACGAATTATCTCAGATGTTTTTTTAATTTTTTGCTTGAAAACGTTTTTGCTACCCCCACATGTTAACTATCGAGTGAGTATTGAATAATTATGTTTGATAGCCACGACAAGTAATCGTTTTAAACTAGTTAATGTAGGAAGATTTCAGATGTCAGAAACAGGCCAAAAAGAAAACCATAAGTTTGCATCAGATAACGCAAAAATTTTACAACTAATGATCCACTCTCTTTACTCAAATAAAGAAATTTTCTTACGAGAGTTAGTGTCTAATGCCGCCGATGCATCAGATAAATTACGCTTTAAAGCGCTGTCAGACGCTAGCCTATATGAAGGTGACGGTGAGTTGCGTGTTCGCGTAAGTGGTGACAAAGAAGCCAACACATTAACAATTTCTGATAACGGCATTGGTATGACACATGACCAAGTTGTTGAACATTTGGGTACCATCGCCAAATCAGGTACGGCTGAATTTTTCTCACAATTATCTGGCGACCAAGCGTCTGACTCACAATTAATTGGTCAATTCGGTGTTGGTTTTTACTCAGCATTTATTGTTGCCGATAAAGTTACTGTACGTTCACGCGCAGCAGGTGTTGATAAAGCTGACGGTGTCGAATGGGTATCGGAAGGTGAAGGTGAATTTACTACTGCGAAAATCGAAAAAGCTAATCGTGGTACTGATATTATTTTACATCTAAAAGAAGAAGAGTCTGAGTTTTCGGATGACTGGCGTTTAAAGTCAATTGTCACTAAATACTCAGATCATATCTCAGTATCGGTTGAAATGTTAACACCCGAAGTGCCAGCGATTGAAGCAGTTGCCGAAGTAAAAGACGATGAAGGCAATATCACTACTCCAGCGGTTGAAGCACGTGATGCTGTGCCAGCAACGTGGGAACCGGTAAACAAAGCAACAGCACTTTGGACGCGTGAAAAGGCTGAAGTAAGTGACGAAGAATACAAAGAATTCTATAAGCATGTATCTCATGATTTTGCTGACCCTATGCTTTGGGAACACAACAAAGTAGAAGGTAAAACAGAATATACCTCACTACTTTACATTCCTTCAAAAGCACCGTTTGATATGTACAATCGTGAAAAACAACACGGTTTGAAATTATACGTACAACGTGTATTTATCATGGATGACGCTGAGCAATTTATGCCTGCTTACTTGCGCTTTGTTAAAGGTTTATTAGATTCAAATGATTTACCATTAAACGTTTCGCGTGAAATTTTGCAAGACAACAAAGTTACGCAAGCAATTCGTAAAGGTTGTTCAAAGCGTGTTTTGAAAATGCTTGAAAAATTAGGCAAGAAAGACGCAGAGCAATATCAACAGTTCTGGAATGAGTTTGGCCAAGTGCTAAAAGAAGGTCCAGCAGAAGATATGGCTAATAAAGATGCCATTGCCGGCTTATTACGCTTTGCTTCAACTGATGCTGATACCAGCGTACAAAGTGCGTCTTTAGCGCAATACGTTGAGCGCATGAAAGAAGGCCAAGAAAAAATATACTACGTGGTTGCCGATAGCTTCGAAGCAGCAAAAAATAGCCCTCATTTAGAAGTGTTCCGTAAAAAAGGCATTGAAGTATTACTCATGTCAGATCGTATTGATGAGTGGTTAGTAAGTCATTTAACTGAATTTGACGGCAAGCAATTACAATCAGTAACGCGCGGCGGCTTAGACTTAGGTGATATGGATGATGCTGAAACAAAAGAAGCACAAGAGAAACTTGAGCAAGAATTTGATTCTGTGGTAACCCGTATCAAAGCAGCACTTGAAGGTAAAGCGAAAGACGTTAAAATTTCTCAACGTTTAACGGATTCACCAGCCTGTATCGTTGCAGACGAGCATGACATGAGCAGCCAAATGATGAAGTTGATGCAGTCAGTTGGCCAAGAAGTGCCAGATGCCTTGCCAATTTTTGAAATTAACGCTGAGCATGACTTGATCAAGCACGTTGCTGATGAGCAAGACGATGAGCAATTCAAACAATGGACTGAAGTATTGTTTGAACAAGCGATGTTAGCAGAACGCGGCAGTTTGAAAGATCCAGCCACTTTTGTTGCACGTTTGAACAAATTGATGCTGAGCTTAACAAAATAATGATTTAGGTCATTGTACTCGTTGGCATTCAAAGTGCGTTGATTAGCACATCTTGATTGATAGCGAGTATGGTCGTTAGACTTTAGTCAAAAAAAGGAGCTTTTTAGCTCCTTTTTTGTTTTTTTAGCCTGCTTGCTACTTGTTTGAAACCCTTTGAATATGTATAGTGTTTGCTTTTACGCAAAACCAATTCATTAATTAAATAGGGTTATACTAAATGCGCATTATTTTATTAGGTGCACCGGGTGCAGGCAAGGGTACTCAAGCACAATTCTTAATGGCTAAATTTGGCATTCCGCAAATATCGACCGGTGATATGCTACGCGCTGCAATTAAAGCAGGAACTGAACTAGGCAAAAAAGCCAAAGCAGTGATGGACGCAGGGCAACTCGTTTCTGATGAATTAATTATTGGCTTAGTTAAAGAACGTATAGCACAAGATGACTGTAAGGCAGGCTTCTTACTTGACGGCTTTCCTCGCACTATTCCACAAGCTGATGCCATGAAAGAAAACGGTGTTTCGGTTGATCATGTGGTTGAATTTGACGTACCCGATGAGGTTATCGTTGAACGTATGGCTGGACGTCGTGTGCACGCTGGCTCAGGTCGTGTTTATCACCTTGTTTATAATCCGCCAAAGCAAGATGGTAAGGATGATGAAACAGGTGATGATTTGTCAATCCGTCCGGATGATGAAGAAGCAACGGTACGCAAGCGTTTAGGCATTTATCACGAACAAACAAAACCATTAGTTGCCTACTATCAAGCTGAAGCGAATGCTGGTGCTTGTGCTTATTTAACTATTGACGGCACACAGCCAGTTGAACAAGTTAGCTCATTATTAAATGAGAAGTTAGCGTAAGCTATATACAGTACGCTAAAGTTTAAAATTAAAGCTCGCTTATGCGGGCTTTTTTATGTTCAGGACGAACGGTATTCTGCGATCACATGGATGTGAAAGAGCAGTTATGTTCAGGACGAACGGTATTCTGCGATCACATGTGGCGCTCTTTGCCATCCATGGCATCACGACATTAATGCTTCCCTGCATGTCATGTGAAAGAGCAGTTATGTTCAAGGCCTTTCTCAGACATCCTGTTTTTTAAAGCATTAATACCACTCGATAATTGCCCCTGCATTATGCTAATGACTTACATCAGTGCAAGAATATCTACGTCACAATGAATGAGTGTTGATCGCCAGAATAATTATATTTGTGTTATTTGACCGTTCTGCAAGTTATTTTTACCTAAATGGCTCTGTTAATCACTTTACCTAATAGGTATCATTTCTAACAATAAGAAAAACAATAATTTACTAGAATTTATCGATAAGGAAAAACACCATGATGACATTATCATTAACCGGCTTATATGCAAGTCTGCTCGGCATTTTATATATCAGCTTAACCATTAACATTATTCGTTTACGCAGAAAATTTCAGGTCGGTATTGGTGACGGTGACAACAGAGTTTTAGCCAAGGCTATTCGTGTTCATGGTAACTTTGCTGAATATACTCCGATAGCACTGATATTACTGGCGAGCTATGAATTAAATGGTGGGTCGGTCATGATGCTTCATGCTTTAGGAGCGACGTTAGTTGTTGGTCGTGTTTTACATGCTATTGGCTTAACGAAAACTATCGGTATCTCAATACAACGACAAGTGGGCATGTTGTCGACATTTTTGGTTATTGTAGTATTAGCAATTGAAAATATTCGTTTATTTATTTTAGGCTAATTGTTTTAAATTGCCTGTTCGAACGTAATAAATCGCTGATTTAATTACGCTTGAATGATAAATTAAAGAGAGTAAATTTTAGAAAGCCACCATGAGCTAATGGTGGCTTTTTCTTTTTAACGAGTTTTTAGCATGCTGATGTGTGGAATGCCATCTTCTAAATACATCTCACTTACTCGCTCAAAGCCATGTTGATTGTAGTATTTTTCTAAATGCTCTTGTGCTGATATTTTTACGGTATCTGCTGGAAAATGTTCTATGCATTTGGTTAAAGCGACTTGCATTAGCTCGTGGCCAAGGCCTTTGCCTCTGGCATTAGGCGCAATCACCACACGGCCAATACTAATATAGTCTTGATATGTTAAGCCTTTGGGTAAAATACGTAAATAGGCGGCCATAGTGCCATCTTGATAGCAAAATAAATGCTGAGTTTCTGGGTGGCGGTCATGTTCATCTAAATCAGGATAAAAACAGCTTTGCTCAACCACAAAAATATCAATTCTTAGCTTGAGTAAATCGTAAAGCTCGTTAGTGTTTAGCTGTGAAAAACTTTTATCTTTCCAGGTAATTGGTGTTGTCATAGGCGACTTAGTTGATAATGTTTAAGACATTTTTTCATGATATACCGTTGATGTACATACTCTCACTGAAAGTTTTCTGTCGCACAAAGCAGAAATTAAACTCGCTAGATAAACGGATTAAAATCAAATGCTTTATGGCTTATAACGCTTGAATGTCGCTATTGCTGATGTTTTTAATGAGTAGTTGTTCAAAATCGTCTTTTGATAGCGGTCTAGCAAGCAGATACCCTTGGCCTAAATGGCAACCTGCTTGTTTTAGCAATTGTTTTTGTTGCTCGGTTTCTACGCCTTCTGCAATAACTTCGATATTGAGTTTATTAGCCATCATGATAATAGCTTCACAAAGTGCGACGTCTTTGGTACTAGTTGACATGTTTTGTACAAAAGTTTTATCAATTTTTAGGTAATCAATAGAGAAATTTTTAAGGTAAGAAAATGAGCAATATCCGGTAC
>OJAF01000023.1_pt1 | contig 18124 bp, 9 predicted proteins | sample 1589571 | NCBI WGS metagenome assembly OJAF01 (sample SAMN05416854, study PRJEB24817) | seawater metagenome | isolation source: Sea water | place: Canada:Atlantic | collected 2013-11 | reverse complement strand
AAGATTACCGCAGTAAGCACAAAGGTTAAGCTGGAGACAAACTATGAGTGTAACGATGACGCCTGCTGCATCTGACAGGATAAAATCGTTTATCGAAAACCGAGGCAAGGGCCTTGGTTTGCGATTAGGTATTAAAACCACAGGTTGTTCAGGTTTAGCTTACGTACTGGAATTTGTCGACGATCTCAATGGCGACGATGAATTGTTTTCCATCAATGATGTAAATATTATTATTGATGCGAAAAGCTTAGTTTACCTTGACGGCATCGAACTTGATTTTGTTAAAGAAGGTTTGAATGAAGGCTTTAAATTCACCAACCCAAACGCGAAAGGTGAATGTGGTTGTGGTGAAAGTTTTAATGTTTAATGAGTGGTTAATTCCGCTGGAGTTGTGGTGAATTATTTTCAATTATTTGGTTTAGAAACTCAGTTTACGATTGATTTCGCTAAGCTTTCAACTCTGTATCAAACATTACAAAAGAAAGTGCATCCAGACCGTTTTGCTAATGCTTCAAGTCAAGATCAATTATTGGCGGTAAAGAAATCTACGCTGATTAATGATGCATATCAAACGCTAAAAAATCCGCTAAAACGTGCGCAATATCTTCTAGAGTTGCGCGGCGTTAGTATGCCAAATGAGCAAGCGTCGTTTGGTGATGTGAGTTTTTTAATGCGTCAAATGGAATTACGAGAAATGCTTGAGGAAGTTGAGCATGCTGATGATATTGATGCAGCGGTGTTTGAAGTTTCACAGGTATTTGAGTCAGAGTTCCAGCAACTATTCAATCAGTTGCAAGTTCAATTAGCCGATAACACGTCAGAATCAAATACCTTAGCGTGTGACAATGTACGAAAACTTAAGTTTTATCAAAAGCTTCATGTTGAGTTAGATAAACTCGAAGAATTATTGTTAGACGATTAAGCAATAAAAAATTAAGATATTAATCGGCAAATTTACTTTCTATAAAGGTATTGATGCAGGTTATTAAAAATCCGTAAAACTATTACCTAACGAGCTTTACAATGGCATTATTACAAATCGCTGAACCAGGGCAGAGTACAGTTCCTCATGAACATCGACTTGCCGCTGGGATTGACCTTGGTACAACCAACTCCTTGATTGCTAGTGTTAAAAGTGGCTTAGCAGAAACGATTGTTGACGCTGACGGCGCTGACATTTTACCTTCAGTAGTCAGTTATCAACTGAATGAAACGCTGGTCGGTAATGATGCTAAAGCGTTAGCCGTGAGTGACCCTGAAAATACGATAGTCTCGGCAAAGCGCCTAATTGGCCGCTCTAAAACCGATATCTTAACTAAATACTCATCACTTCCGTATACCTTTTCTGGCGATGAAAATCACCCATCAATTACAACTCGTACTGGTGACGTTAATCCCGTACAAGTATCGGCAGAAATTCTTAGGAGCTTAGTCAAGCGCGCTGAACTATCTTTGGGCGGAGAGCTTACCGGTGTTGTTATTACCGTGCCGGCTTATTTTGATGATGCACAACGTCATAGCACAAAAGACGCGGCAAAATTAGCCGGTGTTAAAGTACTGCGTTTATTGAACGAGCCAACTGCGGCGGCAGTAGCATACGGATTAGACAGCGGCCAAGAAGGCGTGGTAGCGGTTTATGACTTAGGCGGCGGCACTTTTGACATTTCAATTCTACGCTTAAATAAAGGTGTTTTTGAAGTGTTGGCTACCGGTGGCGATTCAGCGCTTGGTGGTGATGATTTTGATGGTGTACTCGTTGATCATTTAATCGCTAAAGCCGGATTAGTACGCCCACTATCTACGTCGATGGAACGGCAATTAACCCAGCAAGCTTGCTTTGCGAAAGAGCAATTATCTCATCTCGATACGGTTGATATTTCATTAACACTTGATGATAAACCTTGGTCGGGCAGTATAACCCGTAGTGAGTTTGAAGCGCTTATTGCACCGTTAGTGAAGAAAACCCTTCGTGCCTGTCGAAGAGCGGTTAAAGACGCTGAACTGGTTATCGATGATATTATCGAAGTGGTTATGGTGGGCGGTTCTACGCGTGTACCTATGGTGCGTAAAGAGGTTGAAAGTTTCTTCAAACGCAAGCCATTAACCTCTATCGACCCCGATAAAGTAGTCGCTGTAGGGGCTGCTATTCAAGCGGATATTTTAGCCGGTAATAAACCAGATAGTGACATGTTACTGCTTGACGTTATTCCTTTGTCATTAGGTTTAGAAACGATGGGCGGCTTAGTCGAAAAGGTTATTCCTCGTAATACCACTATCCCAGTCGCCAAGGCGCAAGAGTTTACCACCTTCAAAGATGGTCAAACGGCAATGGCAGTGCATGTATTACAAGGTGAGCGTGAATTGGTTGATGATTGTCGTTCACTAGCACGCTTTGAACTTCGTGGCATTCCTGCCATGACTGCGGGTGCTGCACATATTCGTGTTACCTTTAAAGTTGATGCTGACGGTTTATTAGAAGTTTCAGCGATGGAAAAATCTACCAAAGTAGAATCAAGTATCACCGTGAAGCCGAGCTTTGGTTTAGAAGAGCAAGAAATCACCCAGATGCTGAAAGACTCTATGGAAAATGCTGAACAAGACATGCAAGCGCGGATGTTAAAAGAACAACAAGTAGAAGCGTCACGAGTGATTGAGTCAATTCAAGCTGCGCTTGTCGCCGATAGTGCGCTCTTAAACGAAGCAGAAATTAGCTTAATTAATAGTGCGATTAGCGCACTAGCAAAAATAAGCCAAACAGGTAATGCCGATGAAGTTGAAGCGGCAATAGACATATTAAATAATAGTACTGCCATATTTGCTGAACGTAGAATGGATTCATCTATCAGAACAGCACTATCCGGCCATTCAGTTGACGAGGTTTAGTTAAATGCCACAAATTATATTTTTACCCAATGCAGATCTTTGCCCTGATGGTGCAGTAGTTCAAGCAGAAAAAGGCGAAAGTGTTTTAGACGTAGCACTTAAAAATGATATTGGTGTCGAGCACGCCTGTGAAAAAGTATGTGCTTGTACCACGTGTCACATGATCATTCGCGAAGGTTTCGACTCAATTGTTGAAGGGGATGAACTTGAAGAAGACATGCTTGATAAAGCTTGGGGTTTAGAGCCAGAATCACGCTTAGGTTGCCAAGCTTTGGTTGGTGATGAAGATTTAGTGGTCGAAATTCCAAAATATACCGTGAACATGGTCTCTGAAAATCACTAATTATCTGACAAAATAAATATGAAATAAAACGGCACCTCTATTGGTGCCGTTTTGGTTTCTGCAAGTGCTTTTTCAACTAGTTAACGCTAATAGTGGCGCCTTTTGTCCAAGGACCAGATGCTTCACCTATTGCTTGTTGTAACGCAGGAATCGTTGATCCTTGCAATTCATTGGTGCGTTGAATCACTTCATTTAGTTCTTCTATAGCATAAGATAATTGCTTGTGATGTTGCTTAGTTGGGCCGTAAGAAGAGCTTACAGCTGACATGGCGTAACCTAATCTGCTTGATATGTTGGCAGGTTTAGCGCCCATTTGATCACGAGACTTTAAACCATTCAATTTATGACTAATGGTGTTGATTTCGGTTCGAATAGCAGCAAATTTTAATTCAAGCTGATTAACATCTCCAGGTGTGCGATTAAGGGCTGTGCGGATATCTTTCATGGTATCAGCCAAGTCTTTAAGTATCGCAGTTGTCGCTGACGAGCGCGCTTCGTTAACCGCTATTGCTTGACTAAATTTGGCAATTTCCGAAGCTGTAGCTCCACTTAGTGAATTGTCATATATCGCCTCTAGCTTTAACTCAACAGTGTCTGCAAGCTTTGTAATAGTACTCCCAACGCGTTTATAGAGTGTCGCGTTATATTTACCTGGCGCAGCCATTAGTCCATTGGCTAAAGGATGATAAGGAGACATCTTCTTGCTGGTTATTGCACTACGTTTAGCCAAAGTCATGTTCCACGTAATACGGTGTAAGCCCTTGGTAGTTTTACCTTGAATGCGGTTGACAAATTTGCCTGATGCGTCGGTTATTTCAACATATATCGCAGGCTTAGCTTCTTGATTTTCTTTTTCGATATCTTTCCATGCAGGGTACTTAGGATATTTTTCATCTTTTACCATCTGTTTCTCAGCAACTTGACGTTTTTCCTTAGATGTTAGCAGGCTATCTTTAACGAAGTAGGTCAAAGTTGCACCATGAGCAGGATTTTTAGCAGCATAACGGTCACTACCATCAGAGTCTGAATGGTTGTCATCTAGACGAAACCATTTAGCTGGTCGACTGGGCGCGATAAGCAGTGCTTGTTTTTCCATTGATGCTTCAGTCAATTCACGTAACGGGGCATAATCGTCAAGTATATAAATACCACGACCAAATGTGCCTACGACTAGATCATTTTCACGGCGCTGAATTTTAACGTCACGAGTTGAAATAGTGGGTATTCCACCGTCGAGTTCAAGCCACTTTTTACCGCCATCAACCGTGAAAAAGAGGCCAAATTCAGTGCCGATGAACATTAAATCTTTGTTTACATGATCTTGAACAATGCGCCAAACTAAATGTTTTTCAGGTAGATCCTTTGCCAATGATGTCCACTTTTTACCTAAGTTAGTTGATTTGATCAGGTAAGGTTTAAAATCGCCGTATTTATGATTATCAAGCGCGACATAAACTGTATTAGCATCATATAAATCTGCACGAATATCATTTATATAAGCGGTAGCAGGTATGCCTTTTATTTTACCTAAATCAATTTTTTTCCATGTTTTTCCACCATCGGTAGTGACTTGAATGAGGCCATCATCAGTACCTACCCAAAGAATATTTTCATCTTTCGGGCTTTCAGAAAAATTGGCAATCGTGTGATACTCAGACATCGCATAAATATCCCAGCCAGCTTCGACTGACCAAGTACGGCCCATCATCGGCATATGCATACGATTACCGTTTTTTGTTAAATCACCTGAAAGCGGTGTCCAACTGTCACCACGATCATCTGAACGCCAAACGCGCTGTGAGGCAAAATACAGTCGTTTTGGATCGTGAGTTGAGACATTAATAGGCGCGTCCCAGTTAAAGCGTTCCGCTGGTTCGTTTTTACCTGGCTGAGGCTTGATATAGACGTTTTCACCGGTATTACGGTCAAGCCTGTTTAAGTTACCTTGTTGCCATTGTGAATACATAATATCAGGGTTACCAGGCTCGATTGCTGGCTGGTGTCCATCACCACCTAAAGTCAGGAACCAGTCTTTGTTTTTGATGCCATCCTTACGGTCGGTTCGAGAGGGTCCACCTTGGGTCGAATTATCTTGTGCGCCGGCGTATACTGTGTAGAAAGGCTGTGAATCATCTGGCACAACTTTATAAAATTGTGTTAGGGGTAAGTTGGCGATATAACGCCAGTTTTCCATCCGGTCATGTGACATGTAAATGCCGCCGTCAGAGCCTATCAAGACAAAATCAGGATCAGTTGGATGGAACGCAAATGCGTGGTCGTCTACATGTTTACGCTTGGTACTAATCGGCGTCCAAGTCTTACCACCATCATTCGATACTTTACTGTAGTTGCTAGCAATGTAGACACGATCAAATTGGTGAGGATCAGCAAAAATTTCCTGATAATAGTGCGGACCAGTACCGCCACCAACCTCATCAGACATTTTGCTCCAGCTTTCGCCACGATTGGCTGAGCGATAGAAGCCACCTTTGCGGTTATCTATTTCAATGGTAGCGTAAAGCACGTCAGTATTTTTTGGCGAAATCGCCATGCCGATTTTACCCATATTGCCTTTAGGTAATCCTTCCGTTAGTTCTTTCCAAGTTTCACCGCCATCGTCAGATGTATGGATACCTGTACCTGGTCCAGTCCCCACATAGGCTGCAACAGTTCTCTGACGAGACCAAGTAGCTGCGTAAAGTTTGTCTGGGTTACTTGGGTCAATAAGTAATGATGTTACACCCGTCCACTTATCTTGTGGTTTTAATACCTGTTTCCAGTTTTTACCACCATCTGTTGTTTTGTAAAGGCCGCGCTCACCACCACCAGTCCATAATGGTCCTTGCGCTGATACCCAAACTGTATTTGAGTCTGTCGGGTGGATAATAATATCGGAGATACGTTCGGACTTTTTTAGCCCCATGTTATTCCATGTTTTACCACCGTCTAATGATTTATAGACACCGTCACCAAAACTGATATGGCGACCACCATTATTTTCACCCGTCCCAACCCAAATAATATTTGAATTGCTCGGATCTATCGTTACATCGCCGGTAGAGTAAACGGCTTGTTTATCGAAAACTGGTGTCCAGGTATTACCCGCATTGAGCGTTTTCCAGATACCGCCCGAGGCGACGGCAGTATACCAAGTAGATGGATTATTTTGATCAACAGCAATATCAGAAATTCGACCAGACATATAAGCAGGTCCGATATTTCGAAGTTCCATTGCTTCAAACGTTTCACTGCTAAATAAAGGCTTAACAATAGAATTATCAGCTGTGAAGGCCAACGCGCTAGTACTGGATATTATTAAAGTTGCAGCGACTGCTGCTTTTAGCAGAATATTCATATATCACCAAAATAGTTATTGTTATTTTGTTACAACGCTAAACTGAAAAGCAAAATTGTTCAATAGATGAGCGACCAGTCAACGAAAATAAACGTTCGATGGTGAGATAATACGATAATATTACTTGTGGTTTGGTCTGAGTTAGGGAAACAATTTGCTAGGCCATTTGAAGGGGTGCTGCTTGAATAGCTGATGTGACTTTGATCAGTTCCGCTTGTTAGAAAACACGGGCGCAGAAGTTACTGGCTTTACGTCAAGTCAGCTTAAAGACGCTGCGATATTACCTAAAGTGGGTAGTGCAATTAAGGCCATAGTAGCCAGTATGAAGTATTAGGGCGTGTGGTACGAATATTTGGCTAGCAACTGCAAGTACAGCGGTATACGATGGAGACTGTACATTTATAGCATTCATTTTTTTGAGTAAGAAGTAGAAGCACAGGTTCTGGAGTCTATGTATTAGAATTTCGAACATGAATTTGTTCATTACTTGGATGGCCTATTTAATTTATATGGCAGTTTTGCTGATAAACCCAAGTCAACAATTTGGTGGTTGGAAGGTTTAGCAGAATATGTTTCTAAAGCGGACAATAATATTACCGCAGTAGACACCATATTCGACGTTTCTACTGACACGTTATCGGAAGTTTTTGACAAACTATGATGGTTTCGATCAAGACCGCATCTACCGCTGGGGCTATTTAGCGGTACGTTTTATGTTTGAAAGCTACCCTAGTGAAGTTAATCAGATGTTGGTTCATACTCGAGCTGGTGGCTGGGATGCATATCAAGAAAAACTAACACAATGGACTGCTAACTATCGTGATGAATTTGTAGCGTGGACTCAAACCTTAATGATTGAAAATGAGTCACCGTTAGTGAGTTTTACTGCTCAATTCACGACGATTATACTGGGTAAAACGATAGGATTCGATAGCACACTATCTTCTGATAGCGATGACTACATTAATGGTTGTCACTGGGATTTTGGTGATGGAAATAGCAGTGCTGAAGCTATTCCTGTTTATCAATATAGCGCCGCTGGTAATTATCAGGTGACATTAACGGTGACAGATGATCGAGGTGGGGTAGACTCAATGACAAAAACATTTACGGTCAATGAAAATCAAGCTCCCGTAGCGCGTATTACGGCCCAATTCTTCACTGTTCCACTGGGTAGAGCGATAATGTTTGATAGTGCAGCATCTGTTGATAGCGATGGCTATATTAGCAGTTATAGTTGGGACTTTGGTGATGGTAATAGTAGTACAGCAGCTAGCCCTAATTATCGATATTTGAGCGTAGGAAGCTACCAAGTAACGCTGACTGTAACCGACAATCTTGGCGCCACAAGCACGGTAACGTCAACCGTTACTGTCACGAACACAGCGACTAATAACCAGATTAAGCCATCAAAATCTAGCGTTGGCAGTACATCTTGGGCTCTTTTAATGCTATTAATGTTATGCATATATAAAAGAGCACGGTGAGCCTTTGACTCTAAAACACACACCGTCAATAAGGGTTCTGAAAACCACTAATAACAAGTTTGAGAGAATAATGATTTTTATTACAGGAAAACTATAGAATAATTAAAAGGGTAATAGCATGATGGTGTTGTTGCCCTTTTTTATGGTCAAAATTCACCATTTATATCTACTAAATAAAATTTAGAAAATGTAAATTATGTGTTAAATTCCCCGCAATTATTAAGTGGGTTTTATCAAGGAATGAAAAGTGAAGTATTTTTTCTATGTAATTTTGTTGTTGTCAAATATTTTATTGTCAAGTTATGCGGAGGCTCAAGAAGCTAAACTTGTTAAACAGGCGGAATGGGGCTCAGGTCATTATGGGCAAATGGTAGAAATAAATGGTTATTACTATATAGAAACGAGATCAAATGAAATTGATGTAATTAATCCTGAATTAACCGGACAAAGCGCTCTAATTGGCCAAATAAAATTTGAACCTGGCACCGATATGCTTTCAATTGCCAAGTTTAAAAACTTTCTTGTCGTTATGACGATGAACAAAATTAAGATTTATAGTGTTTCGGATGTAATAAATATTACAGAAGTATATTCGATAACAGCTGATGGGGAAAATTATGAGCAAGGATTTTATCAAGGTGATTATTTTTATCATGTTGATAGTGATAGTACAATTCGTATCATTGAAGAAAATGAAAATGTCTTTAGTCTTGCTCATACTATTCATTCAAGAGGTGACGATGATGGTAAAAGGCAATATATTCATGATCGCATCTTATTAGTTGAAGATTCAATTCTTTATTATCTATATAATCAAACGGAAAACGGTATAAGAACAGCTAAAATGGTGTCATACCAACTTGACGACTTTAGTTTAATTCGCTCTGGGGTGTTGGATGGTATTGGTCCAGTTGGGGCAAGTGTTAATGTAGGGAATGGACGCTTTGTAATTTCTACTCGTAATGCACAATCTTTGCATTTGATTCAATTAGCCGACGGACAAGTAACTATATTAGAGGATTTTGGCGTAGATCTAAATTTTTTCTATGTTAAATTAGCTGCCAAAAATAATATTATTCAAGCGCTATCGGGAAAGTTACTATATACATTTGAAATATCAGACTCCAACGCAGTAACAAGGTTATCAATAGAACCATTAAATTCTTATTTTTCTTCTGAGTCAAATGTGTATTATTTAAATTGGCTAGATAATAAGCTTATTGGTATTAGCGGATCAGAAGGGCTTTTTGAAGTAAACTTTAATGATGAAGCAACTATAACTAGCGTGACATTTGCTTATAATCAAAGCGGCTATATGGGAAAGGCGGTCATTGAAAATAACCTTGTCTATTTACCTCGAAAAACTCGTATAGATGTAGTCGATATTTCTAATGTTAGCACCCCAATGTTTATCGATAGCATCCCCCTGCATGTTGAAAATATTAACAAAGTAGATGGAAATTTTATTTTTTCTAGCGATAAAAAAATTAGCAACCAATCGTTAATTAGCGATACAGAGTTTCAACTAAATAGCGACGTTGCAGTCAGGTTTGTTAAAGGCCACATGTTACATAAAAACGGTAGCCTTTATCATCTTGCACATTATAATGCTAATGATAGTTATAAATTGATGCAGCATAATGTAAGTTCACCTTTTACATTATACGAGCCGCCTAAAGCAATAGATTTTCCTGACTTTTATGGAACTTCTTGCCCTCGAGATTTCGGCATTATATCGAATAAACTGTTAGTGGTTGATTTTTGTTACGAAGATGAAATTCATTTTTTTACCGGTTATGGTACAGCAGACATTGCATACGAAAAAACAATAGATCCCGAATTTACGAGGAGGCCAATCTTCGGTAATGAGTACATTTATTTTGTTGATTCACAGGGAATACAGGTCGTTGAACTGAATGATGCAGATGAATTAGAGGAAGTTGCCTCGATTGATATGGCCTTTACCACCACCTCATCGGTATATGGAAAGGCGTTAGGTGATTATTTATTTCTTTATAACGATTCATATTTTTATTTAATAGATATTGCTATAGCGGATTCACCTAGATTAATTTCTAAAGTCATCAACAGTAACTCATCGTGGAGAAAGACGAACTTTCAAGTAGAAGGTGGTTATGTTTTAGTGACCACTGAGTCTGAAGGGCAAGTGAAGTTTTTTCAATTAAACAAAGCGCCAATAGCTAATGTCGTTACATTGGAAATTAACGAAGATGAAAGTTCAGCGCCTTTAATTCTTTTTACAGATCCGGAGTTAGATTCTTTAGAAATTTCGATTATTACTGATGCTATTCACGGTGACGTAGCCATTGATGGTGAAGAAATAGTCTATACACCGAATGAAAATTTCAGTGGTGAAGACGCTGTTTTACTTAAAGCCGAAGATATACATGGTAATTTTATTGAACACGAAATATTGGTTACTGTAAATGCCATTAATGACGCACCTATCATTTTAACCAGTTTGTTATCAACAAATGAAGATACCGTGTTGGCAGCAGAACTGACCTTTCAAGATGTAGAAAATGATGATGTTGAATTTCATTTACTAACTGATCCCACTAATGGCTTAGCCTCTATTTCTTTGCAGGGCATATTAACTTATCAACCTAATGATCACTTTTTTGGTGAAGACTCGCTTGTCGTGTCGATTACCGATGAAAACAATGGCGTTAGTGAAAAAGAAATAGCAATAACGGTTGCGTCAGTTAATGACAAGCCAGAACTGGTTGGTGTGTCTTTTAATGTAGATGAAGACAGTTTGCTATCCGATCAACTGACAGCAACAGATATTGATAGTGAAGTGTTAACTTTTTCTGTTATTACGGCCCCTGAGTCAGGAACCTTAAATTTGCAAGATTCAGGTCACTTTACCTATCAGCCTAATGCTGATTATGACCAACAAGTTAGCTTTGAAGTTGCGGTTACAGATGAGCAAGGAGCGGTAAGTCAAGCCCAATTTATTATTGAGGTTAATTCGGTGAATGATGCACCTGTCTTTGAAGACAATAATTTTTTCACAAATGAAGATACAACGTTAACGCAGGCTATACTTTTTTCTGATGTTGATTCTGGCGTACACACAGCTGAAATTATCTCTCCTGCAACTCATGGCGCAGTTGCGTTAAATGGCGGGGCGGAGTTTACTTACATCCCGGATAATAACTTTTCAGGTATTGAACAATTTAGTGTTCGTATTACCGATGAGCATGGTGCAAGCGTTGAAGGGGTAGTTAAAGTGACTATTGCAGCAGTTAACGATGCGCCCATTTTTACCACAACCGCTTTTTCTGTTGATGAGGATAATATATTAAGCAGTGAATTGAAGGCATCTGACATTGAAGGACAAGCGCTAATGTTTGAACTAATAAGCAATGCAGACTTACAAGGTAGTGTAAATGTAGCAAGCAATGGTCAGTTCACGTTTGAGCCAGTTTTAAACTTTAATGGTGAAACCTCTTTCTCTGTGAAAGTGTCAGATAGCGGCGCCAATTTCAGTACTGAAATTATTACTATTATTGTCAATGCGGTTGAAGATGCACCAGAGCCAGAAAACACCGCACTTTCCTTATTGTTTAATGGTAATGTCTCACAAAGTTTGCCGACCTCGGATGTTGATGGACAATCGCTGAGTTATCGTATTGTTAGTGATGTTAAAAATGGTTTACTTACCTTATCAGAGGCAGGGCAATACACGTATTCTCCTAACGCTGGGTTTTCCGGAGTGGATTCATTTACATACGAAGTGAGTGATGTAAATGATAACCTAGGGCAGGCAACTGTTTCATTCACTGTGCAATCAGCCGTTGAACCTAAGAAAGCAGAATCAAGTTCAGGCGGTAGTTTTGGCTATTTTCTGTTGTTTAGTCTAGTCATATCTTTTGGTTCTAGACTAAAGGGTGGCCGTGAATATGGTTTTTGAAAATCACTAATGATTAATTTTACAGTTATTTATTCTTTAATTGGTAGCGCTCGTTCGGAGCTATTTAGGGTCTAAGAGCAGGTAAAGTATTTTATATGCTTTGGATAAATATACTTTTATTATAATCTGTGTATTTTACGAACTACTGATAAATAAAGATCAAACTAATTGAGGGATACTATGCAAAAATATTTTCAGGACTTTAATTTAAATGAGTACATGCCTGCGCTTATTGTCGGCGCTACTAATGTGTTGTTTGCCGCGCTTATCTTAATCATTGGTGTTTTTGTTGCTAGTCGCATTAATCGAATGATTTGTAAAATGGGCGAAAGTCACGAAAAACTTGATGACACGCTGTTTCGTTTTTTGGGTAGTTTAGGTAAATATATCGTTTTAGCGTTTGTAATTATCGCTGTATTAAATCGATTTGGCGTACAAACAGCGTCAATTGTGGCATTGTTAGGAGCTGCGGGGCTTGCGGTTGGCTTGGCATTGCAAGGTACCTTATCTAACTTAGCAGCAGGTGTGATGCTATTAATTTTCCGTCCTTATAAAGTGGGTGATTTTATTGGCGCCGCGGATCAATTTGGATGTGTAAATGAAATTGATTTGTTTACTACTATTTTACAAACATTTGATAACCAGCAAATAATTATCCCCAATTCTCAAATTTGGGGGTCACAAATTATTAATCACTCCCATCATCAAATACGTGGTGTTGATATGGTATTTGGCGTGGCATATAAAGAAGACACTGATAAAGTGAGAGCCGTTATAGATTCAGTGTTAGCTTCGCATCCTCATATTTTAAAAGATCCAGCCCCTTTTGTTGAGGTAGAAACTTTAAACGATAGTTCTGTTGATTTTAGGGTTAGACCATTTACCGAAGGAGCCCACTATTTTGATGTCTTGTACTCTGTCCCAGAGCAAATTAAAAAAGCTTTAGATGCAGCAGATATTGAAATACCCTTTCCACATCGTAAGCTTATTATTGAGAAAGAGTGATAAATAAGTATTTACCTTAAGGTGTTGTTATTTTATTTTTTTAAAACTTACAACCTATATTTTGCCATTAAAAATAGAGGTCAATAACACTAACTTTATACAGGACTACGCACCTTAGTATTTGGTGGTAAACGTGGTCTAAAGCTAAGAGTGATGACTTATACAAAAGTATACATACCAGCAATAAAATGTCTGAAAGTCATGAATTATTGGCTTTGAAAGTAACTCTTTTAAAAAAGTCCAAGAGGGTAATAACATAATAGTGTTATTACCCTTTTTTGTGAATTCTGGTTTTTGAATGCTGATGTAGCACTACTGTTTTCTGTTGAATAGAAATGACATATTCGAATTCCAATGGCGAAAATAGCTTTATATAACTATGGTTAGTTATGTTTCTGATTTTTATGTACTAATGTAAAACTATTGTTGAGGTTGAAAATGCTATTACAAAAGAAAAGTTTGTCTTTGAAGTTATTGCTAGTTGTTGGGGGCTTACTGATATTAATGTCACTGAGCTTCATTTTAGTTAGCTCAATCTCTTTAAATAATGCTGAAAAAGCCATTGTTTCTGGCGTAAGTAGTGAGGTAAGGGAGCAAATAGAGCAAACCGTAGCGGCTAAATCAAGTGCAATTGCTGCCGATATTTCCAGTGTTTTTAATGAAAACTATGTTTATCCCTATAAATTAGCGAATCAAATTGCCGCTAGTATCGAAGGGAAATTGCCAGAACCTTATAGTCGTGGACAAATTGAAGCCATGGTGAAAAATACCTTATCTTATAGCAAAGTTTCGTCGATGTATGCGCAATTTGATGCTAATAAATTCGATGGCAAAGACGCAGATTTTACCTCGGGATACTCTCACTCGGTCATCGGCGCTGGTAGTCTAGAAGTTTATTTTGTCCGTGAGCAAGATAATAAAATATCACAACAACCAGTAGAAGATGCCACAGAGAAATATAATGAAACATTGGACGAGTTTGGCAACCGCGCCGCGCAATGGTATCTATGTGCTAAAGAGAGTTTAAAGCCTTGTATTAATAATCCGTATAAGTATGAAATAAGACCCGGCTACACCGAATTAATGACCAGTTTAGTTGTGCCTGTTGTCGCAAACGGAGAGTTTAGAGGAGTCGTCGGCTCAGATCTTAATTTACCTATTTTACAACAAAAAGCACTGCAACTTAAAGCTTCACTTTATGGCGGCAAGGCGAGTGTTTTAATTGTTAGTCAGGACGGTTTTTTGGCGGCTGCAACAGAGCAAGAGAAAAGTTTAGCACGACCAATAAAAGAGGTACTTAGTACCAGTGCCGAATTACTTAATATTTCCGGTCAAAATCGATCAATCGTTATTGAAGATTTATTGTACGTTGTTCGCCCTATTAAAATTAATGTAGCCGATGATGAATGGCACCTTATTGTTGGTATCGACATCAATGCAGCTATGTCGCCGGTTGGCAAAATTTCAAATGATATTTCTGAAATTATTAGCCAAATTATTACCAGCTTTCTTGTTTTAGCCTTGGTATCTACTATTTTGGCACTGATTTTAATCAACATTTTTACTCATAGTATTATTAAGCCAGTAAAGGCTGTTGCTGATAAAATGGCAGAACTCGCCGGTCAAGGCGGGGATTTAACCCAAGAGTTGCAAGTACATTCACATGCTGAGTTGATTAGTTTAAGTATTGCCTTTAATCAGTTTCGAGAAAAAGTTAGAGAGTTATTAGAGCAAGCTAAAAAATCTGGGCAGGCGGTTCTTGAGCAAAGCGAAGAAAGTAAAAGCAATGCTGAGCAAACACACGCGCAAATATCACTGCAAGAAATGGAAATTAATAGCATTGTAACGGCAATAACGGAAATGTCAGCAACGGCCTCCGAAGTGGCTAACACTGCCTCTAACGCGGCAAGTAACGCCGATGCTGCAAGTAATTCTATTAAGGGCACTGAGACAGATGTGTCTTTGGCAACTAATGAAATTACCACCTTATCACATGAAATGTCTACGGCAACTGATGCGGTAAAAGCGGTATCAGTAAGAAGTGAAGATATAAGAAAAATCTTAGACGTGATTAGTGCCATTGCTGATCAAACCAACTTACTTGCGCTTAACGCAGCAATAGAAGCGGCAAGAGCTGGAGATCATGGTCGAGGTTTTAGTGTAGTGGCTGACGAAGTCAGGGCATTAGCTTCGAAAACTGCTGATTCAGTTGATGAAATATCACAAGTAATTTCCTCGTTACAGGCAGAAGTTACTACTACGGTCAACCTTATTGAGCAAGGCACTAATAAGGCACAAACGGCTGCATCGAAATCAAATGCCGCCTTTATTAAAATGAAAGAGACGGTAAACCAAATTAGTGAAGTTACTCAACACATTATTCAAATCGCTGCGGCTGCCGAGGAACAAAGCCAAGTTTCAGAAGAGTTGAATAGAAATATGGTGATTGTTGGTGATGCAACAAAAGAGGTCTTAATATTGTCAGAAGCTTCGAAACAAAGTGCGATGATTATTAATACTGATATTATTGAACTAGAAAATGTTTTGAGTAAGCTTAAAACTAGCAAAAATTAATTCAACTCATATTTTACGCGAACATAGCTTTTTAGTTTAATCAATGTAAGGCAATAACACTTAGTGTTATTGCCTTTTTTGAATGTACAAAAGCTGCTTTTTCGCTATCAAGTTAAAGGTTTTGAGGCGTTCTATTAATAAAATGAATGCTAAACTGTCTAATTTTGTAAAGGAAAATGTGCAATTTACACTTATCTAGAAAAGCAGACCGTTTTTTGTTCAATTATTAATGATAAAATGCTTTTGTATTTGTTAATGGACTTAGCTGACTAGGTTGAACAACTGCTAATTGATTTATAATACTAATTTGATAATGTCAGCGTCATATAGTGATGGGAGGTGTGGGTGAATAAGGAATATGTATATTCTTCGCGGTAGATGATGAATAGACGGTATTATAATAACTGATTGAATGTTAAAATTTTTTTAAGGTAAATAGACACTCCTTCAAAAATTTGTTCTACTTAAAATAAAATCTTCGCATTCATGCTATTTAATGACCGTAGATATAAATTATTTAAATAACTTTTAGGCATAATCACCTTGTCCGAACTATCTAAATCGCAAACGATAAAAAGTTTAACTATAACTAATCGTTTCGCTACTGATCTTTTATTATTGAATACCCCGAACGACGTTTGGCAATATTTGGCACAAAATATTGTTGAAAAACTAGGCTTTGATGACGCCGTTATTTACACATTAGATGCTGGTGGCGAAACCTTAAGTCGCATGTCCGGTTTTGATAAGAAAACATCGGTCGACAATGATAAGCTTAGCAAGTCTCAAATACGAGACACTTCATCTAATTCTATTATTATTCCTTTTAATCAAGGTGTTATTGGTAAAGTAGCCGCGACTAGAAAAGCCATTTTAGTAAAGGATACGCGTAAATTTGAAAGCTATATTGTCGATGATGAAACCACTCTTTCTGAGTTAGCTGTGCCTATTTTATACAAAGATCAACTGCTAGGTGTTATTGACTCTGAGCATACTCAAGTTGGTTTTTACACTGAATATCATTTGAGAACACTGACGGCATTAGCCTCTATTGCCGCGATAAAAATATCGCAAATTATCAAAGTCGATGGCTTAGAAGAGATTATTGAGAATTTAGAGTATTCGAATAAAATTCAAGATGCGCTGTTTGAAATTGCCGAACTGATTTTTAAAACTAAAAGCATTGATGAGTTTTACCAATCTTTGCACCAGTGTATTGGTCGTCTCACCTTAGCTAAAAACTTTTTTGTCGCATTGTTAAAAGATCACGGAAAAAGAATCGATTTTCCTTATGCCATCGATGAATTTGATGATAAGGCAACGTTCACCAGTATTGACATCAATCCTAATTTCTTAAGTATCACTGGTTATGCCTTAGCTAAGGATCAACCATTTTTATTTTATGAGCGTGATATTCAAAAAATGCTCGATGAAAAAGCCATTTATATTCGAGGCAGCATCCCAAAAGCTTGGTTAGGTGTGCCGTTTGGTCGTGGTTTGAACAAGGGCATTGTAGTTGTACAAAGCTACAGTACAGAGTTTTTATTTCAAGAAAAAGATAAGCAATTATTAATGTTTGTTGCTAAGCATATTAATAACGCCATTGAAAGAATGGAGGCTAAGCGTAAGTTACAATTTTTAGCATTACATGATCCCTTAACCCATCTACCTAATCGGTCATTATTTCAAGATCGACTCCAGCATGCCTTCCTCCATTGTCAGAACAATCGTCATAAAAACATCGCTATACTGTTTATTGATGTTGATAGGTTCAAACAAATCAATGACACTTACGGTCATCATGTTGGTGATAAGCTTCTGATTTTAATTGTAAAATCTATTTCTTTAAGTTTAAGGAGAACCGATACCTTAGCGCGTTTAGGTGGCGATGAATTTGCTATATTGCTTGATGGGGAAATTGATTATGAAACCATCTGCCGTATAACTGAAGATATTATTGCTACTATGGCAACGGCTTTTAATATTGATGGTTTGAATATCTTCAGTAGTGTCAGTATTGGTATTGCCACTTATAGCGATGCCAATGAAAGTGCAGAGCAATTATTGATTGATGCTGATCACGCTATGTACCAAGCGAAGTTAAAAGGTCGTAACCAGTATGTATTTTTTGAAGCACTTGAAGAGCAAAATAAATCCAGCAACGTTAAAGTCGAATATGATTTTGATAATGCGGTTAAAAACCTAGAATTTATCGGCAATTATCAACCATTAATTGATTTCGATACTGGTAACGTTATTGGTGCCGAAGTGTTGGTTCGTTGGCAGCATCCTAAATTAGGACTTTTGATGCCAGACTTTTTTATCCCTATCTTAGAAAAGTCAGGACAAATAGTTCAGCTTGATCTTTATATGTTGAAATTAGCGTTGAGCAACCTCAAGCTTTGGGCTGACTGGTTACCCAAGAATTTTAAGCTTAATGTTAATGTTTCAACATCGGGTTTTGCCTCAAAAGACTTTATTAGCTACTTGCAACAAGAGCATCATAAGTCAGCTGAACTTTTGGCTCGATTATGCGT
>OJAF01000022.1_pt1 | contig 18723 bp, 17 predicted proteins | sample 1589571 | NCBI WGS metagenome assembly OJAF01 (sample SAMN05416854, study PRJEB24817) | seawater metagenome | isolation source: Sea water | place: Canada:Atlantic | collected 2013-11 | reverse complement strand
CAGATACTGAATTAAAAGGCTTTCTAAACAAAATCGACTCGCCAAAAGTTTTTAACATTGAACCATTTGAGCTTAAACGAAAACTTGATAAAACCAGCAGAGTAAAACCAGCAATTTTACATTATTCTCATTTGAACTGCATGATGGCATATGCAGAAAGTCACCACGAATTAAAAAACATACTCACGCTTGAGTATGACAAAAATATTAAATATTACTTAACTCAACCAGCTACGTTCACTATCAAAGTGGATGGAAGAATGATACCTCACACCCCCGATGTAGTGGTGATTTACAAGGATGGAACAGTAGAGTTTATACAAATCAAACTTGAAGAAAAGGCGCAAGATAAAGAATATTTAAGACGTTTTAATCAAATAGCTAAATTTTTCAAAAAAGAACTTGGTGTCAACTATACATTGAAGACTGAAGCTTCCTTCAAAGAAGGGAAGTACATCGAGAACCTTCAACAACTCTACGCATACCTCGACATAAAGCTTAACTCTCAAACAACGGAATACATTATGGAGGGATTGCCTTCGATTTTGATTATTTCTGATCTTGAGCAGTCGTGCGTTATGCATAAAGAAGGCGATGTATACGCTTGGGCGATGATAGCTCAGGGGCACTTCAGCTATGACTGCACCAAGATACTCACTAGAAAAAGCCAAATTACCAAAATCCATTAGGAGAGTGATCATGATCATCTACAAAAACGTCATATCAGAGAAAGAGTTACATAAGCTCCATCTTATAAAAAATGCATACCTGTTGGAGTTGCAGAATTGTCCTTCACCTAGGTCAGCAAAAGTGAGAACTGAATTAATTCAACGTATAGCAAAAAGCCAACAAAGCGATGGAAAATTGATCCCCTCACTTTCAACAATACTTCGCTGGGAGCATAGCTTGCCAATAGCTGAGCGCAAATTTCCACAAGAAAATAAATAGGAGTAAACAATGAAAAATTCAGCAGTAAAGCCTTGGGGAAAATCTGAGAGCGAAAAAGCCCTAATGAAGCTAAAAACACAACTAATAAACCAAGGGTTTTACACAAAACATTCAACTAAAACGTTAACTAAGAAAGGTACTAAAAATGACTAATCAACAATTTATTTTACAGCCAAATATGAGAATTAACCTGCGCGGAGAAGATGTCATCATCAAAGCTGTGGGTGAAAATTTCTGTGTGATAGAAGACTCTAACGGAGATATACAATACCCCTTGCCGAGTGAGTTAATGCTAGCTTATCGAAGTGGATATCTCATTATCAAGAAAAAAGACAATGCGGTACTCCTTAATAAGCAATTAACCAACCAAAAAGATAAAGAAAAAGCCAAACGGGTTGAGAATTTTCTTATTGAGTTACATCAACACGCAAACCCTCATTCCCTGAAAACTCGTAAGAAAGTTAATAGTATTGTCAGTAAACGTCATGGTTATTCTGGTAAAGATATCCCTAGCCCGTCTACTTTACGAAGATGGTATGTCTCATGGATAGAGAATGAGATGGAAATATATCCAGTAATCAAGCGTGCAAAAAAAACACGTGCTTCTCGTCACTCTCAAGCAACTGTTGAGTTAGCTGAATCAGTCATGGATAGATTTTATTTAATTCCACAAGGTTTAAATAGACGTCAAACATTCTTTCAGTACAAAACAGAGCATGAGGAACTAGTAAAAAGAGGTGAAATTGAAGATAAACACATCAGTGAATCAAGATTTTACGAATTACTCAATGAATTAAACCAACTTGATGTTACTTATGCCCGTTACGGTAAAGATGAAGCCAGAAAATATGCACAATGCAGTGAAGGTAAATACGTTTTAGATTTTCCTCTTCAGCGTGTAGAAATTGATGCTGTTCATTTAAAGGTTGGTCTTTTAGATGATGAAACTGGAGAGTTTTTAGGGACCGCTATAGTCTATCTAGCGATTGATACATACACTCGTTGTATCGTGGGTTACAGCGTTTCTATGGGGAAGAAACCGAGCGAAATATCTGACGCTGTAATTGAGCTGATTAAGCATTGCGTTATACCAAAAATCAAATCTGCCTTTGCGAAAAATAACTGGCCCCTTACGGGTATCCCTTTCGCTTTTGTTGGTGATGCAGGTAAAGCTTTTAAGTGCCGTGTTGTCACTAATTTAATGGCTCAACTTAAATGTACTCATATAACCACTGAGACCAAAAGCCCGTGGCGCAAGGGCTTCATCGAATCTTTCAATAAAACCCTCCGTTCTCAGTATGCATCAAACCTTCCTGGATATACACGTAATAATGATGAAAATAAAACAGATCAACCAATAGAAGAAATAGCCACACTAACTCTTGGTGAATTCATTAGTACTTTAGAAATTTATATTCTAGATCATTATCATCAAAACCCGCATAAAGGCTTGTTCTTAGATACACCTGCAAACGCCTGTGAAGAAGCCCTCAAAGAATGCAGTCCCAAAATTTTAGCAAACTTAAAAACATTAGATGTGTTTGCTGGTGCTGAATATGAAGGAGTTATTCAAGGAGGCCAAGGAGTTCAGCGTAACACCTTGTATTACAGTTCACGCCAACTTAATGACCTACGCCTTGAAATAACCACTCACGGTGACAAAAAGAACCCCAAAGTACCATTTTTATACGACAAAAATGATGTGTCAAAAATATCCGTTATCGATGAAAACACTGGAGTCCTATTTGAAGTTCCTTGTTGTGATCCTCGTGTAGAGCCAGGAATGAGTTTAGCTGAATTTAATCACCAATACAGATCAGGCTCAACAACAAAAAACACTAACGTTTTTACTAAATCTAACTGGGTTGTATCTGAAGCAATTAAGCGCAAGCAGGAAGAAATCATGCTTGAGAAAATAGAAAAAGCGGCATTAGCTAAGAAAAAACGTGAGGAGAAGAAAAAACAAGCCGCTGAACAGACTGAGCAAACCAGTAACGTTACCGAAGCAGCAACTAAGCATGCTAAATCGGAGTCAAATCGTCATGCCCGAAACCACACAAGCAAGACTGTAAAAAAAGATAAAGGTAGAGCTTCATGCACTCCAGTAAGTCGCCCCGTAACTAAATAACTAACCAACTAACCAACTAAAGGAAATATATTATGAATAACACTCAATCAAACGAAATTACAGTATTCGAGAACCGCATATGCTGGCATGAGGACTTCCAGGACACTCAAAATGCCATTGAAAAGCTATTAAGTTATCTTGGTAGAAAACCTAAAGCAATGCTGCTTAAAGGCAAACCAGGAACTGGTAAAACACTGTCTGCCTTAACAGCCATGGATTCCTTATATCAAGAAAGTTCTTCTGACACTTTAACGATTAAACCCTCTGTTTATATTAATGTTTCATTGTTTAGCCATCCAGGTCAATTACTCTCGGCAATTCTTGAACAATTAGGAGATATAAACCCGTACAAGGGAGTGCAACCCCAAAAAGTAAAAACAATTATTCGCTTGTTTAAAGAGCAAGGCGTGAAGTTAGTCATTATTGATGAATTTCAAGATATTTTACCGAAGAGTCGCATTCAACCGACATCAAAGATTTATCGATTTTTAAAAGGTTTCTTAGATGAATGTGGGGTGCCATTTCTATTATTAGGTACTGACAATTCTGAACGTTTTTTAGAAGTAGACAATCAAATCAGAACTCGGTTTTTACCTACTCAAGAGTTGTACACATTTAACTGTCTATCAGAGCAAGAAAAACTTAGGTTTGCGTTAATTATTGAAAGCGTACTATCTGAACTACCGAGAAAAACTAAAGGATTAGATTTCACTGAAAGTTACGAAGATGAAAATGGAAAAGAAGTTATTTCCCTTAAGTCGAATCACAACATGTTATATCGGTTAAATCTCGCCACTAGTGGATTGATGAGGGTCATAGTCACTCTATTAACTGAATGTATCGAACTAACAGATTCCGGGGATATTGTAGACAACGATATCTTAAAAGTTGCTTACGATAATGTCGTTAATGACAGTTATGCTATAAACCCTTTCGATATGTCGAATACCCTTAGTAAGGTCAAAGCTAGACTAGCTAAAGAGGGCCTTTATAATGTTAAATAACACTGTTGAGAAATTAGAGTTTGCTGTTCGTCCTCGCCCAAAACATATCGAATCTGCACAAGGCTTTCTTTTAAGGTTAGCCGTATCAAATGGGAGGTACGAATTATCAAAACTGGCTGAAGCAATTGATTATAAATATAAGGCTTCAAGCTTCACTTTAGGTGGTGCTGATATTGAGTCATTCTTGCTAGCAATATCAGGAGCGTTACGGTTATCAGGTCCAGAGTTGCTGTCCTGTTTTTCTAAATCTATAGACATTGAAGATGATAGAAGAGCAGTAAGTGACATCAGATTACCAACCCCTAAAATTTGTCCCAATTGTATGAAAAATGAAGATAGTCGCTATATCAAAGAACAATGGGAGTATGCTCATCACACACACTGTGAGGAGCATAACGTTGAACTGATAGACCGATGTCCACATTGTGCAGAGTCTTTATCTTGGAATGGTGATATCTTTCAGGGCTGCTCTTGTTGCGGTTATAGGTGGGAAAGCTATAAAACGTCCTCTGAACCATTACCGCTTTATCAAACAATATGCGATGAATTAACGGACTTAGAATTAAAAGAATACTTAGCCGCACTTTATCAAAATTTAATTCTTGTCTCGCGACCTTTTGATTTAAGCTTTGATAAATTTAAGCAACTACCAAAAGATCTGGTTAATACCCCCTATTTGTTTGAACTTGCTTTTCAGCTAACCATAAGTGGAGAAACTAAAAGCGATTGGGAGGAAATGAGATTAAGCCATTTTAAAGCTGACACTAATTTAAGCAAACTGGATGAACACTCATTACACTTACTAGCAAAACTGCCAGACTCAAAGGTTATTACTGGTTTTTTGAAAGAGAAAGTACTACCTCAAACACCCCAGTGCATGCTTCCTTTAAGGCAACGAGTGATGGTTTCTAACTTAAGAATTAGAAACACTAATTCAATTCGCGACTATCAATACCATATCAGTCTCAGTAAAGCCGCAAAACTACTTGGTGTTGATAAAAAAACAATCAATTCGTTGGTAGAACTAAAGCTAGTGACAGCATATACAGGTTCAATTACATCAAGAGCCAGAATTGTTTCAGGAGTCAGTATTGCAAAGCTTATATCAATCATACAAGAGCATTCTTTAAATATTGATAACCAGAAAAACCAATTAATTTCTATTAAGGAATTAATAAAAGGACTGCCCTATTTTAATTGTGATCTTTCTAGTTTAGTTATGATTATTGTCACTAATAAGTGCCAAATTTTTATCGATAAAAATAACACATTTTCTGTTCAATCTCTGTTTGTTAACCGCGAAGAAGTTGCTTTGCACCTTGAAAATTATTTTATTGAAAGTATCAGATACGATCTGTCTAGAAATAAACTTCAGCAGGTGTGTACCCTTAAATCCCATCAGTATATTGAGTTAAAAAATATATTTAACTTTCAGGAAGTAGGACCTTCGCCATCTTTTGCAAAATTAAATCCAGTACAGATATCTCTATTTTTTGAACAGAATATATTAATAAATCGGTGGGCTAAAATTGCAGGAGTGAAATTGAGATCTGTAATTCAATTTTTGAAGTGCGAGTCGGACATCACATCAAACTCAGTTTTGGAGCATCAAGATATTTATATCTATGAAAAATCTGATGAGTTAATGGATTCGCTTACTAGATACTTAATTTATCATAAAGGCGAGGTTAACTTTCTCGCCAACATCTGCAATTAATAACTAGCAAACTTCCCTTTCAAAAAAACACCATATTCTTCTTACTACTACTCCCAAAATCTGCTACTCTTTTTAAAAATAATTAAAAACAAACTCGATTACAATCAAAGAATTACTAACACTTAACTTTTAGGTGAATTTCAAAATTAACTGGAAATTTTAGGTGTAACAACTGGCTTAACAGGGCATTTAGAACCTGCTTAACTGGGCACTTTCACTTAATTCCTCACTTTTAAAGGGCTACAAGCCTGCTACCAGTTTCATCCCCAACCGTGACCATCAATCTGTCACAAATTAGCGACAGTGGCGATAAATTTTCCCTACAACGGTCAAGTAATAATAGCCTAGGTGGGGTATAACAGAAAATGTTCGCCTTTTAGCTGAATAGCTAATTCAGCACCTAACATAAACAGCTCTTGACTATAAAAACTCAATTGCGAAAACGCTAATGTGGTATTTTGCTCGAGACTACTTAGCAGATAATGATAGCCCTGCTCGGTAACACCAATATGTTCAATAATAACGTTGTTAGCTTCGTGCGACGATAGCACTATATCGCTCGGTTTTACCAATAATTGAAAATTTGTTAACACAGCATTTTTACAAGCACCGATGTTTTTAATGCGATGAGGAGCTAATGCACCAATTAAGCTCGATAATGCTAAGCTATTTTCAGTCGCTGAAAACATTACCGGTAACCAACTGCCCAATTGCAGAAAATCAGCCACTTGCCAACTGTTAGGTTGTTGGCAAACCAAGGCTGGTGCACCAACTTGCAATACCTGACCTTGATGCATCACGGCAATTTTATCCGCAAAGGTAAAAACCTCATCTTTATTATGAGTAACAAAAATTGCCGTTATCTCTAAACGCTTTAATAATTGCCTAATTTCAATCATGAGCTCATTACGTAAGCGCGCATCTATATTTGAAAACGGTTCATCGAGTAAGAGCAAGCTTGGCTGCGGTGCTAACGCTCGCGCAATAGCTACTCGTTGTTGCTGCCCACCAGATAATTGATGTGGATAACGTTGAGCAAGCTCATTTAACTCAAGTAGAGTCAATAGCTCTTCACAGCGTTGGGCCTGTTCTACTTTGGTTATTTTTTTCAGACCAAAACAAATATTTTCAGTCACCGTAAGATGAGGGAACAACGCATAGTCTTGAAATATCATACCGATATTACGTTGCTCTGGCGGCAGCATGTCATCAAGCGTAACTTTTATCAGCTTATCGCCGGTATTTATCTCTATCGAGCCAGTACTTTGGCCAATAAAGCCGGCCAAAGTACTAAGCAACGTGGTTTTTCCACAGCCACTAGGCCCGACAAGCCCTAATATTTCGCCTTTATTCAATGACAGTTCAACGTCAGATAAAATTGATTTGTTTTGCAACTCTACCGCTAAATTCTCAATGGTAATAAGTGGCGTCACTTGCTGTCCTTCTGACGGTTAAGAAAAATAATCGGCAATAAGCCAAATAACACGATTAAGATAGCACCAAGCGCGCCCTGCTCTAACCTTTCATCAGAAATCAGTTGATATATTTGTGTGCTGAGCGTTTCAAAATTAAATGGCCGCAATAAAAGTACGGCTGGCAACTCTTTCATGGCTTCGACAAAAACTAATAACCAAGCGACCAAAATAGAGGATTTTAGTAGCGGTAAATGCACCCGAAAAAGCGCCGGTAAGGTTTTAACACCTAAACTTGCGGGGGCTAAATCAAGCGACTTTGGAATTTGGCCAATGCCGGCATTAATGGTGCCATTCGCAATGGCTGAAAAACGCACGATAAAGGCAAAAACAATGGCAAAGACCGTACCCGATAAAATTAAACCTGGCGCTTTAAAATCAAAGGCCTTAGCAACGTCGTTAATGACATGATCTAAAGGACCAAACGTCGCTAACATTGCCATGGCCAATACTGTACCAGGTATCGCGTAGCCAAAACCGGAGATTTGTACTGGTATCATCCGACCTCTACTTTGATGTAAACGCTGAAACAAGGCCAATGTTAACGCGATTAATGTCGCTATTGTCGCGCTGTAGGTCGCAATTTTAATGCTGTTTTTTCCAGTCTCGATTAATGCAGTAAACTGTTGATAATCGGCATAATCTATCGCCATATTCAGCAATAAAATAATCGGCAGTAAAAACCCTGCAAACACTAAAAACCAACAAAATATACTGGCCAATATCTGCTGAATAAGAGAAAGTTGCTTACGTTGATGTTCAGTATTCGGACGATTTGATTGATGCCGTTGTCCTGCTCTAGCTCGTTGCTCAGCAACAACAACGAATAAAATAAACAACATTAATACGCTCGCTAACGCATTAGCGGCAGCAAAGTCACCATATCCGAGCCAAGTATCGTAGATAGCAGTGGTTAAAGTATTAACGGAAAAATATTGTACCGTGGCAAAATCAGCTAATGTTTCCATGGTCACTAAAGCTAACGACACTGCGATTGCGGGCCGTGCTAACGGTAGTGCGATTTGATAAAAGCTTTGTCGTTCTGTGCAGCCTAACAGTCGACTAGCCCGTAATAAATTCCGATCTTGTTGCTCAAGTGCGGTGCGGGTCAGCATATATACATAAGGGAACAATACGAAAGCAATAACAATAGCTGCGCCGCCTAGAGTTCTGATATCAAAGAAATAGTAATCATTCGGTGAATGCCAATCAAACCATGCACGTAACACACGTTGCACTGGCCCAGCATAGTCAAATAAATCGGTATACAAGTAAGCAACTAAATAGGCAGGCATGGCTAAAGGCAGCATTAACAACCATCTTAACTGTTTGCCCATCACGATATTGGTTTGACTTATAATTGCCGCAGCAGGAACGCCGAAGCACAAGGATAATAGCGCCACCAATATGCCAAGCCCCAAAGTATTACGAATATATTCGGGTAGGACTGTTGACCATAAATGAGCAAATAGATCGCTAGATACATTAATACTAGCAAACAGCATTACTACAATAGGTGCCATTAAGGCAAAAGCAAAAAACCAGCTAAATAGTTTCCAGCTGGTACTTTTATTTCCGGTGTTCACGCGACTCGATATAAATTGAAGATGTTATAGGTCAAATTGTGCCTTATCTAATAAAATCAATGCCGCTTTACGTTGCTTAGCAATAGTTTCTAGTGATAATGCGTCTGCTTTGAATTCACCCCATGATGCGACTAACTTAGACGCTTTTACCCCTGGGCGCACCGGATATTCCATATTAGTTTCAGCGTACATCTCTTGTGCTTCTTCTGAGACTAAAAAGTTCATCAAGGCCAGTGCATTAGTTTTATTAGGCGCATATTTAGCCATTGCCATACCGGAAATATTAATATGAGCGCCTCGGTTATTTTGATTAGGAAAATTAATATAAACCGCATCAGCCCAAACTTTCTGTTTTTCATCTTTAAGCATATTACCAAAATAGTAGCTGTTGCCTAATGAGATATCACATAAGTTTTGATGAATCGCTTGAACTTGTGCACGATCACTCCCTTGGGGCCTACGTGCTAAATTCGCTTTAACTTTTTGTAACCAAGTTAACGTATCCGCTTCACCATGCTCAGCAATCATAGACGCGACTAACGCGACATTGTATGGATGCTTGCCACTGCGAGTACAAATTTTTCCTTGCCATTTATCATCTGCTAAATCTTCATAGTTAAAAGCAATTTTTCCTAAGCGTTTAGCCGAATAAATATTTCGTACTCGGGTAGTAAGTGCATACCAAGTATCATCTGAAGCTTTAAATTGTGCAGGAATTGCTGCTGTCATTTCGCTAGACGTTGCCGGTTGTAACAGGCCTTTATCGTGTAACTCAATCAAACGACTAATATCGGTAGTTAAAAGAATATCTGCGGGACTATACTCACCTTCGCGAGCTAAACGTTCAGCCATGCCTTTTTTGGCAAAAACCACGTTAACTTTAATACCAGTTTCTTTGCTAAACTCATCAAAAAGAGGTTTAACTAAAAATGGCTGACGATACGAGTAAACATTAACCTCATCGTTCGCCAAAGCATTAAAATTTGCACCGATAAGTGCGACAAAAACAAGCGTAGAAAACCAGATTTTATTCAACATGAAGTCCGCCTAAATAGTCAGAAAAAGAATGAATTTAGATTGCTAAATTTGCCGTCAGACTAATGAAGATATTTATCACTGTCAAGGTTTTTGAGAATTATTCTCATTTAACTTTGATTTCGGCAAGCTTTAAAGATAAATTTGTTCATCTGTTAACGTTTCGCTTGTAAAAGTGCCTTCGCTGACTCAGAAAGACAACGATTAGAAATATAGTGCCTATTGGCATTATGAGTTATTAACCAACCGTTCTGTGTCGGGGTTAAGCACTCAATATCGTTGAATAACATTTTATTATCATTATAAAATGACGAGATATGAATACTGTCCTGATTTATTTCTAGCGTTACTTCAGCTTTTGCAACCTTACTAAGCATTTGGCGGGCAACCCACCAAGATTTTTTATAACGGCTACTAACAACTTCTAACACCCCTAACGAAAAAATAAACCAAGCAGCATAGGGATTCAACTCTGAAAATAACACCAACCCGGCACCAACTATTAGTAATATAATGCCTTTTCGATAAAGCGCAGCGAAGCTTTGTGCTGCTACCGACTCCTCGTAACATTCAGTAAAGTGAGATTTATCTAATATAAATTTTGTTTGATAATTAAAGGGCTGAGTCATATTGCAGTCATAATCATTAGAGTGATCTTCATTTTACCTATATCTCGAGATAATTACTATTTTGTCATCTCAACAGGCAGCACTTGACTGCATAACCATTAGGTCAACATCTAACAATAAGCGGAACTGACTTTAATGATAATAGTTCAGCCTAGAGTTTAAAGACTGAACTGACCACATAAAACGATGAATTTAAAGTAAAAAAATGAAAAGTAAAGCATAGGGACTAGTTCTTATATCACTTACTTTAATTGAGGTTATTCGTTTTAGTGTTTTTATCTTGTGTATCGACTTCTGACGTCGACAACTCGCTATTCGGCGTCAATTCTTCTTCTGCGGTCACGTGCGTCTGAGATAACTGGCCTTTACGGTTGGCGTTTAGCGAAGTTAAATAAAGCGCTATTTTTTGCTTGGCAACCGTCGTTAACCCTCCCGCTTGTTGCTGCTCTTCAAGTAGTCCTTCAATTTTACCAAAGAGTTTATCCAAATTTTCATCAACTTGATTTTTGACAAGGTCTGGATTTTCGGTCGTACTAGGACTGTAATTATCTTGCGTGGTATTTGGGTTTTTGTCGGTGTTATTAGCATTTTCGACAGTGGTTACCACCTTGGCATTTACCGGTAAATCACCGAATAAGTTTAACCAGTGATCGGTATTATGGCCCCAGTTCATTAAACGCTGAAAGTGGCCATCTTGCTTATTATTGCCTTTGGCTAAATCAAGTACGGTACAAATAATGGCGACTGGGCTCAGTATTAAATCTCTTGCCGCGTCCAATATTAACTTTATTTGAAACTTGATACTTTCACGAATGAGCTGCCATCGCCGTTTACTCGCACTAGTCATTTGTCTGCCTTTTTATCATTCGTCCTAAGCTTCATTGAACTAAGGCTCTCTTGACATAGTAACGGTTTCAACAAAATTTAGACAATAAAAAACCGCGTTGAACGCGGTTTTTTAAAGCAATTAATTCAGCAAGATTAGCCGTTGATGAAATCAACACCTTCTTTAATATCTGCTGTTAACGTTGCTAACATGTCGTTTTTCGCTTTTTCTTCAAAAGCACTTAACTCGCCGTATGGCAATATTTCAGCTATACCATTTACGCCTAAACGTACTGGATGTGCGAAATATGGTGCATCACCACCTTCAACTTCTACATATGCGTAATCAACAACATCTTCGCCTTGTAAACCTTTGACTAAAGATAAACAAAAACGAGCTGCAGCAGCGCCCATTGAAAGTGTTGCAGAACCGCCACCCGCTTTAGCATTGACCACTTCAGTACCGGCATTTTGAATGCGTGGTGTTAAGGCTGCAACTTCTTCATCAGAGAAAGTAACACCTTCAACTTGTGAAAGAAGCGGTAAAATTGTCGTACCTGAATGGCCGCCAATGACTGGAATTTTCACGTCAGCAACATTCAAGCCTTTTAATTCAGCAATAAAAGCTTCAGAGCGAATAACATCAAGTGTTGTGACACCAAAAACACGGTTTTTATCGTACGTACCCGCTTTTTTGAATACTTCAGCAACAATTGGTACCGTGCCATTTACTGGGTTAGTAATAATACCCACTAGCGCTTTAGGACAGTTAGCAACAATGCCTTCTGCTAAAGTTTTGATAATACCGGCATTAACAGCAAATAAATCTGCACGGTCCATACCTGGTTTACGTGGCATGCCCGCTGGAATAATGACAATGTCAGCACCTGTTAACGCACCAGCTAGATCGTCAGCACCAAAGCCAGCAACTTTTACCGCTGTTGGGATGTGTGATAAATCAACGGCGACACCTGGAACTACTGGTGCAACGTCATATAAAGATAGCTCAGAACCTGCAGGTAATTGAGTTTTTAATAATAAAGATAACGCTTGACCGATTCCGCCAGCAGCGCCTAGCACAGCAACTTTCATTTGATGTCTCCGAAAATTTGAGTAATTACGTAATAATTTGTCGGCCAAAAGATATAGCATAAATGGCCAAAAAACAATGATTATTCACCTGTATTGGCTTATAAGGATAACGTATAATAAAAATTGTGGAATAATACTTAGGTATTATAAATCGACAATCGTCTATCGAAGTATCTATTAAACAGCGAACATATTATGAGCGGACAACAAAAACAAGAAGCTTTAGTACAAGCATTTAAAGATTTATTAAAACAGGAACAATTTAGTTCTCAAGGCGATATTGCCGATGCCTTAAAGTCTCAAGGCTTTGAGAATATTAGTCAGTCAAAAGTATCACGCATGCTAAGCAAATTTGGCGCTGTGCGCACACGCAATGCCCGTCAGGAAATGGTGTATTGCTTACCCGCTGAATTAGGCATGCCTACGGCTAAAAGTCCGCTAAAACAGTTAGTACTCGATATTGAGCATAATGATGTCATGATTATTATTCGCACCAGCCCAGGCGCAGCACAATTAATAGCTCGTTTGCTCGATAGTGTAAGCAAAAGTGATGGCGTACTGGGTACTATTGCTGGTGATGATACGATTTTTATCGCACCCACTGACGTCAAAGAAATTAAGCAAACCATTGCTAAACTGGAAGCGCTTTTCCTAAAAAACTTAAGTTAAAAGTTTAAATTCTGCATTTGATGTTGCTCAACTCTATATGATCAGACAGATCTTATAGAGTTGAAACTAACATTAAATTAATCACCCAGCTTCGCTAAAATATTTAAACTTGGGACAAAAAATGCAGCACCCGTTTCTGCTTGCGTATATTTGAGCATGTGGTCACTGTGTCCGTGAGCATCACCCGAGATCATACTTTTAAGCATTAATTCGAACGGCTCAGGCGAATGACAATACGAAACAAAAAATAAGCCCTGAATCTTCATATCACCGTAGGGCATGCTTTGACGTAATATCTCAATACTATTGCCGTCACTATCTTTTAAGTTAACCCGTTTAATATGCGACGTTGGCGCTTTATTCTCTTCCGAGTATTCTTCATTGTTGACTTTTGTACGTGAGAAAATATCTTCTTGGTCTTTAACTTCCAACGAATTCCACAAATTTAAATTATGACGATAACGTTGAATATGTAAATAACTACCGGCGGAAAATTCAGGGTCTTGCTCTTCATTAACTAAGGCTACTCTTCGGCGATGATGACCTTGCGGGTTCTCAGTGCCATCAACAAAGCCAGTTAAATCTCGGCCGTCTAAAAAACGAAAGGCTCTCACTTGCTCGACCAATTCCACACTGTCAGCTAATAATTGGCAAACTTTAGTCGCGACAATATGGTTTACATCAGCTCGGTCGCCACGGATTTCAATATACAGATCATAGCTATTCCCCGGCGCTGTGCAATCTTCCACGGCCATTTCCGGAAACTGTCGCAAGTGCTTAGGGCGACCATCTGGGTATAGTTCATCCCAAAAATTTGTGCCGATGGCAATAACTCCAGCTAAATTTGCTTCAGAAAAACGATCCGCATATTTATCAAATAAGGCAGGCAAGCGGGATAACGCTTTACGTAAAAATAAATTTTTATCATCTAAGGCGTTAAATAATAAATAATATCCGTGAAGACTAGGCTCCGCACACACACCAAACTGTTCTCTTGCCATGTCAAAATTTACTCATATACATATTAACTAATGTGTTAATTTTACACATTTTATTGTTAATGGCAGTAAAACTTTGATAAATCTTTCATCAACTTTGCGCTACTACCAATATTCAAGGTTAATCTTGCTATACAAAAATATAAAAAGCCTGTGCAAATTAAGACACAGGCTTATGATATTATAATAAAAGTTAGCTTATTTTAGCCTCGAGTGAACTCAGGGTAGGCTTCCATACCACAGTCCGATTTATCAACACCTTCATACTCTTCTTCTTCACTGACTCGAATGCCGATTAATTTTTTCAAAATAAACCAAACCGCTAGACTCGTGAAAAATACCCAAACAAAAATCGTTGCTGCACCGATCAATTGTCCGGTTATTGTTGATGCACTGTTAGTTACTGGCACTAACAACAAACCAAGTAAGCCGACAACACCATGCACAGAAATAGCACCTACAGGATCATCTATTTTTAATTTATCCAAACTGATGATAGAAAATACCACCACGATACCGGCAAGAGCACCGAATAATGTAGCTTGCAGCGGTGTTGGTGTTGATGGCTCTGCAGTAATCACCACTAAGCCAGCTAGCGCACCATTAAGTGCCATAGTTAAATCGGCTTTTTTAAACAACACTTTAGCTAAAATCAGTGCAGCTACAGCGCCCGCTGCTGCTGCTGCATTTGTATTTAGAAACACCATAGCGACTGAGTGTGAACTTGCGATATCGCCAAGCTTTAACACCGAACCACCATTGAAACCAAACCAGCCCATCCACAAAATAAAGGTGCCTAAGGTTGCCATAGGTAAATTAGAACCAGGGATAGCATTCACGTGGCCATCAGCACTGTACTTTCCTTTACGTGCTCCTAATAATAATACGCCAGCCAATGCTGCAGCAGCACCTGCCATATGCACAATACCCGAGCCAGCAAAGTCCGAAAAACCTAGCTCAGATAAGGTATATAAACCAAACACGGCATTACCGCCCCAAGTCCAGCTACCTTCCATTGGATAAATAACAGCCGTTAATACCACAGCAAAGGCTAAAAACGCCCATAACTTCATGCGTTCAGCTACCGCACCAGAAACAATTGACATGGCAGTTGCCACAAAAACAACTTGGAAAAAGAAATCAGACGCCGCTGAATATATTGCCGCGCCGGTAAAACCATCTTCTCGAGTAGAGAAATCAGCAAGCACCTTAGCAGGGTCAACCGTTTCAATACCCGACAGGAAAATACCACCGCCGTACATAATGTCGTAACCAACAAACAAATACATCATGCAGGCAATCGCATAAAGCGCGACATTTTTAGTTAGAATTTCCGTAGTATTTTTAGCTCGAACTAAACCGGCCTCCAGCATCGAAAAGCCCGCGGCCATCCACATCACTAAAGCGCCACATATTAAGAAGTAAAAAGTATCCATCGCGTACTGAAGTTGAAAAATATTTTGTTCCATGATTTGCTCCTATATCGCTTCTGCGTCTTGTTCACCAGTACGAATGCGCACGGCTTGCTCAAGGTCATAAACAAATATTTTGCCATCACCAATTTTTCCGGTATGTGCTGACTCAGCTATAGCCTCGACTAAGCGCTGCACAACATCGTCATTTACCGCAATTTCAAGTTTTACTTTCGGTAGAAAATCCACTTGATACTCTGCACCACGATAGAGTTCTGTATGTCCTTTTTGACGACCAAAACCTTTTACTTCACTAACCGTTAAGCCTTCAACACCTATTTCAGAGATCGCTTCTCTGACATTATCAAGTTTGAATGGCTTTATTATCGCATTTACTAGTTTCATTTTACTTTCCCTTATTTTTCGTTACACAAGGCTTATCAAGCCCCATGCCAACAAAAATAAACCATATAAAACAAAAGGATATACCATTTCAAATAAAGCACAGCGCACCACGACAGTGCGACAAAAAGACTTTTGCAAGCTACTGGTGCAACTTATGTGGCAGGGAGAGTCAACGCGATTGAGCTTATAACAAGCCAGAACGCATAATTTCGTTGTATAAACTCTTTACAAAAATGCAGCGGATAGCACAACCATGAGTTGGTCACTAAACGAGTTGAATTGTTGATATGTAGCGAAGTTTTGTTGATATTTTGCAGTAAATATAAGGGTTATAACTTAAGTAGCGCTTAAACTAACGTCTAGCCTTCACACATACAATGACGCTAATCATTAGATTTACGTTAGCGGTAAGCTAGGTTTCACTAGCACTTGAGTAAAGTCACTTTATGTTAATCACTCAAGTACTATATTTTGTCGTATTTCAATGGTGAATCGACAGATAAAGATTTAATGGTATTTATTAAAGCATGATCAAACAGCTTAAGAGCCTTTAATAAATAGCCGCGGCACCGGGATTCAAAATAGATAGAATACTTAAACGCTCAATATCACAAAAGTAATTAGCCCCTTGCAATAAGCTTTGATCAATAGGCAATTGCTGCATTGCCTCTTCAGTTAATAACAACTCGATAGCATGTGCACTACAGTCATACTGACTCAACATAATTCGCTTAGATAGATACAATAGTTTGGTTTCATCACTGCTGTAGGTAAAATCACTATTATCTTGATTGCGAATCGGCTCAATGATAGTAAAGGGTAATTGCCACTGCTTTAAAAGCTCAGCGGCACATTCGCCATAGGTAAACCCAAGGCTATTATTTTGTTTATCCCAAGGTAACTCAGTTGAAGTATAGCTATTAGCAAGACGAACTTGCTCAGGAGAAAGTTGCTGCACAACCAGTTCACCTAAGTTATGTAGTAAACCTAAAATAAACAATCGCTCAGCATTCGGAATATTAAGTTTCACCCCGATATATTTTACAATAAGCGCACAATCAACACTTTTACACCAAAAATCATCCAAAAAGTCTTGTTCAGCATTGAGTCCTTTAAATGCTTGGCTAGTAAAAAAGGCGATGACTAAGTTATAAACTTCAGTAATGCCTAGTACTAGCACGGCTTTAGAAATAGTATCTATTTTGCCCGGATAATTAAAAAAGGAGCTATTAGCTAATTTTAAAATTGTGCCTGCTAATGCAGGATCCAATAAAATAACATCGGCAATATCATCAATTGTCGCGCTTTCATCATCAATTAATTCTTTGATGCGAACGAAAGAATCCGAAAGCACAAATATTTCACTCGCTTGTTCAGCGTAATCATTAACATTTTTCATATTGGTCCCAAAATATCTGCCATACACTCCTTTACGACACTACAAGCTTTATAGGAGCGCACTATTAGGATGATTTATAGCATCTTAATATCCGCAGTTAGCTAAAATTAACTTAGCGATAAATTTAACCCACAAAGAACAAATTTAGTTTAGCCTATTTAAACTAATTATCTTTAAAAATAATCAATTTACCTGCAAACTTACATGATAAGAAGTAAATTTACGTAAATTAATAACACCCGTTTCAAAAATTAAATACTGTCCTTTTATACCGACTAACATCCCTGAAACTTCTGGTGTTTTATCAAAGTTAAATGATGATATTTTTGTTAAATACTGTTGTACTGGAAAGTGTAAATCAACCACATCTTCATCTAATTCAGTGACTGCATCTGTGCCATATTTCAGGCTAACACTTGCTAACTTTTCTGCTATTTTAGGCTTTAATTCCGCCGCAATGGCTTTTAAGTCTAGCGCTTCCGCACTGCCTTTAAGCATAGCGCGCCAATTTGTTTTATCGGCAATGTATTCTGCCAACGCTATTTCAACCAACCCCGACTGTAAGCGAGTACTCACTTTAAATATAGGTAATGCTTGCGTTGCACCTTGATCAATCCAGCGAGTCGGTATTTGAGTATGCCGGGTAATGCCAACCTTTAAACCTGACGTATTCGCTAAGTATACATAGTGAGGGATCATGCAGTTGGTTTCCCCCCATTGTGGCTCCCGACAAGTACCTTGCTCAAAATGACAAGTTTCTGGCTTCATAATACACATATCGCATTGTGCAAGTTTTTGCATACATGGGTAGCAATAGCCCTGAGAATAACTTTTTTTAGTTTTTCGACCGCAATGCTGACAATCAATATGGCCGCTATAATTCAACGTTAGGTGCTTACCAATAAGGTCATTTAGCTCAACTTCTTGTTCACCAACCACCATACGGTAATTTACCGTGCCATCTGAGGCTAAATTCGCACGCATTTTACGCAGAGCACCCGTTTCTATTTGCAACATATAACAACCTATTATTTTTTCAGTTGCCAATAATATAAAAATCGCTAACTAGCAGCTAGTGTTAATTCATTTTTAACTCGAAAATCAGCAAGAAAATTGCGATGATGACTACTTATTTCTCTGAACAGGCTGTATTTATCTTATATGTGGTATGTCTATTTCCTTCGTTGCGCCGATAATAGCCTTTACGCCGGCATTACCACTTCACTTGAGCGTAGACTGACAGAGCATAATAATTGCAACAAGAAAGCCGCGAAATATACACGTGTGCGCCGCCCTGTCACATTAGCCTATGCAGAGCCTCAAACTAATCGGCAGCAAGCAAGCCGCCGTGAGTATCAACTTAAACAGCTCAGCAAGAATAATAAAGAGCAATTAGTTAATAAC
>OJAF01000017.1_pt1 | contig 19427 bp, 20 predicted proteins | sample 1589571 | NCBI WGS metagenome assembly OJAF01 (sample SAMN05416854, study PRJEB24817) | seawater metagenome | isolation source: Sea water | place: Canada:Atlantic | collected 2013-11 | reverse complement strand
AGTTACAACAAGTGCCTGATGTTGGCGTTATTGTGGCGAAAAACATTGTTAACTTTTTTGCCCAAGCCCATAACCTTGAAGTCGTTGAAGAGCTTGAAGCTATTATGTCCTGGCCTGATATTGAAGTAAAAAGTGACGATGAGTTACCGCTTAAAGATCAAACTTTTGTGCTGACCGGTACCCTGAGTAAGATGGGCCGAAATGAAGCAAAGGCCGCTTTGCAAGCTTTAGGCGCAAAGGTTTCTGGCAGTGTTTCAGCAAAAACTCATTATTTGGTGGCGGGCGAAAAAGCAGGCTCTAAATTAGTTAAAGCACAAGACTTAGGGGTCAGCGTATTAACCGAAGATGAAATGATTGCCTTGTTAAATAGCTAATTTATTTCTAGCGGCAAAAATTGAATTGGCTTTTAATTTAAAACTTATCTTGAGGTCGTATGACTGAGTTATTCATCGATATTGGTCAGTGGTTTCGTGGTTATCAATATCAAACAGCCATGGCTATTGTGGCGACGTTATTGGTTGTTTTTGGTAATGATATTAATAACGCAGTGCGTAAGCTTGTTGCTAGGCAGCATTTTATTATCCGCTGCATTACCTTTATCTTAGTTTGCGCCTTCGGTTATGGCTTGTTAACGGTATGGTTGACGACATTGTTATCTCAGCAATTGTCACAAGTGCCAAATCGTTATGTTTTACCTTTGATCGTGGCAATTTTTAGTGTTTTAGGGATTTATGCCCAAAAGCGTCGACATATTTAAATGATTTTGCTCTTTAAGATATGGCTTCTAAGCGAATAAATGCATAGCAAAACAAGATGATTGGCAAAGGTAACAATATGGTAAATAGTAAGGTTTCACACCACTCAATCGCTCGGTAGAACTTATACCAAGAAGCATTTTCTTCGCGTGTAGAGGGGAGTACCTGAAAGAAAAACATAAAGGCTGACACAACCAAACTTTCAATGGCAATAAATAAAATAAGTATCGCTAGCCATACCAATATACTGGGTGTTTTCAGTTGTATTTGTGACTGCAAGCCGATAAAAAGTAAAAAAAAGAATAAACTCCATGCCAAAAGCTGCCATTTAAAACGAGCGAATGTAATGGCAATATAATTAAAGAGTTCCGGACTGATTGAAAACAGCATTAAAGAAAAAGTAACTCCGACTTGTGATTGATACGATAAACGTGCAGGAAATTACTGATGTAACTTCTAGTACAGTGTTTTAAATAGCTTTCATAGAGCATTGCTAAGTATATCGATTAATGCGAGTTAATGTCAGTGGTAGCATAAAATTAAACGATTTATCTCTCTCGTTATTCGTAAATGCTAGAGTGATATTTCATCTGACTTTTAATTGCGTTAGGCAAATCCTGCGTAATGCTAGTGCTAAATTTAGCTTAAATAGGGCAACCAAATGAACAATAATAGTAAGCACTTTCTTTACCTAATATTGATGATGTTTTTCGGTACTGATACCGTGATGGCAATGAATTTAGTTGATAATGCCGTACCAACAGAAAAAGCCATATCGGCAGTAAAAACGCAACAAGTTAAACCTTTAGCTAGAGCGTTGTCGCAGTTATCAAATGAAACGGTAACCGATGAATTGAATGTTGATAAAACTTTGCTGTTAGACATTAGCGAGCTTAAAGACAGCAGCGGCTTAGTTTACTTTGGCGGCAAAGTGTCTGATGCCGATCTTAGTCGTTATTTAGAGCAATTAAAAAATGAGCTAGGTGAAGAACAATATACGATTTATCGGCAATACCAAGCGGCGCGAGATCATCAATCTTTTCATGTTACCTTAATTAATCCCTACGAATATCAAACTATCGATAAAGAAAAATTTAAATTATCACAAAAATTTCGTGTCACGTTACATGGCTTGGGTAAAGTTAATAAAGATGATAAAAACAGTTATTTTGTTGTTGCTTCATCTGCTGATGGACAATTTATTCGTCAAAACTTATTGTTAAATAATAAAGACTTCCATGTGACATTAGGCTTTTATCCTGAAGATGTTTATGGCGTTAGTAAAGGCCGAGACACGCTGATCAGCAAATAAATTTCATTACTTTTAATTGATAAACTTGTGATAGATTTGTGATAACTCTGTGAAAGTTTAGCCATGTTTGCTTTGCATACTGAATGCGAAATCATTTAGTCATCAAGGGAAACACATGAAATTTTTAAAAGCAGCATCAGTTATTGCATTAGCGCTTTCAAGCTCAGCGTTAATGGCACAAGAATTAGACGTCAAATTTACTAACCTTACTCAAGGTATTTATTACACACCTATTTTAATGTCAGCTCATAACGATACTATGTCGCTATTTAGTGCTGGCACCGCCGCGACACCAGAATTACAAATGATGGCCGAAGGTGGCGACATTTCAGGCCTTGTTACCTTACTTGAAGCCGCGAATGCAAACAATGCCGCCAACCCAGCCAGTGGCTTGCTTGCTCCTGGTCAATCAACAACGGCAATGTTAAGTACTGATGAAGGTAATACGTATTTGTCGATTGTGACTATGTTACTACCGACTAATGATGGTTTTGCCGGCTTAAGTCGTTGGAAAATTCCATCAGAAGCAGGCAGTTATACCTTTAATATTAACGCTTATGACGCCGGTACTGAAGCAAACAACGAAGTGATTAACGGTGGCGGCGCTCCAGGTGCATTAGGCATTCCAGCAGCTCCAGGTATGGACGCAGGTACGGGCGGCACAGGTGTGACAACTGAAGAATCGAATACCACCGTGCATATCCATCGTGGCAGTTTAGGCGACGATAACCTAACAGCAGGTAAAAGTGATTTAGACAATACCGTACATCGTTGGTTAAACCCAGTTGCCCGTGTAACTGTTACAGTGAAATAGGGGATAATTATGACTATTTTTTATAAAAATCAGCTCGCCCGTAAAGGCATCTGGCCAGCATTAGGCCTTACGGTTTTACTGTCAGCCTGTGGTGGGAGTAGTAGCAATTCATCACCCGAGCCATTACCACCAACGCCTCCTGCTCCGGTAACTTATACCTATGAAGTTAGTGTGACTAATTTAACTCATGCGCAACCATTATCACCAGTTGCGGTTATTTTACATAATGAAGGTGCTTTATTTGAACTAGGGGCTAGCGCGACTGTTGCAATGGAAAACTTAGCTGAAAGTGGTGATAACTCACAAGTACTGGCACAGGATATGGTGTTAGCGAGTGCAAGTGGTGCTGGCGTTATCATGCCAGGTATGAGTGAAACCGTATCGGTGAGCCTTGTCGACACAAAACCTATGATGCTATCAACAGCAACTATGTTAGTTAATACTAATGATGCCTTTAGCGGGATTAACGCGATGTCGTTAGAAACACTGGCCGTAGGCGAAAGTATTTCGCTGCGAACAAGTTCTTATGATTCAGGCACAGAAAAAAATAGCGAAACAATGGCAACAATACCGGGTCCTGCTGCTGGCGGAGAAGGATTTAATGCTGAGCGTGATGATGTTGACTTTATTGCTATGCATTCCGGTGTTATTAGCAGTGATGATGGCTTAATGCAGTCGGCATTAACCCAAGCGCATCGTTTTGATAACCCGACCTTAGCAATATCTGTTACTCGTGTAGAGTGATCATTAATGCTAAATCATGATGTTTAGGTCACTATATTAAGGTAGTGACTTAGTTGCTAGTTTTTATATCTGTGCTTCGTTCTTGTCAATAAAAGATAATAATAATGGAGCAAAGCATGGATAACATATTGGTGGTTGAAGATGATCAAGATATTGCCGACTTGGTGACGTTAACCTTGCAGGAGATCGGTGTAACAGTGGAACATTGTATATCTGGTGAAACCGCATTGGAAAAGTTAGCTGTCAATCAATATGACTTAGTGATGCTTGATGTGATGTTGCCGGGTATCTCTGGTTTAGATGTGTGCCGGCAATTACGCGAGCAAAAACCTGAACAGGTGATTTTAATGGTAACCTCAAGAAATAGTGAAATCGATCGGGTACTTGGCCTTGAGCTTGGCGCTGACGACTATATGACTAAACCGTTCAGCGTTCGAGAGCTACAAGCTAGAGTACGAAGCCAACTAAGACGTGTGCATTTGCTCTCAAAAATTAGTCAGCAACAATTAGCGCAGCAATCACCTGAGCATTACCTTACTGTCGGTACTTTACAAATAGATAGCATTACTCATAGTGCCAGCCTTAACGGTAAAAATATTGAATTAACCTCAACAGAGTTTGATCTACTGTTTTATTTAGCCTCTCATCCCGAACAAGTATTTTCTCGCGAACAACTATTAAGCTCAGTATGGGGTTACCACCACAGTGGCTATGAACATACGGTAAATTCACACATCAATCGATTACGCAATAAAATTGAACGTAATGCTACTAAACCTGAAATTGTTCAAACAGTTTGGGGCGTTGGTTACAAACTTTGTCGTCAAGGTGTATCGGCGTGAAATTTTCGCTTTATCACCGACTGTCACTATCGTTATTAGCGGTTTTTTTGGTCATCATAAGTGTGTTTTTTGTCTGGGCTGAGCACTTAGAACAGACTACGCGTTATGAGTCTGAGCAGCACTTGCACCTTTCTCTTGCTGCTAGTCTAGCGCGTGATAACCCCTTGCTACAAGAAGGGGCTTATGATCACCAAGCCCTAAAAAACCTTTTTCATACCTTGATGGTTTTGGGACCTGCATTCGAGTTTTACTTTGTTGATCCTCATGGTGCTATTTTAACCCATTCGATAGCACCTTCGCTGATCAAACGCGATAGCATTAATCTAAAACCGCTAATTCAATTAACTCAAAATCAAATCAGCCTACCTATTTACGGCGATGATCCTCAACATGAAAGCAGAAAAAAAATATTCTCTGCCGCGCCCGTTTTTAATGGCAGTGAGTTAAGAGGTTATCTTTATGTGATTGTTGCGGGTGAGCGTTATGAGTCAGCCTATAGTCGTTTAGATTCAGACCGCCAAGCCGAGCTTTCTATGGTGATGCTTGTTGGTGCGTTACTGTTTCTTTTTATTGTCATGCTGGGTATTTTTTATTATTTTACCCGACCACTTCGTCGACTAAACAGTGATATTCAGCAACTTAAAAAAGTGGGCTTTGATAAAGCTAAAGTGAGTTTAACGCCATGGATAGCCAATAGTAGTAACGAAGTACATCAATTGGGCATCGCTTTTGAAGAAATGGTCAATCAAATTAATGGCCAATTGAATCTATTGCAGCAAAGTGACGTGCAACGAAGAGAGCTGCTGGCGGATATTTCTCATGATTTACGTACGCCGCTGTCGTCTTTGCAGGGCTATATAGAGATGATTGCTCATAAAGGTGATGAATTAACCGCGCAAGCGCGAGAAAAATATATTAATACCGTGTTAAAGAACACGCTGCAGTTGAAGTTACTTATTGACCAAATATTTGAGCTTGCCCATCTTGAAGGAGGCCAAGTATCGCTAAATTTTGAAGCGTTTAATCTTGCAGAGCTACTTTACGATGTGGTGGCAAAGTTTAATTTAGCGGCGAGTGAAAAAAATATCGACATATCGGTTGAGCCTAAATGCTCATACACTCAAGTACATAGTGATATCGCTAAACTTGAGCGGGTGATCAGTAATTTACTTGAGAACGCCATTCGCCATACCGGTGAAAATGGAAAAATTTTTTTTGCTATTGAAGAATATGACAGCAATCAATGCCGATTAAGTATTACAGACAATGGTACCGGTATAAAAGCCGAAGAATTATCATATATATTCGACACTCGTTACCGTGCTAGTAATGCGATACAAGACAAAAATAAACATACTGGTTTGGGTTTGGCCATTACCAAAAAATTATTAGAGCTTTTGAAATCTGATATCAAAGTGCAAAGCACCTTAGGTGCAGGTAGTTCGTTTTCATTTAATTTAAGACGAGTAAACCATTAAAATGATTAGGGTTAGTATTTCTAATAAACAATAGATATTTACATTTTCATTACTTAGAATAGGCCCACAAGGGAATTATTTTAGGAAATCAAATGAAAGTTAAATTAGCGGTTTGTCTTGCTGTGATGACATTAGCGGGCTGTACAACATCTTCAACGGGTCGTTCGCAGCTAATGATGGTGCCTGAAGATGAACTTAATAAAATGGGCGCGGCCTCATTTGAGGAAATGAAAACAAAAGAAAAAATTAACCAATCACCCCAAATTAATCGTTATGTGCAATGTGTTGCCAGCGCTATTACAAAAAATGTCCCTAAGTCAGCCCATGATGGTGCCTGGGAAGTGGTAGTTTTTGATTCTGAACAAGTTAATGCCTTTGCACTGCCTGGTGGTAAAATTGGTGTTTATACTGGCATATTAAAGGTGGCTGAAGACCAAGATCAACTCGGTGCTATTATTGGTCACGAAGTCGGGCATGTTATTGAAAGTCACTCGAACGAACGTTTATCATCTAATCAAGCCAGTCAAATGGGCTTATCGCTGGTGAATGTTTTATTAGAAAGCCAAAATGTCGAAAGTCGAAATACCGTGATGGCGGGTTTAGGCTTAGGTATGCAATACGGGGTATTAATGCCGTATGGCCGCAGTCATGAAAGTGAAGCGGATATTGTCGGTCAAGACTTAATGGCAAAATCTGGCTTTGACCCTAAAGCCAGTATCAAACTTTGGCAAAATATGGCGAAGTTGTCAAAAGGTGCACCACCTGAATTTATGTCAACCCATCCGTCAAACGCGACGCGCATCAAACAATTAACTGAACATTTACCTAAATCAACGCCGTTCTTTAAACAAGCAACGGCGCCTAAATGTGTTAAACCTACTATATAGCATTCACTGCTTCAGTATGTTTAGACTACATAATTGAAAAGCCTGCATTTAGCAGGCTTTTTTATATGACTTTGTCTTTTAAAACACTCGTCATGTGAGGTGAGACTATTTAGCTTGATCAATAAAGCAATTATTTTTTAGTCAGTCGCCAAAACGCGAAACTAGCAACAACAAATAAAATCATCGGATAATAAGCGTTAGTGATAACTTCTATCGGTGATATTTTTAATGTGGCGCCTAATAAAAGTGCTTGAGCGCCATAGGGCAATAAACCTTGATTTATGCAGGCAAAAATATCTAACAAGCTAGCTGAATGCGCAGGCGATAATTCACCATCTTGTGCTAAACCCTTGGCTGTTTCGCCGGTAACGATAATAGATACCGTATTGTTGGCAGTAAAAAAGTTACAACAAAAAGCTAATGAAGCAATACCAAGACCTGCGGCGCGTTTTTGGTTGTTTGGACTCACTTTACGGGTCAAGCGTTCTATACTTGCCGTAAGCGCTGCTAAGCCACCTTGGCATTTAATTAACTCGCTTAGGCCACCAATGAATAACGATAAAATAAAGATATCTTGCATACTAGCAAAGCCTTTATTGATATCACTCACCCAATTCACTAATTGGTAGTCATTATTTATCATGCCTATAGCGGCAGCTAGCACAATGCCGATAATCAAAACCATAAACACATTTATGCCCGACAGTGCTAACGCCAAAATAACGATATAAGGTAAAAAGCCAATAACATCTAGTTCTTGGTTCACTTCGTGATTAAGTGTCACACCATGGGCTGCTAATATTGCTAAGCAGATTATTGCTGCAGGCACCGCAAACTTAAAATTCACTCGAAATTTATCTTTCATATGAGCGCCTTGGCTACGAGTAGACGCTATAGTGGTATCAGAAATTATTGACAAGTTATCGCCAAAGATGGCGCCAGAGATAATACAGCCGGCAATAACGCTAGCGTCAATATCCGACGACTCAACAAAACCTAAAGCAATAGGCGCAATGGCGGCAATGGTCCCCATTGACGTACCCATGGCAGTAGCAAGAAAAGCAGCAACTAAAAACAGGCCGGGTAATAACAGATAGTCTGGAAATATTGATAACCCTAACTGAACACTGGCATCAACACTGCCGGTGGCTTTGGCGACTGCCGCAAAGGCACCTGCCAACAGGTAGATAATACACATAGTAATAATGTTCTGATGACCAGCGCCTTGAATAAATTGGCTGATTTTTTCATTGACGGTATCTCGCCCCATGTAAATCGCCAATAGAATAGCTGGAATAATGGCAATACTGGCCGGTAATTGGTAAAACGCAAAGTCAACGCCCTGCAACGATAAAACGATACCAGTACCGAGAAAAAGTGCGAGAAAAACGCCGAAAGGTAATAGGCTGATTAAACTTGCCGTTGGTTGGCTTTTGGGAACAGATTTTGAAACCGGCGTTTGAGAAGTATTAAGGCTCATGTATAGGATCTTTTTATCATTATTATTTTATTGAAATTAAACCATAACGACTTTCTGTGGAATGTCTATGATGTCGTGCATTATATGATGTTAATTTTAATTGTCAATCTAGACGTCTAGAAGTTTACTTGAGTATTAGTACCAGTAAATACACAACAAATTGTGCCGCGGTGCTTTGCAAGCTGGCAAGTTCCATTACTGTACAGCAGTGCAGGAAGCATATCATTGACGCCAGTTTTTAACATTCGGTGTCTGATTATTTACTTTTTGCATGATAAACTGAGCAAAATTTACTGTATTTATAGGAAGAGTGATGCATTTTGTTATCGTGGGTTGTGGTGCCGTTGGTGGTTATTTTGGTGGTCGATTGGCGCAGCACGGCGAAAATGTAACTTTTATCGCACGAGGACAGCAGTTTAAACGTATGGAAGCATCAGGCCTAACGATCAATAGTATTGAAGGCGATGTGCAGCTAGATAGTGTTAATGTCCTTGATGCCACCAGTTTAAACAGTGACAGCTTAGCAACGCCGGCAGATGTCATTTTTCTTTGTGTAAAATCTTATCAGTTAACCTGTGCAATCGCACAAATAAAGCCACTGATACTAAAGAATACGCGTGTTATATCTTTGTTAAACGGTGTTAATGCCTTTGAAGTTATGCAAGATCAAGGTGTTGCTGGAGAAAATATTATCGGCGGTTTAGCCAAGATCATTGCTGAAAAGTTAGATAACGGTGTTATCAATCATACTGGCGCTAAGCCTCATATCACTTTAGGGGCTTTTGCCGATAAAAGTCTGAAGTGTGCCGCTGATGAACAAACTCTTGCAGCAAAAGCGTTGGCGACAGAGCGACTTAGCGAGATAGCTAAATGCTTGAAACTTGCCGGTATCAGTGTTGGCGTAACCAGTGACATTAATCTCGCTTTATGGCGCAAGTTTATGCTTGTTGCTGCATGGGGAGCATTAGCAGCATCTAGAGAACTGACCTTAGGCGAGATCCGTTCACAAAGTCATATTGCCTTTTTATTAGAACGTATTGTTAATGAATACGCTGATATTGCCCGAAAAGTGGGTGTAAGCATTAGTGATAAACATGTGAGAGAAACATTAAGTTTTTTATCCCGCCTGCCTGATAGTAGTGAAACGTCGATGCAACGTGACTTAGCGTTGAGAGGAAATTCAGAGTTTGATGTGTTAGTCGCCTATCCGATGGCCTTGGCAGAAGAATTAAACGTATCGACGCCAGTGTTAACGCAATGTTATCAAAAAATAACTGAAGCGTTACCACAGTAAAAAAATAAAAAGCTTATAATAAATAACAAAATTTGCTTTGCTAGCACTTTAGACAAGGTGAACTTTATGCTATTATTTCGCGAATTTTTATCGTATCAATTAATGTGAATATTAAATATGTCTGAGAATAAAATCGAAACAATCGAACAACGCGTAAGTTACGGTGTAGGTCGTCAATTAGGTGATCAACTACGTAATAACCCTTTTAAAGATTTTGATGTATCAGCTGTACAAGCGGGCTTAGCTGACGCAATTGCTAATTCAGCTAGCCAAGTATCTGATGAAGACTTAAATGAAGCATTTGGTATTGTATCGCAAAAGATGCAGGAACTAGAGCAAGCAGAAGCGAAAGAAAAATCAGCTGAAGGCGAGGCTTTCTTAGTAGAAAATGCTAAACGTGATGAAGTAACTGTTACTGAATCTGGTTTACAATACGAAATATTAGCAACAGGTGAAGGCGAAAAGCCAACAGCGGCTAGCACTGTGCGCACACATTACCACGGTACTTTCATCAACGGTGATATCTTCGATAGTTCTGTTGACCGTGGTCAACCGGCTGAATTTCCTGTTGGCGGTGTTATCGCTGGCTGGACTGAAGCATTACAATTAATGACTGAAGGTTCAAAATGGCGTTTATATGTGCCGTACAACTTAGCTTACGGTGAGCGCGGCTCACAAGGTGCGATTCCTCCGTACGCAACCTTAGTATTTGAAGTTGAATTACTAAGCATTGTTAGTTAATTTAATTGTTATAAAAAAGCCCTCAATTGAGGGCTTTTTTATGTACAGGATGCACGGTATGTCATGTTCACAGGGATGTGAAAGAATGACGATGTACAGGATGTAAAGGGTGTCGTGATTACAGGGAAGTGAAAGCATGACGATGTAAAAGATTTTCTAAATACTTACTGAATACTAGCAAAGTTAGATCATATGAATTCTATACAGCCAGAACTCGAACAATTATTTCAACGTTACCTCAAAGCGTTTGATCAGCAAAATATAGCAGCTACGCAGCAATGCTATCAACTACCATGTACTTTGCATACACCAGATAAAGTACTCCTTATTGAAGACGATAGTGCATTTGAACGAGAGTTTTTAGATATATTCACTGTGCTTAGTCAGGCAAAAATAACGCGCTTTATTGCCTTAAAGGCCAGTTTTAGCGAGTTGAGCGACAATCTGATATTAGCCTGTGTTGATTGGCAGTTTATTGGTCCCAACGACGAGGTTTTTACTGACTTTTCGGCATTTTACCATCTCGCCTTCAATGCAGGGCAATGGCAAATTTTTAATGTTGTTTCACAAGAGCTAAATCAATCGGTTGAGTTGAATACTCCTTTTGATATTTAGTATAACCCCTTATTAACACTAGTAAGTAGGAAGACGTTACTATGAAAGTGAAAGTAGCTATTTTAGGCTGTAGCGGACGTATGGGCCGTAATTTAATACAAGCGGCTATTGAGCACAAATCGATAGAGCTCATTGGTGGCAGTGTTCGCAAAGGCTCGTCATTTGAAAATTTTGATTTGGGGGAAATAGCAGGTATTGGCGCAATTGGTCATAAAACAACGACTGACTATCAAACGCTTTTAGCCGCCGATGTACTTATCGACTTCACTTCGATAGCAGCAACGCTTGAACACATACAATGGTGTAAACAGCATAATAAAGCTTTAGTTATCGGTACAACCGGTTTTTCAGACCAGCAAGTAGAAACCATCAAAGCTGCTGGCGAACATATCCCCTTAGTTTTAGCACCCAATACCAGTGTCGGCGTAAATTTACTGTTTAAGTTGCTTGAAATCACTGCCAAAGCAATTGGCGACTATACTGATATAGAAATTTTTGAAGCCCATCACAGATTTAAAAAAGATGCGCCTTCTGGCACTGCCGTGAAAATGGGCCAAGTGATTGCAGATACCTTGGGTCGAGACTTAAATAAAGTCGCAGTTTACGGTCGAGAGGGGATCACTGATGAAAGAGATCCCAGCACTATCGGCTTCGCCACTGTGCGCGCTGGCGATATTGTTGGCGAACATACGGCATATTTTGCCGATATTGGTGAACGACTAGAATTAACGCATAAAGCTAGTTCTCGTATGACTTTTGCATTAGGAGCAATGCGAGCAGCATTTTGGTTAAGTGAAGCTCCAGCGGGTTATTACGACATGCAAGATGTTTTGGGCTTGAAAGATTAAGAGCAATTCATTAAAGCGTAATAAAGGTATTAGATTTGCTATAACTAAGCCACTTAAGTGAATTAAAACCTGACTAATTGGTTAGTATTTTAGGGCTTTTTATATAGATAAGTATTATTTTTGGCGTCTTTGCAGCAATATCGTCAAAAACAGGGGTTTTTCACAATTATTACTAGACGGAAGAAGCTTTCAAGCGTAAAATAAGTGGATTTTGTCAAAAATTTACAGTTCATGATGAACTGGCTTAGGTTTTTGGCATTTTTTGTACGTATCGCTTTTACAGTTAATGGTAAGTTTTTAGTTGTTTACCATTAATATTCTTTCTTCTTAACGGAGGTTAAATTGACTAAATCTGCCATGTTAGTGCTTGAAGACGGCACTGTATTTAAGGGCACCGCTATCGGTGCAGAAGGAGCGGCTGTTGGTGAAGTAGTATTCAATACTTCAATGACCGGCTACCAAGAAATTCTGACTGATCCCTCTTATGCAGAGCAAATTGTTACCCTAACGTATCCACATATAGGTAACACAGGTACCAATAGTGAAGATGAAGAATCTAGCACTATTTGGGCTAAAGGTTTAGTTATTCGTGACTTACCGCTATTAGCGAGTAATTTTCGTAGTGAACAAAGTTTAAGCGACTACTTAAAAGCAAAAAATATTTTAGGTATTGCTGATATTGACACCCGAAAACTCACCCGTATATTACGTGAGAAAGGTGCACAAAATGGTTGCATAATTGCGGGTGACTTAGCTGACGAAAGTGCAGAAGAAGCAAAGGCTCTAGCACAAGCACAAAGTTTCCCGGGCCTTAAGGGCATGGACTTAGCAAAAGTTGTTTCTACCAAAGAAGCTTACCAGTGGACTGAAGGTAGCTGGCAGCTAGGAAAAGGCCATACTTGTTTTGCAGATAAACCAGAAAAGCTACCATTTCATGTGGTTGCCTACGATTTCGGTGCTAAACGTAATATTCTACGTATGTTAGTTGACCGTGGTTGTAAGCTTACTGTAGTACCTGCACAAACCTCAGCTGAAGAAGTATTAGCAATGAACCCCGATGGTATTTTCTTATCCAATGGCCCTGGCGACCCTGAGCCGTGTGATTATGCCATCAGCGCAATTAAACAATTCTTAACCACAGATATTCCCGTTTTTGGTATCTGTTTAGGTCATCAACTGCTTGGTTTAGCTAGTGGTGCTAAAACCGTTAAAATGAAATTTGGTCATCATGGTGGCAACCACCCAGTAAAAGACTTCGAACGTAACGTTGTGATGATCACCGCACAAAACCATGGCTTTGCAGTTGATGAAAATAATTTACCTGAAAACTTAACAGTGACGCATACCTCACTATTTGATGGCTCAATTCAAGGTATTCATCGTACAGATAAGCCAGCCTTTAGCTTTCAAGGTCATCCTGAAGCGAGCCCAGGTCCTGCAGATGCAGCGCCTTTGTTCGACCACTTTATTGACTTAATCGTTGCTGCAAAAAAAGCTTAGCCCCTAGACAAGAGAAGAGAGATTATAAAATGGCAAAACGTACTGATTTAAAAACTATCTTGATCTTAGGCGCAGGCCCAATTGTGATTGGCCAAGCATGTGAGTTTGATTATTCTGGCGCACAAGCGTGTAAAGCACTGCGCGAAGAAGGCTACCGCGTTGTATTGGTTAACTCGAATCCTGCAACGATAATGACAGATCCAGAAATGGCCGATGCAACGTATATCGAACCGATTCATTGGGAAGTTGTCCGTAAAATAATTGAAAAAGAACGTCCTTGTGCCGTATTACCGACAATGGGCGGTCAAACGGCATTGAACTGTGCGCTTGAACTAGAAGCAAAAGGCGTATTGAAAGAATTCAACGTTGAGATGATTGGCGCTACGGCTGATGCGATAGATAAAGCTGAAGACCGCAGTCGTTTCGACAAAGCCATGAAAGCGATTGGTTTAGACACACCACGTGCTGAAATAGTACATACCCTTGAAGAAGCGCATGCGGCCAGTAAAAATCTAGGTTTCCCTTGTATTATTCGTCCATCGTTTACTATGGGGGGTAGCGGTGGCGGTATTGCTTATAACCGTGAAGAATTTACTGAAATTTGTACCCGTGGTTTAGATCTTTCTCCGACATCAGAGCTATTGATTGATGAATCATTAATCGGTTGGAAAGAATATGAAATGGAAGTGGTTCGCGACAAAAATGATAACTGTATCATTATTTGTTCGATTGAAAACTTCGACCCTATGGGCATTCATACTGGTGATTCAATTACCGTAGCACCCGCTCAAACGCTAACCGATAAAGAATACCAAATCATGCGTAACGCATCGATTGCCGTATTACGTGAAATCGGTGTTGAAACCGGTGGTTCCAACGTACAGTTTGGTATTTGTCCTAACACAGGTCGCATGGTGATCATTGAGATGAACCCAAGGGTATCTCGTTCTTCAGCATTAGCGTCAAAAGCAACGGGTTTCCCTATTGCTAAAATTGCCGCAAAACTTGCTGTAGGTTATACCCTTGATGAATTAACTAACGATATTACCGGTGGTGCTACACCAGCATCATTTGAGCCAACTATTGATTACGTAGTCACTAAAATCCCACGTTTTAACTTTGAAAAGTTTGCTGGTGCGGAAGATAGATTAACCACGCAAATGAAATCAGTAGGCGAGGTGATGTCAATTGGTCGTAACCAACAAGAATCACTACAAAAAGCATTACGTGGATTGGAAGTGGGCGTGAATGGTTTTGACCCTATGGTTGATGTCACTCAACCGGGTGCTAAAACCAAAATAATGCATGAACTACAAGAGGCTGGTGCTGATCGCATTTGGTACATTGCTGATGCATTTCGTTTAGGGTTAAGTGTCGATGATATTTTCCGCCTAACCAATATCGACCGTTGGTTCTTAGTGCAAATTGAAGATATTGTTTTAGAAGAAGCGAAAGTTGCCGAAGGTGGTTTAAAAGTATTAACACCGAGCTATTTACGTAAACTAAAACGTAAAGGTTTTGCTGATTCACGTTTAGCCGACATTATTGGTGTCGCAGAAGCTGAAATTCGCAAAAAACGTCATAATGCCAATATTTTCCCAGTATATAAACGAGTTGATACCTGTGCGGCGGAATTTAGTTCAGATACCGCTTATATGTACTCTACTTATGATGAAGAGTGTGAAGCTAACCCGACAGATAAAGAATCAATCATGATCTTAGGTGGCGGTCCAAACCGTATCGGCCAAGGAATTGAATTTGATTACTGTTGTGTGCATGCGGCACTAGCATTACGTGAAGATGGTTATGAAACCATTATGGTTAACTGTAATCCTGAAACTGTTTCAACTGATTACGATACCTCTGACCGCTTATATTTCGAATCAATTACTTTTGAAGATGTACTTGAAATTGTTCGTATTGAAAATCCTAAAGGCGTTATCGTGCAATATGGTGGTCAAACGCCACTTAAATTGGCCCGTGCGTTAGAAGCTGCAGGTGTGCCAATTATTGGTACTTCACCCGATGCGATTGACCGCGCTGAAGACAGAGAGCGTTTTCAGCAAGCCGTAGACCGCTTAGGTTTATTGCAACCAGAAAATGCGACCGTCACTTCAATTGACGAAGCGATGGCAAAAGCTGAAGCTATTGGTTTTCCATTAGTGGTTCGTCCATCATATGTATTGGGTGGCCGTGCGATGGAAATTGTTTACGACCTAGAGGACCTACGCCGTTATATGACGGAAGCGGTAAGTGTTTCAAATGATTCGCCAGTATTACTTGACCATTTCCTAGATGACGCCATTGAAGTTGATATTGATGTGGTATGTGATGGCACTGATGTTGTTGTTGGTGGCATTATGCAGCATATCGAACAAGCGGGTGTGCACTCAGGTGACTCAGCATGTTCATTACCTGCTTACAGTTTAAGCCAAGAAGTACAAGACGTTATGCGCAAGCAAGTCACTGACTTAGCGTTCGAATTAGGTGTTATTGGCTTAATGAACACACAAATGGCTGTTAAAGACGATAAGGTTTACTTAATTGAAGTAAATCCTCGTGCTGCACGTACTATTCCGTTTGTATCGAAAGCAACGGCGGTACCTTTAGCGAAAGTAGGTGCTCGCGTAATGGCAGGTAAATCATTGAAAGAACAAGGAATAACAAAAGAAGTTATTCCACCATACTTTTCAGTTAAAGAAGTCGTGATCCCATTCAACAAGTTCCACGGTAGTGACCCGTTAGTTGGGCCAGAAATGCGTTCAACCGGTGAAGTGATGGGCGTTGGTGACACCTTTGAAGAAGCTTACGCTAAAGCTAATTTAGGTGCTGGCGTATCAGTACCAAAAGATGGCCGCGCATTAATTTCTGTACGTAATAGTGATAAAGGTCGTGTTGTTGAACTAGCTAAACAAATGGTTGCTTTGGGTTATGAACTAGACGCTACTCACGGTACTGCGGTTATGCTTGGTGAAGCTAATATTCCATGTCGCTTAGTGAATAAAGTGCATGAAGGTCGTCCACACATTCTTGATAGAATTAAGAATGGTGAGTACAACTACATTATTAACACTACTGAAGGTCGCAAAGCGATTGAAGATTCTAAAGTGTTACGTGGTGGTGCTTTACGTTACAAAGTCGCATATACTACAACTCTGAACGCTGCATTTGCTGCTTGCCAATCACATGCTGCAGATGACCGTAATATCGTAACCTCAATACAAGAGTTACATAAACGTTGTAAATAATTTATATTAAAGCGGTCTTTATCCTAATATTGACCGCTTATCGATAAACGTTGTGTAAGCGAATTATTTTCTAAAGGTGGTTATCTATGAAAAATTGCATAGATAAGCCGCCTTTCTTGTTAGAAAAAGAAGAGTAAAATGACAAAATATCCAATGACATTGCTTGGCGCTGAGCAATTAAAAGAAGAATTAAGAATTCTAAAAACAGAAAAACGTCCTCGTATTGTTAAAGATATTGCTGATGCGCGTGAGCATGGTGACTTAAAAGAAAATGCTGAATACCATGCCGCTAAAGAAGAGCAAGGCTTTTGTGAGGGGCGTATTCAAGATATCGAAGGTCGCTTATGTAATGCACAAGTTATCGACGTCACAAAAATACCCAATACGGGTAAAGTTATTTTTGGTGTTACAGTAACCTTATTAAATATCGATACCGAAGTAGAAGTGACTTATAAAATTGTTGGCGATGATGAAGCCGACTTTAAAACAGGTCGTATTTCGTTAAACTCACCTATTGCTCGTGGTTTAATTGGTAAAGAGGTGGACAGTGAAATCGAAATTACTACCCCTGGTGGTGTGGTTGAGTATGAAATTGTTGCGGTAGAGCACATTTAATTATCAGTCTTATTTGCTAAACGCAGCTCATCTTAAAGTAAGTGCGTTTAATATCATTAAAGCCAGTAATTAGGAAACACTAAGCTACTGGTTTTTTTTTGCCTGAAGTACGTCGTTATGTTGACAGCTGATAGCACTAACATTTTTATAACCTATACGTTGTAATTGTTCTGCAGCTAAAGCGGCACGACCACCAGAAGCGCAATGTAAATAAATTTCCATATCCGGATCTGGGCAGTATTTAGCAATATTCATTTCTAAAACGCCTCGAGGAATTTGTAACGAATTTTCAATTATTGAGGCGTTGCTCTCTGCAGGCTCTCTGACATCAATAAAGATCGCTTGTTTATTTTTGAACGCCTGTGTCGCACTAACACAGTTAACCGATGCTTTCGCCTGAGCAACTAATTCTGGTACTGATAAAATCATTTCAACATCCATAGATAATTCACGTGTATGTTTTAGTTTATGATAAAGATAAAAATTTGTATATTAGTTTTTACTAATATAGTGTTTTGACTTTCTAAAGACATAAAAAAAGGGCATCAGCCCTTTTTTGAATAAAATTTAATTATTAACTCATTAAATTTTTGGAATACGTATTTTCTTTTCTTCGGTTTGGCGATAAATAACTAAGGTTTTACCGATCACTTGCACTTTAGTCGCGTTTGTTTCACGACAAATCGCATCAACAATGAGTGCTTTATTCTCACGATCATCAGTAGGAATTTTAATTTTGATTAATTCGTGATGATTTAAAGCGAAGTCAATTTCGGCAACTACCGCTTCGGTAAGACCGTTATTACCTAGTAATACAACGGGTTTAAGGCTATGAGCAAGGCCTTTTAAATACTGAATTTGTTTTTTATTTAAGTTCATTAACAATTTTCGTTACAAGTTAGCTTGAATTATCACTATTTTACCTCCATCTAGTTTGTAATACTAATATTGTTTACAAAGCGAGAGCTTTTTAACGTACTTTTATCGCTTGTTTTTCGTTAAGATAGTCTGCAGTTATTACAATAGTAAATAACATTAACGAATATCCTGAAGATAAGTAACGCTTTAATAGCATAAATATATAAGTGGATTGAATGAGTAAAAATAAGGTCAGTGTCAGTAGTGCTCGATGGTTAAAAGAGCATTTTGATGATGAATATGTAAAAAAGGCGCAAAGATTAGGGCTTAGATCACGCGCTGTTTTTAAAATTGAAGAAATTAACAAAAAAGATAAACTCATTAAGCCAGGCATGAAAGTGGTTGATTTAGGCGCGGCTCCAGGCGGTTGGTCTGAATACGCAACGAAAGTTGTGGGGGATAGCGGGCAAGTTGTTGCATGCGACATTTTAGCTATGGACCCTATTGCAGGTGTTGATTTTCTGCAAGGTGATTTTCGAGAAGAAGCCGTACTTGATGCTTTATTGACCCGAATTAATGGTAAAAATATCGATGTTGTTATGTCTGATATGGCAGCAAACTTTACCGGTAATGACACCGCAGACGCGGCTCGAAGCATGTATTTAGTAGAGTTAGCGCTAGATATGTGCAATCAAGTTTTAAAGAAAAATGGCGCTTTTGTAGTGAAAGTGTTTCAAGGAGAGGGCTTTGAGCAATTTATGAAAGATGCTCGAGCCGCATTTAAAACCGTTAAAACTCGCAAGCCAGAATCGTCACGTGCTCGTTCACGTGAAGTTTATCTAGTGGCGACCGGCTTTAAATTGTAGTAAATTAGGTGGAATTATTTCATCGCACCATTTTGAACATTAGCAAGAGGTCATTAAGTTGAGCGATATGGCAAAAAATCTTATTTTATGGTTAGTTATTGCAGTTGTATTAATGTCTGTTTTCCAAAGTTTTACTCCTGGAAGCGGCAAAGATCAACAAGTGGATTACACACAATTTATCCAAGACGTACGTCAAGGGCAGATTAGAGAAGTTGACGTTGATAGAAATGGCGTTATTAATGGTATTAATCGTAGTGGCGAAAAGTTTGTTACTGTTATACCCGGTGGTTATGATCGTGATTTAATCAACGATTTAGTTAAGAAAGGCGTTAATGCTTCAGGTGAACTACCAGAAGAGCCTAGTTTCTTAATGACTATCTTTGTATCTTGGTTCCCAATGATATTGCTTATTGGTGTCTGGATTTTCTTCATGCGTCAAATGCAAGGTGGCGGCGGTAAAGGCGCGATGAGCTTCGGTACTGTCTCTTATACACATCTGACGCTGCCGACGAAGAGGATAGTGTAGATCT
>OJAF01000015.1_pt1 | contig 19756 bp, 14 predicted proteins | sample 1589571 | NCBI WGS metagenome assembly OJAF01 (sample SAMN05416854, study PRJEB24817) | seawater metagenome | isolation source: Sea water | place: Canada:Atlantic | collected 2013-11 | reverse complement strand
GGGCTCGGAGATGTGTATAAGAGACAGATGTTAAATGATTATCTCAATATTGCTAATATTGACGGCGTATATTGGACTCTGCAAGCGGAGCTAAAGTTTTATGCTTGTATGTTTTTATTGTTGGCTTTTGGGGTTTTTGAACGTTATAAAGTGTGGCTAACAGCCTGGTTAGTGATTACCACGACTTTTTTATTGTTAAAACAACCATTTTTTATGGGCTGGTTTATTTCTCCGTATTATTCGTCATTCTTTATCGCAGGCATTGCATTTTATTTGATACAAAATGAAGGTAAAACACGCTTTAATTTGACCGCCTTATTTGCATCACTGATATTATCTGCTTATATGGCATATCAGCAAGTTGGTTCATTTTTTAATAGTCCGAGTGAGTTAGATCGCTTAATTGCTATCATGATCATTTGCTGTTTTTATGTTATTTTCTGGACTATCGTCACCGATCGCTTAGTACTCAAAAAACGTAATATCTATATAACCTTAGGAGCGCTTACTTACCCGTTGTATTTAATACATGGCTTTGCCGGTAGTGCTATTATTGACTATTATCGATTTTCATATTCAGATACGGTCATAGTCACCATGACGATAGTATTTATGCTGTTTTCTTCATGGGTAATTCATGTCGCAATAGAGAAAAGAATTGCTTCACCGATGAAGAGATTTCTACTGTCTAAATTCGCGTCAAAGAAATCATAAGGTATCAATAAGCAATTTATATGATGAGAAAATTAGCCATATATCTCTATACGCCAGGAACAATAACGCATAGTATTTTTAAAAGAATAAAGTATTTAATTGATGAAATTAAATATAATGTGATACTTGATAAGGTTTTTATTAGAAATGCCTATAAAAAAGTATTTAGTCACCCGCTAAATTTACATGACCCACAAAGCTTTAATGAAAAGCTTCTTTGGTTAACACTGTACGATAGAAAGAGTACTAAAACTTTATGCGCTGATAAATATGCTGTTCGTGATTATGTAGCAAGCCAAGTAGGAGCCGAATATTTAATTCCATTGGCCTTAAACACCGAAAACCCTCTGGATGTTGTTGCTGAAAACCTGCCTGAGTTTCCCGTTATTGCTAAGACAAATCATGCAAGTGGGCAAGTTTTTATTATTAAGGACCTACGCACTACTGACTTTTCCGCTATCCAGGAAAGTTTCCGTTTTCAGCTGCGTAAAAACTTTTACCATGGCCATAGAGAATGGCAATACAAGCATATTGTGCCCAGTATCGTAGTGGAAAAATTATTACTTGATGAGCAGGGTGATATCCCCAAAGACTATAAAGTTCATTGTTTCCATGGCAGGCCACACTATATACAAGTCGATTCTGAACGTTTTTCAGAACATAAACGTTGTATATATGACACTAACTGGACATTGTTAGATATTGCTTATAACAAGCCGAAAGGAGAAGCTAGTCTGCGTCCGACAAAGCTAGATGAAATACTGATGTTAGCAGCAAAATTATCAAAGGATTTTATCTATGTGCGAGCTGACTTCTATCAAGTTAATGATCGGGTGTATTTTGGTGAGTTAACCTTTACTCCGGAAGCTGGTAGAGGGAAATTTAGTCCATCTAGCATCGATATTGATTGGGGAAAGCTAATTCACTTACCATAAATTACTTGCATTAGTGACTCAATATATAGGAATACTGTGAGCGGAATTAAGATATTAGAAATCACTTGTGACGAGTTTTTTCAAATGGAAGCTGTTTGGCAAGACTGCATAGCAAAGTCGAGTGCTAATCCTTTATTTTCAAGTTGGATCTGGCTTAGTTCTTGGTGGCAAATATGGCAACCCCGGCTTAATTTATCCTTGTTGCTATTAGGTGTATATGAGGATAATAAGCTTATTGGCCTTGTGCCATGCTATACCTATATTCAAAATACTGCACTCGGGTTACGTGTAAAACGCTGTGAGTTCATCGGTGATCATACCGCCAGTAATGATTCAATTCGTTCAGAATACCTAAATTTTATTTTACCCGATACTCGCTATAACGAACTTATTCCGGTAATTTTTGAATATTTTATTAATTGTGATATCGATGAAGTGATTTTAAAAGATCTTGATATGACTTCAGTAACAAGTAGTCATTTTTCAACGATGTACCCCAATAGTCTCATTAATAAGGATTGTGGGATAAAGATAACCACCAAGCAACCTTTTGAAAGCTACTTACAACAATTAGGAAAAAATACCCGTTTAAAGTTATTTAATCGGCGTAAGCTGCTACCTAAGCACAATGTGAGTATTATCCAAACGCCAAGTGAGATTAAACACTTTTTTGATCGCCTTAATACTATGCACTTAGCACGCTGGGGCAGAGTTTGCTTTTCAGAGCACAGTCTACATTTTCATCACAAGATTGCGCATTATTTTATCAAGCATCAGCAATTACAATGTTTGCAGTTACTTAATGAAGATGGCATACAGGCCGTTTGCTACGATATTGTCGTTGAAGGGGTAAGATATAACATCCAATTAGGCTTTCATGAGTATAATAGCGCTAAAATTTCTATGGGGACTTTGATGCTGGGTTTTGCGATTGAACAGGCGCATGTAGCTGATGAAGTATTGTCATATGATTTACTAGCCGGCAAGGGTAAAAATAGTTTCTATAAGAAAAAATTGAACGGTGACGCCATGTATTTTTCTAGCTATCAAATACCACTTACCCTGAGAGCTAAGGCGTTATTTTTGCTAAAAATAGCCAAACGAAAGCTTAAAAATATAATCGTTCGAAACAGCCAATGAACATATTATCGCTCGATTGCATGGTCATTATTTAAAAGTAGTAGACAGTAACGTTTGGTGGTTAAAGGTGGTAAAGTAATGCACTGTATATTAATGGAATAAATGTAGAAACTCTCGCAATGACTATGCTTAATAATCAAAGAAAAACCTCTACAGCTTTGTTAAGAGGCTCCGCTTTTCGTGTAATTCAAACTTGTATCGGTATCGGTATTGGCTTTTGGATGCTGCCTTTTTTAATTGCTAATTTGGGCAGTCAAGACTATGCGCTATGGGTACTGGTTGGCAGTATCGTTTCTTCTTATTACTTAATGGATTTGGGGCTAAATCATGCGGTAACTCGTTATGTTTCTCGTTATATCCATACACAAGAGTATGACAGAGCTAACCAAATTATTAATACAGCGATTGTTATCTATAGTATTTTGGGTCTCATCCTTTTCTCTTTAACCTTACTTGGTGCTATATATTGGGCACCTGATTTAATTGATAATCCAGACGATTTAAGAACGGCTCAAGCGATAATATTGATAGCAGGATTATCAATTAGTTTAGAATTTCCATCTAAGGCATTCCCTGGTATTATTCACGCTTTTATGGGCTTCGATACCCTAGCATTAGTGCGAATAGTGGCCTCGATATTAAATGCGATAGCGATTTATATCTTTATTTCAGATGGCTACGGCATCGTTTCCTTAGCAGTTATTTCGCTAGTTTCCAATATTTGTACCACCTGCTTTTATGTCTATTTTTGTTTTCGTCTTTTACCATCACTTAAATTAACCTTTAACGATGTTTCAAGGGCAGATCTAAAAGAAATTTATCATTTTAGTAAATGGACATTTATTACAGATATAACCAATTTGATCAAACAAAAAATGGACCTTTGGATGATCGCTGCTTTTGTTTCCAGTGGTGCAGTAACAACTTATTATGTTGCAATACGACTAACCGAATATGCCACGCAATTTGCCAATCAAGCATTAGGCTTTACTGTGCCTATTTTTACCAAATATTATGCACAGAATAAACTAGATAAACTTGAAGATTCATTGATTTTTTTCTTAAAGTTAAACTACATTGTTTTAGCATTGTTTATTAGTGGCTTTATACTACTTGGTGATTCTTTTATAGCTTTATGGATTAAGGAAGAAATCAATCATTCATTAGCCTATGAATGTTTAATTGTGTTAGCGGTGGGAAGATTACTTATATTTATGACCACGCCGTTTATCAGCGTACTAATGACGATTAAAAAACATAAGTATGCCTCTTATTTATCTATTGTTGATACGGTAACGGCAATTTTATTAGCATTCTATTTAATCCCTAAATATGGCGTAATAGGGGCTGCTATCTCATTTTCTTTGGTGGTAGGTGCATTACGTATTATTTACTTGCCTTTTATTGTCATGAAACTGTTGGACTTTAATTTCTTAAGGTTAATCGCCCGTGCTTTTATTTACTCATTATATGTAGTTCTAATTTCGCTTGGTTTTTATGAATATGCTTTCGAGGTCAATAGTTGGGCTGACTTGTTAGGTTTATCAATGATTATTTTTGTGTTAATAATAGCCGGTAGTCTTTTGATTTTTTCGACTAATGAGAAAACTGAAATCTGCACCTGGATACGCGAAAAAATCAAAAAATCAAAAAATAACTAAACTTGTAAATCTAACGTAGTGACGAAAATAAAGTGATATGACTCCAGAAATAAGTGTTGTAATTCCGGCGTATAATGCAGGCAAGTACATTGCAGAATGTATTGCAAGTGTTCTTGAACAACAATGCCTAAATATCGAAGTTATTGTAGTCGATGATTGCTCGACAGATAATACTCGAGACGTTGTCGCGCAATTCGATGCTAGCATTGTAAAATACTTATGCTTAGATAATAATTTTGGTGGTCCGTCAAAGCCAAGAAATACTGGTATTAAGCAGACTAAAGGTAAGTATTTAGTAATGCTTGATGCGGATGATATCTTGGTCAATAACTCAATCTCTAAACGTGTAGAAATACTTAAAAACAACAATGCGATTGCCTTTGTGTTTTGTGATGGGCTTAGATTTTCTGAGTTAGGTGGTGATTACACCAACAGTTTTCTCTCACAGCATAGTCACTTTCAAACATTAATTAAAGAGAGTGAGCAGAAGCAGATGGTTGTTCTTGACTCTCAACGTACCTATAGAACCTTAGCTAAAGGTGATTTTATCTTGCCTAGCGGCATGGTGGTAAGAAAGTCTACCTATGACCATGTTGGTATCTATGACGAATCTGTGACTAATGGTCAGGATTTAGATATGTCGCTAAGAATTATCAGCCAATTTCCAATTGTTTACTTAGGCATGCTAGGGTTTAAGCAACGAGTACATGAAGACTCAATATCAACTAAGGGTCATAAGCTAATTGAAAATAAAATATTTCTGCTCAAGAAAAATTTGAATCGAAGTAACGACAAGTTAGCAAATATTGAGTTTAATCGTAAAATTTCTGAAAATTTCGCATCATTAGGTTACCACTACCGCTCCTTGTGTAATCTGTCGCAAGCAAAACATTACTATTATGAGAGTTTGAAATTTAAATTTTCTGCCGTGGCATTGAGAGGTATTATATTGTCAATGTTAAATGAAAAGCTTTATAAAAAATTATATACATTATTTAAAAGCATAAATGTTGCTAAATCATAGTTTTATATAATACTTGAGTAACCATTATCCTAAATGTCTAATATGCTAAATATAAAATGGAAGTCATTATCTAAAGAACGCTCGGACATATATAAAGCGTTAGCAATCATTTTAATCGTCTGGCATAACTATATGCATTTACTGCCAGGGCCTTACGAAAATGAATTTAGCTATCATGAGGGGCGATTTCAACTCTTATTCGATTTAATGCTATCTGCACCTGAAAATAGCCTACAATATCTACTGTCATTTTTTGGTCATTATGGCGTGCAAATTTTCATTTTTTTGAGCGCATACGGCTTATCTAAAAAGTATCAGCATAATACTCCCATCTATGGTGTCTTTATTTGGGAGAGATTAAGTAAAATCTATCCTGCCTTTATTATTGCCATGATAATTTGGCCATTGAGTGCTTTTTATTCTTATGGTTTATTGGGGCCAATCAAGGTTATATATTGGAACTTAGACAGTATATTACTGAAGTTAACCCTTTTATCAAATTTTGTACCTGGTCAGTCACTGTCACCGGTAGGGCCTTGGTGGTTTATTCCTTTTATTGCTCAATTTTACGTTATTTTTCCGTTGCTATTGAAAGTCAATATTCGCTATGGCGCAAAATCCTTACTGCTAATTGCTATGATTTCAGTGCTATTAAATTATTTTTTTGACTTATGGGGCATCTTTAATCTTAATTTTACCGTTATAGGCCATCTACCGGTACTGTGTTTGGGTATGTATCTTGCTGGTAAGGAGGACACGCCGAAAATCTCGCTACTCGCAGTCATTACGATTTTAGCTATTTATGTGTTGGGGAATCTATCTCCGCTACTTTGGTGGTTAAATAATTTGTCATTTTTAATGCTTATGATGGTTTTTCTGCAGGTTGCGGCTGAGCATATTAAGCTCGGAAGCAATAGTCGGCGCTACTTGAATTTCATTGCGGGTATTTCAATGTACTTATTTTTAGTGAATGGCTTTTTAAGGCAGCCATTTATTGATTTGGCACTAAGGTATAACTCTTGGTTTGTTACCTTAGTTTGCTGTTTAATATTTTTTATACTCTGCATTTTAGTTGCGTTAGTGGTAGGTAAAGCAGAGCGCTACTTTCTTTCTCAGCCTAAACTATTCAATTCGACGCTATTCATTAAATTGAAAGGTTTATTTATACCTCAAAAGTAGAGCAGATGATTAAATGCCTTATACAATAATATTAAAACTATTAGCTTTAGCCTTTATATGTTGCTTGCCTATTTTTTGGCAGTTTCTCGATGAATTACCAAGTAAAAAAGCTGTCCTTTTAGCTATTTTATTATTTGGCTATTGCGCGATATATATTGTTTTATTTATCTGCCTAATACTGATAAATAAAAAGTCCTTCTATCTAGTCGCATGTATTCTTGTTTTCTACTCTGCTTCGCAAGTTGCTTATATGTTGATCACAGGGGGAGGGATTAGCTATAACGCCATAGCGTCAATATATGGCACTAATCGTGGTGAGTTTTTTGAATTTTTAGGTACTACGTTATTTTTGAAATCAATATTTTTAACCATTTTCATCTGCATATTAACGTTATTCTTCTATGCCATTATCGGAAAATTTAAAAGTATTCATGTTAAAAAAATCAACTTTAAAACTATAGTCGTTACCTTCTCGTTAAGCGGCTTATTCGCTCTTACTCTTTTTAATTACCAAGAGGGCTTGAAAAACTATTTTCCGCTCAATGTCATTAATAATAACATCCAGTATTTTAACGAAACTTATAAAGTTGCGAACGAAATTGCTAATCTAACTTATGAGTATGAGGGGAAAAAACCTAAGACAGCTAACAATATAATACTTGTGATTGGTGAATCTAATAGAAGAGATTCGCTATCGGTTTACAGCGATAGCGTGATCAAAGGACGGCAATTAAAAGAACTTACAAAATTGCATTCAAATAACGTTTTAAATTATACCAACGCAATATCTGCTGCAGCATTTACTCGGGTTGCCGTGCCTTCATTGTTATCGACAGCTCCAGCAGAAAAATTTTCAACACTCGCTCAATTTCCTAGCATTATACGTGTATTAAACTCGGTTAATTACTCGTCATTTCTTTTTTCAAATCAGAGTAAGGGCGGCTTTCATAATGACTTAATTAAAGCTCTTATCAGTGAAATTAAAAATAAAGTCTATTTTGAAAACAGTTATGATGGCGCTATGTTGCCAATTGTAAATAAGTTAATTGATAACGATGCGGAAAGTCAGTTTATTGTGATGCATTTGATGGGAAGCCATTATGATTATAGTAAAAGGTACCCTGAAAGCTTTGCATTGTTTTCATCCGATAATAATGTGGACGCTTATAAAAATAGTGTTGCCTATACCGAGTTTGTCTTAAGCGAACTAGCAAATACAGTGCTAGCGCAATCAGCACCTTATGCAATTTTGTATGTATCTGATCATGGTGAGTATTTAAATGATTTAGGTGATGGCTTATTCGGTCATGGTATGAGGAATGCTAGCCTATCCGAAGTTGAAATTCCTTTTATATTTATCATGAATGATGAGTTTATCGAGCAAAACCAACGTCAGTTAATGCCGATGAAAAATCATCTAGATAAAAAAATATCACATGATAATGTCAGTCATTTGATATTGGGTCTTGCTGGTGCAAAAGATTCGAAATTTTATGATAAAACATTAGATTTATCTTCAGAGTACTTTAGAGAAAATAAAAGAAAACTCATTGATAGAGATATGAATGTTATAGATTTCAGTGTTATAGAAAATATGACAAAACAACATCATTATCAATAAAATTATATTCGTTTACTGACTATAAATTAGTTCACCTGACTTTATTTATAAACTGATTGGACTGACTGAAAGAATTTATGGCAATAAAATGGTTAACCAAAGAGCAATTGTGATTAATGTACTAATTAATACGGCTGCTGAACCTAGATCTTTGGCAAGGCCAGATAGTGGATGAATTTCTAAACCTATTCGATCAACGACCGCTTCAATTGCGGTATTTATTATTTCGGTAAAAATAATAAATACAATAGATAAAAGCAGAATCACTTGTTCAAGTCGGCTAATATTAAAATAGCATGTGGCTGGTATCGCTAACACTAAAAGTAAGACCTCTTGCTTAAAAGCAGCTTCATTTTTAAATAGCCATTTTAATGCCCGAAATGAATTTGACCAAGCTAAATAGATACGTTTTACGCCGGTTGGCTTACTGCTAACATCAAACATGAGCGTTAGTTTCCTTTGAAATAGCGAAATGCTGCCGTGGTTATTTTCGATTAAATTATTGATTCTGTTTTTTGCTTTTTAATCGGTACAGGTAAGCTTCTTTTAAGGAGTAATATGCCTTCCGCATTACCTTCAGTTTATGGTTTTCTCTACCGCTGTCATAACCAAAGTGCTTTAATTCCTCACCGGCATATTCCCAAGCTATAGCTTGGTCAATACTGTTTAGGTCATTTTTCCATTTGTAGGTCTGAGCAGTATTGGGCCGGTCCAAAATGTTATTATGTACACTTGATATACGAGTTTTTATTTGACTATTATCTTGAGCTTTTTCGCTATATGAACTCAACATTTTCGAGTTATATTCTATCGACAAAAACAGGCATAAGTTACGGAGATTTTCTTCAGGAGAGTAAACTAAATCTTCATATCTTAGCTCTATCGTTTGATTGCTATTAAGCATTTTCAATAAGCGACGAGTCATCAGTATGGTTTTTTCCCAATACCTTATAGCGTTGGTAAATGTTGTAGGGCCCCATTTTTTGGTAATTAATGATAATGCGACATCTCGACCGTCTCTAATCAGATGAATAAATTTCGCGTTAGGGAATATTTCATTCAAGACTTCAATATGCTGGGTGTAAATAGGGTCTTTGTCACCCCATATTAATTTTCCTTGGTCTCTTAATACTGTCGCGTATAAATTTTTGATGATATCGGCAAATGACTGACATTCAGCTAACTTGAAATCAGCGATTGTTGCCTTAGGAAAATTGAGTTTTACATTATCATCATTGAGAATATCATTGATCAAATTCAAGCTATTTTTTTCTACTGTTAAATCACCATACTGGTCTAATTTTTCGTAAAATTTAATAATGGTACGCTGTTCGTATGTGATGAACATATCAGGGTGTGCATCTAGCATCATATTTAATAGTGTTGTGCCTGATCGATCAACGCCAACAACAAAGATCGGATTATCTAAGTAAGATGAGTATGTGCTCAATTTAAATCCTTTATAGTGGTTAGGAGAAATATCATTTTCGTTCGTAAACTAGCTAGGGTAATTACTTAGATAAGTATATAGAACTAATATATATATATCTATTATCGGTAAGTTGCCTAGAGAAAAATGTAATTTTGTTTACCTTGTTAAGTGCCATTTTTCGTTGCAGCGGTGCTTGTTCTATTTCTTTTAATGAAATAATTATATTATTCAGCCCTTTGGTAATATTTATACATTTATTATATCTATCGCTATAGCTTTGTTCACCAATGTCGTGCACAAAATCAGTGATCCTAATACATAGCTCTATTGGTTTATCGTCAGCGGGCTGGAGTGTTATGTGCAGGCTTTGGTAACCTCGCCAATCATGATAGAAGTGCTCTAATGTTACATTTGAGTATTTTTCACGAGCACGGAATTCAGCTTTTAGTGATGATCTACTTGTTTGAGCTTGAGAACCTACAATTGCTAATGAGTTACCCGACCAGTTTAATAAATCGTTTGGTTGGTCAAATTTACTTAAAATAGGAAAGTTTTCATGTATTGCTAACTCCAACTTTATGGCAATAAAAAGTTGCTTTTGCTCTCGTATAATTAATATTGAGATGATCGCTATCGCAACAATAAGTGGTATCGATTTTGTTGTGCTTTTTTTGTGATGGAGAATTAAGCTGGAAAAAGTGCCCCCTAGTATGCCTCGGTAAACATCTTGCCAGTTTGCGCTGCGTTCAATATTATATTGTATTGCTTCAATAACGCAGCCTAACGTTAAGCAAATAAGCAAGGTTGATAAGTAAATAAAATAGCGAGGTTTATGGCTGGTATAATTGAAAATAAACCAGCCGACAAGCGCAAAAAAGATAATGTGGCCATTATCCCAGAATAATTTATATATTCTATTGCTGTATGTTGTGGGACCATCAATAAAGAAAAGTATGAATATTGCCAATATTGAAATTATTAGTAAGTATGACTGCTTTGGTATACTTCCATTAGTCGACATTTAACGTTAAAAGTCCCATTGCAGACGATTGCTGTGTTTTAAAGCCACTTTTGTTATTTGGCTTAGAGCTCAACGTAAGGCTGTAAGATGACGTACCTTGTTTTATATCATAATAATATTGATGACTGTTATGCAGATTAGCAATCAAGAACTCTTTTATATTTAATGGTATTTCAATGGTTACATTATCTAGATTATGGTTATTTTTTGAAAAAACAGCCAAATTTTGATCTACAATCACTCCGTAGGTGTTTTCACTCTCGATTAATGATGTTGTTGGTTTTTCTACCTCAGGATCTTTCAATGATATAACATGGGCAAAATGGTCTAATAATGATGGTACGATAGCCTCTACATTCATATTCCAGCGACCAATTTCTTTTGATAGTCGATATTGGTCGTCTTTAAAATCAGTGTGGGGAGCAAATGAGTACAATTTGCCATTTGCATCTGTGGTATCAAAATAATGAGGCACACTGACTTTAATGTTGGCTATGTTCATATCGCTAGTCGTGATTGAATTTATTTTTTGCCAGTGTTTATAAGTATTAGCAAAAGGCCGTTCAATTTTATATTCGTAGCTTGTTGCGGCAATAAAATCTCCATATAGCATGTTACTTGAGTTTCCGGTTATTAGTGCCGTGTGTCGCTGTTGGTTGTATTTATAAGTTACTTGATAACCTTGCCATTGGTTCTCTTGCCAGCTTACCGTTGCATCTAAAAGAGAGCCTGCTGTGACGTTAGTGGGCCGGCCTGATTGATATACTTGTGTTCTACCATCAAACTCAACAACTTCGTGGTTTGAATTTCCATCCGCTGTAATACCATTGATAGTCAACGAGCCAACTAAGTCGTTTCCTGAAACAAATATTTCTAACCACCTCGCCATGTCAAGATCCGTGACTGGTATCTCAGATAAATTTTTCTCATCAATAATAATACTATCGCCGCCTCTTATCGTGGTTTTATTTTTTTTCGGCAGTAATGTGTCGATATAAGTATAATTTTCGGGATGCTGAATGACTGTGTTTTCGCCATCTCTATAGCTCTTCATGCCTAAACCTGCATTGTTTTCAGTTTGACTGACTACGGGTTGGTCATTGGTATGAATAGTCCAAACTTTACGAAATTTTGGGTTTGTAGACTTTACGCGATCAAAAATAATAAAGCTGTCAGGTCTGAGAAAAAGAAATTCACGCTCAAAGTATTCAATTTTTTTAGTATATGCAGCTGAAGCATCACCAACAGTATAGGTATAACCGTTTGCTACGTGTTCAAATTTGGTGATATTAGCCGTCTCATAAATATCAAGTGGAAACGCTTCGCCATTACGCTTTAAACCGCTATTACACTGCATATACGTATTGTAGCAACCATCTTTGTTCGAAGGACTGGTTTCAAATATTTGGCCACCAAGATTATCTGAATTGACTAGTCTTTCTCCTGAATGGAGCTCACCGGTGGTGCCATCGGCATTTATATCAAAACTTTCATCTGGATCGAATATTTTAAGGGTATTTTTGGACGCAGAGCGTATGTGATACCAATGATGTTTAGTATTGTCATCATTAAACCTAATCCTTGCGCCTGCATGTGAAATTACTTCTGTCTTTCGACTGATAAGAAATGAGTTTGCGTCTTCATACCGACGACTAATACCTTCTCCAGCTAAGAAAACAGCAAAAGCGGCATCTCGGCTCCAATCTGAGCGCATTGATACAATGCCTGGACCATTGAAGTACATGGCGGTTGGATTTTCTTTAGGAGGCGATGATGAAAGCTGATCATCAAAGTAAATAAGTTCCCAAAACATGTCGTTATAGGGGGCTCGACAATTTTCTCGTTGAACGCCATTAAGCGCATAGTATTGCATTTTTTCGTCTTGATATAGGGATGCTAATAACGCCGTGGTGTTTTTATTCGGCTGGCGTATGCCGCTTGTTTGTGTATTCCATATTTGCGCCGATGCATGAGTTGACGTTTGTGCTTTTCTGCAAAATGCCTTATTAGGATAGTATATAAACGTGTGCGGCACTTCCATATTTTGATAGAAGGTCGCTCTATACTTATCATGCAAAGCTTCGGAAAATCGCGTGCTACCAGTCAATACAAAGTGCTGAAGTAGTAAGTTTATACTGTAGGACTCTTCTGCTGCATCGTAACCAATATTATCATACATCCCACCCTGACTTCCTGGTAGCGCGATATTATGTTTGGCATCACCAGCTATACGGTTTTCAATCTGCCAAAAATAGCCATCTTCTGATAATTGTTGTGCAACTACGTTAAGATAATTTTTTGCATTAAAAGGGAATAGCGTGGTATCTTTATTCTTTTCCAGCTCTGTATCTGCAAAGATCGCGGCATAAGCGAAAGCAGGTGCGACTCTGATTGCGTCATGATAGCCCCATTGTGCTGTTAGCTCACCGTTAGATTGCTTGACAGAACCTGCATACCAAGGTGCTTCAGAGCTGGCAACTCTATCCATTATGCTTTGTTTTACTTCTATCGGTAACTCTTCGAACATAATGTCTATAGCATACAATTCAGTTAAGTTCGGCACGCCAGATTTCGGCATACGAGCTAAAAAATTATTCTTATAAACAGGATCTCCAGTTGCTTGGTAAATAAGCGCTAAATTTACTAAATCAACCGGGACACCATTGTCTTCTGACTGTTTAATTAAATTGAACCATCGAGAGTAGGGTTCTCTTGCACTATCGCCATACATACGACTAATAGTTAACTCAAGCCTTTCTTTGTCCAATAAAACACGTGGACGGCTAGAGCGATGCCATACATCCGCTGCTTTTGCATCATTAATTGGTGCGATAACCGGTATTGTTTTTGCGGTGTTATCAGGTTGAGTTTCAGTGACTGTAGAAGCTGATTTTTCACCGCAGGCGAGAGTAAATATGCTGATTATGAGAAAAAGCAATATTGGGAATTTTTTTTTGATTTGCGCTATTGTCATCGTGTGGTGAAGCCTCAAGGTAATTAAGCTATTGTTCTACTATGGGCACCAAATAACTTTCAATGACATTTTATCTTTATCATCAAATAAGTAGCTAATTTCAAATAGCTTGGCGATATATTTATTTGTCATTTTATAATCAGCATACTGATACCAATAATATAATTCAGCAATATCTTTTTTGTATCTCGCACTTAATTTTAATGATTTTGTTGCTATTGCCTCGCCATTAATTTGAATGCTTTTATCTGTGCTTGCTATCGTAGAATAATATTCGCTACTAATAACCTCTTTATATGGTAAAACATCATCGCCAGGCACAACAAAGTTATATGTCCTAGTTATTAAATGACATTTTTTATTAGCAACATCTTGTGATTCTATCGTTTCGGAGAAACTGCCGAATGAAGACAGTAACTTTGAGCTATCGAGCACGTTAGTTGCCGGACTTTCAATAGTAACCGGTAAAGCGATAGATAATTTTTTAGCGGTGATTAGTGTCATTAGTATCAAAACAGCTATAACAACGGCCATTTTAATTAACATCATTTTGTTGATAGATAACACTTTAAACTGTGTAAGCTTAGGTGACGCTTTCTCAAAAGAATAGCGCTTAGTTAAATAATTTAAGAGTAATATTACACCACTTATAACGATAAAAAACAGCACAAACCCGTAATTGTCATGCTCAGTCATCAGTGGACTTTTCATCTCTGACCAATAGCCAATATAGATCAAGCCAAGTACTCTGATCCAGTTAGTAATAATACCAAGCGCAATACCCGTTATGATTACTAGTAGCTTTAATCGCCATGAAATATTTTCTCCATGCACAGCGTAAACCGCTAATGCGAAGCCAATTTCAAAATAGCGGATGCCAGAACAGCCTTCAGCGACGACGATGACACCGAATGGGGTTTCAATGTAGTTATTATAAATAAAAACTGTTAGATCACTAAAGCCTAGGAAAAATGTTACCGCCTGGGTGGTCAAGTCGACAAAGAAAGTATTGGAAAACTCCCAAAAAGGCACCGCGAATAGCAAAAAAAGTAAAGGAAAAGAGATGTGTTTTACATAATTAAAGCCCAATATATAGCATATTATGGTTAACCATAAAAAATATAACCCAAATTGTTGAAAAATAAGGATATCTAAAAATAAAGACACTTCAATGAGAATGGATAATAAGATAACCACGAGCAGCAAGTAATGCCGGTTTTTATCTTTTTTATATGAGAAACTGCGAGATAATCTAAATATTTCAAAAATAACAATGGCAAATATTAAAAACCCATGCCCTAGTGACTCATCAAATTTACTCCATTTATCAATGTAAGAGTTGGCCGTGGCAGGAAAAAAATAGCAGAGCACAAGTAAAAATATCAGTGTCGCACTAGGATATAGCAATTGCTTTAATGAGCTTAATGTCATATTTAAAATTTACCCGATGCGATATCTGTCCACTTGCCAAGCGTTGGATAGGTTTTTTCTAGGTGCACATTGGCTAAGGTATCAAATTGATATACCTGACAAAGCTTAGTTAATTTAGCGAGTGCGCCATGTTGGTTGACTCTATGACGGAAGTTTGATTTTACATTACTTTTTATCTTGGGTTGCTTTGGATCATATTCCCAAGGATGGGTGTAAAAGTTAATATAGTCGAGTTGATTTTTCGACTTCTTAAGTATGCTATTAAATAAGAAGTAGGGTAATAACCTGAAATAGCCGCCACCGCCCGCAGGCACTATTTTGTTGCGATATTTCGCTGTAGATACCGGTATTTCTAACAAGCCGTTTTCAAGGAAGTAAGGCGTTCTTGGGGCATTAGGTACACCATATAAATCGTGCGCAATTGGATAGGTACTTGAGCTATAGAGATAACCCGCATTGTAAATTTCATCATGAGCCCATTCATTGTCAGCAGTAATTGAAAAACAAGGGGCTCTGTAACCATTGACAGGTGCTGCAGTTAAGTCCTCCAATAAGGACTTGGCATCTGTTATATCGACCGAAAATGCTTTTTGCGTTTGCTTTGTAATGTGTTGATGATTAAAACCATGGCTGGCAATTTCATGTTTTTTATCTGCAATTAGTTTTACCAACTTAGGATGATTTTTAGCGATATATCCTAAAATAAAAAAAGTCGCTTTGACCTGTTTTTCTTCAAGTAAATCTAGCAACAACTGCATTTGGTATTCAATTCTACTTGGATAATCTCCCCAAGTAGATGCCTTTATATTATTTGCAAATGCTTCAACCTGAAAGTACTCTTCAACATCAATGGTTAAAGAGTTATTTTCTTTATTATTTATTTCTTGCACTAGATCAAAAACCTTAAATTATTTATTTAACGCTTGTTTAATTTTATTGTCAGTATCTACAATAGCAGGGTGGTTAGGTGCTATTTTTTTTGCTTGTTCAATGTACTTTTTAGCTTCAGTGAAGTCACCCGATTCATATAACAACCACGCAAAGTTGTTTAGCGCTATTAAATTTGTACTGTCATAGGCAATTATTTCTTCGTACTGCGCCATAGCTTTATTTTTATCATGCTTGTTTAACTCATTCGCATAATAAATTCTATTTGCTTTATCATTCGGATTGTCTGCAAAATACTTTTCCATATCAGCCAATGCATCATCGACTTGATTAAGTTTTAATTTACTCTCAAAAATGAATGATATTAATTTTCCGTTTGCTGTTTTATTAAAGCTTTCAGTCAATAATGGTAGGGCTTTTACATATTGCTTCGAGAAATAGTACGCTTTACCTTTAATGCCTTGCACTATCGGATGTTGTTGTTGCTCCGCTGACAGCGATTCTATATATGAAATAGTCTCTAACGCTTTATTATCGAATAAATGAAAGTTGGCTAATATCAGGCCTATTTGAGTGTTATCAGGATTAGCTTGTTTTAATTTTTCAAATGCCGCAACTGATGCTTTAATATTGCCTGATTTTTCCAATGCTAGCGCTAATCTTTCAATTAAGCGCTTATTCGGAGCCCCTTTGGCTAGCTGCTCTTCGTAAACATCTATTGCACGTTCATAAGTCTTATTTTGCATGTAAGCTTCAGCAATTAATAATTTCAACTTAGTGTCATGCTCTGGTGAATTAACACCTTGCAAGAGCTTAATCGCTTGCTCCGGCTGTTTTACAAGTAAATACGATTGCGCAAGCATCAGTCTTTCTTGCATGTTCTTTTCATAATTTGAGTATAGTTTTTCGAGCTTGGGTAAGGCCTCTGATAACTTATTAAGTTTTTCTTTTGAAAGTAAATAGCCTTGCAATGCACTAAAGTTAAATTTATTCACCTCAAGCACTTTATTGAATGCACTTAATGCTTTTTCAAAATTTTGATTGATAAAGCTATCTCTAGCAAAGTAAATATTTGCCAATTCATTATTGGGCGCAAGGGCTAAAATATCGTTATATAACTTTATGATTTTGTTTTGGTCTATGTCGGCTTGTTTCTTTTCAATTTCTATTAGCAAAAATTTATTTTCTATGTCATTTGGGGATTTAATTGCCCAGGTATTGACATATTCCTCGGCTTTAGTGAGCTCTTTGTTTGCTACTAATGAAGAAATAAGTAACATTTTCACTTTAGAAATTTCTTTTTTATCCGCTTGGTTTGCAATCAGTGTATTTAAAGATGCTTCAAGATCTTTAATGCCACTATTATCACCTGATGCCAATTTAATTAAGCTAACACTATTCAGTATTTTTTGATTTTTAATCAAGCTAGTATCAATTTTTTGCAACAGCTCTGTGGTTTTTTCTGCTGCGCCTGTTTTGAGTAACTCTAAACTTGCGAGCGCAAATAATTCTGAGTTTACTTCTGATGGAGTTGCTTGTGAGTATGCTTCACCTAAAGATTCTGTATTGCCAAGTCGTAATTGAAGCGCAACGTATAATTTTGTGATTAGTGGATTATCTGGAAAGGCCAATTTTAAGCTTTGCAGGTTATATAAGGCTTGTTCATCATTGCCTAAGTGGTAATGAGCGATACTAGCGACTAATTTCGCTTGTGGGCTGGTCAGTCCGGAGTTCAGCGTAGAATTGATATGATTTAAAGCACTTTCAAAATTTTCTTTTTTCAATTCGAGTGTTGCTGCAAGTAAGTTAACATATGGCTGGCTTGGATATAGCTTTAACAGTGCATTAACATATAACTCAGCCTTCTCATCATTTTCAGCTTTGACATAGCTGTCTGCTAATTTCACCACCAGTAAGGTATGGTTAGGTTTTTTGCTTAAAATGCCTTCAAGTATTTCGGCGGCCTCACTAAATCTTTGTTCTGAAAATAATGCATTAGCGAGCAAGTTACAGACAATCCAGCGATCAGGGTAGCTCTCACAAGCTGTTGATAGCTCTTTGATTGTGGTCTTAATATCAGTAGGTTGTTTAAAACTGTTTGCGATGGCAGTATTTATTGTCACTAACTCAGGTATTGCTAGCTCTATAGCTTGCTCTTTTCCTGTTTGAGCAGTTTCAAAGCTTTCTTGGGTTTTAGTTTGGTTTAAATAAGCTAACGACACTACTGGCGCGAGTTTAGTTTGATTCTCTGGACTTAGTTGCAGTGATGCATCTTCCCAATAACGGGTAACGCCGACATAATCATCAAGCGCATATAGCGTATTTGTATAAAAATGTGCAACATTGTCATTAGTGACACCTAGCTCAATAGCCTTAGTGTATTCTTTTTCTGCATCCAGAAAGTTTCCTAGTTGGTATTGACTATTTGCCATTAATAATCGAGCATTTTTATTTGCAGGTTCATCTCGGATTAAATTTTTAAGTTGAATGATAGCTGTATTATAGTTTTTGGCGTTATATTCCTGAGTTGCGTTATCGAGTTGTGCGTTAGGAGAGATTTTATTACAGCCTACAATAAAGAGTAGCCCGATAAAGATAGCAATACTTCCAGTAACGTTTTTCATTTCAATCCCTTTAAAAAGATAAAGCCTAATGCGGATATAATACATGATTTTTATTAAACAACCATAAACAAAAAGCCAATTGATAGATCAATTGGCTTTTTTATATTGCGGTGAAAACACCGCTTAATTTAATGCTTTTATTTAGCTTTACGTTTTCTTGAAGAAGCTAAGCCTAAAAGACCAAGTCCTAAAATAGCAATAGAAGCTGGCTCTGGAACACGTGCTAGACGAGCAAATGTATAAACATTTGTATCAGCATTTTCAGGTGTCCAAAAACGGTTTGCTGTAATTGGGTTAGTACCCGCTAAATCAGTTGCTGCAAATACTGTTAAGTAGTAATCAAGACCGGCAATTGTTAATGGAATAACTACCGGGAATGAACCACCATCTACTGTATAGTCAAAGCGATCATCACAGTTAGTACCGTGTGCATGTTGATTTGCATCACCTGCAAAACTTTCGCCATTATCAACAGATGCATCTAAGTTACAATAACCTAATGGTCCTGGTATATTTCGAGTTTCTTCGAAATCAATATCAAATTCTGTTGGTATTGTTAATGCACCTGGTAGATTAGTTATTTCTAATGAACCGTTGATGACAGCGCTCTTTAACCAAGTGTTTTTATCGCCACCTTGAGCATCAATGTCATTATTCAAATGCGTTAAGGTAGAAAGTAGATAGTTAGTATTTAGCAAATCAATATTTTGAGCCGCTTCATCTGTTAAACGTAAGCTACTTTGACCATCACCAGTCGAAACACCCCACGAAATCGATGAAACAGGTCCTACATCTGAGATTGCAATACCGTTACTGTTGCCATCTAAAGCAGTAGTAAAACCACCTGCGCCTTCAATTGTCAAAAATGAAGCGTTAGCCGCAAGTGACATTGTTGCTACTGCCAAACCGATTGAGAATTTTTTTATTAAGTTCATTGTTATCACCTTATTACTGTCCATGGTATTTGAGTTGTGCTTTTAATTGAATGTAATAATGCACCATGTGTGCCATGTTGTTTTTTTTGTTGTTTAACAGGTGGTTATGTTTATCGTTATTACGTGGCTTGAATTAGGTGTAAAGAAATTTGACATTACTTAGCAACAATTTTTTTC
>OJAF01000014.1_pt1 | contig 20079 bp, 16 predicted proteins | sample 1589571 | NCBI WGS metagenome assembly OJAF01 (sample SAMN05416854, study PRJEB24817) | seawater metagenome | isolation source: Sea water | place: Canada:Atlantic | collected 2013-11 | reverse complement strand
TACGAGATAGCGTAGCGTCTCGTGGGCTCGGAGATGTGTATAAGAGACAGATATCTACCGCTTCTTCTGCTTGCCAGCCGAATTTGTGTGAACGAGATGCAGGGTTTCCGTAAAAACCATCTGTGGTCATGTATTGCATCATTTTTTCAGCGACACGCTTATCTACCGGTGTTGTTGCTGAATAATCAAAATAAATAGGAAGCTTCATTGATTAATAATCTCCAATTGAATGGGCAACTAATGCCAGTCATTCATAATGTTGCGGGTGGTAATTAATGTCTCTAACGAAGGTGATTTACGAGCTTTTGCTGTTGTCTCATCTTGTCGTTTCGACACTATTTTAACATTTCGTTGCTCGACGAGCTCGGCAAGTGAAATGCTTTTTAAAAAATCTTCAATTCTATCGCTTAAATCCGACCATAAGTAATGTGTTAAACATTGTTGGCCATCTTGACAGTTTCCTGTTCCACCACATTTAGTGGCATTAATGCTTTCATCAACGGCGTTAATCACATCTGCCACAGCTATTTGCGCTGAGCATTTTCCTAGCCGATAACCGCCGCCAGGTCCACGAACACTGTTAACGAGGCCATACTTTCTCAGACGTGAAAAAAGCTGTTCTAAATATGATAATGAGATACCTTGGCGTTCAGAAATATCAGCCAAAGGAACAGGTCCTGTTGCAGCATGAATTGCTACATCAAGCATAGCTGTTACAGCATATCGGCCTTTAGACGTCAGTTTCATTTATTACCCCTATCAATTTGCAGCGCAATTTTACATATCCCTATAAAATAGTCAACTAAATACCCGAGTGATTTACTCAAGTATTTTACGCGGGTTTAAAAATTAGTCAATCAAAAGGAAAAAATTAGCGTTGATACGCTGTAATACTTTAATGTGAGCTAGATAAAATAAGCTTTAGAAAGCAGATTAATACAACCGACGTTGGTATATTCAATGTAAGAATTGATGAAGGGCATGTATTAGTCGTTAACATGCGCCCCCACAACAAACAATTAACCGTTATATTGTTGGATCAAAAGACTCTGCTGCGCCCTCTCTGCGTTTAGCCGCAGCTTTCTCATCTTCGTCAAACTCGCCAACACGTAACTCCGGTAACGCTTCTTGACAAACTTGACCGCCAAGTTGGTTAACTTCACGACATAAATCAGATACTTTTGTATCCATTAAATGCATATGGTCAAGTAAGCGACCAATAGCTTTAGCGACAGGATCTGGATTATCAGTCGCAACAGCATAGGCGTCAAAGCCATATTTTTTTGCTACTTTTTCACGGTTTTCAGCGTTGCCATCATCTTTATTAGTATTAACAATGCGACCTGGAATACCAACGGCTGTCGCATTATCTGGCACATCTTTAACCACCACAGAGTTAGAACCGACCTTACCGTGGTTGCCAATAGTAATGGGCCCTAAAATTTTAGCACCGGCGCCAATAACAACATTATTCATTAACGTGGGATGACGTTTACCTTCTTTCCAGCTGGTACCGCCTAAGGTAACACCTTGATATAAAGTAACATCGTCACCTATTTCTGCCGTGCCACCGATCACAACGCCCATACCATGGTCAATAAAAAACCGACGACCAATGGTCGCCCCCGGATGAATTTCAATACCGGTTAACCAACGAGAAAATGTTGATAAACTACGAGCAAGCCACTTCCAGTTATTTTTCCACAAACGATGGCTCAAGCGATGAAACCAAACAGCATGCAAGCCAGGGTAATTTGTGAGCACTTCAAATACATTGCGTGCTGCAGGGTCTCGGTCAAATACGCTATTGATATCTTCTTTCATGCGGCTAAACATACCACGTTCCTTAATTCTCAGTATTCTAGCCAGTAGTGATTCATTATGTTAATGATACAACTACTGGCTATTGATTAATCTTTATTATTTTCTGAATTAGATGCTTTTGCAGCCCGCTCAATCGAGGCTAAAATGCCACGCATCATTTTCAATTCTTTAACATCAGGTCGGGCGCGATTAAATAAGCGGCGCAGTTTCGTCATCACCAAACCGGGATGGCTCGGAACAATAAAGCCAGTTTGCTTTAACGCATCTTCAAAATGCTGATAAAATCGTTCCGTTTCATCAACAATCGGATATTCTTCAGTTTCATTTGATGCGAAAGCTTGTTGCTGATGAGCCAAAAAGCTGGTGCGAACTTCATAGCTTAGAGTTTGGACCGCCATCGCTAAATTAAGTGAGCTATATTCTGGATTGGCAGGAATTTGCACATGAAAATGGCATAACTGCAATTCTTCATTGGTTAAGCCACTGCTCTCTCGACCAAAGACTAACGCTACAGGATACTCTTGTGCCTCTGTGATCAGTTTTTCACCACAGCCGCGTGGTTCTAACATTGGCCAAGGTAATGTACGAGAACGAGCACTTGTGCCAACCACCAAACCACAGTCAATAATAGCTTCTTCTAATGTTGCTACTACTTTAGCGTTTTTTAATACGTCAGTCGCACCTGCCGCTAAGGCTTGTGCTTGACCATTAGGCATTTCAATAGGGTCAACCAAAACCAGCTCTGTTAAGCCCATTGTTTTCATAGCTCTTGCAGCTGAACCAATATTACGACAATCGGAGGTATTCACGAGCACGATACGTACTTTATTTAATAAAGAATCTGACATTATCTTCACTTACTTAATGCGATGGCAACAAATCAAAGTTCAAATGCTACCTATCTAGATGGCTAAAATTGTCGGTAATGTTAACACAGAACATTACCCTGTACTGAGAAAAAATCACCGGTTTAGTTTAGTTTTATAGTGTTTATCAGTATGGGTTAGCTCTTTTACATATATAAATAGTAGAAAATAAGCCAAGTTTTATCTCATCAGCTATAACTTAGCTATGCTAATCACTAAATGAAAATAAGGTGGTCGCAAATTGATAATTAGTTTGCTATAATTCGCGCGCTTAATTTTGGGGGTTCCTCTAAGTAGAACTTCTAATCTTAACCTCGTTCTTTTACATAGCTGTTTATGACATTTTACAACATTATAGGGTAGTCGATCATGCATCCGATGCTAAATATTGCCGTGCGCTCTGCGCGTGCTGCGGGCAAAGTAATTTTGCGCGCGTTTGAACAAGTAGATAAGATTGAAATTGAATCTAAGGGTACTAACGATCTCGTTACTAATGTTGATATAAGTGCTGAACTAGCTATTGTTGAAACCATTCAAAAATCTTACCCTAATCACACTATTATAGGTGAAGAGTGTGGATTAATTGAAGGAAAAGACAGCGATTATCAATGGATCATTGACCCACTTGACGGAACCTCTAACTTCGTTAAAGGTATTCCACACTTTGCGGTTTCAATTGCCTTAAAAGTTAAAGGAAAATTAGATCAATCAGTGATCTACGATCCTATCCGTGGCGAGCTATTTACCGCAAGTCGCGGTAAAGGCGCACAATTAAACGGTTTTCGTATTCGCGTTAAACAATCAAAAGAACTTAAAGGTTCTATCTTAGCGACTGGCTTTCCTTTCAAACATAAACAACACACCAATGCTTATTTAGAAATGTTTAAAACCTTGTTCGGCAAAACTTCAGATATGCGTCGTGCTGGCTCTGCTGCACTTGATTTAGCATACGTTGCTGCTGGCCGTGTTGATGGTTATTTTGAAATCGGCTTAAAACCTTGGGATACCGCTGCTGGTGAACTAATGGTTATCGAAGCGGGGGGGTTAGTTACCGATTTTGTTGGTGGTCATAACCACAGTAATTCAGGTAACATTGTAGCTAGTAGCCCACGCTTAGCAAAAGAAATATTGAAAGATATTCGCCCTCATTTAGGCGAAGCACTAAGTAAGTAACGCTTAGCAACTGCCATTAAAAAGCGCCTTCTGGCGCTTTTTTTGTGACTGTAATATAAGGATTTATCTAAATTTCAGCCTTACTCTGAGCTATTTTATACAGGGAGATAACGATAAGAGTCATAAAGGATCGATGTTGGAAATGTACTAGCTTAGATGGAACTGACAATTGTTAACACTAGGTTTGTGCTATAACAACAGGCAGCGACAAGCTCATAATTGCCCGTGGCACAAGTCATTTTAAAATGCTAGCTAATGCCACAAACCTGACCTGATTCACTAATCAAATCATTCCTGTTTTATGCTCATTTTGATACGAAACCGGACGTTAGCCTTGGCTTATCTAGCGATAAGTGATCCGACATTACGGTTATTCACTTTACATCAAATGCGGACATAGTGTATCTGCCTCCTATTATTTCTAAATAGATTGGATTGGGTCTATAATCTCATTATTATAATCAAGATACACATCTATAATGTCTATCTTGATTGATTTTTAATCTTAATGTTGAGGAAAGATTATTAAACTATTATTGAGTTTTTTTACAGTTCCAGTATTTCTTGTGATGGCAATTCCGAGTTCAGCTGTGGAAATATCTCTTAAAATTTGTCATGAAGACAGATATTATCCTCCGTACATTCATCAGGAAGAAAATGTAACAAAAGGCATACTGGTCGATATTATTAAGGCCGCAGTCAAAGAAGTAAATGTATCATTAGAGTTATATTCAAAACCTTGGATACGTTGCCAACAAGACGTGATATCAGGTCAAGCCCATGCTTTATTTGCTATGGTTCAAACAGATGAGAGAAAGCAAGTATTTGCGTTCCCAACAGAACGTAAAATATCGGAATGGTATATGTGGTTAGCTCAATATCCAGTTTTTACGGCAAAAGGAACTTCGTTTGTCGCAGCAGAATATAGTCCCAATAAAGGAATGGGTGCACCACTTGGATATGTTATATGGGACATACTTAATGGTAATAATTGGCTCAGCCCATATCAATATGAACCTATAGATGGTTTAAAAATGCTCGCAATCAATAAGCTAGATGGATACGTAGTTGAGCGTCAAATAGGACTTCATTTACTGGAAATAAATAATCTCACTTCCGAAGTTGAAGTGAATGAAGATTTACTTCTACAATCCAAGTGGTACCTTCCTTTCAATAAAAGCTTTTATAAATCAGAAAAAGCTTTAGTAGAAGAAATTTGGAGTCATATTGCAGTACAAAGGAAAAAGTTTGAAGATGTAATAAGTCCAAAATAATTCTCGAAAAAGAGCGATAGTGTAATGAAGAATAGCCTTAACAGTTTTAATAGCTGCTTCATTATTTTGGTGTTAAGTTTCAGCCATTTGATAGTAAGAGAACTCACGTTTTGAATTAAAACCGCTAACAATAGACAATGGAGCCAATAACTAACCATAAGATTTTAGTGCTTCCTGCATCACGTCATCTATTGTATTAAATTTAATAGTACAGAGGTCAATTCTAATGTCTGCTCTAGCTTTGAACTACCGTTAGTAACTTAAAAGCTTAATGTCAGCTATTGGCTAATCAGGGACCTAAAGAACAAAACATAGTTAATGTCAGGTGTGAGCACAAAGTGACCGCTAGCAACTCAAAAGTGACTGCTGCCAATAGTTACTTATACGTTATCAAGCTTGAACAGCACATATAAGAAACTTAGTTGCAGCCAAACGACTCTCTAGTAGCTGCTCATTGCCAGTGAATAACTCTCAGCCACTCTTTCACAATGACATTGAGAATTGCCTAAGATTTTAAGAAATATCACAAGGGGACAATCATAAGGATATTTCCTGCATGGATGCAGGTACTTAGTTTTTGTCTACTCTTATTAAAAAACGAAAAACGGTCAGTTCATCTACATATATGAAAGTATTAATGCCGTGGATCCATATTCTTGCAGGGATTCACGTCATTTGAGTAATGCAGGAGCAATTACCGAGATGGCTAAGAACGGTCATGTGATCATGACATTGCCTGCATGGATGCAATAATGCCGTGGAGCCATATTCTTGCAGGGATTCACGTCATTTGAGTAATGCGGAGCAATTATCGAGATGGCTAAAAACAGCCTGAACATCGTCACTCTTTCACATCGACATACATGGAAGTAATAATGCCGTGAAGCCATGTTCTTACATGGATGTAAGTCATTAGAGTAATGCAGGAGCAATTACCGAGATGGCTAGGAACGGCCATGTGATCGTGACATACCGTTCATCGACGTGCATGGATGCACTAATGCCGTGAAGCCATGGATGGCTAAGAACGGCCTGAACATCGTCACTCTTTCACATCCATGTGATCGTGACATACCGTTCATCCTGAACATAAAAAAGCCAGCGTAAGCTGGCTTGTACAATCGGATAAAATCTATCGAGTAAGTCGGTAGTTAAAGTACACCACGTTCCATTTGATTAAGTTCAATCGATTTAAATAATGCAGTAAAGTTACCTTCACCAAAGCCTTGATCATCAACACGTTGGATCATCTCGATAAAGATAGGACCAAAGATATTTTTAGTGAAAATTTGTAATAAGTAAGAATTTTCTTTTTGGCTATCAACCAGTACTTGGTGATCACGGATACGCTGATGATCTTCTTTCACCCACGGAATACGGTCAAATACATCATCGTAGTATTCAGGCACAATATTGAGGGTATCGATTATATTTTTATCAAGTTGATCTAACGAGCCCAATAAATCATCGCTAATAAAAGCTAAATGCTGAACACCCGGGCCGTTATACTCATCTAAATATTCATCAATTTGGTTGTTCTTACTGCCTTTACCTTCATTAATCGGAATACAGAACATGCCACATGGTGATTGTAAGGCATATGAAATTAAAGCGGTTTTCTCGCCTTTAATGTCAAAGTAACGAACGTCAGTAAAGCCAAATACATCTTTATAGAAATTAGCCCAATGCTCCATCGTACCCTGATAAACATTGTTGGTTAGGTGATCTACTCTTAAAAAGCCTTTATCTTTAACCATAACGGGATCGGCAAGGTCTTCACAGTCATCTTGATAGATAGAACCTTTAGCGCCAAATTTTTCAATAAAGTAAATTAAGCTGTCGCCAATACCGTATATCGCAGGATATGGTAATTTTTTGTCGGCATCTTGTGCTGACTTAGCGCCGCGAACTACCGCTTGCTCAAAGGCAAATTCAGCATCTTCAACACGCCAACCCATTGAACAAATAGCAGGACCGTGATTTTTGGCAAATTCACGAGAAAAGCCTGCTTGTTCATTATTTAAGAAAAAATGGATATCGTTTTGATTAAAATAATCAATATCACGACCTTTAAATTTTTTAGTTTTTGAAAAACCAAAACCATAAAAGGCATTTTCCATAAAATCAGAATCTGGCGATGCGTATTCAATAAATTCGATACCACGTAAATTAAGTGGATTTTTTACTTCTGTCATAATTATTTCTCTCATTCTAGCAATGATGCGATTATTACCCTGAATTGAACGCAGAGGAAGTGAATGAAAAAACTGAGGTTTTGTAAGGCGTAAATCTATTTTTACGTGCAAAGCAGATGAATTTCGTACGACTCTGATCAAGACTATAGCTAGCGCCACTCAGAGATGTAACGATAAGGTTACAGTAAATTTCCACCTCGATAAATCGTTCAGATAAGCGGCAAAAACTTATTCTATATCGCTGAGCCTGATATCCAATTTTGCTTAACAAATGCTATAGGTAAAAAAAAAGCCAACTCTGAAACAGAGTTGGCTTTTTCTCAAATGCTATATAAGCAAGTGATTAGTTAGTACGTTGTTCTTTACGTGGACGACTTGGACGATCTGTAGCAGCTGCTTGATTGTCAGAAACCGTAATCGCAAGTGCTTGACGACGAACTTGAACACGCTTTAATTGAGTAAAAGACTTCTCAGGCATACCTTTAGGTAATTGCACAAAGCTATGCTTTTCGTGCAAGTTAATCGCACCGATGTAGCTGCTGTCTAATGATATTTCATTCGCGATTGCGCCAACGATATCACCAGGACGTGCACCATGCTCTTTACCCACTTCTAGACGGTAAGTCTGCCAATCAACATCACTGCGAGCAACTTTCGCTTTACGCGGAGCACGTTCAGCGCGATTTTCATTACGACCACCGTCACGACCACCACGAGCGTCATTACGACCACCGCGAGAATCACGAGCACCACGACTATCATTACGTCCACCGTCACGATCATTTCTTTCACGAGCATCACGACGAGGCTTTGGATCTTCTTTTGGTTGTAATGGTTGCTTTAACTGTTTTTGATAAAGCAACGCTGCCGCTAAATCTGTCATTGAAAGTTCAGACTCTGACGCCATAGCTTCAATGATTTCACGCATTGCGGTAAGTTCTTTATCAGCAATAACGCCAGCTAACTCAGTACGAGTACGCTCGATACGTGCTTTACCAATTTCTTGAATATTTGGTAAGTCATACATAGCAACCGTACCAGAAGTCAAACGTTCATAGTGACGTAATGAATACATCTCACGTGGACGGACAAATGAAATTGCAGTACCACTGCGACCAGCGCGGCCTGTACGACCGATACGGTGAACATAAGCTTCGTTATCACCAGGTAAGTCATAGTTAATCACTAATGAAATACGTGGAATATCAAGGCCACGTGCTACAACATCTGTTGCAACAAGAATTGACGATACACCTGATTTCAATTGGTCAACCGTACGTTCACGCTGTGCTTGGTTCATGTCACCATTTAAGGCAACAGAAGCATAGCCAGCACGCTCTAATTTTTCAGCGACTTCAATGGTATCGTTACGTGTACGAACAAAAATGATCATAGCATCGTAATCAACAGTTTCTGCAATACGTTCTAAGGCAGTCATTTTGTTGATACCGCTTACTTTCCATGCGTATTGTGTAATGTTCGCTTTTTCTTTTTTCACTGCAGCAATTTTAATGTGCTCAGGATCTTTCAAAAAGCGATTCGCTACTTTGCGAATTTGTGCTGGCATAGTTGCAGAGAACAATGCCATTTGGGTTTCTTTTGGTAAGTGTTCAAGGATCCACTCGATGTCTTCTAAAAAGCCCATGTTTAACATTTCATCAGCTTCATCAAGTACACAAAATGATAAGTTAGCTAATTTAAGGCTCTTACGACGTAAGTGATCCATTAAACGACCTGGTGTGCCAACAACAACCTGTGCGCCACGCTCTAACTGTTGAAATTGTGGTTGGTAAGATTGGCCACCGTATAAAGTAGCAACTTTTAAACCTTTCATGTCTTTAGCGAAGGTTTCAATTGCTTCAGCAACTTGAATCGCTAATTCACGTGTTGGTGCTAACACCATCAATTGTGGCTTGCGTAAATTAACATCAATTTTTGCTAGTGCAGGTAAACCAAAGGCTGCGGTTTTACCGGTACCTGTTTGTGCTTCACCAAGAACATCTTTACCAGCAAGTAAAGGAGGAATTGTTTGCGCTTGTATTGCAGTTGATGTTTCAAAACCTAGTGCTTTTACAGCAGATACTAAGTTTTCAGGCAAACCAAGGGCGTCAAAGCCTATTGAGGCATTGTTAAGATCAGTCATATAATTTTTGTCTTCTCATGGTAGAAACCGGCAAAACGCCAAAATTCCTACGTACATATACGAGGAAACCACCAGGAAGACTTAAGGCACATTCATTACGTTAACGTTGAACAGTTAACTGGGCAAGTCTATTGGGCGGATATACCCCACTCATTAAAAAATATCTGTAATTATCTAAGTTTAACTTTGAAACTTTCGATTCACTATCACAGAGGCGCGCATTATACAGATGTAGTAATTTTATACAAGTGATAATACCTTCTAAAGCATATTTAATATCAAAAAGCGCTTAAAAATATGCAGAAACATGTTTTTAAGCGCTTTTTAACCTGATACGATGATTGCAGCGGCCGTGTCTACTTATTGATTTCGAAGCCACCTTCGACCTGTTTTACACGTAAACCACCTGAGCCGCTCTCAATAATATTTAAACCACCTGCTCGCTCAACATCAATATCTCCAGAGCCATCATCAATGGTGATCACACCATCAACGTTTCTAACTTTCAAGTCACCAGAACCATCTTCAATACGGGTATTACCTGAAATACCTTTTGCGTAGATACTGCCTGAGCCATCATCAATATCGACATTACCATCAATTTCGCTAATTTCCATTTCACCGGAGCCGTCAACAATTTGTACATTGCCAATAACTTCACTGACATAAAGGCCACCTGAGCCATCATTAATGTCAAGATTACCTTTAATACCCTTTATAGTTAAGTCACCTGAGCCATCTTTTATTTCCACTACGCCATCAATATCACTAATACTTGCTGAACCCGAGCCATCATCTACTGTTAACATCAGTCGACTGGGCATAGTGACTTTAATATCTATATGTGGTGAATCACCCTGCCAAAAGCCACTACTACTGTTAATTTTTGCGATTAAAAGTGCGCTTGTGCCTGCTTCAGTCAACTCAAATTGATAATTGTCAGCATTACCTTTTTCGGTATAAATATCGGCAACAACGGTAATCGTACTAGCTTTATCAGAACCGGAAATAATTAATGAACCCGCACCCGCTTCAACGTTCAGTTTAGCGAGGTTTTCGGCATCAATAACAAGTTCTTGCTGGCTATGGTAATTAGCATATGAAGGACTTGCTACCACAATACAGCCACTTAACAATGTTGCAGTCGTGATAAAAAGGAGTGATTGAGCTAATTTCATTGGTTTTTCCCTGTATAAATTGATTGTTTTTATTGATGTTTTCTAAAAACAATCAAAAATCACGCCAAAATAAAAGCAATATAATATCAGAGACTTAGCAGGAAATATTTATTCGAAAACTTAAAAAGCTTTAGTTTTTGGTTAAACAAACAATTATTTGGTGAAATTAGCAGTTATAACGATCAACCAATAAATTGATTGATGATGTCTGGCAATATACCTAAAACCAAGCCGAGTAGAATAAAGCTATAAACTAGCAGCTTATCTATACGACGACCTACCTTAGGACCTAAAGTGGCTTTAGTTTTGTCGCTTGCTTTCGATCTACCTTCAAACATCTTAAAAATTAACGGTAAATAATAGCCCAAAGCTATTCCACTACCAACTATCAGCGTCGCAATTAACCACCAAGCATGCGCCAGCGTTGCTTGAGTTAAAATATAGAATTTACCAATAAACCCCATGGTTAACGGAATACCCGCTAAACTCAACAGCCCAAGTATCATTAGCAAGGCATAGCTGGGGGTGCGCCAAAATAAACCGTGTAAATCATCTCGAGTTATATCTTCTTGATATAGCCCATTATTACGCTGCAATTGTAGCAATGCAATAACCATAAAAATCGATAGATTAGCGACTGTGTATGCCGCGAGATAAAATAAAGTACTTTGCCAAGTAAATGCTAAGCCTTGCGCTGAAGCGACAATAATCACAATCAACAGGTAGCCCATATGAGCAATTGATGAATAGGCAAGTAGCCGTTTCAAGTGTTGTTGTTTTAGCGCCATAACATTACCTAACAGCATAGAAATAATGGCAAAGCTCAATAAAAACAATTGAAAGTTTTCTAATAGTAAATATCGCTGCGCCACAATGCACTTTAGCAATACCACAAACATAGCAACTTTCGAAACGGTTGCCATTAACATGGTTACCGGCGTTGGCGAGCCTTGATAGACATCTGGCGTCCAGAAATGGAACGGGGCAATTGACAGTTTGAACACAATACCTGAAACAAATAATAGCAGTCCTAACTGAAAAAAAACGCCTAGCCCTTGTTGGTGATAAATAACATTAGGTATGGCCGCACTAAAGCTCATATTGCCAGTGACACTATAAATAAAGGCAATACCTAACAACATAAAACTTGAAGCTGTCGCACTTAATATCAAATACTTAAAGCCACTTTCCACGCTATAAACGCTTTCTCGATGATATCCGACTAGACCAACGAGGCTAATACTCAATAGCTCAAAACCTAAAAACAAACTCGCATAATGATCGCTAGTGACTAAAACCCCGCCACCAAGCACCATTAATAATAACAAGAGATAATATTCATCGTGTACTTCCGTATGTGCTTTAAGAAAACTATGGCTCATACGCAAAGCGACTAAAGCAGAAATAAGGATTAAACTGAAGGCAAAGCTGCTGTAACCATCCACTTTCAACAATTGCGTTACTTGCATCGCCGGCATGGTTAATAAACGCATATTAACCAACAAAGACATTCCAAGTACCACGCTGGTAAATATCGCAATGGTGCGCTGAGAACGACGCCAAGCCACTAATAAAAGTGCTAGCGTGGCACCAAAGGCAACAATAAGTTGTGGTAAAATTGCTGCTACCATCGACATGGTGAATAAAGCCTGTGTGTTACTCGCTATAGCCATCATCACCCTAGACCCCAAATGAAAATTTAAGTAATAACGTTGGATATAAACCAATAGCTAACAGCATCAACAATAGCGAGCCACAAATAAGCAACTCTCTGAGCTGTAAATCAATAATGTCTTGTTTTGCTGCGCCTTGGAAACTTGTTTGAAATAACACCATACCGTAAATAGCGGAACCAATAAGACCTAAAGCGGCAATAATGGTAAATGCTGGCATCACTTGAAATGCACCAACGAGGCTAAAGAATTCGCCAATAAAGTTTGCTAAGCCCGGTAAACCAAAAGCCGCGCCAGCAAAAGCTAAAGCAAAGCCCCCCATACGAGGAGCACTATGCCAAAAGCCGCCCATGTCAGTTAAATTTCGGCTATGTATACGCTGATAAATCATCCCTGCTAATGCAAAAAGCGCAGCACTGCTTAAACCGTGTGCAACTAACGTAACAATAGCACCTTGATAAGCGGTGCTATTAAAAGCAAATAGCGCCAGCATGACAAAGCCCATATGACTAATACTGCTATACGCGACTAAGCGTTTAAAATCTTGCTGTGCAAAAGCCATTTTCGCGCCATAAATAATACTCACTACACCTAATGTTGCGGCGATCGGTGCAAACTGCAGGCTAGCTTGTGGGAATAGAAAAATAACAAAACGAATTAAACCGTATGCCCCGGTTTTTAATAACACGCCAGCAAGTAACACGCTACCCGCAGTGGGGGCTTGAGTATGAGCATCAGGTAACCAGCTATGTACGGGGACCGACGGCAATTTAACTGCAAAGGCAATAAAAAAGCCGAACATTAAGTACTGACTAATTGACAGGGGTATGTCGAGCAATAGCCAATCGGGATAATAAAAACTTAATTGCCCCGTTTGCATTAAATGAAAATAGCCCGTGCCGATAATAGCAACCAGCATCAGTAAACTACTGACCTGCGTAAAGATGAAAAATTTTAAGGCGGCAAATTGACGATTCTCATGGCCCCAAATGGCAATAATCGCGGTCATGGGCAGTAGCATAACTTCCCAAAAGAAGAAGAAAAGAAACATATCAACCGCAACAAAAACACCAATGATGCCGGCAATGGTTAACAGTAAATTAAAATAATAAAAGCCAACATTGCTTTGAATTTCACGCCAAGACACGAGTACACAAATAATCGCGAGTAGCCAAGTTAGCGTGATTAAGACAATACTTAGCTGATCAAGGGCAATACTATATTCAATATTAAAGCTTTCAATCCAAGAGACACGACTTAGTACCTGTAACTGAGCAAAATCGTTACTCGCACTCATAACAAAGACCGCGAAAACGGTTGCTAGCAACGCCAAAGCGATTAATGCCAACCATTTGGCACTACCTTGCCAGTGATATTCAGCTCGCCACGTTAATCCCCCGGCAAATAATAAAGCCAACATAATACAGGTTAAGGTCATAAGAGACTTACTCCTAATAGCAGCATTATGGCTAATCCAAAGGCTGCTAGATACCAACGCAGGCTACCATTTTGCACAAACACTAACGCATCATGCCATAAGCCAACATACCAAGCATTTAGCATCATGATTTGGTCGAAAATATCGTTTTTATTTATCTGTGCTAACCATTGATAAGGCATAATGAAGAGCTTTTTGTAAAGGCCATCAAAACCTAAGCCTTGCCTACAAAACACAACAAAACGCCCGTTATTTGGCTGCAAAATATGCTCTTTACTCGCAAGGTGATAAATCCGATAAGACTTAAAATAGAACCATGAAAACACCATGCCAATAAAGGGCGTTATAATAGCAACCGTATGCAGCCAAATGGGCTCTGTCAGTTGTGCTAACGGTAAGTTCATAACGGATGAAAAGACTAACGTCAGGTCAAGCGGGATCAAGCCGCCAAATAACGATAACAAAGCTAAAATAATTAATGATGTACGCAGCAGGCTGCTTTTTTCTAACTGAACATTTTCATTAAATCGCGCTTTGCCAAGAAAACCGAGAAAGAACAAACGACAACTATAGATACTGGTTAATAGTGCACCCAGAATCGCGCACCACCATAACATTGGTCCTGCAGTATCTGACGACCAGAGCTGGGCAATAATAGCTTCCTTCGAAAAGAAGCCAGAAGTACCCGGCAGCGCCATCAAACAAATTAAACCAATAATAAACAAGCTACTTTCAAAAGGTAATTTTTTCAGCAGCCCGCCCATTTTAAATAGGTTTTGCTGATGATGCAGCGCATAAATAACGGCCCCTGCCGTTAAGAAAAGTAGCGCTTTGAAAAATGCATGCGTCATTAAATGAAAGACACCGGCACTCCAAGCCCCCGCCCCTAACGCGAGCATCATATAACCTATTTGGCTCATAGTTGAATACGCCAAAACCCGCTTAATATCGGTTTGCGCTAATGCAGCAATTCCGGCAAGTAAAAGCGTTAATGCGCCAAGCCAAGCAACATAATTCATCACTTCAGGTGCCAATAAGAAAATGCCATGCATACGAGCAATTAAATAGACCCCGGCTGTGACCATCGTTGCAGCATGTATTAACGCACTGACTGGCGTAGGCCCAGCCATCGCATCAGGCAGCCAGGTTTGCAATGGTAATTGTGCCGATTTGCCGACCGCACCACCGAGCAATAACAAAGCAATCCAATAAATATTATCCGCGCTTTCGGCGTTAGTGCCTGCACTAAGACTATTGGCTTGCTCTGCAAGCACAGTTACCGCTTCAATATTTAACTGACCAAAACTGCTAAACAGTAACAATAAACCTATCGCCATCGAGGTATCACCAATACGAGTGACAATAAAGGCTTTACGTGCGGCTAAAACATTACTCGGCTCTTGATACCAAAAACCAATCAATAAAAAGCTACATAAGCCAACACCTTCCCAGCCGAGATATAACAAGACTAAATTGTCCGCTAATACTAATATCAACATGGCAACGATAAAGAGATTCATATAAGCCATAAAGCGTGAAAAATTCGCATCAGATTTCATGTAAATGGCAGCAAATAAATGAATAAGAAAACCTACGCCGGTCACCACACTGATCATCACCGCAGACAAGCCATCAAGGTAAAAGCGCACATTAACGTCACTACTGCCCATAGCATTGCTTAGCTCAAACCAATGCCAAAGGTTAACTGTCATAACTTGATTTTTAGTCGCTGATAACTCAAACAATAATATCGCGCTAACCAATGCTGAAATCGCCATACTACTAACACTAATCGTGGCAGCAAGCCGCCATGACAGTTTTTTACCAAAAACAATTAGCAGTAAAAAGCTCAAGAAAGGGTAAAAAGGCAAACTGGCTAATAACACGTTCATTACCCCTTCATCTGATTGAGTACATCAATATCTAAAGAACGATATTTCTTTTGCATGCGAATTAATAACGCTAATCCAACCGCCACTTCAGCAGCCGCTAAGGTTAAAATTAAAATAAACATCACTTGCCCATCAGCTTGTTGCCAAACACTACCGGCACCGATAAAAGCAACACCAACAGCATTAAGCATGACTTCCAAACTCATCAACATAAACAACGTGTTTTTTCTTGCCACAACGCCAATAAAACCGATAACAAAGAGTAAACTCGATAAGATCAGCAGATGAAATAACGGAATACTGGTCATAGCGGTCCCCGTGTTACATCAGGTTTTGCATAGTGATAGCCCGCTAACAAGCCAGCGAGCAGTAAAAAAGACGCGATTTCGACGGCCAGTAAATAGGGGCCGTATAGCATGATGCCAACAGCTTTCGAGTCAATAACATTGGCTTGTAAGTTTTGTTGCAGATCACCATTGTTGATAATAATAACGATTTCAATTAGCAGCGCAAAAGCCAAAAGCATCGCACCAATCATATTAGCAACAGTTTTATTTTGCGGCGCATTGGCAGTTTCATCTGCACCTAAACCAAACATCAATACCGCAAAAACAAACAAGACTAAAATGGCTCCTGCGTAAACGATCACTTCTAACCCTGCAGCGAACGGTGCCCCCATTAAATAAAAACAAACGGCAACGGCTAATAATGACACCACTAAATATAACAGTGCGTGCACGGTGTTATTGCCAGTAACGACCTTTAAACTGGCAATTACCGCAATGAGGCCAGCAAGGTAAAATAAGCTATCAATTGAGGCAAAATTAGCTAGCATTCGCGCTCTCCCTGGTGAAAGTGTCACCTAAAGTTATTAGATCGAGGTTCATGGCATTAAGCCTTTAATATCAATTGGCGGGCGTTCTTGCTGCCCTTGCCCTTTGCCTTTACCTGCAATGGCGATACCTGATTGTTGGTAAAAACTATAATCGGGATATTTACCGGGACCATTGATGAGTAAATGTTGTTTTTCATAGATTAAATTTTGTCTATCGTATTCGGCTAACTCCACATCTGGCGTTAATTGAATAGCGTAGGTAGGACAAGCCTCCTCACAAAAACCACATAAAATACAACGTGAAAAGTTAATACGAAAAAAATCAGCACGCTTGCGACCATCGTCATCTACTATCTGTTGCAGCGCAATACAATCCACCGGACAGGCAACAGCACAAAGATTACACGCCACGCAGCGTTCTTGACCATCAGGATCTCGAGTCAGTACAATTCGTCCTCGATATCTCGGTGCTAAATAATGCTTTTGCTCTGGATACTGAACCGTATCAGCCTTAGTAAAGGTATGTTTAAGTACCAACCACATAGTACGAAGTTGACTAAGCATCAGCGCCCCCGTTAACAGTAACTTTTTCAACATTAACTTTGTCAGTAATAACTTGTTCAGCACTAACTTGTTCAGCACTAACTTGTTCAGTAATAACTAGCGGATAATGATTCATCGTTATAGTACTCCCGTTAAACGCAGTACCGCGGTAACCAAAAGATTCAATAGTGCTAACGGCAACATCACTACCCACCCAAATTTTAGTAATTGGTCAAACCGTGGCCGAGGCAGTGAAGTTCTTAAAAGAATAAAAAACAGCACAAACATCATAATTTTAATAATGAACCACAGTAAAGGAGGTAGCCAAGATGCTAGCGGTTCAGGCATTAACCAACCACCAAAAAATAGCACCACTGACATGGCAGAAATAAGCGTTACGCCTAAATATTCGCCTAAAAAGAATAAAGCAAATTTCAGCCCAGAATATTCAGTATGAAAGCCAGCGGTAAGCTCGGTTTCAGCTTCCGGCAAATCAAAAGGTAGCCGATGACTTTCAGCAATACCGGCAACTAAGAAAATAAAGAAGCCAATAAATTGTGATTGAATTAGCCAACCATCGGCTTGTGCTAAAACAATTTCACGTAAGTTAAAGCTGCCGGTGAGTAGCACGACCCCCATCACTGACAAGCCCATAAAGACTTCATAACTCACTGTTTGTGCTGCCGCTCGCATACCGCCTAATAAGGCATATTTAGAATTTGATGCCCAACCGGCCAGCACAACGCTATAAACAGCCAAGGACGCCATAGCAAGAAAAAACAGCAAGCCGATATTGAGATCCGAAACGCCAATACTAGGAGAAAATGGCACCACAGCAAAACTCATCAGCACACACATAGCACCAATAACCGGCGCTAAAACGAAAACTAAACGGTCACTAAAGGGTGGGATCCAATCCTCTTTACCCAGAATTTTTAGCAAATCGGCCAATGACTGTAAAACACCAAAAGGGCCGACTCTATTCGGGCCGCAACGGTCTTGCCAGATACCTATCACTCGCCGTTCAACCCATACCAACATCGCCGCTATCGGAATAAGTAATGCGATAATGATTGTGATTTCAACTAATTTCCACAGCATTTCAACCATCATCTAATCCTCCAGACATCAAGCGAATAGGAATAGTTTGATCGTTAAGCTTCAAGCTCTCGAGCGCATTATCCTTGCTATTTTTTGCCGCGATTAAGCGCTCGTTATATTGCCCAAGATAATCCGTGACTTCTTGGTCACACGCTAAAGAAATTGTCATTTCTAATTGATGATTTAAGGACTGACAGAGCGAGAAATTACCGAAAACTAATGTGCTAGGTAAGTGCTCAACGATACAAATTTGGCTGATCACGCTTTGACTGGCTAGCTGCATTTTTTCATTAGTTGCGGCAAAAACCACTTTGCACCACTGACCTTTTTTAACGCCAAACTTCTCGGCAGTTTCAACGTTAATCGATAGTTGATTACTTGGCTCCAGCATTTGAAATTCAGGCGTATGGGCTGCTTGCCACTCACCGAAATAGAGACTTTCTTGTTGAACATAAGTAAGAGCACTGAGAGATTGACTGTCGTTAACATTACCACTATGTGCTTGTGTCAATTGCCAACAAATGTTGTTGGTTATCGCACTTGACATAGGGATAAATAGCGCTGATTTTTGCGCTATTAACCCACCATTAATTTGCACTTGAAATTGCCCAATTGACTGATTTGAATTCCAACCGGGTGCCCACGTAAAAGGCATATCAGCACTGTTAATAACCGACTGCCCTTCCATCGAAAACGTATACTCATCATCAATCTTCTGGGTGGTTTTTGCTTCATGGACACTGAAATTGGCCATTTGAGCCGTGCGCCCACTAGCTCGGTGAGGCATTCTCGCAATCGCCTTGTCGTCAGGATTAATACTTTCTGCCGTTATAAGATCAGGCCATTGAACCAAGCTGTTAGAAAAAAACTGCTGCAACTGCATTAATGAATCACAGGAGCGTTTTTTAACCGCAGCTGTGGTCGTGTGCACCGTCTGATTTTCGGACGCTGCGCAAGTGGCTTTTATGCCAATAATGTCCGCAATAATATCTAACCAACGCCAACTTTCTTGTATTGGCAATACCGGTGCATGCACTTGAAAAAATTGCTGTGCTTGACCTTGATAATTAACATAATGGCCATCGCCTTCACTCACCGCAGCAACCGGTAGCACGATATCGGCAAGCGTTGAAAGTCGATGTTGTGTGTGATCAAGCACAATCAAGGTTTCGCTTGAGTCTCGCAATTGCCTCACTTGATTTTCGGACAGTTTTTCCAGCGCTTGTTCCAGTAATATTAACCCTTGATAACGATTACTTTTCTCACCCAGTTGTGACAACACTTGCTCTATCGATAATGATTGCTCATCTAAAATCGACAGTAAGCCAACGCTATTACTACTTGGCGGCACAATAATCAACGCAGGCGTTTTCAACTTACTTTGTTTTTTAAATACCTGCATCAGACTATCAATTTGACTCAACATTTTCGCACAAACTAAACTTGTGCCCGAGATAATTAACGGCTGTTTAGCTTTATGTAAACCTTGATAGACCGAAAAAATAAATTCTTGCTCAACAGCACTGAGCTGGCCTTGCTCAGCTAAATCAGCTAACTGTTGCTTAACGTCACTAGTATTTTCTATTACACAGGATTTAATCAGCTTGACCAGTATTGCTAAACAATTAGCTATGTCTGCCACCGATAATAATAAAGTTTGCTCGGCAACATCGTCGAGCTTAGAGCTGGTGCTTTGCAATAAAAAAAGTGGAGAAAGTAGCTTTCCGCCAGCGGTTCTTACTGCACTATCTTGCCATGAGGGGATGCCTATTTTCGCGGCTTTTGCATTAGCAGCATTACGCAGAGCTTGTCGAACCGAGAGCGCCATTCTTGGCGCGGTTTGAGTGATATCTTCGCCAATAACAAAAATAAAATCACAACCTTCAATTTCCGTTAAACTTGGCGCTGCGTTTGATGCCAGCAATTGCGCATGTTGTGCCGCTG
>OJAF01000013.1_pt1 | contig 20503 bp, 15 predicted proteins | sample 1589571 | NCBI WGS metagenome assembly OJAF01 (sample SAMN05416854, study PRJEB24817) | seawater metagenome | isolation source: Sea water | place: Canada:Atlantic | collected 2013-11 | reverse complement strand
TATAAATACCCAACAAACTGCTGCAAAAACAATCTCGAAAGATCAACAGACCCTAGAATTTTTTTTCATGGCGAGTTCAATGCCATGAAAAAATCGCTATATTTGGTAGTTAACAGTAAATGTGGAACAAACAAGTTAGGGTCATCAGAAAGCAAAAAGGGTAGCATATTTCGATATAATAAACTGAATGCTTTATGTGATTTTTTTCGTTTTTATACCAATGACCTTTGGCCATAGTCAGGCCATTACTTTCAATCATTTATGTTGAGTGCCCTTGTTTTTTCCGTTACATGTAAACCATTTAGAAAGGCAAGTACAGTTGACTGTTATTTGTTCTTTAGAGCTTAAAGTACCAAGTTAAAACATCGATGTTACAGCCTGTTTTTGTAATAATAACGCGTAAATTCAATGTACTATAAGGTTAAGTGTCAACAGGAGGATGCTCGAGATTAATGCTTAGAAAAATGCTTAGGTATTATGATTAATGTTGAGTAGCACTTGTGATTGTGCTTGCATTAATCATATGATTACTAGAGTATAATATGTAAATTTTTTAAGGACAAAAACATTTGTTCGTGTTTGTTCCTTAATAATTTAGCTGTTCACTTTTGCTTTATTGCAGAACGATAGCAAGTTTCGTATGGATACTACGCTTTAACTTACAAAATATGGATGATTTATATGCTTAAAACTCTAATAATATTACTTACCTTGACCATTGTCGGTTGTTCTACGGTTAATTTTAAAAATATGTCTGTAGAAGAAATTATCGTAAAAACCAACAAAAATATGCACGTATGGGCAATAACTGAATTTGAGGTGACAAGTACAGGAAACGGAGACTTTATAAATAGTGGTAAATGGTTTTTAAGTTCTGGCCGCTTTTATAATTCTCGAGAAAGTTTAAATGTACATCTTTCCAATCAAGTTGTAGTTGAATTTAAAAAGAAATACGGTATTAAGAATGTAACAGAGCTCCAAGGGAAAAAAATTAGAGTGACAGGTACGGCGGTGCCGAAAGAGTTTTGTGTGACTGTAGGTTGTCCAGATGCTATCAGTATGAATAGACCAAAAATGTATATTCAAACTCAATTAATAATTGAAAGCATAGATAATATTCAACTATTGTAGCACCCGCTAATAGTGCTTTAACCGGATAATACAGTTGACTATTTTCGCGATATTATGTCGTTTAGTTAACTGTATCTAAGTTAGTTAATGCCATTAAGATCGTAACATTATTCTCTAGTATTACTCATCTTGCATAATACCACTATATCGCTAACCATTTAACGTATTGATTTTTATTTAATAATTTTGTTATATAAGATTATTAACAAATTTGTTGCTGTCTAACTAATATTCAATAATAATTGCTCGCTTTTTCAGTGAAGCAAGATGATGGTTGGCGTCCGGTCAACCCCGTGAATTGGAGAAAAACATGAGTGATTTATTAGGCATAGCCATCTTGATATTATTGGGTGCCTTGTTTGCTATGTCGGAGATTTCCATCGCCGCTTCGCGGAAAATCAAATTAAGAGTCATGGCCGATGAAGGCGATGATAAGGCCCAAGCCGTTATACGGTTGCAAGAGCAGCCTGGCAGCTTCTTCGCCATGATCCAAATCGCCCTCAATGCTATCGCCATTTTAGGCGGTATTATTGGCGAACAAACTCTGACCCCTTATACATCTAAATTAGTCGCGCTGGTGTATTCCGGTTCAATGGCAGAAAAAATTAGCTTTGTACTGTCCTTCTTAGCCATTACATCGTTATTTATATTGTTCGCTGACTTATTACCAAAACGCATTGCCATGATCATGCCAGAAGCTGTGGCAGTAAAAATTGTTGGCTTGATGAACCGTATCACTTATGCGCTAACGCCGTTTGTTATGTTTTTTAACAGCATAACGAATCTCATCTTACGAATTTTTAAGATGCCGACAGTGCGTGAGGACGTGGTTACTACTGAAGATATTGTCGCCATGATGGACGCAGGAGCAGAGCATGGTTCGTTGCAGCAACAGGAATATCAGTTACTGGGCAACGTTTTCGAACTTGAAGGTCGAACCTTGAACACCGCCATGACGACACGAGACGCCATCGTCTACTTCGACATAAAAGACGACAGTGCAACCATTAGCGCCAAGATCCTAGAGCACCCCCATAATCACTTTTTAGTTTGTGACGGTCACTTGGAACGAGTCATTGGCTCGGTCGAGTCGAAACAGATATTGCGCCAACTGCTTAAAGGAGAATCAGCCCATTTGGACGACAGTGTGATCCAAAAGGAGCAGTTTTACCTACCAGAGACCCTAACCTTGTCAGAAGCTCTTAACGAGTTTAAATCTGCTGTGCAGCCTTTTGCTATCGTGGTAAATGAATATGCTATGGTCGTCGGTCTTGTGACGTTAAAAAATTTGATGAGTAGCTTTATGGGAAACCTTGTAACCACTCACGGCGAAGAGCAAATAGTCCAGCGTGATGAAAATTCTTGGTTAGTTAATGGCGTGACGCCGATAGTCGAACTCATGAAATTGCTCGACATTGACGTATTTCCTAGGGATAACCAGTATGAAACCCTTGCCGGATTCCTGATCTATACGTTGAAGCGGATCCCAAAACGCACTGATTATGTGATTCATGACGGTTATAAATTCGAAGCCATTGACGTTGATGGTGTCAAAGTAGAACAATTGTTAATTACGCGCTTGGCTGAACCAACTGCAGTAGCTAAAGATGACACGAACATAGCACCCTAAGCGTAACCTGTAATATAACTCAGACAACTAGGCTATCACTTGGCAGCAATGTCTTACGACACTGCTGCCAAGTGATAGGAATCGCTATCGTATCAAACGGATAACTTTATTTATCAACCTTGCCCTTAAGCACATAGATTTCGCCATCGAAACTGCCCTGAATTGTCAATCCTTGTCCCGCCAACTCTTTCAGATATTCGATATGATCTTCAGTGATATGCTGGCCCGGCACCAAAAGAGGAATGCCCGGTGGATATGGTGTAACTAAACCGGCACATATACGGTTGTTACTTTTAGCTATAGGCACAGATTCGCGTTCACCATAAAAGGCATCACTTGGAATACAAGCCAGATCTATCGCTGGTAAATTTTCCGGTAAGCGTGCTCTGCGCGTCGATTTTGATAATTTCACCTTACCGCTGTCGAGTTTCTTTAAGGCATTGTACAAACGAATGATTTTCGAACGCGTGCCTCCAAGCGTAAGTAAAACCAAGATAGTGCTGTGGGTGTATTTCTCTATTTCTAGCCCAATTTCGTCCAGTAAATATTTATGAATATCCTTCAATGAATACGGTAGTTCACTAATATCGATGAGAATTTTCAACGGATCGTGTCCCATATTGTCTGCACTAAAGTGCGGAAATATTTTCATAAAATCTTGCTTACCTAGCACTTTAATTTGCTTGAGCGACGCCATCTGCTGTTTAAATTCTTCTACATGATTCAACAAGGCATTTAGCAACTTATAGCCTTCCATTTCCAATTGCTTTTGGCATACGTCAAGCGACGCTATCAGCTGATATTTTGGCGATGTGCTAGCGTAGATACTGTAAATTTCTCGAAAGAAATCGGCATCGAAATCTGGATCGTTAACATGAATATAAGACGCCTGAGAAAATGCTGATACCACTTTATGCGCTGAATGAGTAATATAATCAGCCCCAGCATGGATGGCGGAATAATAACGTAAGCTAGGGTGAAAAAGAGAGTAGGCAAACCAAGCTTCGTCGATAAATACTTTAATGCCATGGTGATGGGCAAAATCGACCACTTGTTTCAGATCGCTCAGCAGGCCATCGTAGGTGCACCCAGTGAGAACTAGCAATTTCGCATCAGTATTCTGTTCAATTGTAAGTTTTATATCAGCCAACGACGGTGGCGCGAAAATGCCATATTTAGGATTTAAAATACTCGACAAATAAATGGGTAAACTGGCTGATTGCAAGATGCCATAGTGCACAGATTTATGACAATTTCGGTCGATGATCACTTTATCGCCTTTGCGAAGCAGTGTCTGCAAGATGATTTTATTTGAGGTAGACGAGCCATTCGTGACGAAATAAGTATGCTTAACCTCAAATGTTGCCGCTGCTGATTCTTGAGCTCTGCCAATGGTATTTGTGCTGTCTGATAATGAACCTAATGAGTCTACCGAAACCGATAGGTCGCCAACGAAGACATTGCGGCCATAAAACTGATAAAAATCTTTAATATAAGGGGAGTTTCTAAAGCTAGAACCGCCGCTATGGCCGGGTGTATGCCATGAATCGTTTGTTTCGCCGACATAACGGCGATATGCGGTCCAGAATGGGGTTTCTGCTCGGTCATCGAAATCGTTGATCATGTATCCTAGGATCGCTTCTGGATCAGAAATTACCTCATCTTTAAAGAAGAAAGACTCGATCTCCTCCGACTCGTTGACTATCTCCAATCCTTTAGTGTCGTCGCCGATTACATAAACTGGCAACTCGAGACGGATCGCCTTTAACTGCTCGATAAAGCGACTATAAGTTCGCTCGCCAACCTTGTTGTGCACATCCCAACTAAGAACCACGGCCTGAATATCACCATCTTCCTCTACACATTCCAATGCTTGTTTCAGCTTGAGACATTCAATAATATCGATATGAATATCAACTCGCTCAAAATTAGGTATAGTATTCGCCAGATTCGTTGAAAGCTCTTCCAAGGTGACGGGGTCTTGCTCAATTAACAAGATACGAAGTGAAGGTAACATAGGGGATTCGCAATAAAATTTTATAATACTCAATAGCATAACCAAAGGATTGAGACTTGTGAAATGAATACTTTTAAAATGTTCGATTAACGGTGCTATTTCACTAATATACCCGCACGTATCTACAGCTATGGTTGGCCAGTCAAAGGATAACTAAAGTAGATACTAAACTATTAGGTTTGCTACAAATTTGATAACTGCCATTTTCTTATAGTGCTATCTAAAAACTGGTTGGCCACTGTTTCAAACTCTGGATGTTGTTGCACGCCATAATAGGCGGGGTTAGTCAGTAAAAAAGACTCTATGCCGATAGTGAACAAATCGAGCTTTTGAAGTGAGTTTTGAAAATACTGGTACTGCTCATCAAGTGTTAAACTGTTATCAAGATAAAGCACTAATGGGCAAAATGAATCGCCACCTCGACCCTTATTTACCATACAAAATGTGAGTGAATCTTTGACTATCAACGCGACAGGCTCAGGTAAAATTTCAGTGCCTTTGTTTTTCAATATTGCGCTATAGAGCATCACCATATGGGGATTATCTTTTGCTAACTGTTCGTACTGCTCCAATGAGACATGTCCATTCTTGGCATAAGTATTACTAAATAGCGTTGCATCTCCTGTTAGTAAGCTTGCCATAATTTGCCGTTCTAGTTGAAAATTTTCTGGCAGTTGTAGCTGAGTTAGCAACTCAGTTTCGGCAAAACTCAGTGCTTGCTGTTGTTGTTTAATATACAAAAAGTCTAAAGGCCATTCATAGGCGTTTAAATTTTCAGGGTTTTCCAGTAACTCGTCTTGCAACTTATTTAGGGCAATGTTGTTGTTATTCAGTAACAGGTTTAAAGAAATCTCATGTGCTTTTTGTATAGTGTTTTTGTTTGTATTAATACTTTGTAAGTAGTCCAAAGCATTCTGCGGCGAGTTTTCAATGAGATAGTGTTTAAACAGCAGAGAATCTATTGCGAGGTTAGTAGAAGTCTCTTGATCTAGTATTTTATTAATGGCCGATAAACTCAGTTCGATGTTGCCAATCACGTATGAGCTATAAGCAAGATTGAATAAGTTGATGACATTAGCAGGATTTCGTTTCAACACCTGCAAGCGCTTTTCTACGGTTTGTTCAAAACCTTTACTGGTAGAAAGGACAAGTAAATAGGCATTCTCAATAAAGGGATCATTCGGGGCTTGTTTGAAGGCTAGTTGCAGTTTTTCAAACGCTAAGTCATAGTAATTTTTGCTCATCAGGTATTTTGCTTCAACACAGTGCTTGAGGGGAAACTGCGGCGCAACCAATAACTCAGTAAATAGTTTTTCTTTTTGTTTTTCGCGCTCGGTTTTAGTAATACCGCCGTAAGATTCCGCCATTTCATAGACAGCAAAAAGTTGCGCTTTAGCCAAATAAAACTTCTCATCTAAAGCTATTGCCTGTTGTAAATAGTTTCGTGCTTGCTGAAGCGACTCAGGCTCCCTTTGGTAAGCTAAACTTCTACCTTTTATAAATAGCTCGTATGCTTGCTCATTACGAGTCAACCCAGCCTCGGTATTGATCTCGTTGGGCAATAAATTGAGTTTTAATGCTTGGGTAATGGCAAAGGTCAATTCATCTTGTAAGGCAAAAATGCCATCAAGTGTTCGGTCGTAGGTTTCAGACCAAATATGGCTGCCTGATTCAACTTCAATTAATTGAGCGGTTACTCGTAATGTTTCAGAGTCTTTTCGTATACTGCCTTCAAGTACGTAATTAACACCTAAAGTTTCGCCTATTTTTCGAATATCTGAGTTTTTATTTTTATACTCAAAAGATGATGTTCGTGAAATCACTAAAAGGTTATTAATACGGGCTAATGAGTTAAGTATCTCCTCTGCTATGCCATCGCCAAAATACTCTTGTGAGTTATCGGGGCTCATATCGGCAAAGGGTAAAACAGCAATCGATAGCGTTTTGGTTGCTTCATCGCTTGGCGCTAATAATTTATCGTACGCTATAAAGGCAATCGCTAGGGTAAATGCCCAAGCCAACCATCGGTTAATTTTTATGCCGGTTGCCTCGCGAATGGACTTAGCTTCTTCAACGTCTCCCGTGAATTTTAAACCGTCGGGCGTCAGTTCAAATGCCCAAGCAATTATACAAGCAACAGGAAAGCCAATACCCAACACTACGGTAGTTATCGTGCCAAACATAGTGGGGAGATGAAGGTAGGGAGAAATAACCGCAACAATTTGTAAGATGAGCCAACTGGTGACTATATAAACACTCGCAACCTTAAATACATTGCGGCGCTTGAGTTCTTTGAAAATGCTCATGCGTCCTGCTCGTTATAATTATTTTCTAGTTAGATTAGTATTTATTGGGAGTTGATGCAATTATAAGCGATTTATTGTTGCGTATTGATTCTAACCTTAGATAAATTGGTCCAGCAACAAACCCTAGTTAACAAATACGATAACTTTTGGTTACTCTGTCTTATCTTTAAAGTCACACAAGTCTTCAATGATACAAGAACCACATTTAGGCTTGCGTGCGATACAGGTATAGCGACCATGTAAGATAAACCAGTGGTGCAAGTTGAACATAAATTCGGTTTTTTTAGGGGTATTTTTAATGATGGCTTGTTCAGTTTGTTCGACTGTTTTACCTTTGGCGTAGCCCGTGCGATTGGCAAGCCTTTGAATATGAGTGTCTACGGCTAAAAAGTAGTTACCTTCATTGTCTTTTAGCCAACCAAAAGCGGTATTAAGTACAACATTGGCCGTTTTTCTACCAACACCAGGCAGAGCTTCGAGCGCAGCGCGATTTTCAGGGACCTCACCGCCATGTAAGTCAACTAGCATTTGACAGGTTTTTAAGGTGTTTACTGCTTTGGTATTAAACAGCCCGATGGTTTTGATGTAAGACTTTAATCCGTCAAGGCCAAGCTCCAGTATGGCTTGTGGAGTATTTGCAACAGGGTAAAGCTTGTCAGTTGCTTTATTGACGCTAACATCGGTTGCTTGTGCTGATAATAGGACTGCAATTAATAACTCAAACGGGCTTGAAAAATTCAGCTCGGTTGTGGGGGTTGGGTTGTTATCCCTTAGGCGGGTTAACATCTCTAGTCGTTTTGCTTTATTCATCAGACTTAAATCATCATAGTGTTGAGTTAGTTTTCAAAGTTGACACGAACACGCTCTATCGCTTGTTCTAACTTTTTAGGTTTTGCTTGTGCTATTTTTTCATCAATGGCATTTTTACCAGCGATCAAAAAACCCATTGCAATAAACGCACCTGGTGGCAGTATCGCTAATAAAAATTTACTATCGAGATGATAAATCTCTACTTTTAATTCAGTTGCCCATTGGCCGAAAAGCAGGTTTGCACCATCAAATAAAGTGCCTTGGCCTAATACTTCACGTATAGCGCCTAAAATGACTAATACCGCTAAAAAGCCAAGCCCCATCATTAAACCGTCAAAGCTCGCTTGTTTGACCGGATTTTTAGAAGCATAAGCTTCGGCACGGCCTATGATGGCGCAATTGGTAACGATCAGTGGCAGAAATATACCTAACGACTGATATAAGTCGTAGGTGAAGGCATTCATTAACAACTGAACACAGGTAACAAAGGCGGCAATAATAAGCACAAAAATCGGAATACGAATTTCTTTTGGCACCCATTGCCTAATGGCTGACACTGTCGCGTTAGAACAAATAAGTACGAACAGAGTCGCAATGCCTAAACCTAGCGCATTAACAACGGTTGATGTTACGGCAAGTAACGGACAGAGCCCTAGTAACTGCACTAAACCAGGGTTGTTTTTCCATAAACCTTGCCAAGCCAGCTCTTTATATTCTGGATTTATTTTCATTTTTTGATTCCACAATTACTGTCGATAGCAAAAATACTGGCTTGATTCGCCTGAAAGTAGTCAATGGTCTTTTTAACCGTTTTCACCACAGCTCTGGGCGTGATGGTAGCACCGGTAAATTGATCAAACATACCGCCATCTTTAACCACAGCCCAGCGATTATCATTATCGTCTAGTACTTTTTTCCCTGAAAATGTTTTAATCCAAGGACCTTTTCTTAACTCGATTTTATCACCTAAACCCGGTGTTTCTTTGTGTAATAAGGTTCTAACGCCGCTGACACTGCCATCGACGTTAATGGCGATTAATAATTCAATATTGCCGTTATAGCCATCGGGTGCCACGGTTTTTATAGCGGCAGCGGTGGGGGCATTATTAAGCCGAGCACGATAAATAACATCAATCAGTAAATCACTCTTGTTATCAACGGGGGCTGCAATGCAATCACGAAACATTTCATTATCATGACTATCGATTTGAATAATTTGATTTAATTGTTTTATTAATTTCTGTTGTGCCTGTATTTCAATGCGATCTTTAGTTAACAGGTGCACTAAACCAACAGCGGCTGTGCAGCTGATAGCGAATAAGGCGAGTATTTTTGAATTTTTACTTACTGCTGGAGTTAACGTCGACATTATTTTTTCGCTCCTAGCTTGTGACCATAAGTGCGCGGGCGAGTATATTGGTCAATTAACGGTGCAGCCATATTACACAGTAAAACGGCGAAAGCGATAGCGTCAGGGTAACCACCAAATTTTCGGATGAGATAGACTAGTAAGCCGGCAAGCGCACCAAAAATAAGACGGCCCTTAACACTTGTGGCACCGGATACAGGGTCGGTTAGAATGAAAAACGCCCCTAGCATGGTGGCACCCGTAAACCAGTGAAACATGGTTGAAGCACTGCTGTCAGGACTAATAATAAAAGCAATAAAGCTACAAATGAATAAACTTGATAAGAAGCTGACGGGCGTAGTCCAATGAATCGCTTTTTTACTTAGCAGAAATAAACCACCGAGCAGAAAGCCAGCATTTATCCATTCCCAACCAACACCAAAGTATTTACCTATCGTTGGCGCTTTCATACTTTCAAGTACGGTGAAACCTTGAGTCAGATTAGTTTTGACCGTGTCGAGAGGCGTAGCCATGGTAAATCCGTCAATGTGAGTGCGAATTTGTTCAACCGAATAACCTTGTGGTGTATAGCCAGTAAAAATCACCGACAGGGTGTCAGCAAGTTGAATATCCATTGCCAATAGTGACAATGGTGGTTGCCATAAGGTCATTTGCACTGGAAATGAAATTAGCAGCATGACATAAGCCGCCATTGCTGGGTTAAAAGGGTTATGCCCTAAACCACCATAGAGTTGTTTGACAACAACTATAGCGAACAAACTACCAATAATGGTGATCCACCAAGGTGCTAAGGCGGGTAAACTTATCCCCAATAAAACCGCGGTTAATATCGCGCTACCATCAAACAGCTGAGTTGTTATTTTTTTCTTTCGTAACGATAACACGGTAAATTCGGCAACAAATGCTGTGGCAACGGCCAATGCAATATGAATTAAATTACCCCAGCCAAAAAAATACCATTGTGCGAAAATACCGGGAATAGTGGCGTAAATAACCATTCTCATCAGCGCTGATGTTTCACTTTGTTGATGGTTATGAGGTGAACTTGCTATCCAAAATGCCATGGTGTTCAATTACTCTGAAGGTTGTGATTTATCGGATGAAGCCGCCAGCTTTTTAGCCTTCGCTTTCGCGATTGCAGCGGCAACTCGTGCTTTTTTATTTGCAGCAATGGCAGCTTCTGTTGTAGGTTTGCTATCTGACTCGCTTATTTTAACCTCGGATGTTGAGGGCGATGCTTGCTGTGTTTTTTCTACCAACTTCTTGGCTTTCGCCTTTGCTATCGCTGCAGCAACTTTCTTTTTTCGTTCATCGCTTGCCGTAGCAGTTTTATTCACCGGGCTTATTGCTACTGGTGTTTCTGTGTGTAAAGTTACTGTAGCTTTGTTGCTTGCAACTGCTGCTAAAGTGTATTGCTCCTGCGCCGGAACAACTGTCGGTTTGTCAGTACTTGTAGACGATGGTTGTGCGTTGATATTGCCATCGGTCTCTTTCTTTGCATTAGCTTTCGCCTTTGCTTTTGCGATAGCAGCGGCTACCTTAGCTTTTTTATTAATAGGGAGTTGCGATTTCTCGTCGGTAATTGGCTCTTGAACTGCGCCAGACGTTGCTGATACTGGCGTTGTTTCTTCAGTGCTCAGGACCTGTGTATCGCTGTTGCTTGCTTGTTCTGTTGCTTGTTCTGTTGCTTGACGTTTTTTAGCTTTGGCAATAGCAGCGGCAACTTTCGCTTTTTTATCGGTAACGACAGGCTGTGCTTTTGGCGCTATGGCGGCATTGTCGGTGTCTTGCTCAGCATCGGCTGTGCTGATTGGTGTTTGGCTTTTTTGTGCCAATTTTTTTGCCTTAGCCCTTGCGATAGCATTAGCCACTTGGCTTTTATTATCATCAATTTGCTCAACCGATGAATCAGCTTGCGAGACTATATCTTGATTGCTACCAGCTTGCGCCTTTTTTGCTTTTACTCGTGCTAATGCTGCTGCTACGGCCGATTTTTCTGATTTCGCTGCCGGTGTTCCAGCATTCATTCTAGCTTTACGCGCTTCTGCGGCTTTTTTATGCTTTTCTTCACGGGCAATTTTTTCGCGTTCAAGTCTTAATTTACGCGCTTCAAATCTTACTTTTGCTTTTTCAGCTTTAATATCCAGTAATTTTTGTTGCCGTATTTCGGCTTTTGCGACACGATAATAGTGCACTAACGGAATTTGGCTCGGACAAACGTAGGCACAGGCGCCACATTCAATACAGTCAAATAAATTAAGTTTTTCAAGTTGTGGTTGATCTTTTGCTTTTGCACTCCACTGTAGCTCTTGAGGTAGCAACTGGGCTGGGCATACGTCAGCACATTGACCGCAGCGAATACATTCTACTTCTTTGCTACTGGTCGATGAGAAAGGCGATGCTATTTCAATTTCACTGGGTGCTAAGATACAGTTAGTGGTTTTTATTACCGGAATTTGATCGTTAGCCAAGCTAAAGCCCATCATAGGGCCACCCATGATCAAATGTTTATCGTGACTATTGCTGTAGCCACATTGCTCGGTTAAATATCCCACGGGAGTACCAATAAGCGCCCAAACGTTTTGTGGCTTATCAAGTGCTTGCCCACTCACTGTAACGACACGTTTGATCAGTGGTGTGTCATTGATAACCGCGTCAGCAATGGCAAAACAGGTGGCAACGTTTTGCATTACCATGCCTAATGAACTCGGTAAAACACCACTAGGTACTTCTTGACCGGTTAATATTTTTATTAATTGTTTTTCGCCACCACTGGGGTATTTGGTTGGAATAACACAAACTTGAATATGGTCAATATCTGCCGTGGCTTTTTGTAATGTTTCAATGGCTTTAGCTTTATTGTCTTCGATACCAATAAGAATATTTTGGGGCGCTAATAAATGGTCTAAAATTTTAATGCCATCTAGAATCGTCGGGCTATGCTCTTGAATTAATAAGTCATCCGCGGTGATGTAAGGTTCGCACTCTGCGGCGTTGATAATAAGATATTCTATTTTAGCTAAGGTACTGACTTTTACTTGTGTAGGGAAACCTGCGCCACCCATGCCGGCAATACCAGCGTTAGCGATTTTTTCTAAAATCTGTGCTTTAGTCAATAATTGAAAGTCCGGACAAATATGGCGTTGTTGCCAAGTGTCTTCTCCATCGGGTGTTAAAATTAAACATGTTTCTCTTAAACCAGAAGGATGCGGAATAGCCATTAATTTAATGGCGGTGACTGTGCCACTTGTTGGTGCATGAATAGGCAATGACATTGGATTGTCACCGACACTTAATATCTGGCCTTTAAGCACTTTATCACCAACGCTAACAATTAAATCTCCTGCTTGGCCAATATGCTGACGAATAGGGATAATTAACTGTTCTGGAATTTGCGCGCTAGCAATAGGTTTGGTGCAGGTGAGAAACTTTTGCTCAGGCGGATGTATGCCGCCATGAAACTGCCAAAAATTTCCTTTTTGTATACGTTCAATTACCGATTCCACCCAAACCTCATCTAATCTATTTGTACTACAGGAATACTTTCTAAATCCCATTGCCAATTTTGCGTTGTTGTAGCAACGGGGATCATTTCTATACAATCTACTGGACAAGGTGCGACACATAAGTCGCAACCCGTGCATTCGTCAGCGATTATGGTGTGCATTTGCTTTGTTGTACCTATAATGGCGTCAACGGGGCATGCTTGAATGCACTTGGTACAACCAATGCAGTCTTCTTCAATAATAAAAGCGACTTTCGGTGTATTGTCTGTTTCGTGATTTGCATCTAACGGTTGTACTTCTACCCCCATTAACTCAGCAATTTTTTTGATGGTGTCTTCACCACCGGGTGCACATTTATTTATTGCTTCGCCGTTAGCAACAGCTTCAGCATAGGGCTTGCAGCCTGGATAACCACATTGGCCACATTGTGTTTGTGGCAAGAGTGCGTCTAATTGCTCGGCAAGTGGATCACCTTCGACTTTAAATCTTACCGACGCGAAGCCTAATAGGGCACCAAATAAAGCGGCAATAACACCGAGTACTAATATTGCGATAAGCGTGCTCATTAAAACTTAACCAACCCTGTAAAACCCATAAAGGCTAACGACATTAAGCCAGCGGTAATCATGGCAATAGCTGAGCCTTTAAATGGCGTTGGCACGTCAGCATTAGCCAATTTTTCACGCATGGCGGAAAACATAATTAATACTAAAGAGAAACCCAAGGCAGCACCAAAGCCATAAACTATAGACTCGAAAAAATTATGTTGCTCTTGAAGATTTAGTAGTGCAACACCGAGTACCGCGCAATTGGTCGTGATCAATGGCAGAAAAATACCTAATAAACGATAGAGATTTGCGCTGGTTTTATGTACCACCATTTCGGTGAATTGCACCACAACCGCAATCACTAAAATAAAGGTCATGGTTGTTAGATACTCTAAACCTAAGGGTGAGAGTATATATGTACTCACGACATAGCTTAGTAAGGAAGCTAAAGTCATAACAAAAGTCGTGGCAAACGACATACCTATCGCGGTTTCAGTTCGCGATGATACGCCCATAAAGGGACATAAGCCGAGAAAATTAACCAAGACAAAGTTGTTTACTAATACTGTGCCAACGAGTAGCAGAAGGTAATCAGTCATTCGATCAATATTTTATCGTGAAAATTCACACTATTATCCGTGTTTATCTGGCAATAAACAACATATGAAGCGTAGGGTTATTCATTTTAATGCGGAGATGTTTATTTGCGATCAAAAAATGTACGGAGGTATGGTGGTGAAAGTGTGTGGTAAATTTTTAATAGGCGAAAAAAAAGCCATTGTAATTGAATGGCTTTAGTTAAAGGAGCTTAAACAAATATTACATTGATGATAAATTTTTAGGCTTACCAATATAAAAACCCTGACAGCCATCAATAAATAGCTTTTCAAGCATAAACTTTTCTTCTTGGCTTTCAACGCTTTCTGCGAGTACGCTAATACTTAGCCTATGTGCCAAGTCGACCATTAAACGCAAGAAATACTGATTGTTTTTATCTTCGTCGATATCACGTGTATAGGTACTATCCATTTTAATAAAATCGGGTTTTAAATCCCTAAAAAATTTAAATGACGTTAGCCCGACACCAAAACGTTCAACGGTAATTCGAGCGCCAACTCGGTGTACCATATCAATAAAGTTTTTACTGGTTTTGATATTTTGTTGTAAGCCATGTTCTGTGATTTCAAAAACCAATTTCGAAGCAATAGTAGCATCGCGTAACAGTCGTCGTTCTAGCCAGATCAAAAAGTGGCCATCATTAATAGAACGAGCGCTAACATTTATACCGAAAAAATGCGTTTGCATATTCTTTTCAGTGATTTCTTTAATCACTGCTTCAATAATCATCCGATCAACGGCGACTATTTTATCAAGTTTTTCAGCCATTGCGAAAAATGAAGCCGTGGGCAGTACGTCATCACTGCTATTTAAAAAACGTGCTAAAACTTCTCCATAGACACGGTTATTAGGGCTGCTAGGTTTAATGGGTTGAACTAGTAGATTAACCCGTTGGTTTTCAATCACGCTATCAATTTCTTGGCGCCAGTTTTGATTACCGTAACTAGCGCTGCTATTTTCTAAAATACTGCTGTCAGTTTGGGAAAACCACGAATTTACTTTTTGTGTTTGCGCAACACTAATACCCGTATCGGCTAACGCTAAAAGTTCACCTAAGGGCTTATCATTATCGAAATAAACCATACCAGTGTATGCTACTGAATCTAAATCTGATGCTTGTTGATATTCGTTAAAGCGACCAGTTAAGTCGGTTGCAAAATTTTCTGCACTTTTTAACGTGATATTGGGGATCAATGTTGCAAAATCGGAACTGTTTAAGCGAAATACTTGCGCACCTTTATATCGGCTTATGGCATGTTTCATAATGTCTGCAACTTTGCAGATATAGGCATCACCTTCATGGTAGCCGTGGATCTGGTTTATGGTTTGCAATTCAGAACACCGGGTAATGGCTAAAACGCCAAAATCAGACCGGGAGTCGGCATTTTCAAAAAACTGGATAAAGCGATTACGATTTTCTAGTTTAGTGACAGGTTCAATATAGGCGTTTTTTTCTAGCAGGGTTGTGGCGGTAATTCGGCTGGCGATAAGTGTTTTCAGCTCGGCTAAATGTTGCTGAATTTCAGGTAAATCAATTTCATCATCATTATTTTCTTCTTCAGTATTTTCCTTACCTGAAATAATAGCAGCAAGATCACGCTTTATTTGCTGATTAATTTTTCCCGCTAAACGGCGGTATCGACCAATACTAAATGATGCAGCAACAACAATGAATATAATACTTAAGACAAACACAGCTATTGTTAAATTACGCAGCATAGCTAACCCATCACTAACAGCTAATTGATAACGTAAAGTGAGCGCTGATTTAGGTAATTTTGTTTCGCTAATAGAGGCCAGTATCAAGTCAGCAAATAGTATCGGGCTTTGTTGTTCATTTACTATCGCTTTACCCCCATTGTTAGTGATGCTGATAAAATGATAGTGGTTAAATTTAGCGAGTTGCTTGGCAAAAGCCTCACTGCTCTCAAGATCTATTTGTTGGTCTAGTGTAAGTAAAAACTGTTGATGTTGACTTTGTTTTTCTGAGGTTTGTAATGCTAAAATAACTGCACCAACCAAGGCTACACAGACGCTAAAGCCGAAGGCAAAAAGAAAATTTCTTAAAAGTAGTTGAGAATAGGTATACATATAATTCCAAAATGCTGATACGTGATTTTATATTGGCAATAAGTTAGTCAATGCTAATGATTTTGTAACATGAATCAGGTTAATTTACTAACTATCTGATTATGCCGCAATAATTATTATAGTAATGTTATAAAATTTTACCGCTATTCTTTTCTCTAGCCTGCGCTGAATTTACTATGTACGGACTTATTGTTTGCGAAAATTAACTTGCTATAAAAGCATCAACTCTATATAATTTGCGCAGCTTTAATATAGTAATATCTCACTGAATAGATTTTTATCTAAATTTGATAGATTTTCTAAGATATTGTTATAAAAAATCGAGAGAGTTACTGCTTGGTTTACATCGTGGGTTCAGTGAATAAGCCCCGCGTATTGGGGCTTTTTTGTATCTTAAGCATGTGAAAAAGGTGCAATAGCAGCAAGTGTATCGCTGGGCTATATGCCCTTTTTTTGTTTCTGAACTCTTCCAAATTGGAGAAAAGTGATTGGCTAAATTTGAACACAAATTAACCGCAATGTTACGTCCTGCCGTTGAAGAAACGGGTAAGGAGTTATTAGGCGTTGAATTTATTAGTGCCGGTAACCATTCGGTTTTACGATTATTTATCGACCATGAAAATGGCATCGATGTTGATGACTGCGCAGAAGTCAGTCGTCAAGTAGGGGCTATTCTAGATGTAGAAGACCCGATTAGTAGTGAATATAGCTTAGAGGTTTCATCACCTGGGCTAGACCGTCCATTATTTGACAAAGCGCACTTTGAAGCGGTTGTTGATGAAACGGTAGAAGTCAAAATTTCAATGCCATTAAATGGTCGTCGAAAATTTAAAGGCAAATTAGTTGCCGTTGAAAACGATAGTTTAATTGTCATGGTGGATAACGAAGAATACGAACTCGTTATCAGTAACATAGACAAGTCTCACCTTGTTTATAATCATAAAAAATAAATTTAATATAATGAGAAAGGCTAACTAGCATGAGTAAGGAAATATTACTGGTTGTAGATGCTGTTTCTAATGAGAAGGCATTACCACGAGAAAGCATTTTTGAAGCTATGGAAACGGCTTTGGAAACTGCGACAAAAAAGAAATATGAAGGCGATATCGTTGTTCGTGTCAGCATTGACCGTGCAAGTGGTGAATTTGAGACTTTCCGTCGTTGGTTAATCGTTGACGAAAGTGATACACCAATGGAAAATCCGTATGCTGAAATTAGTTTGGCAGCGGCGCAATATGATGAACCAGAACTCAATGTTGGTGATTATGTTGAAGAACAAATTGAATCAGTTAAGTTTGACCGTGTAACGACACAAACTGCTAAGCAAGTTATTGTCCAAAAAATTCGTGAAGCAGAACGTGGCCTCATTGTTGATGCTTACCAAGAACAAATTGGTGAAATCATCACCGGTGTTGTTAAAAAAGCAAGCCGCGACAGTGTGATTTTGGATTTAGGTAATAATGCAGAAGCGATTATTTACCGTGATGATATGTTACCGCGCGAAAGTTTCCGTCCAGGCGATCGTATTCGTGGTTTACTTTATGAAATTAAACCCGAAGCACGTGGCGCGCAATTGTTTGTCAGCCGCACTAAACCTGAGATGTTAATTGAGTTATTCCGCGTTGAAGTGCCAGAAATTGGTGAAGAAATGCTTGAGATTAAGGGTGCTGCTCGTGATCCTGGTTCTCGTGCGAAAATCTCAGTTAAAAGTAACGATAAACGTATTGACCCAGTCGGTGCTTGTGTTGGTATGCGTGGTTCACGTGTGCAAGCAGTTTCAAGTGAGCTTGGCGGCGAACGTGTTGATATCGTTTTATATGATGACAACCCTGCACAATACGTTATCAATGCGATGGCACCAGCAGAAGTTGCTTCTATCATCGTTGATGAAGACAAAAACACCATGGATATCGCTGTCGAAGAAGGCAACTTAGCGATGGCCATTGGTCGTAGCGGTCAGAACATACGTTTAGCAAGCCAGTTAACTGGCTGGGAATTGAACGTGATGACCGTTGCTGATATGAATGAAAAGCATCAAGCTGAAAACGATAAAGTGTTAACGCTATTTATTGATAAGTTAGATCTTGACGAAGATTTTGCCTTAATGTTAGTTGAAGAAGGCTTTACTTCGTTAGAAGAAATTGCTTACGTGCCAGTAGCTGAAATGCTTGATATCGACGGTATGGACGAAGACACCGTTGAAGAATTGCGTGAACGTGCAAAAGCAGCAATTACTACCCAAGCATTAGCAAGTGAAGAAACACTTGAAGGTGCAGAGCCTGCAGAAGATTTATTAAATCTTGCTGGCTTAGAACGCCATTTAGCGTTCGTATTAGCGAGTCGTGGTATTACAACCTTAGAACACCTTGCAGAGCAAGGCGTTGATGAAATATCAGACATTGAAGAATTAGATGAAACCAAAGCGGGCGAGCTAATCATGGCTGCACGTAATATTTGTTGGTTTAACGAAGAATAACTCACCGGGAGAATTATATAGATGGCAAACGTAACAGTAGAACAACTTGCCAAAGAGATCGGTACACCGGTGGATCGTCTAGTTAGCCAATTGGCTGACTCAGGCGTGAATAAATCGGCAACCGATTCTGTTTCGCAAGAAGAAAAAGAAGTACTACTTGACCACTTAAAAAAGCAACATGGTGATGACTCAACAGCTAGCCCAAGTAAAATGACGCTAAGCCGTAAGAAAAAGTCTACATTAGTATTAGGTCATGGTAGCAAAGCTAAATCAGTGCAAGTAGAAGTACGTAAAAAGCGTACTTATGTAAAACGTAGTGAATTGGAAGAGCAGCAACAAGCAGAAATTGAAGCTAAGGCTGCTGAAGAAGCGCGCATTCAAGCTGAAATTGACGCTAAAGCTAAAGCTGAAGCCGATGCTAAAGAAGCTGAAAACGCACGTGCAGCTGCAGCAGCAAAAGCTGAAGTACATGCAGAAGCTAAAGCCGAGGCAAAAGCAGAAGCAGAAGCTAAAGCGAAACAAGCGGCAATAGCTAAAGCGAAAAGCCTTGAAGAATCAGCAGCTAAGCCAGCACCTGCTGCTGAAACTGAGGATGCTAAAAAACTACGCTTGCAACAAGAAGCTGAGTTAACGGCTAAAGCAGAAGAAGAAGCTAAATTATCAGCTGAAGCGGCTCGTAAACTTGCTGAAGAAAACGAAGCCCGTTGGAAAGAGCAAGAAGCAGAACGTAAAGCGAAAGAAAAAGAAGTGGTACATTTAACTTCTTCGAAATACGCACAAGAAGCTGAAGATAAAAGTGATTCAGCGGATGAAAGTGGCCGTCGTCGTAAGAAGAAAAAGCCAGCCGGTCAAGACAGAAATAACCGTGGACGTAACGCAAGAGGCAAAGGCAAGTTAAGCTTATCTTCACCTCAAAGCTTGAAGCATGGTTTTACAAAACCTGTCGAAATTAAGCTTAATGAAGTGCGTATCGGTGAAACAATTTCAGTGGCAGAGCTAGCCAATAAAATGTCTGTTAAAGGCGCTGAAGTTGTCAAAGCTATGTTTAAAATGGGTGCTATGGCAACCATTAACCAAGTTATTGACCAAGAAACTGCCGCACTGGTTGCAGAAGAAATGGGTCGTGAAGTGGTACTTGTGAAAGAAAATGCCCTTGAAGAAGCGGTATTATCTGATCGTGGTCACTCAGGTGTTGAGATAACTCGTGCGCCTGTTGTTACTATCATGGGCCATGTTGATCACGGTAAAACATCATTACTTGATCACATCCGTGAAGCGAAAGTTGCAGCTGGTGAAGCCGGTGGTATTACTCAGCATATTGGTGCTTATCACGTTGAAACGGGTCATGGTATGATCACTTTCCTTGATACTCCAGGCCATGCTGCGTTTACAGCTATGCGTTCACGTGGTGCTAAAGCAACTGATATTGTTATCATTGTTGTTGCTGCAGATGATGGTGTAATGCCACAAACAATTGAAGCTATTCAGCATGCTAAAGCATCTGAAGCGCCAATTATCATCGCAGTTAACAAAATGGATAAAGAGGGTGCAGACCCTGATCGTGTTAAGAGTGAATTATCACAACACGATGTATTATCTGAAGAGTGGGGCGGCGACGTTCAATTCTGTCACGTATCAGCTAAAACTGGCTTAGGTATCGACGAATTGCTTGACGCAATATTACTTCAATCTGAAGTATTAGAGCTTACCGCTGTTGTTGATAAAATGGCTAACGGTGTTGTTGTTGAATCTAAATTGGATAAAGGTCGTGGTCCAGTAGCGACCATACTTGTTCAAGAAGGTACATTGAACCAAGGTGATATCGTACTTTGTGGTTTAGAATACGGCCGCGTTCGTGCCATGCGTGATGAAAACGGCAATGCGATTCAATCTGCAGGCCCATCTATCCCAGTTGAAATCATTGGTTTAAGTGGCGTACCTCAATCAGGTGATGAAGCGACTGTTGTTAAAGATGAGAAAAAAGCGCGTGAAGTTGCGTTA
>OJAF01000011.1_pt1 | contig 21425 bp, 19 predicted proteins | sample 1589571 | NCBI WGS metagenome assembly OJAF01 (sample SAMN05416854, study PRJEB24817) | seawater metagenome | isolation source: Sea water | place: Canada:Atlantic | collected 2013-11 | reverse complement strand
CTTCGTCGGCAGCGTCAGATGTGTATAAGAGACAGGTGATATTGGGAGAAGTAATTGAAAATCTTTCAAAATGTATATTTGTCAGGGCAGTGGCAGCAACCTTTAAAAACAATGCAAAAGGCTCAGTTAGTTTTATTGTTTGGCAATCGCGCTTATGCCAGAGATGAAAAAATTATGGCTGAAATTCAGCAGCACTTTCCCTCAGCTCAGCTCGTTGGCTGTACCACGTCAGGTGAAGTTTTAGACACTAAAATTTATGATGAGAGTTTTTGTCTGACGGCAATAGATTTGGAGTCTTCGCGACTGGAAATTGTTTCGGGCAATATCGAAAAAAGCTCAACAACTGAGGTCGCTCAACAGTTGGCGCAACAACTAGATCATCAAGGTCTGCGATATGCAATTGTGCTTGCTGATGGGCATCAACTTAATGGCACCGAACTTGTTAGTGGACTAGAAGCACACTTACCCGATCATGTCCTTATTTCTGGCGGACTTGCTGGCGATGGCACTAATTTCAATGAAACAGTTGTTTGGCATAACGACAATTCACATACCGGTAACATCGTTGTTATTGGGTTTTATGGTGAAAAACTTAAATTTAGCCATGGCTGTATTGGTGGTTGGAGCGCATTTGGACCTGATAGAACGATAACCAAATCAACCAGTAATGTTTTATATGAGCTAGATGAACAACCGGCTTTAGAGCTTTATAAAAAATACTTAGGGCCTCATGCAGAACAGTTGCCATCGTCGGCGCTTTTATTTCCGTTAGTGTTAAAAAATGGTGATAAGCACATTACTCGCACTATTTTAAGTATTAATGAGGAAGATGGCTCGATGGTTTTTGCTGGTGATGTTCCTGAAGGCTCTGTTGTACAATTAATGCGTGCGAGTACAAACAACTTAATTGATGGTGCCGAGATAGCGGCTGAAACCGCACTTGAAAATCTAGACTTAGACTCACAGTCAGGGTTAGCATTGCTTATTAGCTGTGTGGGTAGGCGACTAGTGTTAGATAAATACACTGAAGATGAGCTAGAAGTTATTAAGGATGTACTAGGAGATAATTGGAGCTATACCGGTTTTTATTCTTATGGAGAGCTGTCGCCGCTAAATCGAAACAGCAAATGTGCGCTGCATAATCAAACAATGACAATCACAGCCATATGTGAGCTCGATGAATAGATTACTAAATCGTCTGATCAAAAAGCACTTATCGGGATTAAGTGATGACCTAGGCGTTAAAAACTTTCTGATAGATATTAAAGATGCTTTTAGTCAACAAAAAGAAGAGAAAGCATTTATGGAAAGAACATTAATGCTTGCCTCTGAAGAGTTTAATCAAATTAATGCTAGCCTGAAAGCAAATTTGGCCGTTAATAAAGAAAACCATCGTAAACTAGAAAAAATAGTCGCGAAACAAAATGCATTGTTTGATGCAAGTACTGAGGCCATTTTTAGCTTTAGTAATGATAATATTATTGAAAAGGTGAACCAGGCAGGTATCGAGTTTTTAAATATTTCACCTGATGATTATGACGAAAATGAAGTGCATACATGTGATTTATTTATGGCGAGGTTGGCCAATGTTGCTAAATTTAATCTTGATATTGACGAAATAAGACACAACAGTGACGCACGTATACACGGCTTTTTTGAGTCGATAGATAATAAGTATTATGAATACTATTCAGTACCTGAGGTTATCGATGGTGAGTTACTTGGTAGAGTTTGGTGCTGTAGAGATATTACTGGCATTCGTAAAAATGAGGCGTTGCTAAAACATCAAGCTAATCATGACGCGCTCACTAATTTACCTAATAGGGTAATGCTTCTAGATGCTTTAAATCACGCTATTAATCTATCAAGTCGGCATAACACTAAAGTTGGCGTACTATTTATCGATCTCGATGATTTTAAAAAAATTAACGATACTGCAGGGCACCATGAAGGCGATCGATACCTAATTGAATTTTCTAATCGAGTAAAATTAGCCCTTAAAAGCGGAGATATTGTTGGCCGACTTGGTGGCGATGAGTTTGTTGTTATTGTTGAAGATATACAAGACGTTCTTGATATTATTCAAATTAATGAGCGTATTCTAACTTTGTGCGAAGCACCATTCTATATAAAAGATAAAAAATACTATATGTCTTGTAGTATTGGGGTGGGGATTTCTCCTGACGATTCAGTGAGTGCCGACGATCTCATTCGTAAAGCTGACATGGCAATGTATCAAGCGAAAACGTCAGGAAAGAATACTTATCATTTCTTTGATAAAAAGTTAGATCAGATTGCACTGGAAAGTGTTTTGCTTGAAGAGCAATTGCGTGAGGCGATTGCTAAAGATGAATTTATTCTTCACTTTCAGCCTAAGTTCACGTTAAATAATAATCGTATTTGTGGTGTTGAAGCATTAATTAGGTGGCAAAAAAGTCCTGAACAATTAATTTATCCTGATAAATTTATTCCGGCAGCTGAAAAAAATGGCTTAATCAGGGATATTACCTATTGGTTGATAGAAAAGGCTTGTAAAACAATGGTTAGTTGGGAAAGTACAGCCTTATGCAGCATGCCTATTTCATTGAATATTTCAGCATTAGACTTTGCTGATGCCAATTTTACCGAACAGGTCTTTAGCCTTATAGATCAATATAAAATTGATTCATCACTGTTGGAATTTGAGTTAACCGAATCTATTTTCTTTGATGACCTTGTTCAGGTTCAGCAAACCATTGCTAAACTTAAATCTCGACATATCAAACTATCAATTGATGATTTTGGTACGGGTTTTTCATCGTTTGCTTATCTATTGGATATTGATATTGACTACCTGAAAATTGATCGAAGTTTTGTTAAAAATGTTCACGAGCATCGCAAGTCACATGCGATTGTCAAAAGCATTATTGATGTTGGCATAAACTTAGGTGTAGAAGTTGTTGCTGAAGGTATTGAGAGTGAGCTTGAAATGGACTTATTAGCCGCCGAAGGTTGCCATATTGGCCAAGGGTACTTTATCAGTAAACCCATTAATGAGGCTGCATTGGTTAAGTTTATTGAGAAAATATCTTAACTTTTATGATAGTTAGTTGCAGTCGATAAAACTAAATTTTCTTAAGTTGGCTTTAAAATCATTAACAGACATAGATAATAATATTATTGCGCCATTTTCACACGAATTTTATTATTAGCGACTTTTGTTTCATGCAGATTAGCTAAGGCTAATTTGGCTTCTTTTTCATTTGGCATTTCGATAAAGGCAAAACCTTTTGATTTACCTGTTTCTTGGTCTAACACCAAGTTACACTCAGTGACTGACCCATGGGCAGAAAATCCAAGGCCCTATCGACTTTAATGCTTGATTTGGCAAAGCTCTACGGACAGTAAAACCACCAAGGTCTTTATCTTTAGGATAAACTAACTGTTCTATGGCTCCACAGCCGGCCTCAATATCACATAAAGCTTCAACGCTTTGGCTTTCATTGCTCATTATGCTCTCCTGTTAAGTATTTATTTTATCGCTCCAAGCGACTAATGCAGATACTAGTTGCTGCAAAAATTCACCGGTCATGTTGTCCGTTAGTTGACCATGGTTATCAAATTTTTCATGGGCACTACCAATCATGACTTCTGGTTTATTAATAAAGTGCACATCAAGATAAATCATAATTTGTCGCAAATGATAATGTGCTCTTGCACCGCCTAAAAAACTCATGCTAGCGGTAATTATTGCTGCCGGTTTACCTTCGAATGGCTGGGGTTGCTGGCGAGATAACCAGTCGATAGCATTTTTGAGTACGCCCGATATAGAATAATTGTATTCTGGCGTGGCAAAAATTATGGCGTCTGCGGCATGAATTTTTTTCGCTAACGTTAATACCGCTTCTGGTGTACCACTATCTGCTAATTCTTGGTCATAAAGTGGAATTTTGCTAATGTCTAATAGCTCAATTTCACAATTCTCTGGGGCAAATGTCATGGCAGCCTTGATTGCAGCCGTATTATAAGAGGCTTTTCTTAAGCTACCGGAGAGTGCAACTATTTTTGTTACCTTAGTCATTGGATATCTTCCTAGTGGTTGATGTTGGATCACTATGCGTAAACGTGAACGCCGTTGTGATCCTGATTAAGTAGTGAGGTTATTTTGACTGCATTGTCATGTAACTTGTGATCAAATTACGGTAGTCAGGAATATGGTTTGAAAACAAGGCGCCTAAGCCTTCGACATCATTTCGCCAGTCTTTGTGCATTTCACACGCTGCGCCAAACCAAGTCATCATCTGGGCTCCCGCCGCCGACATGCGATCCCAAGCGGCATCTCGTGTCATCGGGTTGAATGTGCCAGAAGCATCTGCAATGACAAACACTTCAAAACCTTCTTCCAGTGCCGAAAGCACCGGGAAAGAAACACACACTTCGGTGACAACACCCGCAATAATTAACTGTTTTTTGCCTGTTGCTTTGATGGCTTTAACAAAGTCTTCGTTGTCCCAAGCATTAATTTGGCCGGGACGTGCGATATAAGGTGCGTCAGGAAACATTTCTTTTAATTCTGGCACTAAAGGCCCGTTAGGCCCGTCTTCGAAGCTAGTGGTTAAAATGGTTGGCAGCTCAAAATATTTCGCCATGTCGGCCAATGCTAAGACATTATTTTTAAATTTATCAGGGTCAATATCACGTACTAAAGAAAGTAACCCTGTTTGATGGTCTACTAATAATACCGCAGCATCATCTTTATTTAATCTCACGTAAGGTTTAGTCATTTTATTTCTCCTTAGAAATAGTAGTCCCAATATTGTTAACTAAGTGATCACCTGTTAAACGCCATTGGTATAATTATGTGCAATATGCACGGTCAACAGCCTAAGTTCATAGGCGTTAAATTCTTATTTATTGATCTGGCCAAACTTTCCGGTTTGAAAATCGCTAATGGCTTGATTAATTTCAGTTTGGTTATTCATCACGAATGGACCATAGCCCACTAGGGGTTCTTCAATGGGGGCACCGGCTAAGATCAGTAATTCACTATCTTGTTGTGCACTTATCTCTACACCAGTACCGCGTTGAGATAAAACAATGGTTTGTCCGGTATTAAGTTGCTGACTATTCACCGAAATTTTTCCTGTTCTAGCGACAATGATCACTGACCAACCTTCGGCTATCGGGAGCTGGTAGTTACCTGATGCTTTGATTAAGCCATCCATAACCAGCATCGGTGAATGAGTAGTGGCAGGGCCTTTTTTACCCGCACATTCGCCCGCGATTACGCGCAGTTTCCCCCTCGCCTCTGGCAAGCTAATCGTAGGCACTTGCTCAGCCGTAATGGTTTGATAGCTGGGTGCGGTCATTTTTTTGCTTGTCGGCAAATTGACCCATAATTGCATCATCTCTAGCGTTCCACCTGCTTGGGTAAAAGCATCAGAATGAAATTCTTCGTGGAGAATACCCGCACCTGCAGTCATCCATTGAATATCGCCAACACCAATTAGACCATGCTCTCCAGTAGAGTCTTTATGGGCTAGTTCACCTTGATAAACGATGGTGACCGTTTCGAAACCACGGTGTGGATGTTCGCCTACGCCTCTATTGCGCTCAGCGGGTGAAAACTGCATTGGCCCGGCGTGATCCAACAATAAAAATGGACTTATTTGTTGGCCATTTCTACCATATGAAAATAAAGTTTTTGCTGGAAAGCCATCGCCTACCCAATGTGGGTGAGGAGCGGAAAAGACGCTATTGACTTTTTTCATGCCAACCTCCTATAAATTATGATAGTTATCATCCTAGTCATTAAGTTAAAGTTTGAGTAGATAATGAAAATGGGTATGATAGTTCTATTATAGGAACAATAAGGTTGGCTCATGATAGATTTAAATGACTATTACTATTTTGTTAAAGTGGTTGAATACGGCGGCTTTTCGTCCGCAGGGCGTGCGCTCGGTATGCCTAAATCTAAATTGAGTCGACGTATAGCTGGATTAGAAGAACAGTTGGGAGCTAAATTAATTTATCGCTCTACTCGGCAATTTAATGTTACTGAAATAGGACTTTCTTTTTTAACTCATTGCAAGGCGATGCTGATTGAAGCAGAAGCTGCTCGAGAAGCGGTTGAGTCAATTCAAACCGAACCCTGTGGAAAAATAAAAGTGACCTGTCCTGTTGCACTTTTGAACGTACACATAGGGCAAGTGTTGGCTGATTTTATGGTTAAATATCCCAAAGTAACCATTCACTTAGAAGCGACCAATCGTCGTATTGATTTAGTGGCGGAAGGTGTTGATGTCGCCATTAGAGTGCGGCCAGCGCCTATTGAAGATAGCGAACTTATCTTAAAGATTTTATCTGAGCGCAGCCTGATTTTAATTGCTAGCCCAGCGTTAGTCGAAAAATATGGCGTCGTAAATCATCCAAGCGAGCTAACTTATTGGCCAAGCTTAGGCTTAGGGGCACCGCAACATCATTATCATTGGCAGTTATTTGGCAAGCATGGAGAAAGTGCTAGCGTAGTTCATCATCCACGTTATGTTACAACTGATATGATCGCCTTGAGAAAAGCGGCTGTTGCAGGGGTAGGAGTGGTGCAGTTGCCGTCTTTATTAGTGCCAGAAGAGCTAGCGGCAGGTTCACTTGTGCATATTTTGCCTGAATGGCAACCCAACAAAGATATTATTCATTTGGTCTATCCTTCCCGACGGGGTTTGCTGCCCTCTGTTCGTGCTTTGGTAGATTACTTAGCGGATTACTATCAATCGTTTGATGAACCATAGCTGTACTAGTATCTGTGATTTTTTTAAAGTTCTTTAACTTCAATGACATTTTCACGGAAATAGTCAATTTTTCCGTTAGTTTCATGAGAGATAATGAAGGTACGGCTAAAAACTTCAGCTTGTTTAACGCCATAAAAAAATTGCTGCTCAAAAGTCGTCAAATGCCAACCGTTTTCGAGCGAGGTAGATGAAATATGAACAATTTTAGTGCCTTGCGGGAATATATCACTTGTTAAGCGTCTTAAAAGTGCAATAAAATCGACTTTGCTATCACATGCTTGCCAATCTATGTCAGCGTCATCGGCATAATGATCAATTCGAAAATCAATGTTGTCACTAATTAATTCAAGTAGCGACATATCGCCAATTTCAAACTTGTTTAATAACAGATGAATAAGTAATGGCTCTGCTCTTGATAACATTTCACTTTACCCTTTGTAAGTATGAAAATTAATCATATACTTACAAGTGATATAGTTATAATATTTTAATTATTATTTATTCATAGATAAAATTTATGCTAGAGCTTAAGCCGCTTAGCTATTTTGTAGCTGCGTACGAAGAGCGTTCAGTCACATCTGCAGCTTCTCGCTGCTTTATTACGCAACCTTCAATTACTCACGCCATACAAAATTTAGAAAGCAAACTTAACCACAGTCTTTTTATACGCAGCCGTCAAGGACTGACTCCGACAAAAAAAGGCCATCAACTTTATAAAAAAGCGACAGCCCTATTACAGCAAAGCTTACAAATTGAACAAAGTTTTGTCGATGTCTCAGTACAAATGATTAAGTTATATTTACAACATGACTTACGCTTAACTCGCTATGATGTAATTTTTAAATTATTGCGTGAACAGCCTAGTATGCTTGAGTTTACATTAGTGGATACCATCGAACGGGCCGATATTGCTATTATGGATGTGGAACGTGTACCTAGTCACTATCACTATGAAACGATTGAGCAAGAGAATTATTACCTAGTGGTACCAATCGACCACGCGCTTGCGGGGCATGTCTCAGTCAGTATTCAAGATTTTGAACAACTCAATATAATTCAGCGACCTTATTGTACACAACGTAAAGTATTCGAACGTTTATTAAAAAATAATCAAGTAGAGCTAAATATCATAGCGAAAGCACACCATGATCAACAATTACTTGATATGGTCGCAACAGGCTTCGGTGTTGGAGTAGTTCCTGGACTAAAAGCCGAAAGTAACCAAGCATTAGTCTATATACCCGTTAGTCTGGAGCAAGTAATTAAGCGAGAAATTGTCTTTGCTTATCGACTAAATCAACCAATAAGTAGTCAACTCATATCATCATTAAATTTTGACTTTATAAGAAGTAAATTTTAATGCGACATGACATGAGGATAATGTAAAAAGCCAGTGTTTTTATAATACTGGCTTTTATTTTAAATTTGCTGGAATGGTATTACTGCGCCATTTTCACACGAATTTTATTATTAGCGACTTTTGTTTCATGCAGATTAGCTAAGGCTAATTTGGCTTCTTTTTCATTTGGCATTTCGATAAAGGCAAAACCTTTTGATTTACCTGTTTCTTGGTCTAACACCAAGTTACACTCAGTGACTGACCCATGGGCAGAAAATAAAATGCGCAGCTCTTGTTCTGTAGTTGAACGAGAAAGATTACGGGCTAAAAGTTTCATCATAAACCTTAAGTAGGTGATTGCTTAAGTGAATTGTCTCATAGTTTTGCGATAGACCAAGTTATTTTGTGCATTTAGCTAAAATAACTTATGGTGACTGTGGTGCTACAAGGTATAAAATAATTGGTATTTCAGTGGATTAATATTGCTTAGATAAGCTGAACGTTTGCTAACGTACTCGGCCTAATATTAGGAGTTTTTATTTTATGAATGACATATATGCCCAAGCAGTGACGGTGTTTCTTGGTTTCTTTGCCATCATGAACCCAATTGCAAACACTGCCGTTTTTGCAGGCCTCGTTGGTGATAAAGGTAAAGCCGAGCAAGTTAAAATTGCGGCAAAAGCATTAGCGATCACCTTTTGTGTCATTTTATGCTTTTCAGTATTGGGGAAAGCTATTTTTCATTTGTTTGGTATCACGCTTTCAGCCCTGAGAATTGCCGGTGGTATATTAGTGTTTTTAGTCGGTTACCATATGCTGAACGGTCAAGGCTCTAAGTTGCACTCTGCAAAAAGCCATGATGATTCTGATGTTGCGGTGTCACCATTAGCTGTGCCTTTACTTGCCGGGCCTGGCACCATTGCAACGGCGATGAACTTCTCTTCATCAGGAGGAATATCTGGCATCGTCATCACTATTTCTGTCTTTGCATTATTATGTTTAATAACATTTTTCTGTTTTATTTTTAGTACTAGCATTCTAAAGTTTGTGGGTAAGGCAGGGCTAAGCATTGTGACTCGTTTAATGGGTTTGATTTTGGCGGTGATCGGCACACAAATGATTATTATTGGTGTAACTGCAGCGACGAATAACTTGGTTTGATTAGTTGCAAAAACGACGAATTATCTTAGCTTTTTTTTACAACGAGAGCCCTAGTCCTCTATCTTGTTGATAAGTATCATTGGCTCGGTTAGTGTTTGGTTTAGCGTATTTAGATGACTATAATTTTTTGTCAAAATAGCTATGCTGATGTTGATTTTATCTAAAAAGTGACAAGTTTCATTGTTCATTTTTACTTCTTTGAGAATAGTGTTTGAAGGCATTTTTTGGCTTTAAGATAGCGCTATCTTGGCAAACCCGTCTTGATATTTTTTCGGTGCTATTTGCGCCAAAGTACTTCATGCTAATGCAAGTATTGCCAATTAGGCTTTCTCTTGAATTTTTCGCTGAGTTATTGCAAAAGCTATAAAATTAATTGTTGCAGTGATATCGACTCATCTCTATCGCTAACTTGCGCTAATAGCAGCTCGGCGGTGGCGATGGCATCATTGAGGGCATTATGAGCATAATGATCAGGAAAACCATATTTTGCCCGTAAGGCAGATAGCCTTAATTCTGAAGGATCATACGCAACATCTCTTTTGTCGAGCCTTTTTTTAGCCACCACTAGCGTGTCAATAATGGGCAATGGTGGTGCCATACCATAAAGTTCAAGGCAGGCTTGTTGTAAAAATTGTCGCTCGATACGAGCAAAATGTACTAGCATGACTTTACCTGTTAGCTTCTGCAATAATTGCTCTATTACTTGTGCTAGTGGCTGACCTTGGTCTTTTTGATCATCAGTAATTTGGTGAATAGTGACATTATCTGCTTTCAATCTTCCCTTCGTGTTGATTATTTGGTGGTAGCTGCTGCCAAGTTTGATTTGATTGTGGCAAAGCTCGACACAACCCACACTTAGTAACTTATCGTGCACGGCATCTAAGCCCGTGGTTTCAAAATCTACCGCTAAAATCGGAATTTGATCAAATGGCGTATAAAGCGCTGGAAAAGGAGTACTAAGAAAGTCACGCAATGGTCCTTCAGGCGCTTTTTTTAACATGCGCTTTCGCTGTGCTTCGTAACCGAGTAACCAGCGGGTTAGATGATGATTAAACATAATACGGCTTATCTAATAAGTTGATTGACGGCTGTCTTGCATGGTTTTTATCACTTTAAAAGCATCTTTTAAATGTTCACGCTCGAGTTTGGAAATTTCTTTTGGCGACAAGTAATTATTAGGCTGTTGTCCTTGTTGTAATTTATTGGCTTGATGCATCATACGTAGCATGCTTAAAAATTCATAAGCGTCGATTAAATTTGCCGCTGAGGATTTTGTCAATGAAGGTGTTCCTGCGGCTTGCTGTAAACGCTCTATGGTATTTACCGAAGAGATACCTTCCGATAACGCATAAATGCGCGCAAGATCGACGATAGGAGCAATACCGTTGTGCTTTAAATCTAGTGTGGCTTTATTTTCGCCGTCTTGAATTAACACAAAGTCACGGAAAAAACCAAGCGGTGGTCTTAAATTTAAAGCATTTCGAGATAAATGTGCGATGAATAATGTGCTGTGTTGGGTGGTTTTTAACATTTTTTCTTGTACTTGTTCGAGCAAGCGACTATCACCATAAACTGTCGTTAGATCGAAGAATATACTGCAATGCATTAATGCTTTCGGCTCGGGTGTGTTTATCCACTTGGCAAAATATTGTGACCATTTCTGCTGTGTTTGACACCACTTTGGATTAGTGGCCATTACGTCACCGGGGCAATAAATAAATCCGCACGCGGCTAAGCCGTCTGAAACAAAAGTGGCGAGATCTTTAAACCAGTAACTATGCTGTGGCTGCATATCGTTTGAGATGATCAGGGCATTGTCTTGATCTGAGTGAGCAAATTGCTCTTGCCGTGCTTGTGAACCAGCAGCTAACCATGCGTATGGTACGGGTGGTGGACCTAATAATTTCTCCGCCATTTCAATTAATCGAATAGTGAAAGCCATAGTAATTGCACTAATACTTTTGCCGACATGATCGGCGGTAGTGCCCAATTTTGCCATACGAATTTGCAGTTTGGGTATCATGCTGCTGATATCAGTTAATTCGCTAACCGACTTTGCTTTATGAATAACACTGGTAATGTTAACGGCATTTTGTCCCTCATTATTCATTAAGTCAGTGACGGTCACCATGCCTTTAAGTTGGCTATTTTTAGTGACGGGCAAATGGTGAATATGTTTTTGGGTCATCATCATGAGTGCATCATAGGCGGTACTCTTAATGTCAATGGTCGCCATGTTATCGGTCATGATGGTACTAACGGGTTGATCAGTCGGTAAGCCTTGCGCAACACAGCGGCGCCGAATGTCTTTGTCAGTCACTATGCCTAAGGGCTGGTTATTTCGCACGATAACTAAACAGGAAAAATTTTCTTCGGTCATCAAAATAGCGGCCTGTTGAATGCTAGTTTCGGGGCTAATAGTAACCACAGGGCTATGATAGAAATTTACAATTGAACTGTTGAGCAATGAAGAATTTAAAATAGCGTCTTCATTGACTTGTAGCATTTTTTTATTTAGCCGTTGTTCAGCCGTTTGCTGAAAAAACGCCATCACATCAGGGTATTCATCGACTAACTGACGAAAATTATGATAATTGATACTGTAAAGCAAGGTATCTTCGTCGGTAGTCACTTTGATATTGTCGTTATTGCTAAAACAAAAAACTGTACAAACCTCTCCTTCACCATATTTGCCTAGTAATTCACCCTCGCTAGTGACATAGCTTAAGGCGCCTTTGCGCAAAATATAGAGGCTTTCGTCGGTAATACCTTGCGGCGGAAGCATTTGACCACGACGGACGTAGCAAATATTTATCTCTTTGACTATTTGTTCAATGATATGACTTGGTAATAATTCCAGCGGCGGGATCGCTTGAATAAATTCGCTAATTTCAGTGAGTGCTGAGTCCATGGCCGTATTCCAAGTAAATAGTATTCCTGTATTTAGGAGAATTGTAACGCTTAAGTCAACTGTTTCACCCATCTCCTAGACTAAAGTTTAATAGGAGCGTCGAACAAAGATTGCTAGTGTGTAGCTTAGAGTCGGTTAAGTATTGATTTATCCACTTTCTGGATTGAATAAATACTTAACCGCTCTTTAAACAACAGGTTAAAGCGTATAAAAATCATAAAACGCTGTGCCTATTGAGTTAATAGACTTAATAGGAATAATTGCTAGGAGAGGATGATGGAAGGTAACACAACATATTGGCAGGAAAATCTGCGCTTAATATTCATATGTCTTGCCATTTGGTTCGTAGTTTCATTTGGTTTTGGTTTGATACTTGTCGAACCTTTAAATGCAATACGTCTAGGTGGCTATAAACTAGGTTTCTGGTTTGCACAACAAGGCTCAATTTACACCTTTGTTGGTTTAGTTTTTTGGTATACAAAAAAAATGAACGACCTTGATAAAAAATATAACGTGGAGGAATCATAATGGATGAGTTAAAGCTTTATACATACATAGCTGTATTTGGTTCGTTCGCTGTTTACTTTGGTATAGCTTGGTGGGCTCGAGCAGGTTCAACCAGTGATTTTTATGTTGCTGGTGGTGGTGTTACGCCAATGCAAAACGGTATGGCCATTGGTGCTGACTGGATGAGTGCGGCGTCATTTATTTCAATGGCGGGCATGATTTCCTTTTTAGGATACGGGGGCTCTGTATTTCTAATGGGTTGGACCGGTGGCTATGTTTTACTTGCTATGTTACTGGCACCTTATATGCGTAAGCATGGTAAATTTACCGTACCTGAGTTTATCTATGATCGATATTATTCTAAAACTGCACGTGTCGTTGCGGTTGTTTGTTTAATTATCGCTTCATTAACTTATATCATCGGCCAAATGAAAGGTGTGGGTGTTGCATTCTCTCGCTTCTTAGAAGTTGATTATGATCTAGGCCTTTACATTGGTATGTTCGTGGTTTGGGTTTATGCGGTATTAGGTGGCATGAAAGGTATTACTTACACGCAAATCGCTCAGTATTGCGTGTTGATTTTTGCTTATACCATTCCCGCCGTCTTTATCTCGCTACAATTAACCGGTAACCCGATTCCACAACTGGGTTTAGGTTCGACGTTAGCTGATGGTAGCGGTGTTTACTTACTCGACAAACTAGATATGGTGGTAACCGATCTTGGTTTTAAAGAGTACACCACTGACAACATGGGCGGCACAGTAAATATGTTCGCCTATACCTTGTCACTGATGATAGGTACGGCCGGTTTACCGCACGTTATTATGCGTTTTTTCACGGTGCCTTCAGTTAAAGCTGCTCGTCAATCAGCAGGTTACGCATTAGTGTTTATTGCGTTGTTGTACACAGTGGCTCCCGCAGTTGGCGCTATGGCTCGTTTAAACTTAATGAACACTATTGAGCCAGTAGCGGGTCAAAATCTTGATTATGCTGAGCGTCCTCAGTGGTTTAAAGATTGGGAAAAAACTGGCTTATTGAAATACGAAGAAAAAAATGGCGATGGTAAAATTCAATACACTGCAGACAAAGCAACCAATGAAATGGTGAAAGTTGACCGTGACATTATGGTATTGGCTAACCCTGCAATCGCGAACTTACCAAACTGGGTTATTGCTTTAGTTGCCGCCGGTGGCTTAGCTGCTGCGCTGTCGACTGCTGCGGGCTTATTATTAGCGATTTCGTCCTCTATTTCTCATGATTTAATGAAAGGTATATTAACACCTGATTTAACAGAGAAAAATGAGTTATTAGCGGGTCGTGTAGTTATGACCATATCGGTCTTAGTGGCTGGTTGGCTGGGTTTAAATCCGCCTGGTTTTGCCGCAGGAACCGTGGCGCTAGCCTTTGGTTTAGCAGCATCGTCAATATTCCCGGCACTAATGATGGGTATATTTGCTAAGAAAATGAGTGGTAAAGCGGCTGTTGCAGGTATGATTTCAGGTATCGGAGTCACTATGCTGTATGTGTTCCAACATAAAGGTATTATGTTTATTCCTGGTACGTCATTCTTAGGCGATATGGGGCCTAATTGGTTCTTTGGTATTTCACCAAATGCCTTTGGTTCAGTTGGCGCGGTAGTTAACTTTGTGGTTGCATTTGCCATGTTGAAAGTAACCGGCCCAGCACCAGCACATATTCAACAGATGGTCGATAACTTCCGTACGCCACATGGTGGTGTTTCTGCGGCACACGATCACTAGCATAGTGTAAGGGTATTTTGTACCACAGGCATAAAGGCTCCACTTGTGGAGCCTTTAATTTTTTCATTAATATTTAACAGTTAAACGTAATATAATAGGCAGTCGCAACAGCTAGGGGATGTAGTGTTGCAAGATGATTTTTAATTACCATAGTACATAATACTAAAGAAAAATAAGGATGATCATGAACCGTCATACGAAAATCGCTTTAATGGTGGCACCGTTTCTTATCTTGGGTGGCTACATTGCGTCAGATTTTTATCTTGAAAAGCAAGCCGAGCAAGCACGCATTTATAATATGGTGCCTTTTGGCCATTGTGATGTGATTAATCAAAAGTGTATTTTGAAATCAGGGGAATTTGAGGTCAATATTTATGATAAAGCTGGTACGACGACACTGAATTCAACTTTTCCGTTAGATAGTGCGACATTTTTTTTAGTTGATAAAAGTAACAATGCTAGTGCTTACCCATTAGGTATGAGTGATAGTCCGTATTATTGGCAGAGTCCAACGCCATTGCGTAATCAAATTAGTGCTAAAGGTGATAAACAAAAGTTACGGATCATTGCGAACATTAAAGGCGGGCAATATATTGCAGAATTTTATACCCAAACGGTTAATTAACATTGAAGTTTTGCCAAGTAAATCCATATAATCAAATGATTAATATTCAGTCCTAGAGAAGTTCTATGTTTCCAAATTGGCAATTAGCAGGCTTAAGTTTCGCTTATATAGGTTTGTTGTTTTTTATTGCCTATATGGGAGATAAATACCGTCATAAATTGGTACGAAAAAGCCAAGCGATAATTTATGCGTTAACTTTAGGTGTTTACTGTACATCATGGAGTTTTTTAGGCACAACGGGCCAAGCATCTAATAATTTTATATCTCATCTGCCGATATATTTAGGACCAATATTACTTTTTATTTTTGCCTGGCCATTTATTCAACGCATTATTCGTGTCAGTTTAAAGTTAAACCTCACTTCTATTGCTGATTTATTAGCGGCACGTTTTGGCAAATCACATAAACTCGCTATTTTGGTCACCGTGGTTGCCTTAGTGGGCACTATGCCTTATATCGGCCTGCAGTTAAAAGCCATTGTCTATTCATTTCAACAATTACAAGCAGAGCAAAGCTTAGCTAACTGGCATTTTGGTTTAATCGTGAGTTTGGTTTTAGCGGGTTTTACCATCGTTTTTGGTGTCCGTAATATTGATGTCACGGAACGTCACCCTGGTGTGATGTTAGCGATTGCCTTTGAGTCATTGGTTAAGTTGTTTGCATTTTTAGCGGTCGGTATTTTCGTTACCTATGTATTATTTGATTCGCCAATGGACATTTGGCGTCGCTCATCGGCAAGTCTACAACTCGACCAACAACTGAATTTTCCCAACGTGATGTCAATGTTTGCCATGTTGGTGATTACGATGGCGGCCTTTCTATCGCTACCGCGACAATTTCAAGTCATGGTGGTGGAGCTTAAAGATGAAAAAGATACCTGGCTGAGCCGGAGAATATTCCCACTTTATTTATTGGTATTCGCCATATTTGCTGTGCCGTTGGGCTTAGCTGGACATTTATTATTAGGTGATAATGTTCCGTCTGATGCTTATGTTTTATTTCTACCTTGGTATCAGCAGCAACCTTGGTTAACGCTACTCAGTTTTTTAGGGGCAATATCAGCCGCCAGTTCTATGGTGATTATCTCCTCTATAGCACTAAGTACTATGCTCAGTAATGAAATTGTCTTTCCTTGGTTATATCGGGCCAATAAACACAATCATACTGACTATGATAACTTTCGTTTGCGACTGTTAACTATCCGAAAAATATTAGTGCTATTTGTTATTCTGCTGGGTTATGGCGTGTTTCTAATGGCTTCACCCGATACTTTGAGCTCTTTAGGTGAAATAGCTTTTGGTGCCTTTGCACAATTAACACCGGCATTGGTTGCTGCTTTCTATTGGCGTAGAGCTACCTTAACTGCGGTTTATAGCGGTATTGTTGTGGGTTTTGGTGCTTGGCTTTTTCTTAACTTTATTCCGCAATTTGGGCTTTATCCAAACCCTTTTGAAGGGGGGTTTTTACCCGCCAGTGCCACCGCAAGTTTGCTGTCTTTATCTGCTAACGTTATTTCAATGTGGTTACTGTCTCATGTCAGTCGCCAAAGTGTGCAGGAGCGCATGCAAGCCTCTTTATTTATGGAGTATCAAGCACCAAAAGCTTTGCAATTACAGCGTAATAAGCAAATTAATGTCCAAGAGCTTGCGTTATTAGTATCGCGCTTTGTTGGTGAAGAAAAGTCTAAAATTAGCTTTGCACAATTTAAACACTTAACGGTAAAGGCCCAAATGAGTAATGTTGCCTATAACCAAAAATTATTGCAGCACACTGAGAATACTTTGGCCAGTGTTATGGGGGCATCGTCTGCGCGTTTAGTGTTGTCTTCTGCATTGGAAGGTCGAGATATTGCACTTGATGAAATTGCGGTATTGGTGGAAGAAGCATCAAGTCAGCGTCAGCAATACAGCCAAGATTTACTGCAAAGCGCTATCGAAAATGCCAGTGAAGGCATTTCTATTGTTGATAGTGAATTAAATCTTGTTGCTTGGAATAAAAAGTACGTTGACCTGTTTGATTACCCTGCGGATCTTGTTTATCAAGGCAGTCCTGTACGTGATTTAATTCGCTTTAATGTCCTGAGGGGGTTATGCGGTGTTGGTAAGGTTGAACAGCAAGTCAACAAACGTCTTACCCATTTACGTAATGGCAGCCCTCATAGCTCTGAACGCGAGCATAGCGATGGCCGTGTGATACGCATCGAAGGTAATCCGCTACCTGGTGGTGGCTTTGTGATGTTATTTTCAGATATCACTGCGTATCGCCAAGCGGAAAGGGGCTTGATTGAGGCTAATGTTGACTTGGAAACGCGGGTACTTGAACGAACACAGAAATTAGAGCAAACCAATGAAGCGCTGGCGTTAGCGCGTGAAAAAGCCGAACAGGCACATGTCAAAAAAAGCTTATATTTAAAGGCCTGTAGCCATGACTTAATGCAGCCACTAGAGGCGGCGCGTCTATTTACTTCAGCCTTAGCTAGCCAAGGTAACCTAACCTCTGAGCAACAACGACAAGTTGATAATATTGATCATTCCTTAAAGGTAGCCAATGATTTAGTGGCAGATTTAGCAGAAATTGCCCGTATCGAAAGTGGTAATATTAAACCCAACATTAGCCATTTCTCAGTGAAATCTTTATTTGATGATCTGGCGAAAGAGTTTTCGGCTAGTGCAGTGGAACTCAAGGTAGAATTTCGCGTACATCGCAGCTCATTATGGCTGCGCTCAGACCGAAATCTTTTACGTCGAATATTGCAGAATTTAATTGGTAATGCTTTTCGCTATGCTAGCCCAGGTAAAGTACTACTTGGGGCACGGGTGAAAGGACAAAATGTCGATATTCAGGTCTTGGATAATGGCCCTGGCATTCCTGCAGATAAACAAACCATAGTATTTGAGCAATTTACCCAGTTGGATAATCAACAGAGCTCTTCTGCCGGAGGTTTAGGCTTAGGGTTAAATATTACTCAAAGCTTAGCTAAGTTATTGGCTCACCCTCTAGCGCTGCGCTCGGAAGCGGGTATGGGTTGCAAGTTCTCTATCGAAGTTGAAAAAACCCAAGTGCAAAAAGAGGTCTTTGTTGCTAAATCAGCCGTTAATATGGGGTTAAGCGATGTCACGGTAATGTGTATTGACAATGACTCTGCTGTCTTAAATGGCATGGTGGAGCTGTTATCAGCTTGGGGCTGTAATGTACTGGCTGCTGATTCATATCGCCAAGCTATAGCGCTTTATGATGACCATAAAGCTGATATTGAGATATTGTTAGTCGACTATCAACTTGATTGCGATTTTAACGGTATAGCGTTAATTGCAGAACTGCGTGAATTGAGTAGAAATTATGTCCCCGCTATTTTAATCACCGCTACCACAGATAGTGATTTAGAAGAAAAAACCCTCGCCGCTGATATTGGTTTTATGCGAAAACTAGTTAAACCTGCAGCGCTTAGAGCAATGATGAGTGCAATGTTAACGAAAAAGCTACAAGCAAAATATTTGCAATAGCAATAACGTTAGACTGTCTAATCGCTCAGCTGATTATTCAGCATGATGGTGATTTAGCTTATTCTGAATTCGGGCTAATTATCTTGTAGTTGCACTTCCGCAATATCAAGCTGTGAAATAGCGATAACGGCCTGGGTGCGATTGCGGACATCAAGTTTACGAAATATCGCGGTTGCATGGGCTTTGATTGTTGCTTCGGAGACATGTAAGTCATAAGCAATTTGTTTATTTAACATGCCTTGGGCAAACATCATTAAAATTCGATATTGTTGTTGGGTCAAGCTTGCAACACGCTCAGCAATATTATTGTTGTCTTGCATTGGCGCCGATGCACTGTAGGCTTCGGGCGTCCAAATATTACCCAATAATACTTGCCCAATGGCATTATAAATATCGTCAACGGGGGTAGATTTGGGAATGAAACCAGCGGCACCGTAACCCATAGCTTTATGGATAGTTTCGTGATCTTCATGCGCCGATACCACTACCACGGGTATTTGTGGAAAGTGATTACGTATATGTATTAAGGTATTAAAGCCATGTGCACCAGGAATGTGTAAATCTAATAACACTAGATCACTATCGCTATGATCACTAAGTTGTTGCTCAAGTTCGGTGATGGTTTGTGCTTCCAACCATAGTGTTTGCGTTAGCTTTAACTTTAACGTGCCTAATAATGCCTGTCTAAATAATGGATGATCGTCAGCTATTATAATTTTTTCTGGCTGAATCATGTCATTGTTTCCTTTAAAAAAACCCCAAGTGAGTATAAGTAATTTTAGAACACTTGGTTATTAGACTTTAGGCTAACAAGGCTAGTGTTGATCTATTCGATGTTTTTGTACACATTGAGTAAGAGTATAGCTGTTGAATGAAAGCTTGTGCGCGATATATGCTATCGCGCTCAAGTGCTAGCTATTATTTTTCTGGAATATTTGCCAATACGGCGATTAATAACTGCCAATATTGCTCTACGGTGGCTATTTGTACTTTTTCATCAGGAGAGTGTGGAAACTTGATGGTTGGGCCAAATGACACCATGTCCCAATGTGGGTAGGCTGTTTTAAATAAACCACATTCAAGTCCGGCATGAATAACCATAATCTCAGGCACTTTATCAAAAAGTGACTGATAGGTATCACGCACCGTTTTCATCAATGATGAACTGGTATCTGGCTTCCAACCAGGGTATGCGCCTGAAAACGCAATGTTAGCACCCGATAATTCAAATACTGACTGCACCATAGTTTGTGCATCTAAACGGCCGTCATCATGTAGGCTACGAATTAATGTCATGGCAACAAATTTGTTACCTTTACTACGCATAACACCCAAGTTTAATGAGGTTTCAACAATACCCTCAATGTCATCACTCATACGTAATACACCATTAGGGCAAGCATTGAGTGCCCGCAAAATAGTGCTTTGAGTCTCAAGGGTCCAGCATTCATCAAAGGTTTCTGGCGAAATTAATAACATCTCTATATCAGTTTCGATTGAGCCCAATGACTGACGCATGGTGGTTAAGTAGTCGGCTAATTTAGCTTTAAAGGCGCTCACTTGCGCTTTGCTAATAACAAAGCTGGCGTCAGCTTCGCGTGGAATAGCATTACGTAGGCTGCCACCATTTAATTCGGTTAAACGCAGATCAAACTCATTAATTGCGGTCAATAAAAATCGGACTAATAACTTATTGGCATTAGCACGACCGGTATGAATATCAACACCAGAATGACCACCTTTTAAGCCAGAAATAGATAAGTTAAATGACGCTACATGGGCAGGTGCATCTTCATTAGTAATGGCGAATGTGGCTTCACCGTCGATACCGCCAGCGCAACCCATGTAAACTTCGCCTTCTTGCTCTGAGTCGGTATTGATTAGTAGCTCACCATCCAACCAACCTGCTTCAAGGCCAAAAGCGCCAGTCATGCCGGCTTCTTCGTCAATAGTAACTAACACTTCTAATGGTCCATGTGGAATGTCATTGCTAGCTAAAACAGCTAATGCCGACGATAAACCAATACCATTGTCTGCGCCTAAGGTTGTTCCTTCAGCGGTAACCCAATCACCGTCAGCTTCAGTAATAATATAAGGTTTAATGGCATCTTTGAGGAAGTCGTGCTCAGTATCAGAATTTTTTTGCGGCACCATATCCATATGCGCTTGCAAAATAACGCCTTTTTTATTTTCCATACCCTCAGTAGCAGGCTTTTTAATGATTAAGTTACCCACCGCATCTTCTTTAACAGTCAAACCGAGTTCCGTCGCCCAAGATTGGATCCAAAGCGATATTTTTTGTTCGTGTTTTGATGGGTGTGGAATGCTACAAATTTGTTCGAAAATTTGCCATAACTTATTCGGTTGTAGTTGCGCTAACTTGCTCACGGTATTTCCTTAAATATTTATTTGCCAACGCAGGTTGGCGTTTAGTCGACAATGGTTATAGCTATTTATCAGCCATTAAGAACTGCCATTGTTCGTTAAAGTCATTGCTAGGTTTCTTCGTAAAGTCAGAGCGAACATATTGATTAATTTTACCTTCAGCATAAGCCATTAAAATATTGGCTAAAGCCTGCTCTGAAATGGTAAAGCCTTTACCTTCACGTAGCTTTCGTTCACGTAAAACTTGTTTAAACTGTGATTCTAGCTTTTCAAAAAATTGATTTACTCGTGCACGCAGGCGCTCGTTTTCACCCATTAAGGCATCGCCAGCCAAAATTCTGCACATGCCCGGGTTACGTTCGGCAAAGATCAGTAAAACATGTAAAATATGATGGCAACGAATAAGCGCTTCTTTGTGATCTGTCTGTCTCTTATACACATCTGACGCTGCCGACGAAGAGGATAGT
>OJAF01000004.1_pt1 | contig 27016 bp, 19 predicted proteins | sample 1589571 | NCBI WGS metagenome assembly OJAF01 (sample SAMN05416854, study PRJEB24817) | seawater metagenome | isolation source: Sea water | place: Canada:Atlantic | collected 2013-11 | reverse complement strand
ATACGAGATAGCGTAGCGTCTCGTGGGCTCGGAGATGTGTATAAGAGACAGACGTTACCGTTATTCCAATATGACCTTAACAGCTCAACCATGGGCGACAAGTTTACTGGCGCTTAAAAGCAGAATTAGTGACTATTGTCATCATGATTTTAATGCAGTGTTAGCCAATTTATATCGCAGTGAAAATGACAGTGTTGGTTGGCATAGTGATAATGAACCTGAACTCGGTAAAACCCCTACGATAGCCTCGTTATCTTTTGGTGCTGAGCGCGAATTTCAGCTCAAGCATATTAGCACTAAGACAAAGGAAAGCATTATGCTTGCGCCAGGTAGTTTGTTGATTATGCGCGGTAATACACAAAATAGTTGGCAACATTGCTTGCCAAAAAGAACAGCAAAAATAGCGCCACGTATTAATCTTACTTTTCGAAAAATAATTACCTAGTCTAGCTTGCTGATAAGTAATTATAAAAAAAATTAAAGTATAAATTTATACGGTCAGCCGTCTAGATAGATGGCATAATTGTCGGTAACGACTAAAATTAAAGGTGATCCATCAGCCGGTCAACCTCAGGGAAAATAACATGACAATAGAAGCTATTATCGAAGAAAAATTACTTTCTGCTTTCTCACCGCTTCATCTCGACGTAATAAATGAAAGTCATCAACACAATGTTGCACCAGGTAGTGAGTCGCACTTTAAAGTTATTATCGTGTCAAAAGATTTTGAAGGCGAACGCTTAATTAAGCGTCATAGAGCTATTAATGCGCTATTAGCTACAGAGCTTGCCGATAATATTCATGCCTTAGCCTTACATACGTACACTGAAAAAGAATGGCAAAGCTATTATGCTGAGAATACACCTTTGTCGCCAAAATGCTTAGGGGGTAGCAAAAAAACAGGATAGATTATTGATGTCTCTGTGCAGAATATATCCTTATTGTATAAACTACCGTTAATATTTTATTAACGGTTTTTTTGTGTACATAATGAAGTGAAATTTATTCAAATGACTTCTGCACATGTTTATAATTTAATTTCGGCAGTTTAGCTTTAGCTAAAAATAAAAATAAAAATAAAAATAAATGGAAAAGCTATGTTGTTAAACCCCGTGAGAAAACTTTTACATTCTATAGACGCAATCACTGAGTTACTCGGTAAGGCGGTGTCGTGGTTAACACTGTTAATGGTGTTATTAACGTTCAGCATTGTGGTACTTAGATATGGTTTTAATCTAGGTTGGATTGCTATGCAAGAGTCGGTACTTTACTTCCATGGTCTTGTTTTCATGCTAGGTGCCGCTTATACATTAAAGCATGACGGTCATGTTCGGGTCGATATTTTTTATCAGCGCTATTCAGTTAAACAAAAAGCTTACTTGAATTTATTTGGCAGCCTAATCTTGCTGTTACCTATGTGTGTGTTTATCTTTTTTATTAGCTTTAATTACGTTGAATCGTCATGGCAGATCATGGAAAGTTCGTCTGAAGCCGGTGGCTTGCCTTTAGTTTATCTCAATAAATCATTGATTCTTTTGTTAGCCGTCTCCCTATCACTACAAGGACTGGCTGAAATTATTCGAAATTTACTAACCATATTTCACCCTGAAGCTGATGAGCACTTTATCGTGGAGGCTAAATAATGGAATATATGGCTTTACTGATGTTTGTCGTTGTCTGTGGCGTGTTATTGCTCGGTTACCCCGTTGCTCTGTCTCTTGCGGGAACGGCATTATTATTTTCTGGTTTAGGGATAAGTTTTGGCGTTTTTGAAAGTGCTTTTTTGTCGGCATTACCGAATCGACTTTATGGTGTGCTTAACAATCAAACGTTATTGGCTGTGCCGCTTTTTATTTTTATGGGCGCGATGCTTGAACGCTCAAAAATTGCCGAAAACTTACTCAGCACCATGGCGTTACTCTTCGGTCGCTATAATGCCGGTCTAGCAATATCAGTGACCTTAGTTGGAATGTTGTTGGCGGCTAGTACAGGCATCGTTGGAGCAACCGTTGTTACTATGGGCTTGTTATCTTTACCTACCATGTTAAAGCGTGGCTATAGCCCAGCCTTTTCTTCCGGCATTATTTGCGCAACCGGCACGCTTGGGCAGATCATTCCACCTTCTATCGCTTTAATTTTACTTGGTGATGTGTTGTCTAGTGCCTATCAACAGGCTCAGTTAACTATGGGGGTCTTTAGCCCTAAAACTGTCTCTGTTGGCGATCTATTTGCCGGCGCTGTCATTCCAGGCCTAATTTTAGTTAGTTGTTATATTTTATATTGTATTGCGGTAGCCGTATTCAAGCCTGATGCTATTCCAAAAAGAATGCCTTCAGAGCAAGAAAATCAGCAAGAAAAGTTAAGCCTAATGTTATTGGCTTCAGCCTTATTGCCTCCATTACTCTTAATGTTTGCTGTGCTCGGCTCGATATTGTTGGGTTATGCCACGCCAACAGAAGCTGCCGGTGTTGGGGCAATGGGCGCTTTGCTATTAGCGCTTTGGAAAAGGCAATTATCACAAGAAAATTTAGTTACCGTAATGCAAACAACGGTGAAGATCACCTCGATGGTATTTTTAATATTAATTGGTGCCAGTTTGTTTTCACTGGTGTTTAGGGGCTTTGGTGGTGAAGAATTAGTGCATGGCTTATTTCAGCAAATGCCCGGTGGTGTTTTTGGTGCGACGTTAATTGTCATGTTAGTTATTTTCTTGCTTGGCTTTATTTTAGACTTTATTGAAATAACTTTTGTTGTAGTGCCTATTGTCGCGCCAGTGTTATTAGCTATGGGTCTAGATCCTGTTTGGTTAGGTATTATGATTGCTGTCAATCTACAAACGTCATTTTTAACACCGCCTTTTGGCTTTGCGTTATTTTATTTGCGGGGAGTTGCTGACAAATCAGTGCCGACCTCAGCTATTTATAAAGGGGTTATTCCTTTTATTATTATACAGTTGGTATTACTGTGTGCGTTAGCTTACTGGCCAAGTATAGTGACTTGGCTACCGAATGTAATATATGGATAAAAATATGATAAAAAACTCTACTCGTTCGTTATTTTTAGTGCTTAGCGCTGTATTTATATTGGCTGCTTGTGACAAACAAAATAAGTCGGTTACCGCAGATCATGTTCAGCAAGCACAAGAGAAATTCACTTGGAAACTAGTCACGTCCTGGCCGAAAAATTTTCCAGGTTTAGGCATGGCACCGGAAAAATTTGCTAAGCATGTTAATGCCATGAGCAATGGCCGATTGACCGTAAAAGTCTACGGGGCCGGTGAGTTAGTGCCAGGCTTTGAAGTATTTGATGCGGTATCACAAGGTACAGTGCAAATGGGACATAGTGGTTCATATTACTGGAAAGGCAAGATAGCAGCAGCGCCGATATTTAGTGCAATACCTTTTGGTATGACAGCAACAGAGTTCAATGCTTGGTTACATTATGGCGGCGGTATGGAGCTTTGGCAGGAGTTATACAAGCCATTTGGCATAAAGCCTATGCCTGGTGGTAATTCTGGTGCGCAATTTGGTGGCTGGTTTAAAAAAGAAATTAATTCGGTTGCTGATCTTCAAGGTTTGAAAATGCGTATTCCAGGGCTTGCTGGTGAAGTATTGAAAAATGCTGGAGCGATTCCTGTCACGTTAACCGGCGGTGAAATTTTCTCGGCGCTACAAAGTGGTGCTATCGATGCCACTGAATGGGTTGGTCCCTACAATGATTTAGCGTTTGGCTTTTATCAGGCAGCAGATTATTACTATTCGTCCGTGTGGCATGAGCCAGGTACAGGACTTGAATTTTTAATTAATCAGCAAGCGTTTGACGCTTTACCTGCTGACTTACAAGCGATTGTTGAAGTCGCTGCTAATGCTGTTAATGAATCAACGTTAGCGGAATATAATGCGCGAAATAATGCGGCATTAAAAACTTTAATTGATGAGCATAATGTGCAGTTACGTCAATTTCCGCCAGAGGTGATGCAAGCACTTAAATATCATACTGATGCGTTAATTACCGAGCAGGTAGCATCAGATAAAGACTTTGCCCGTGTATGGCAATCGTATAGTGAATTTTTAGCGTCAATGCGAGAATTTAATAAATTAACCTTGCAAGCCTATTACGAAAATCGCTAATTTTCATACTGATGTATAGGTTATTGGCTGATTTTTTGAAATATGGCCACTGGTCGCACCTCATCAAAGGCAAAGCAAGAGTAAACTAGTCGGCAAAATTATATGTAGACTTTATATTTAAACAGTAAATTAAGCTTAGTTAATTTTTAATTAAGTATTTTTCAAACTCAAATTGTTGCTTTGCATCATCTGTGATGACACTGTTAAGTGTTGTCGGTAGCAGAATCTTAAAGTGACACAAAGAAGGTATAGTTATGGTTATCAAGCCAAAAATTCGCGGTTTTATTTGTACTAATGCTCATCCAGCGGGTTGTGCTGCACATGTTAACGAGCAAATTGCCTATGTTAAAAGTCAGTCTCAAGCTGATGTTAAACCAAAAAACGTTTTAGTTATTGGTGCGTCAACGGGTTACGGGTTAGCGTCACGTATTACTGCTGCGTTTGGTAATAATGCAAACACTTTAGGTATATTCTTCGAAAAGCCACCAACAGAAAAGAAAACGGCTTCAGCAGGTTGGTATAATACGGCAGCTTTTCAAGCGGCGGCTGATGAAGCTGGTTTGTGGTCAAAAAATATTAATGGTGATGCTTTTTCACATGAAATTAAAGCTAAGGCGATTGAAACGATTAAAGCTGAGTTAGGTGAGATAGACTTGATTGTTTACAGTTTAGCGTCACCACGTCGTACTGATCCAGATACCGGTGAAGTATACGCTTCTGCGCTAAAACCTATCGGAAAAAGTGTTACCACTAAAAACTTGAATACCTCGAAACGTATTATTGATTCAGTATCTGTTGATGCAGCTACTGAAGCCGAAATACAAGGTACTATTGATGTTATGGGTGGCGCTGACTGGGAGCTTTGGATCAAAGCCCTTGGCGATGCAGGTGTATTGGCTAATGGTTTTAAAACTGTTGCTTACACATATATAGGTAAAGAGCTGACCTGGCCAATATATGGCCATGCCACCATTGGCCGTGCGAAAGAAGATTTAGACCGTGCATCAACGGCCATAAAAACGACAACTGCAGACATCAAAGGTGAAGCTTATGTTACTTCACTAAATGCGGTAGTAACGCAAGCTAGTTCAGCTATTCCAATAATGCCGTTGTATATCTCAGCGATGTTTAAAGTGATGAAAGCCGATGGCACTTACGAAGGTTGTATCGAGCAAATTCAAGGCTTATTTAGAGAAAATATCTACGGAAAAAAACCTACTATTGATGAAGCTGGTCGCTTACGCCAAAACAATAAAGAGCTTGAAGATAGTGTGCAAAAACGTGTAACAGATATATGGAACACGGTGGATAGCGACACTATAGATGAGTTAACTGATTATGTTGGTTATCATCAAGAGTTTTTAAAGTTATTTGGCTTCAGTGTTGCAGGTGTTGATTATGACGCAGATATTAATCCCGAGCTGGCAATAAATAATTTACTGTAATTAGTATTTATTTGCTTGTATACAATCTAAGAAACCGACAATTAGTCGGTTTTTTATATCTAAAAGTAATCGTATATTGGTCATTAACCTAGCTATTTTTAACTTTTATTTTTTAGCAGTAATAGCCAAAATATAGCTATAATTTATACAGTTTCATCGAAAAATCGCGCTTAAAAAGAAGATTATGCGCTATTATTACGCGAAATAGAGATTATTCGACTAAATTGTTATTTATTGTCGTGGTTAACATAGAATCAAAAAGTGGTTTTGTGCTAGAATCGCGCCAGAAATTTTAACTAGAGCCAGTAAACCTTAATTTAATGAAAGTAAATTAAGACTTTGCTGAATTACACTGAAATCGGTCATTTACTCTATTTTACTGCGCTGGCGCAATGTTTCGCATTTGTTAAGTGCAGTTAAGTAGCTAAATAGCTGGTTTTGATACTCCCATCAAAAGTAGTGCAAGTGTTTATGATTACAATAAAAAAAGGTCTGGATGTTCCTGTAGTAGGCGCCCCCCAGCAGGTAATCCATGATGGTCCGTCCATCAAAACTGTTGCAACATTAGGTGAAGAGTTTGTGGGTATGCGCCCAACCATGTTTGTTAAGGTTGGAGATAGCGTTAAAAAAGGTCAGGCACTTTTTGAAGATAAAAAGAATCCTGGCGTTAAATTCACAGCTCAAGCTGCAGGTGTTGTTAAAGAAATTAACCGTGGTGAGAAACGCGTATTGCAATCAGTTGTTATTGAAATTGGTAGCGATGAGCAAGAAACTTTTACTCAATATCCCACTAAAGAACTCAATGCAATAGCGCGTGAAGATGTTGTTACAAACCTTGTTAACTCAGGTTTGTGGACAGCGTTACGTACACGTCCATTCAGCAAAGTTCCAGCAATAGAATCTACGCCAATGGCGATATTCGTTAGCGCTATGGATACCAATCCATTGGCTGCTGATCCTGCTGTGGTTATCGCTGAGCAAAGTGAAGCCTTCGTTAACGGTTTAACTGTACTTGCGCGTTTAACTGACGGTGACGTTTTCGTTAGTAAAGCGCCAGGCACAGAGATTGCTGTTAATTCAACGGCCAAAGTCAATGAGTTTGCCGGTAAACATCCAGCAGGTTTAGTCGGCACTCACATGCATTTCTTAAAGCCTGTAAGTGCAGATAACGTTGCATGGCATGTTGGCTATCAAGATGTTATTGCCTACGGTAAGTTATTCACAACAGGTGAATTAGATAGCTCTCGTGTTATTTCTTTAGCAGGTCCAGCCGCAAAGAACCCTCGTTTGGTTCGTACTATTTTAGGTGCAAGTGCTGCAGACATGATCGCGAATGAAAAACTTGATGGTGAGTTACGTATCGTTTCTGGTTCTTTATTACTAGGTTCTGTGGCGTCAGGCGTTCATGGTTACTTAGGTCGCTATCACACGCAAATGTCTTTGATCCTTGAAGGTCGAGAAAAAGAATTTATCGGTTATATGTATCCAGGACCGAATAAATTCTCTGTAACGCGTGCTTACATGGGCCACTTCTTCCCTAAGAAGTTGTTCAACATGACCACAACAACAAATGGTAGTGCACGCGCTATGGTGCCTATTGGTAATTTCGAACGCGTTATGCCGTTAGATATTTTACCAACAATGTTATTGCGTGATTTATGTGCCGGCGATACAGACGGTGCGCAACAACTTGGTGCCTTAGAGCTTGATGAAGAAGATTTAGCCTTATGTACATTTGTTTGCCCTGGCAAAACAGATTACGGCGTGATCCTTCGTGATTGCCTAACCACAATTGAGAAGGAAGGTTAGTCATGGGCTTGAAAAAGTTTTTTGAAGATATTGAACCGCAATTTGAAAAAGGCGGTAAATTTGAAACTTGGTATGCGCTTTACGAAGCGGTAGCTACGGGGTTATTTACACCGGGCCAAGTGAATAAAGGTCGAACTCACGTACGTGACAGTATTGATCTTAAACGTATCATGATCACAGTATGGTTAGCGGTTTTCCCTGCCATGTTCTGGGGTATGTACAACATAGGTTTTCAAGCGACCGAAGCATTAGCGGCAAATTTCGCTTTACCTGATGTTTGGCAAGTGGGTTTGTTTGAAATGTTAGGCGGTAGCTTATCGGCGGAATCAGGTTGGTTCAGCATGATGTTTTACGGCGCGATGTTCTTTTTACCTATCTATGCCACGGTATTTGTTGTCGGTGGTTTTTGGGAAGTGTTGTTTGCTTCTGTGCGAAAACATGAAGTTAACGAAGGTTTCTTTGTTAGCTCAATTCTTTTTGCGTTGATATTGCCGGCCACTATTCCATTATGGCAAGCCGCTATCGGTATTACTTTTGGTATTGTTATTGCCAAAGAAATATTCGGTGGTACAGGTAAAAACTTCTTGAATCCTGCATTAGCGGGTCGTGCGTTTTTATTCTTTGCTTACCCAAGTGAAATCTCTGGTGACGCTGTTTGGGTTGCTGCGGATGGTTTTTCGGGTGCAACAGCGTTAAGTGCAGCTAATCAAGGCTTAATTGAATATACCATTAATGCTGACTGGTGGAATGCATTTTGGGGTTATATTCCAGGTTCTGTTGGTGAAGTTTCTACTGCGATGATTTTATTGGGTGGTGCCTACATTCTTTATAAAGGTATTGCTTCATGGCGTATCGTACTCGGTGTGTTCGCCGGTATGGTGATTACCGCAATGCTATTTAACGCTATCGGCAGTGACACTAATGCAATGTTCGCTATGCCTTGGTATTGGCATTTAGTTACCGGTGGTTTTGCCTTTGGTATGATGTTCATGGCAACAGACCCTGTGTCGGCGTCATTTACTAATACCGGTAAATACTGGTTTGGTGCATTAGTCGGTGTCATGGTTGTTCTGGTACGTGTGGTTAACCCTGCATTCCCAGAAGGTATGATGTTAGCTATTTTATTCGCTAACTTGTTTGCACCTCTTTTCGACTACTTTGTCGTGCAAGGGAATATCAAACGGAGGCTTGCTCGCAATGTCTGATACTAAAAAGAAAGAAACTTTCGCCGGAACGATTGGCTTTGTATTTATTGTTTGTTTAGTTTGTGCAGCTTTAGTGTCCATTTCGGCTGTTAGCTTAAAACCATTACAAACTGCAAACAAGTTGCTTGATAAGCAAACAAAAATTCTTGAAACTGCCGGTCTTTTAAAGGCTGCAGGCAAAGACATTGTTGCTACTTACAACAAACGTGTTGATGCTAAAATGATTGATTTAGCAACTGGTAAAGTTATTGAAGGTGATGTAAATACTTTTGAAGAGCGTGCTGACGCGCGTGACTCTGCTAAAAGTTTTAAACCTGAAAATGATATCGCTAGTTTAAACCGTGTTGCTAAAAATGCCGTGGTTTATCTCGTTAAAGATGAACAAGGTAAAGTAACAACAATCGTTTTACCTATTGTTGGCTCAGGCTTATGGAACTTGATGTACGGTTTTGTTGGTTTAGAATCTGACATGAATACTGTTAAAAGCGTGATCTACTCTGACCATAGTGAAACCCCTGGACTAGGTGCAGAAGTACTAAATCCAAAATGGAAAGCGTTATGGCCAGGTAAAAAAATGTTCGATGAGCAAAACAATGTTGCCATTAAAATTGTTAAAGGCGGTGCTAAACCCGGCGATGTGCACGGTGTCGATGGCTTGTCTGGCGCAACATTAACCAGTAATGGTGTTGAAAACACACTGCGTTTCTGGTTAGGCGAAGAAGGCTATGGTCCATTTATTACTAACTATCGCGCAGGAGGACTGAACTAATGTCGACAGATACTAAAAAGGTTTTATTTGGGCCGGTTATAGATAATAACCCTATCGCATTGCAAGTACTGGGTGTTTGTTCTGCTTTAGCCGTAACTAGTTCTCTACAGAACGCTTTGGTTATGACTGTTGCGGTAATGCTAGTAACTGGCTTTTCGAACTTATTTATTTCACTTATTCGTAATCAAATACCATCGAGCGTACGTATAATCGTGCAAATGGCGATTATCGCTTCATTGGTAATTGTAGTTGATCAAGTGTTAAAAGCATTCTCTTATCAATTATCAAAAGAGTTGTCGGTTTTTATCGGTTTGATCATTACTAACTGTATCGTAATGGGGCGCGCTGAAGCTTTCGCCATGAAAGAGAAACCAGGCGTTAGCTTTTTAGATGGGATTGGCAATGGTTTAGGCTACGGCGCTGTATTGATAGTTGTTGCTTTCTTCCGTGAACTATTTGGTTTTGGTACTTTATTTGGTATGGAAGTTTTTACTTTGGTACAAAATGGCGGTTGGTATCAAGGTAATGGCTTATTAGTCTTGCCATTTAGCTCATTCTTCATTATCGGTTTAATTATCTGGGCCATTCGCCAGTATAAGCCAGAACAAGTAGAGAAGGACTAAGCAATCATGGAACATTATTTAAGTTTATTTGTTAAAACCATCTTTATTGAAAATTTGGCATTAACCTTTTTCCTTGGCATGTGTACCTTCTTAGCTGTTTCTAAGAAAGTGAGCACGGCAATCGGTCTAGGTGTTGCAGTTGTTGTGGTATTAGGTATTGCAGTACCTGTTAACCAAATTATCTATCAAGCGATTTTAGCGCCAGGTGCGTTAGATAGTATGATGGGGGTTACAAATGCAGCAGACTCTATAGATTTAAGCTTTTTGTCTTTCATTACCTTTATTGGTGTGATTGCGGCATTAGTACAAATTCTTGAAATGGTGCTAGATAAATACTTCCCGGCTTTATATCAAGCGCTTGGTATTTTCTTACCCTTGATCACAGTTAACTGTGCCATCTTCGGTGGCGTTTCATTTATGGTAGCGAAAAACTTAACCTTGGGCGAAAGTGTTGTTTACGGCATTGGCTCTGGTATCGGTTGGATGTTGGCTATTGTATTGATGGCGGGTATTCGTGAAAAGATGAAATACTCAGATGTACCTGACGGCTTAAAAGGCTTAGGTATTACGTTTATTACTGCGGGATTGATGGCATTTGGCTTTCTTTCTTTCGGTGGTATTTCACTTTAGGTTTATGTTGGTTTTAGCCTGCAGTAACTTGATGTTAATGGCATAGCTAAAACCCTTAAAGAAAATTAAAGGAAAAGTCGATGGAAATAATTATTCTCGGCGTATCGATGTTTACCGCGATAGTACTAGCGTTAGTGATGGTAATTTTATTCGCTAAATCTAAGTTAGTTTCTTCAGGTGACGTTACGATCAGCATTAATGGCGATCCAGAGAAAGCAGTAACAACTGCTGCTGGCGGTAAGCTTTTAGGTGCACTGGCTGACCAAGGTATTTTTATACCTTCAGCTTGTGGTGGCGGTGGTACTTGTGGCCAATGTCGCGTAGAAATACATTCAGGTGGTGGCGATATTTTACCAACTGAATCAGGACATATTAATAAGCGTGAAGCAAAAGAAGGTTGTCGTTTAGCTTGTCAAGTGGCGGTTAAGCAAGACATGGATATTGTACTTGAAGATGAAATCTTCGGTGTTCAACAATGGGAATGTGAAGTTATCTCTAACGATAACAAAGCAACGTTCATTAAAGAACTTAAGTTACAAATTCCTAATGGCGAATCTGTGCCTTTCCGTGCTGGTGGTTATATTCAAATTGAAGCGCCTGCCCATCACGTAAAATACAGCGATTTTGATATCGATGAACAATACAAAGGTGACTGGAATCATTTTGGTTTCTTCGATGTAGAGTCAAAAGTGGATACGGATACTTTACGTGCGTACTCTATGGCTAACTACCCTGAAGAAGAAGGCATCATCATGCTTAACGTGCGTATCGCTACGCCGCCTCCAGGACGTTTACATTTACCAGCAGGTAAAATGTCGTCTTATATTTTCAGCTTAAAAGCTGGTGATAAAGTGACTATTTCAGGCCCGTTTGGTGAGTTCTTCGCGAAAGAAACTGACAATGAAATGGTCTTTATCGGTGGTGGTGCTGGTATGGCGCCAATGCGTTCACACATTTTTGATCAACTTAAGCGTTTACAATCTAAACGTAAAATGTCGTTCTGGTACGGTGCTCGCTCGAAACGTGAAATGTTTTATGAAGATGATTACAACGGCCTTGCGGCTGAAAATGACAACTTCGAATGGCATGTTGCGTTATCAGATCCACAACCAGAAGATAACTGGGATGGCATGACAGGTTTTATTCATAATGTATTGCACGAACAATACTTGAAAAACCATGAAGCCCCAGAAGATTGTGAGTACTACATGTGTGGTCCTCCAATGATGAATGCTGCAGTTATTCATATGTTGAAAGATCTCGGCGTAGAAGACGAGAATATCATGTTGGATGATTTTGGCGGCTAATTTTTTGTAACTTTTACCTCTTTGCTATTTCACTTAATAGCGGCATCGAAGGTGCTCATTGACTAGCGTCAACTCCGCGCCATCTCTTTGCTCTAAAGTGAACTAGCTTTGAGTTGAAAAGCTACTTAGGGTTGTCAATTATCAGGCTAAATTAAAGGCGACTTCGGTCGTCTTTTTAATGTTTATAGAAAAACTTAGATATCTTTGGATAACTACAGTTATTTAATTTAGCTAAAGCCATTGTTACTCTACAGGGTATTCAGTTGTTTTAACTAAATTAAATTTTATATAGGATATTGTTATGCAATATATAAATAGGCTAGTTCTAGCAACACTTGCTTCGCTGATATTGAGTGGTTGCTTCCCAAGCAACGATCTTGGCCGTAAAGAATATTTACTCCAGGGTAATACTATGGGGACTACTTATAATATTAAAGTAGTCGGTGAAAATCTTGATAGCGGAAAATTACAACAAGGTATTGATGAAAAGCTTAAGCAATTGAATCAAGAAATGTCGACCTATATAGCCGACTCAGAATTATCAAAATTTAACCGCTCAACTTCTCTTGAGCCAGTTAAGGTTTCAACGGGCTTAGCTCGCGTAGTAAAAGAAGCTATGCGATTGGGAGAGCTAAGCAATGGCGCACTTGATGTTACGGTAGGACCCTTAGTAAACTTATGGGGCTTTGGTCCAGAATATCGTCCTGAGACAGTGCCAAGTGATGAATTGCTAAGTACGACTAAAGCAAGTATTGGTTTAGATAAATTAACCTTTGAAAATGGTCTGTTGGCGAAAAAAATCCCAGGACTCTATGTCGATTTATCTACTATTGCGAAAGGCTATGGTGTCGACCTAATCGCTGAGTTTATTGAAACTCATGGTATCAATAATTACTTAGTCGAAATTGGCGGAGAAATGCGCCTTAAGGGCTTTAAACATACCGGAGAACTATGGCATGTAGCCATAGAAAAACCCTTGAGTACTGAACGTGCTGTTCATCAGATCATAGTGCCAAAAGATAATGCTGTTGCAACATCAGGCGACTACCGTATCTATTTTGAAGCTGACGGCCAACGATTTTCGCATATTATAGACCCAAAAACGGGCAAGCCAATTAACCATAAACTGGTCTCTGTAACTGTTATTCATCCATCGTCGATGACGGCTGATGGTTTATCAACGGCGATGATGGTGATGGGTGAAGAAAAAGCGCTCGCGTTTGCTGAGAAAAATGATCTTGCGGTTTACATTATTGTGAAAACAGAACATGGCTTTGTTGAGCAAAGCACGGTAAAATTCATGCAATATCTTAAGTAGATTTGTACGTTTACTTAAATCAGTAAAGTTGGTCGATATTTTTTATCAATAAATGTCTACAATTCAGCATTTAAATAAAAAATACTGGCATGTTATAAAATAGGTAGGCACGCATTATGGCGATATTTTTAATCACCTTCGGTTTTTTTCTCGTTATTGTTATGGCAATGGCTGTCGGTTATATTTTTCAAAAGAAAACCTTAGCAGGTAGCTGTGGTGGTTTAGCGAGTGTGGGTATAGATAAATCGTGTAACTGTGACAATCCATGCGAGAAGCGTCAAGAGCGAGAGCGTATTGCCGCGCTGGAAGTTGGCGACATTAGCGTAAAAAACATCTAAATTATTCGAATGAATAGCACTATGTTTAGCTAGTGTTGTTGATAAATTAAAAAAGGTGAGCTTAGCTCACCTTTTTTATGTAAAGGATGTACGGTATATCGCGGGCGCATGGATGCGCAGGAGCGTGTATGTACAGGATGTAGAGTATATCGCGATCGCACGGATGCGCTGGAGCGCGTATGTAAGGATGTATGATATATCACGGGTGCATGGATGCACAGAAGCATGTGTTTATATGATTTTTTTACACCCTGAGTTTAAATAAGTCGTTCAATCAGCCAATATGTTGCAATAACGGCGATGGCTACATTGAGTGCGAGTACTAACTTTTTTTGGTACCAGACTTTTACGCTAAAGGGCAATAAACAGATAAAAGCTAAAGCAATAACCGTTAATTGGCCTAACTCAACGCCAATATTAAACGCAATTAAACTCACCAGATATTGACTGTCGGGTAGTCCTACCTCAGTTAATACCGAAGCAAACCCCAAACCATGTAACAAGCCAAAAGCAAATATTATCGCTAGACGAGCATGGTTAGTCGTCATTTTATTGCTTCGATAAATGTTTTCTACCCCGACATAAATTATCGACAAAGCGATGAGTGGCTCGACGACTGCGCTAGAAATCGTGATAAGGCCGTAAATGCCGAGTGCGAGAGTAATGGTATGAGCCAGAGTAAATGCAGATACTTGCCATATTAAGGTTGATCGACGTTTAGCAAATAGCAACAGTGCCAATACAAAGAGAATATGATCTAAACCTTTCGGAATAATATGGATAAATCCCTGATAGATGTAGTCAACCGTGTACTTGATGGCAGCAGGTGTTTTTAAGGTGTTTTTCGCTGAATTAGCTCGACTCAAATCTATTTGATAACTGCTGCTAATATTCCCCGTCCCGATGATTTCTTGTTCGGGACGGATGATGTTAACTATAACCTGGCCAATTAATGGCGAAAAGCTTATCGCGACTTCACTGACATCTCGCGGAATTTTTCCTGTCGCGATTAGCTGTGTTTTATACTCAGATAAGTTAGCTTGTTGGGATAAAATTCGCTTTAAATGTTGAAGCTGTAATCCCTTAAATGTCGGCATAATTTGTACATGACGATCAAAGTACAGACTCGATTGTTGACTTACCCTCGCTTGAACGGCTTCTACTAGCTTTTTTTGTTCGACAAACGACATCTGATTAATTACGTTAATGGCCTTTTCATCATTTCCTGAAATTTCCAAATGCCTCTTTAGCAAGTGAACAAAGTCTACCGTAACGGTCAGCCGATATTGTTCATGGTTTTCTATAGATAACGTCGCTTTGTTTATATCATCACTGTGGGCAAAACTATTGACTGATATTAATGCGGAAATAAGTAAAGTGACAACAAGATAAAATTTAGAAAGTGTACAGATATACAAAATAAAAACCTAGGTTCGGATAAAACAGCGATAAATTAACTTATCTTTTATCGAATTAATAGCGCTGTGTGCATCTCGTGATGATTAAATAATCTTTGGCAACAAAATTGAATTTTTTTCAATATTGTACGAACACCTAGCACTCGCTTATAAAAATTATATCAGTATTAATTATCAGTAACTTATAGGCTTGTGAAATATCATGATTTTCCTCAAAGAAGTTAAAAAAATATCAGTTAATATATTGAAAGTCGGATTATAATACGCCGATGTTGTTTTTTGCAGCCTATTGTTAACCTAACTTAAAAAAAGCATAGAGATTTGAAGTCTATTAACCCTAGCTAATGTCTGAGTTTGATGAGATCAAACAGGGGCATTAAAAAGCGAGCAAACAAAGTGGCAACATTGGAAAATAATATCAGTTATAAAATTTACCAAAAGACATTTAGTCTTTGTTAACAGCAATAATGAGAACACAGTTTTGTTCATTAGGTGTGTATGTTTAAAAAATTATTATTAGTCCTTTTACTTTCCTGTATTTCTGGTGCCTCTTGGGCAGCAGGTCCCGGCAGTATTGATTTAACCAATTCAGTTTTTGGCTTTACTGCACTGATTTTATTTTCAATTGCTTATTTATTGGTGATTGGTGAAGATGTCATTCATTTAAGAAAGTCAAAGCCGGTACTGGTTGCTGCCGGTGTTATTTGGCTTATTATTGGTTGGATTTACACGCAAAACGGTATCCCTTTAGAAGCTGAAGAAGCGTTTAATCACAACTTACTTGAATATGCGCAACTCCTATTATTTCTTTTAGTTGCCATGACCTACATAAACGCTATGGAAGAAAGAGGCATTTTTGATGGCTTGCGCTTATGGATGGTGTCTAAGGGCTTAAGCCTCAGATCATTGTTCTGGTTAACCGGCATTTTAGCATTCGCTATTTCTTCATTTGCGAACAATTTAACCACCGCCATGTTGATGTGCGCAATTATATTGAAAGTTGCATCAAAAGATAAAAAGTTCATTAATATAGCTTGTATTAATATTGTTGTTGCGGCTAACGCGGGTGGCGTATTTAGTCCATTTGGTGATATCACCACGCTAATGATTTGGCAATCAGGGTTAGTTAAATTTGAACAATTTATCGTCTTGTTTATTCCATCTTTGGTTAATTTTTTAGTGCCGGCAATTATCATGAGCTTTTTCATTTCCAACGAAAAATCAGTGCCTGACCTCAGTGAAAATTTTGAAATTAAAAGAGGGGCAAAAAGAATTGTTGCGCTCTTTATCTTGACTATTGCAACGGCTGTTTTATGTCATAGTGTGGTCAACATGCCACCTGTATTGGGTATGATGATGGGACTGGGTTACCTGAAATTTTTCGGCTTTTATTTACGTATGAGTTTACCGCGCTCCTTAGATAAAAAACGCAGTAAAGCAGAATCAACGAACGACGCTGAAGAATTGAAAAAACTGGGTAACATTATCCCGTTTGATATTTTTGACAAAATAGCGCGGGCAGAGTGGGATACCTTACTGTTTTTTTATGGTGTCGTCATGTGTGTTGGTGGTTTGGGCTTTATGGGTTACTTAAGTCTCGTTTCAGAAGCCTTATACAGTAATTGGAGCCCAACTTACGCTAATATTGCTGTTGGTGTGCTATCAGCAATTGTTGATAATATCCCTGTGGTGTTTGCGGTACTAAGCATGAATCCTGCAATGGATCTACAACAATGGTTGTTAGTGACAATGACAGCAGGTGTCGGTGGAAGTTTGCTGTCAATTGGTTCAGCTGCCGGTGTTGCTTTAATGGGGCAAACCAAAGGCGTTTATTCCTTTATCGGCCACTTAAAGTGGAGTTGGGTTATTGCCCTAGGCTACGCTGCGAGTATTGCAGTGCACTTTTTGATTAATGGTTAAGTGCTTTCAGCCTTAGTTAGTGGATTCTTTACAATGCTTAATCAGCTTAGCGATTATACATAGCCTGAACTCTGGGTAATTTATGTACGTCAATGCCAATGTTTTTAATGGTATCAGCGTAGCCTACATGGATGTAGGTACCTGGTTTTATCTGGAATAAAAAACTTGCCTTGATTCACGCAAAACTAATGACATTGATACAACTAATATGTAAATCTACTATTAGCTTCTTTTTATATCTATGAAAATAAAAGCTTTACCGTTTCTATTTCTATTTCTATTTCTATTATCCAGAGTTCAGGTTACATAAATTGTATCGCTAAGCGGGTTTATACATAAGCGACCGAAACCCTTATCTTTCAGGTGCTTTTGGTATCAAGTGGAGTGATATCTAGAAAAAGCAAATTAGAAGTGGTTTGGTTGTTTTTCGTTATTCATTGGTCTGAGTAGTAATCAAAACATTCACCTAAAATCCATTAAAGAAGAGAACCAATTGTAGATAATCAAAAAAATTATGACTTATTTTAGGTGAGCAACTTTATGCACCCCGCCCAGAGGTTAATGAAGTAGATGAAAACTGTACTTATGTCATTGCAGAGCTTCATTAAGAAACTGATTATGTGATGCATCATATTTAAAAACACAGTTTTTTGCTGCCCTGCAATATTTTTTAATTGTTTTAAAGGCCAGTGATTATAAGGCATTGCATTTCACATTAGATGAGACAAATAAGTACAACGCTCTTCCTGCATTACTAAGGGGTTTACTCAAAGGTAATTTTCAACACTTTGAATATCAACAACCTGACGAGTATTCATTATCTGAGCAACTCGCTTTATTTTGTAATATTTTAAAGAGAAAAAATATAACATTTAATTGTGTTCATTCTTTTTACTTTTATACCAAGTAGATTAAATGCGTGATAAAAATTCAATGAGGATTAAGATTAAAGTTCAAGGTGTGTGATAGAGCAGTCGCTAGCAATCGGGATTGAATACAATGCAGAAATTGGATAGGTAGACCAATGGAAGATGATCAATAAATTTGTTCGTTTGGTATTACTTATAATTATTATGCTCTGCAAATGATTCATCAAAACCATTACAATAAGTGCATTTAGAAAAATTAAGGTTTAAAAATGTAAAAAGCGTCACTTAATAATGAATATATTAAGTGACGCTTTTATTTTGAATAAACTAACTAAGGACAAACACCGGCTTTAGGTGTAGGCGGCACACTATTAATTGTTGTATCTATTTTACCATTCGGGAACTGTGGATCATATTGTGGCGTACCAGCATAAGAGGGTAACAAACCTAATGTGTCATCAGGCATAGTCTCCAAATTACAGTTATCTCCTTTACAAGCAGCAGAAAAACTAAAGTGTGCATCTTGTAAGACCGTAACGTTATACTGGTATGCTTGTGTTGAGGATGTCGTTTGGCCTTCTCGGAAGGCGTGGGTGGCGCCGCCTGATGCTGTTATAGCAGCCTGTGTTATTCCACTGGCATTTGGTCCAAACCAATCGTGGTTTACTTCTTCGGCGGTAGCACAGCGACGGGTTACATAGCGTGAACCATCTTTTAGGTTTTCAATATCATTAATACAATATTGTAAATCTGAATTGACCGTACCCGACTTATGGCTACTCATAGAAACATCACAAACTTTTAAAACATGTGAGCGCTCACAAATGAATTTAGGCCCACGGCAAATTTGACAGCTGACTGGTTTAATAGGATTTAGCGCAGGGGTACTGCTATACGCTACATCGCCAGTTACCGCATCACCATTGGTATCGGTAATGGTTAATGATATTTTTCCTTTAATTTCAGTACAAGTATTTGGTACTGCTGGGAAAGCAACGGTTGGGTTGTCAGTTGTGCCACCCGTAATCGTTAATCCATTGGTATCGGCACCTAATCCCCAACTGTAAGTGTAAGGTGGCACACCTCCGGTGATCGTTGGAGCGTGCAATGAGTGAGTTCCTGCAATGCCTACAATACCCGTTAACCCGGTATTCGCACTAAGATCAATGGTTTTAGGCATGGGTGGTGTCGCGGGTGGCAAGGGTTTGGTGACCGTAACATAGAACCGTCTAACGCCATCATTTTCATTATGAACGGCTGATGTGGCTGCCAAGTCTACCGTATAAGTGCCAGCTGCAAGCCCCGTGGGGTCAACTTCTAGGTCGTGTAAGCAGCATGATGCTATTGAGAAATTGCCCGCAGCAGATATAGGATCGACAGTTATGGTGACATCCGCAGGTAAGATAAGGCCACTTGATACCTTATCAACATAGATAATTTTCTGCGTGATAGGATTTTTGCTTACATCCCCCTCTTCAAATTCGATATTGTCTGAAGCAGAGCTAATCTCAATATTTGGCTGAAATACCTGTAATGTTACCGTATCAGAAGTGGTCGTATTGCCTATCGCCGTTACACGAAAGCGTAATACTTTACTAACTCCAACTACAGCTGCAGGAGGTACAACAAAACTAGGCGATTGTGCATTCGCATCACTGAGTACTACATTCGCACCCAATTCCTGTGTCCACGTGTAACTTGGCGTGCCAGCTGCCAGCCCTGTTAATTGCACCGTTTCGCCCACAACTACATTGCGGTCGGGGCCTGTTTCTACAGATGCAGGGTTAGCCCTGACAACTACGTCTTGTTGCGCGGTCGCCAGGTTACCTGTTCCTTCAGCGGCAAAGTTAAACCTTAAGGTTGTGTCAGAGGTTACAACTGGGGCAAAAAACTTGGCAATGTGAACCCTATCTCCATTTAGGTTGGTTGCAGGATTGAGTGTACCAATGGAATGGGAGTTACTTGCATCCGGGCGCCAGCGGGTTTCTATTAAGGTGCCAGGACCTGAAACAGAGCCAACTAGACTTACTTCTTCGCCCGCTTTAACCACCTGCATAGCGTCAACATCAACATAAATATCGGGTACGGCTTGTACCAATACTTTAACTTGGTCCTTCTTAACTAGTGTGCTGCTTGCATCGGTGCCACTCACTTCAAACACTAACTCTTTGAATTGCCCAGGGGTTGCCGCAGGTGCTTGAAACCATGGGTTAGCATCGGTATCACTGGTCAATGACCCCATGACATCATCGCCTGAAATTTGTGTCCATTTCCATGCTACAACGCCCAAATTATTTTTTGCTTTCGCAAATAAACTGCCCCATGCATTTTCAATAATGGGGAAGTTTTGCCCCGCATCTACTTCATACTCAGGAACAAGCGTGTGAATATTAACAACATCACTGCCTGTATTACCTAAGCTGTCGGTAACATCAAGGGTATATTTTAAGTCAACTTTCTGCGCGATTGCAGGCGCTGTAAAGCTTGGATTCGCATTACTGGTACTGCTTAAAGGTGAGAGTGCCGCAGCGAAAGGGCCCGGTGTCCATAAGTAAGTATAAGGCGGTAAGCCTCCTTGTACATTTCCGTGCAGAAAACCAGGCATGGTAAGCGGCACGCCATAATCGGCACCAGCATCTACTCTCATATGGCGATCGCTAATGGTAATAGTAATGGGCGCTGTTGATGTGTTGGCGCTGTCGGTGGCAGTGACTTGTAATTTAATATCAGTGTCTGCGCTCACCGCCGGTAACACTAAGCTGGCTGCGTCTTTATCGGCATCGGTAATGGCGGGTAATGTTAAGCCATTGGCATCAACCACTGTCCATGCGAAAGTCACGCTGCCTGCGGCGTCTTTGACGCCGGCCAGTAAATCAAGGGTATTTCCTTCTGCAACGCTACGTTTAGGCGAGCCACCAATCACTTTAATGCCATTTTGAATTTGATAGGTAATGGTATCGGTAACGGGTGAATTATCAGCGTCGGTTACTGTTACCTCAACGACAACGGTGCCGCTTGCTGCTGGTGCCGTAAAGCTTGGCGTTGCAGTATTCGCACCAGTAATTGTAATACCTGGCCCACTGGTTTGAGCCCATGCAATAGTAGGCGTACCGTTAGAGTTGGTAACGGTTGCTCGGGGTGTAACCTTGGTATTAGCTACTACGCTAGCGTCATTAGAAGCCACAACAGTAAGCGGTAACTTTGCAGGTATAAAGAAAGGGTCTATAGCGAAAGTAACTTGTGCCGTTTTAACACTACTGCCGTCACTTACTTCAACTTCTATAACAAGATCTTTATGCCCCGTTACTACTGGAACAGTAAAACTTGGGTGGTCGGTAGTATCATCCGTAATGCCGCCCGCAATAGTCGGGCCGCTCACTTTGGTCCACTTGTAAGTGATGGTGCCTGCGGCATTCATGACTGAAACGGTTGGATTAACCATACGACCGCTGTATACACTTTCATGCCCAGCCATACTTAAGCTCATGGGTGGTTTGCTCGGCGAGGCGTAAGGCACTACTTGGTACACAGAATTAACCGTTTTACTAACACTTTTACCGTTAGTCGATGTATAAGTGACAACGGCTTGTAATTCAACTGGTGTAGTTGTACTAACATTTGGCGCTACCACTATAGGTTGGCTGGTATTAGCGCCAGCTATCACTAAATCTGCAGGTGCGGGGTTAGGTTTCACCACTGTCCATGCATACGTAAAAGTACCACCAGATGCAGCATTTTCGTGTACATCAACACTGGGTTTAAAGGTCTTGCCTGACTCAATTTGGTTGTTCTGATGCGTACTTTGATTAGGGCCTGTGGCTAGGTTACTGCCGCTTTGGTTCTGATGCGAATTTACCGTAAATAAAGGTTTAGCCGTGTATCTTACACTTCGCGTGATTTGATTAACGCCGTCGCTCACTGCCAAATTCACGACAATGATAGTGTCTTTGCTGACTGTTGGCACAACAAAGCTTGGTGCTGCGGTAGTTTCATCAATCAAGGTAACTACAGAACTCGTCCAACGAATGGAATAATTTCCTGTGCCTCCACTAATCTGTGCTTGCGGCAGTGCGGTGTCGCCTTCAGCAACGTCCGCGCTTGCAGGGTGTAATATAGAAACAGCTAACTTAGGGGCTGCTTTTACAGTGACTACATGCGTAGATGTAACTTGTTGGCCATTCGCATCGGTTACCTTTACTTCCCACGTAAAGTCGGTGTCTGTGGTTACCGTTGGAGGTGTTACATCAGGGTTTTCAGCTGTAAGGCTTGTAATCGGCGCTGTGGGACCACTTGTTTGAGACCACGCATAAGTAAATGGCGCTGTGCCGCCTTGCACTCTGCCTTTTAAGGAGATAACGCCATGGCCATTATAAACCTCGTGCTGCGCACCTTGCTGTGGGCTAAACGGCTTGCCTAATACGTTAACTACTTGCGTTTGAGAAATACTTTTTCCACTGCCAGATTCTGTAGCTGTTACATTAAAAGTCAACTTCCCTGCGGCTGAAGGCGCGACAAAAGTTGCGGTAGGTTGAGAGGTGTCGGTATGAGTTATAACAACCGGAGTACCCGTCACTTGTACTTGTGCCCAAGCATATGTAAATGAGCCGCCTCCGCCAGTTTGGCTAACCTGTGTCGTTAAGTGAACTGTATCACCTGAGGTAGCTTGTTTAACCGTATGAGCCGTTTGTTGTTGGCTGCCAACTTGTGATTGCCCTGTATTAGGCTGATTAGTAAATGCAATATCTGGAGGAGTTACTGTAACAAACCACAATGTATCAAAAAGTTCACCCACATCGTTAGTTGTTTGAGCACTAAAGGCAAGCTCTGTATCTTGGTTAACATCTGGTGCGGTAAATGATACTTCGCCATTATTGGCAGTAAACCCAACGTCAGGTCCTTCATCTTGTGACCAAACAAAAGTCGCATCTGTTTTTACTGCACTGGTTTCTGTATAAAGTGCATTTAAAATCACCTGGTGAGACGACTTTACCTTAGTTGGTCCACTAATAGTCAACGTACCTATTTCAACCGGTTGCACTGAGCTAAGCACAGCAATGGATACTTTTTCGCTGACTGTCGCGCCTTTGTAGCTCGCTGTGATTAGCACAATCGGTTCATCAATACCTGCAACAGCAACAAAATGAGCGGTATTATCCTTACTCGCCAAACCAATCGATTGTGCAGATTTATCTTCCCACGCATAAGTAACGCCGTTAGTTACATCAGTTCCATTAATGCTGACCATTGCAATAAGGTCTACTGAATCACCGACATCAACTATAGAGGGTGCCGTCAGAGTTAAATCTAAATGAGGGGGTGGATTAATGGTTATACTTGTAGTTTTGCTTACTGTTGAACCCTTAAATTTTGCTGTTACCAAAATAACCACTTCATGAACACCTGAGATGGCAACAAAATTTGCTGTATTGTCTTTACTCGATAAAACCACTGGTTGTGTAGATTTATCTTCCCAAACGTAAGTTACACCGCTACTAACATCGGTTCCATCGGCACTGACCATTGCAATAAGGTCCACACTCGTCCCCGCATCAACAGGAGAAGGTGCGGCAACCGTTAACGTTAAATTAGGGACAGGATTAATTTTTATACTTGTTGTTTTACTTACAGTAGCACCTTTAAATTCAGCCGTTACCAAAATAACCGCTTCATGAATACCCGCTATCGCAATAAAACTTGCTGTATCGCTATTGCTGGTTAAGCCTACTAGTTGAGTTGATTTATCTTCCCATGTATAGGTTACGCCGCTATTAACATCTACACCATTAGCACTAATCATCGCACCAAGAGCTACACTATCACCTATATCAACAGCGAGGGGCGCAGTAACCGTTATAATTAAAGTAGGAGGTGGGTTAACGGTTATACTGACCGTTTTACTTACAGTGCTACTACCAAAAGAGGCTGTTACCGATATAACTGCTTCAGGAATACCCGCTATCGCAATAAAACTTGCTGTATCGCTATTGCTTGTTAATCCTACTGATTGAGTTGATTTATCTTCCCATACATAAGTAACGCCACTGGTAACATCTACCCCGTCAATATTGAGTAATGCACTAATGTTTACATTGTCACCTACATCAGCAGATGCCGGTGCAGTAAAGACTATATCTAAAATATGTGGTGGGTTAATTGCTATGCTGACCGTTTTAATTACCGTCGCGCCGCCAAAAGAAGCTGTCACCGAAATGATAGCTTCAGGAATACCTATTATAGCAACAAAATTAGCCGTGTTATTACTGCTTGATAAAAATACTGGTTGTGCAGACTTGTCTTCCCACACATAAGTAACACCACTATTTACATCTACCCCATTAACGCTAACTAACGCACTTAGATCTACGCTAACGCCTACATCAACGCTAGTCGGCGCAGTAACAGCTAAAGTTAAACTAGGCGCAGAAGGGTTAATCGTTATACTAACCGTTTTGCTTACCGTAATACTGCCAAAAGAGGCTGTTACCTGTATTATCGCTTCATCAAGACCTGCTAAAGCAACAAAACTGGCTGTATTGCTATTACTCGTTAAAGCTAGTGGTTGTATTGATTTATCTTCCCATACATAAGTTACGCCATTACTAACATCTACTCCATCAATACTAAACACTGCGCTGAGGTTTACTATATCACCTACATTAGCATCAATGGGTGCAGATACAGCTAAGTCCAAAACAGGTGGTGGCTGAGCTGGATTAATCGTTATGCTAACTGTTTTGCTAACTGTAGCGCCATCAAAGGTGGCTTTTACCAATATAACCGCTTCACTAATACCCATTATGGCAACAAAGTTTGCTGTGCTATTAGTGCTTGTTAAGCCTATTGGTTGTAAAGATTTATCTTCCCATTCATAAGTAACGCCAGTGATAACATCTTTTCCATCAATACTAAATGCTGCACTAAGATTTACGCTATCGCCCACTTTAACGTTAAGTGGCGCGGTAATCGTTAAAGCTGAATTAAGTGATTGGGGTGGGTTTATCGTTATACTCACTGTTCTGCTAACTGTTGCCCCTTCAAAAGAGGCTGTGACTAATATAACCGCTTCATGAATACCTGCTATCGCAACAAAATTGGCTGTATCATCACTGCTTACTAAACCAATTTGTTGCGTAGATTTATCTTCCCACACATAAGTAACGCCGTTAATTACATCAACTCCATCAGCACTGACCATAGCACTAATATTCACATTGTCGCCCACATTAACGCTAAGAGGTGCTGTAACCGTTAAACTCAAATTAGGTGGTGGGTTAATCGTAATGCTCGTTGTTTTGCTAACAGTGATGCCATCAAAAGAAGCGGTTACTAATATGACGGCTTCATGGATACCAGAAATAGCGACAAAATTAGCAGTATTGTTATTGCTTGTTAAACCAATATGTTGCGTAGATTTATCTTCCCACACATAAGTAACACCACTATTAACATCTACTCCATCAATATTTAACAACGCACTAAGATCAACGCTAGCGCCCACATCAACAGCTGGAGGAGCAGTGATAGTTAACTTAGGTGGTTGATTAATCACTATATTAATCGTTTCACTGACAGATGAACCATCAAAAGAGGCTGTTACCAATATAATCGCCTCATCAATACCTGCTACAGCAACAAAACTTGCGGTATCGTTATTACTCGTTAAACCAAGTTGTTGTGCAGATTTATCCTCCCACACATAAGTAACGCCACTATTAGCATTTGCTCCATTAGCACTAAGTATCGCACTAAGGTTGACTGTTTCACCCGCGTCAGCTATGGAGGGGGCACTAACCGATAAACTTAAGTTAGGCGCGGTATCTGAAGGAATACTTGCTTTATCACAAGCCGTTAACCCAATCAGTAAAAATAAACTTATAATACGAAATAAAGTCATAAAATATCCAAAGATTAATTAAAAGCGCAAGCCAAACAAAAGGCTTAAGTTTGGTAAGTGAATCGTGTCATTGCCATCTTCAATGGCGAAGTAAGATAATTTAACGCCAACGTAGGGTTGAATGGCTGAATGTGGCATAAAGTAAATTTGATTGCCTACCTGAAAACCTGTTGCGCCATCACGCCAAGCTTGGCCTTTAATTTCACCCTCAGCCCAAATATATGAAACACCAGCATAAACTGAAGATTCCATGATCGAAGATTGATGCCATTGGTAATGATAATTTAGCTGTAGTGATTCAAAGTTAAGCTTGGTGGTTTCTTGGCAGGCTTTATCACCACAATACGCAAGCACATCAGCACTATATTCACCCGTTTTGCTCCAGCCTAATGCAAGAAACGTATTTTCGGGAAGTACACTGTGATGTAATTGGATTGAAAGATCCAACCCCAGTTGCGTATTGGAGTCAGTGGCAAATACGTCACTGGTATTTAACTGGTAATAGTCTTCTGAGTCCAAATAATTAGCATGCATGCCTGCTTCAAATTGATACAAGGGTTTATCTGCGGCGGTATTTGTTTCTGATGCAAAACTATTAACTGAAACAAACAATGGGAGTATAAATAGACTAAGTTTTATAACTTTTGCATCGTTAAACATTTTGATCCTTCAAATGTAATAGGTTATTGATTTTTTAATATTATTATTAATGATGTTAGCAATTAATTGTTTTATTTCAAGCTAATGTTGTAATTATTTACTAACACTGGAAAGATTATAATTTCAAATAAGTAAAACCTTAAAGGTATTCAAATGACCAGAATAAAACCAATCTAGATTAATCGACCAACCTTCAACGACACTGTTCAAAGTATCCTTGGTTACTGCTATTGTGGTAACTAGGAATTGACGATAATGAGCTGCGATGGCAATAGTAATAATAATAGTAATGTTAGCCTCAAGTTTGCCTTTCTTAATATCAGTTTAGTGAGTTTGTTAATGAAAGGTTCAAATGGTGATAGTGTAGGTGTGGCATCTAGTTGAGATACCGTTAACCATACTCCTTTTAACTTCACTTTTTCTGACAATAAAGTTACAGCAGAAATGGTGCCAGACGATGTTCTCATTGATACATTTTACTTGGGTGTGATAGAAGTTAACTTATTAGAAAAAGATAATTAATAATAGTCATTTAGAGTTAACTTTCGCTTATATTAAAGCTAAATGTTAAGTTTTGATCTACTTTGACATCACAAGCCAAGATAGAAAGTAATAAATTATGAATTCCAAATATTTAAAATGACAAAATGATATTAAGATCTGTCTCTTATACACATCTCC
>OJAF01000003.1_pt1 | contig 31330 bp, 37 predicted proteins | sample 1589571 | NCBI WGS metagenome assembly OJAF01 (sample SAMN05416854, study PRJEB24817) | seawater metagenome | isolation source: Sea water | place: Canada:Atlantic | collected 2013-11 | reverse complement strand
GAACTTAACCTATATTTTTGTATAATTCGGGCAATATTTCGGTTAAATAACTTATTTAATACACCTATAACTCCATAAAAAATCAGTTAAATCAACTGTCGAATACTGCATTGTAAGCAGTTTTATACTTCATGTTAATGTTAGCTAAGTATCAAATATCCCTATAAAAATTGTGTGATTATTAGTCTGAGAATAGCATAATTTTATTGATCTAAGTCATCATCGGAAATTTTGAGAAGCGTAGTATGTGCGACATATTGTCGCAGTTAGATAAGTTACAGGTGGTCTATTTTCCCCTGAACTTACTACTTATCATCTATGTGTAGGTATTACGGAACAATGTTATTTTTATTGTCGTTTAGTAAAAAAAAGCTAACGTTATTTACTGTTTTGATGCTCTGGTTTATCCAGTTTTCAGCACATGCGTTGTTCGTGAGCGAGCCGAGAGATCCATTACCCCTTATCAACGAAATGTTCCCACAAGCCACTAAAGTCTCAGACAAAATCGGTGAGCCACTTGTTTGGACTATTTACAAACAAGCAGAAATTATTGGTTATGCTTTTGAAACCAATGATATTGCAAGAATTCCAGCCTATTCAGGTGAGCCGGTTAATATGCTGGTGGCGATTGACCCTAGCGGCAGGTATATCGGCGCTAAAGTACTAGAACATCATGAACCGATTATTCTGGCCGGTATTCCAGAAAGTAAACTCTGGGCGTTTTCTGATCAATATAATGGCCTTAGTGTGAGCGATCGCTTAAAAGTGGGTGGCAATACCAAAGGTGATGTCATCCATTTAGATGGTTTATCTGGTGCAACGGTCACGGTTATGGTGATGAATGTTGCTATTACTAAAGCCGCGACAAAAGTGGCGCGTTCACTGGGTATTATTGCGGAAGTTGAAGAAATTAAGCAACCAATGGCAACGGTATTAACCGATGTTTATCAGCAAGCTAATTGGCAAACATTACTTGGCGACGGCTCAATTCGTAAGCTTTATTTAAATCGTGAAACGGTAGATGAAGCATTCGTTGGAACTGAGGCTGAGACAATTGAACAAGCTGCACCAGAGCAAAAATCGACAATGTTTGCTGATGTTTATTATGCCCAAGCAGATATTCCAACTATTGGACGCAATTTATTAGGCGATAGCGAGTATCAGTGGTTGATGAAAACCCTGAAACCTAATGAGCATGCGATTATTGTTTTAGGTAATGGTTATTCATTTAAAGGCTCTGGTTATGTCCGTGGTGGTATTTTTGATCGCATTCAAATTTTACAAAATGAAGCTGCTTTCGCTTTTCGGGATTTAGACCATAACCGTGTCACTGATTTAGTTATTGAAGGTGCGCCAACTTTTCGAGAAATGTCGCTGTTTATTATTCGTCAGCATCATGAGTTTAACCCTGGTGTTGATTGGCAGTTTGAATTGTTAGTACGTCGCCAAATAGGCGCAGTTGATAGTGTTTTTACCAGTTTTAAAGGTAGTTATCATGGTTTAGATCAGTACTTAGATCGCCCAGCTATTATTTTACCTGAGCCAGAATTAACCCTGACACAACATGTATGGCAAGAGAAAAAAACTGAGGTGGTGATCTTATCTATCTTAATGACTCTTTTGCTCGCGGCACTATTTTTTCAAGATGTTTTAGTAAGACACCCAACGTTTATGCACAACTTTCGTCATGGCTTTTTAGTGGTGACTGTCGTTTTTATCGGTTGGATGTGGGGTGGGCAGTTATCGGTAGTCAACGTTTTTACTTTTTTACAAGCGTTTATGTCTGATTTCTCTTGGGATTTATTCTTATTAGACCCGGTAATATTTATGCTGTGGGGCGCAGCTGCGGTCACTATGTTGCTATGGGGCCGAGCGGTATATTGCGGCTGGTTATGTCCTTTTGGCGCCTTGCAAGAACTGATCAATGTTTTTGCTCGCTACATTAAAATTCCTCAGTATGAATTACCTTGGGCTGTGCATGAAAGGCTGTGGGCTATTAAATATCTGGTGTTGCTTGGTTTATTTGCTTTATCGCTTGATTCATTAGCTTTAGCAGAACAATTTGCTGAAATTGAACCTTTTAAAACTACATTTCTCTTGAAGTTTGACCGTGAATGGCCATTCATTATTTATGCCTTATTACTGTTAACAATCAACATCTTTAACCGTAAGTTTTTCTGTCGTTATTTATGCCCATTAGGCGCTGCACTTTCAACCAGCAATAGTGTGCGCTTGTTTAGCTGGTTAAGACGTCGCCCAGAATGTGGTCAGCCTTGCAAAACCTGTGCAAAAGAATGTGAAATTCAAGCTATTAATCCTGACGGCGAAATCAACATGCGTGAATGTCATTACTGCTTAGATTGTCAGGTAACGTATTTTAATGATGAAAAATGTCCGCCATTGAAAAAACTAGCGCGTAAAAAAGCCAAATTTCAGGAAACAGAAATTGAAACCGTCAAGGTTGCTTAATTTCTGTCAATAAAAAGTACCGTTTAAAAACTAATTTCAAAAATAACCATAATGGAGAAGAGTGATGAGTAACGACGATAATGGCTCTAATAACGTAGAGTTAGAGAACGAAGGTAGACGTAAGTTTTTTGGTAAAACAGCGTTATTAGGTGCTGGTGCTGTTGCTGCTCCAATGACTGCCGCTATGTTTGCAAGTACGGCAAGAGCCAATGCTGCAGAGTATGCAAAAAATGAAGCTTTTGTTCATCCGGGAGATTTGGATGAATATTACGGTTTCTGGTCAGGTGGCCACTCAGGCGAAGTCCGTATTATGGGTATTCCGTCAATGCGTGAATTAATGCGTATTCCGGTCTTTAATATCGATTCAGCAACCGGTTGGGGTTTAACTGACGAAAGTAAGCGTATTAAAGGCGAAAGCGCACATTTACTTGCCGGTGACTCACATCATCCTCATATGAGCATGCAAGATGGCCACTATGATGGTAAATATGTTTTCATTAACGATAAAGCGAACTCTCGTGTTGCTCGTATTCGTTGTGATGTTATGAAGTGTGACAAAATGCTAACGGTGCCTAACGTACAAGCGGTTCATGGCTTACGGGTGCAAAAAGTTCCTTACACTAAATATGTGGTATGTAATGGCGAATTTGAAATTCCAATGAATAACGACGGTAAAGCAGGCATGGAAGATGTCAGCACTTACCGTTCGCTTTATAACGTCATTAATGCCGAAACGATGGAAATGGCTTTCCAAGTGATGGTTGACGGTAACTTAGACAATACTGATGCTGATTATGACGGTAAATATTTCGCTTCAACTTGTTACAACTCTGAAATGGGGATGAACTTAGGTGAAATGATCACTGCTGAGCGTGATCACGTGGTCATCTTCAGTTTAGCTGCGTGTGAAGCTGCCCTGAAGGCAGGGAAATTCAAAACCTACAATGGCAACAATGTACCGGTATTGGATGGTCGTAAAGGCTCTGAATTAACACGTTATATTCCAGTGCCCAAATCACCACACGGACTCAATACTTCACCCAATGGTGAGTACTTTGTGGCAAACGGTAAGTTATCTCCGACAGTTTCAATTATCTCGATCAAAAAACTAGATGCTTTGTTTGCTAATAAAATTAAGCCACGTGATACGATTGTTGCTGAACCAGAGCTAGGCTTAGGTCCACTACATACGGCGTTTGATAACAAAGGTAATGCCTACACCACGCTATTCCTTGATAGCCAAATTGCCAAGTGGAATGTTGAAGACGCAATTGCGGCACATAACGGCAAAAAAGTTAACTATATTCGTCAAAAATTAGATGTACATTACCAACCAGGTCATAACCATACCACCCAAGGTGAAACCCGTGATGCTGATGGTAAGTGGTTAATATCTTTATGCAAATTCTCTAAAGATAGATTCTTACCTGTTGGACCATTACGTCCTGAAAATGACCAGTTAATTGATATTTCTGGTGACGAAATGAAGTTAGTTCATGATGGGCCAACATTCGCTGAACCGCATGACTGTATGCTGGTTCATCGTAGCAAAATGAAACCGCTAAAATTATGGCCACGCACTGATCCTATTTTCGCTGAAACCATCGCTATGGCGAAAAAAGACGGTGTTGATGTTTATACCGACAATAAAGTTATTCGTGACGGTAAGAAAGTTCGTGTCTATATGACGTCTATCGCACCAACTTACGGCATGAATGAATTTAAAGTGAAGTTAGGTGATGAAGTGACCGTTATCGTTACTAACCTTGACCAAGTTGAAGATGTAACTCATGGTTTCTGTATGACCAACCACGGCGTACAAATGGAGATTGGTCCTCAAGCAACGGCATCAATTACCTTTATGGCCGATAAACCTGGCGTACAATGGTATTACTGTAACTGGTTCTGTCATGCTTTGCATATGGAAATGCGTGGTCGTATGCTAGTTGAAGCTTAATAGCTAAAACTGCATTACTGATATAACCAGCAAGGTTCTGTCATGCAGTATGACTACAAACATGGAAATGCGTGGTCGTATGCTAGTTGAAGCTTAAGCAAATTATTGCGTAAGTGTATTGATAAACCTTAAGCTTGCGGCAATAGCACTTTTGTTATTGCCGCATTTTAATTCTCGCTGAATGATTAATTCGTTATTTTAATTGCCATAAAAGGTCGAGTTTTTTGAAATTACTATTGTTTAGAGTCTTGCCGATACTATTGCTAACATTCTGTACTGCATACAGTGTTTTAGCGGTCACTATTGAGGTTACTCCTGACGACAATCTACAAAAAAAATTAGATGCCAGTGCTGATGGCGACACGCTTATACTGGCGCCGGGCCGTTATCTTGGAAATTTTGTCGTTAATCATCAAATCACCTTAACAGCGGAAAATCAAGATGATGCTGCAATTATTGATGCCCAAGGACAAGGTCATGCTTTAGTGTTAAAGCAAAGTGATGTTGTGGTTGAAAACTTAACCATTATTAATTGGGGTCATAACCTAACAGAGCAGGACTCCGGTATTTATGCTGATACCAATGCTAGCAACATTACGATTAAGGCTAATCGCTTAAAAGGCGATGGTTTTGGTATTTGGTTGCAAAAAGGTAAAAATATAAAAGTATTAGATAACGTGATTCAAGGTAATAACACCTTACGTTCAGCCGATCGCGGTAACGGTATTCAGTTATCTATAGTGCAAGATGTTGAAGTGAAAAATAATGAAGTGTTCCACACCAGAGACGGCTTATACATCATATCAAGTCAAAATAATGTCTTAGAAAATAACATAATGCATGATTTACGTTACGGCGTGCATTATATGTATTCGCACAGTAATAAAGTGCTAAATAACAGTGCCTACAATACCCGAGCGGGATATGCCTTGATGAGTTCACGCAATCTTGTGGTTGATGGTAATCGCAGTGTAAATAGTGAAGATTACGGCTTTTTAATGAACTTTATCACCTCATCTGTTATCAGTAATAATCAAATTGAAAACGTTTGGACTAAGCCGGAAAATAAGGTTTTAGGTCGAGACGGCAAAGGCTTGTTTGTTTATAACTCAGCCTATAACACCATTAAAAACAACCGCATTGATACCGCTGAAATTGGTATTCACTTAACTGCGGGGTCGGAAAACACCAAAGTTTACGGCAATAGCTTTATTAATAATCCAGTACAAGTGAAATATGTCTCCAATAAAAAACAAGAATGGAGCTTTGAAGGCAAAGGTAATTATTGGAGCAACTATTTAGGCTGGGATATGAACGGCGATAACATTGGCGATGTTGTTTTTGAGCCCAACGACGGAATTGATCAACTTATATGGCAATATCCGGAAATGAAAATGATCATGGACAGCCCGATAGTACTGATACTTCGTTGGGTACAAAAAGAATTTCCGGTCTTAAAGCCACCCGGCGTCAAAGATAGTTTCCCTTTAATGCAACCTGCGATGACAGAGCATAAAACAAGTCATCTCGCGTCATTACTCTCAACTGGTGATGAGCATTTAGAAGTTTATGTGAAGAAGGCAAATCAACCACAATGAACAGTCCCTTAGTTACCCTTGAAAATGTCAGTAAGTATTATAAAAATTTACCGGCACTGTCGTCTATTAATCTGCAATTAGCACAAGGTGAAGTGCTCGGGTTGTTTGGCCATAACGGTGCAGGCAAAACTACAATGATGAAGCTTATTTTAGGCGTAATTTCTGCAGATGCTGGCAACGTAACTGTGATGGGTATGAAGCCAGATAATAAATCTGCTTGGCATATGCGAGCAAAAATGGGCTACTTGCCAGAAAACGTGATGTTTTATGAGCAACTAACCGGTTTAGAGGTACTCAGTTACTTTTCGCGTTTAAAGGGCCAGTCAACAGCACACGCGAAAGCGCTATTAGAACAAGTGGGTATTGCGCATGCGATGGATCGACAAGTAAAAACTTATTCGAAAGGCATGCGCCAACGTTTAGGCTTGGCACAAGCCTTTATTGGTGAGCCAAAATTGTTATTGCTTGATGAGCCGACGGTGGGCCTTGATCCGAGTGCTACCGCAGAGTTTTACCAAAGTGTTGATCGCCTAAAAACGCAAGGTACCAGTGTTGTCTTATGTTCGCATGTGTTACCCGGCGTTGAGCAACATATTGATCGCGCGATGATTATATCGGGTGGTAAAACCTTAGCTCTTGGCACCATTGCCGAACTTAGAGGCCAAGCCAACTTGCCGACCAAGATTAAACCGCTAGGTTTAAATGGCACTTTAGCAAATGATACGTTGCTGCGACCTTATTTAATTGGCGCAGATAATCTACAGGTGCCCGAACAGGAAAAACTGATGGTATTACGCCATTTACTTGCTGATGATAGTTTACGTGATATTAGCGTAGAGTCGGCTAATTTAGAGCAAGTCTATCAATATTATTTACAACAAAAAGCATCCACTAATCCAGAAAAAATCAACAATAATAGCGCAACGGAAAATAATAAGGCAGGTGCATAATGAGAGAAATTATTACCGTTGCCAATAAAGAGTTTCACGATGGGCTACGTAACCGTTGGTTATTATCGATCACCCTAATTTTTGCTGTACTTTCTGTGGGATTAACTTACTTTGGTGCCGCGGCTTCTGGCACAGTGGGAGTAACCTCGTTATCTACCACTATCGCAAGCTTAGCGAGTTTAGCAGTATTTTTGATCCCCTTAATTGCTTTACTGCTAAGTTATGATAGTTTTGTTGGCGAGCAAGAAGGCGGCACATTGCTGTTATTATTGACTTACCCATTGAGTAAAAATCAATTATTACTAGGCAAGTTTTTTGGTCAAGGCGGTATTATTACTTTAGCGACATTGCTCGGTTTTGGTGCTTCGGCCTTGTTGCTTTATATCCAACATGACAACTTTGCCATTATTGAAACTTTTGCTTATTTCATTCTAAGTGCCACATTATTAGGCTTAAGTTTTACCGCCATCGCTTACATGATCAGCTTAGTGGCGAGTGAAAAATCAAAAGCGGCAGGTATGGCTTTACTCACTTGGTTCTTTTTCGCCTTAGTTTTTGATTTAGCCTTACTCGCCTTGCTTGTTAGTGCTGATTCAGGGTTAAGTCAATCAGCATTAACGCAATTGATGATGTTAAATCCAGCCGATGTATTCCGTTTAGTTAATCTGGCAGGATTAGATAGCACTGATGTTAATGGCGCGCTTGCTGTTGCTATCAATGCGAATTTAACTCAAGGGCAGCTGCTATTGATATTATTGAGCTGGGTTATTGCACCTCTGGCTATGGCATCAGTTATTTTCAAAAATAAAAAACTTTAAAGGTATCCGCTATGCTGCGTAAATTATGTTTGTCCATCGTCTTAGTGTTTGTTGTGGCTTGTTCTGAACAATCAGCACAACAAGCTATTATTCACCAAGCGGTAGCCATTGAAAACTCTGATGAATGCCATTTATGCGGCATGTTAATCTCAAACTTCTCTGGCCCGAAAGCTGAATTATTTCGTCAAGGTGTTACTCTGGCCGACGGTAATAGTGTGAAAAAATTCTGTTCAACCCGTGATATGTTTAGCTTTTATCTTGATCCGGAAAATAAGCGTAATGTCACGACGATTTTAGTACACGACATGAGTAAAGCGCCGTGGCAAGCGCCGAATGATAGCTACTTTATTGATGCCCGCGTAGCTTGGTATGTAATTGGCTCTAGCCGAACGGGTGCTATGGGGAAAACCCTCGCCAGTTTTTCAGCTCGCACTGATGCCGACGCTTTTGCTAGTGAGTTTGGTGGTAAAGTTATTGATTTTAATGCTGTTAGTTATCAGTCATTACAATAAGTAGCAGGGCAATATTGCTAGCAAGTGTTGTAATTTTAAAACAGCTAGGTAATCTAGTAGGACTATTTCTTCTTTGATGCCACCATGAAAAATCTTCGATTACTTAGCTGCATAGTTTTAATGATCAACCTTGCCGCGTGTTCATCTTCGACAGCAACCACGTCTTTTCGTGATGGTTTTGATTTCTCGTTGGTTGAAAGCTATAGCACTTACGGCCGAAATTCAGCGTTTGGCGACTTGCAAAATATGAGTGATAGTACACGCAATACCATTGAACTCGCCATTGAACAGGGCTTTGACAAAAATGGCTTTCGCTATAAAACCTTACAAAAAGCCGATATTATTATTGCTTATCATGTGCTTAATAACCGCATTGGCGAACTAGAAAAATATAATGAACAAGTAAAGTACTGCCGTTACTGTTTACGAGTAGGCGATACATCACGCGCCAAAATAAAAAGTCAGTTACGTCCAGGTAGTTTAATTATTGATATTATCGATCCAGAAAGCCAGCGTTCAGTGTGGCGCAGTATTTACCCATTAGGCTTTAACGATGATGATAATAGCCGAGAAATGCAGAAAAAAATCAGCCGCGCCGTTGACATCATGTTACTTGATTACCCTAAAGGTAAAAACCTTAGTGCGGTAACGGTCGAAAATAAAGAGATAGTTTAATGCTAAAGTGGCTCATTATCACATTCATAGTGCTTAGTGGCTTGATGGTGATACTGCTTGGCTTAGGGTATCTACTGGCAGAAAATGAGAAAAGCAGCACATTATTGAAAAACCAATTGGCACTCGAAGCTCAGCTGCAACAAGAAAAATTACAGCAAAAACGTAACCTCAGTGAATATACCAAGATAATCACCACTGATGACGCGAAAGCCACGCCAAAACAAACCAATGCTAACATTATGGCGCTGTTTGAAGATACCCTGATAAATAACTTAACCTGTGTCACGATAGCGCAATGCAAGTTAGTGACAATCAAATTTAAAAATATCGACTGCCAGCTCGCTAGTAATGTTATTGGTGTCTCACAACTTAAAACAATAGCGACTCAGAAGGTAAGCTTGGATAGTTGTCCGATGGCAAATCAACTAAGCGAGCTCGCTTGCCAGCAAAATATTTGTACCTTAATCAGTGCCAATAAATAGTTTGTGTCTTGCTTGATAAAATGGCTTTTAATTGTCAGCCAAACGAGCATCTTAAGCAGATTTGGGTATATAATAAGGCATTGTTTTTAATAATTTGTATTTGATATGACCTTCCCTAATGATGAAACCGGCCAAGTTTTAGCTGAAATGCAAGCTGCAGGCATTGATTTAAACGCGATGCATAACGTGGTGTTTTTTCACCTGTTTGAACAAGAACAACAAGCGCAAGCTATGGTTGCTCATTTGACTGCACAAGCACCAGATATGCAGGTAGAGCTAACACCAGATGAATTACCCAATGTCTGGGATGTTAACTGCACGGTAGCCATGACGCCAAGTTATGAAGCCATTGTTGCGCAAGAAGCTGAATTTGAGTTACTAGCTGCAAAATTTAAAGGCTACAACGACGGTTGGGGTATAGAAGCTTAAGGCATTTCACTGTTATATTGTTGCCGTTATATAACTAACAATTGAGAACCTTCGATTTAGGCTTGGGATATTTAATTAAATATGACAATAGTTTATCGTTTTTCAGAACAACATATTGAGCAGCTTTATCAATTATATCAAGACGTAGGTTGGGGTGGCGAACGCACGCTAGACGGAACCAGAAGCTGTGTTGAAAATGCTCAGGTCTGTATTGGGATTCTAGATAAAGAGCATAAGTTAATTGGCTTTACTCGTGTGCTTAGCGATTTTACGTATAAAGCGCTTATATTCGATGTGATTGTTGCTAGTGAGCATCGTGGTAATGGTTTAGCTCAACAACTGATAGAACTTGTAAAGCACCATGACAAGTTAAAAAACGTCCGGCATTTTGAGCTTTATTGCTTACCCGAAATGATGGGGTTTTACTCCAAGCTTGGCTTTTCAAGCGATGTAGACAGTCTTAACCTAATGCGCCTTACTAATAACAATAATAATGTCAGCTAGGCAGCTAACGGCATGTTCAATAGTTATTTTTGGAAGTTGCAGTGTATAAGCTCGACGTAGACTTACACAAAATAGCGATTGAAAAGGCTTTTAACTTACACGACAAAAAAGACTTATCAATTGATTGTGTGCTCGAAGGCAGTATGTGTACATTATTCGCTGATTGCTTAATCTCTCCCGCTGTTTTCCTCATACAAAATGGTCCGTTTCATATCCTTGCCGGTGATTCGAGCCACACTAATGCAGAAAAGTTATTCGCTATGATACCTGATGGAGCAACTATTCTTCCTAGCCCAATTGAGTGGATGCGAAAGTTAGCAAATCAAGCCAATATAAGGTTACAAGCATACGAGCGATATTCTTTGGATCATGAAAACATTTCCATCACACAACTTAGCAGTATTATAGGTTCAGCATCAGCTCAGTTCGAGATTAAAAGAGTGGATGCTTCGTTAGTTGATGAGGTTGCTCAGAACTTACAGTTCAAATACCATTTGCAAAATTTTAACTCAACAACTGACTTTTTAAATCAAGGCTTAGGTTATGTTGCTTTACGCCATAATGTCATTATTGGTATGGCATCATCTGCGCTGGTTTCTAGTCGAGGATATGAGATCAATATTATGGTTTTACCTGAATTTCGAGGCCAGTCATTAGGTAAGCTACTGGCAGCGTATTTAGTAAAAGCTATGTTGAAACGTAATAAAATACCGCATTGGGATGCAGGGAATAAAGTATCTTTGAACATAGCGCAACAGTTAGGTTATGATTTTAAAGAAAGGTATTCAGCTTATAAAGTAGAGGCTTTGTAAAGGATAGCGATATGCCTATAACTCTCGTCGTTTAATATCGAGCTAAGTTTTGAATGCTACTACAGGCCTCTTTCATAGCCTAATAGCCTGCGTGACGTGAGCATAAGATAAGGCTGTTGGAGTAGGTTTTAGCGGAGAACAATCGGTAATTCAAAAATAGTGAAGTTGAGAATCTTACTCATATTGAGATATTAATTCTATCAAGGAAATCGAAATGGAAATAAATGGCAGTTGTTTATGTGGAAAAGTCGCTAGTACGATCAAAGGCCCTTTTAATAAGTTTTATCAGTGTTACTGTGACCGTTGTCAGAAAAAAACGGGCTCGGCCTTCGCAGCGCTTATGTTTACTGCACCCGATAAAATTAAATGGTTGTCTGGCCAAGACTTAATTAAAAGATTTGATTTACCAAACGCTGAACGATTCAGTAATTGTTTTTGTACCCAATGTGGCTCTCAAGTTCCATACCTTAGTAGAGATGGCGCTTTTTTGGTGGTTCCTGCAGGCTATGTTTCAGGTGACCCCGAAATAAGGCCATCGGCTAACATTTTTTGGAATGAAAGACCGTGTTGGTTTGACGAAGGTAAATCAGCAGACACTTTCGAAACGTATCCGAAATAACGTTGACAAAAACAATTGAAATTAGCCCCGTGTTCTCTCATTAAGTAATGATAAATCATGGGGCAATATAGCGTTAGGTTCAGCTCAATTATGGCGTTATCAGGTCATTGCTATTTCACAGATAAAGGTCGTCAACTTTACATAAAATCACGGTTTTTTGGCATCGTCTTCTTGATCAATTATTTGAAAGGCAGGCAAGGTTACGCGCCAATAAATAGCGGCTAACCGTAGCGCTAGTGCGCCTAATATTGCACCAATTATTGCGATATGTTCAGGTAAACCAAGGTAACTGAAGCCGGTAAATAATGCGCCACCTAAAATCGCTGCGGTTGCATAGATTTCTTGTCGTAAAATCATTGGAATAACATTACACAATACGTCGCGGATCATACCGCCAGCAACACCTGTCATCATTCCCATAACAATAGCGACGGGGATCGCAGCGCCTAAGCTGAGGGCTTTCTCTGTACCCAAAACGGCAAATAATGCTAAACCAAAAGCATCTGAAACCAATAAAAAACGTTTTGGAATACGTTTCGGGCATCGAATAAAAGCAATGGTCAGTAAGGCGGTAGCCAAAATTACATAGAGGTAAATAGGGTTTTCAACCCAGAAGACCGGCGTTTGTAAAATAACATCGCGGATAGTGCCACCGCCGATGGCAGTGACGGCAGATAATACCACTACGCCGAAAGGATCTAGCTTATAGCGGCCAGCCATTAACGCCCCTGAAAAGGCAAAAACGACTATGCCAAATAGGTCAAGCCAATAAAGTAACTCTGTCATTGGCATGAGCGGTTATTTTACTAACGGCAAATCAGCTGCTTGCCAAGCTTTCATGTCACCCTCAAGGTGTCTAAGGTCGCTAAAACCTGCGGCGCGTAGATCATTTTCTGCACTGATTGCACGGCGGCCTGAACGGCAATGCACAACAACTGTTTGATCTTTAAACCCAATGATTTTCTTCAAATTGGCGTTAATTTGCTCATGGCTGATATTAATAGCGCCCTTAATGTGACCTTCGGCGAATTCTTCAGGGCTGCGTACATCTAATACTACCGTATTATTTGCCGGTGTTGCCATTAGCGTAAGCAAAGCCTGTTGTGAAATTGTTGTAGTTTGCTCAGCAAAAGTGAAAAGTGAAAAAAGGCTCAATAAAATAACTAAGGTGGATGTAAAAAACTTCATAACAGATCCTCTGTTTAAATGTAAAAGTAGTATTTGCTTTGTTAAAAGCTGTTTTTCTTTAAGGCTCAGTTTACCTGAATATTTTTCATAACCAAGTGGCTTAGTGGTTATTGGCCATGTCCTGAAACACTATAAGAAATAATAGCCAACATCATAATGATTAAAACCAATAGGTATAGAGCGTAATTTATACGTTTACTTGCGTGAATAATATCAGTGGCTTGCGGCTGCCTTGCCGAATCGTTAAAGCTAGTTTTACGTACTTTATGTCCGCGATACATGGCAACTCCACTAAGCTTTAATGCTAAGCCTAAAGCTAGCACATGCAACAATATACCGTTATCAGTATGGAAAAACTTTCCACGCGTTAAACGCCAATAAAGCAGCGTGTTTTGACCAACGGTACCAAGTAGAAGTATCAGGGCAAACAATCGTGACGGTAGCCATTGTAGTAGTTTTACTATGTGATTCACCGCGGCACCAAAATGCATAAATCGTGCAATTTTTATATTCCAAGCGTAATGCATTTCAAGTAATAAACGAAAACTTAGTGCCGCTAACGGACCAAAAAGTAAATAATAAAACCCGACACAAACCAATAACTGCGAACTACGTAATAGCTGCATCTCAATACAGGCTTTACTAATACCTAGTGCTGATAGTTGCTCGGTGTCACGTAATACGAAGGGCGATAATTTTTGTTTTGCTTGGTAGTTGTTATTAGCCACTAAATCGCGTGCCACCGTTTTGCTAGTTTTACTTAGGCCAAAACTGCCGAGGGCTAAATAGAGCAATAACGCATGCCAAAGCCAATACACTTCAATAAATGCTTCAAATAACCACAAGATCACTAACAATGGCGTTAAGGTGACAATAATAGCGATTAAGCCTGAAATGTTTTGCTGACGGGCGCTATTACTTGATTTATTGACTTTATCCGCTAAGCGCTGACAATAGAAATTAAAAAAAGCTAACGGTTGTTGAGTAACAAATTGTCCAATAATTGCTTTTAACGCGATCAGCAATAACAGCGTGACCGCAGAAGAATATAAATATGGACTGGTAAGAATATTACTCAGGTTTAGCATTAGTTTAGCGTTTTACCTTCAAGGGCCGCTAACATGCTTGTCACGAGCGTAGAAGAATTAACCGATGCTGTTTCTAAGTAAGCTTCAAATGAGGTTGGCGATTCTTTGCCCGCAATATCAGACATTGAGCGAATAACCACAAAAGGAATATTGAACTGATGGCAAGTATGCGCAATTGCAGCGCCTTCCATTTCAACCGCTGCCATAGTCGGGAAATTGGCTCTCGCTTTTGCAATATCTTCATCTTTGGTCATAAAGGTATCACCTGTGGTGATTAAACCTACTAAGGTTTGAATATTGTCCAAAGCACTAATACCCACTTTTGCCGCGGTAACTAAGTCAGGATGAGGAATGTATGCTGGGGGATTAGCAGGTAACTGGCCTATTTCATAACCGAATGCCGTTACGTCAACATCGTGGTAGCGAACTTCTGAGCTGATAACAATATCACCGACTTTAAGTGATTGTTCAAAACCACCTGCAGAACCGGTATTAACGACATAATCGGGCTGAAATTTATCAATAAGTATTGCCGTTGCCAGCGCTGCTGCGACTTTACCTATGCCAGACTGTACTATAACCACGTCAGAGCCGTTTAATAACCCTTGATAAAATGTATATCCCGCATGTGTCGATGTTTGACAATTTTCTAGCTTAGCTTTTAAAATTGCTACTTCTGGCTCCATTGCGCCGATAATGCCTGCTTTCATGAACGTCGATCCTGTAAATTTTAGCGAACGCTTTTCGCTAGTGTTTATGTATGGTTTATGAGCGGATTATAGCGCGACTTGCGCGTAAAAGCTTTTACCAATAGTAAGAAAAAAGCAGACTGATAGGTCTGCTTTAATTGATACTTAACTGCAAAAAGTTAATCTAGTGTGGTAATGCCGCAGCTTGCGGTGACGTTAACTGTCTGGCCATAGCGGGACTGTTTTTTGGTAACATGGCTTGAGCCGCTGCTGGCGTTAGTACACCGGTTGCTCTTGGTCGAGCTTTTACTAAAGGTGCAGGAATAATTCGCCCTTTTACTTGGGGTGATGGGGCATTATTACCTAAGATTCTGCTATTAATGCAGGCACGAATTTCATCGATAGTATAATTGGGTTTTACTTTAATACGAATATGCGGAATGGCTGCAGCTTCAAGAGCACCGCTAACAAACCAGTCTTTCTTTATTTTATAGCCTTTACCTTGAGTATCGACTAAATCAATAACACCTAATAACTTCATGCTATCGCGTTCGCAAATAACAAAATCTAAATATTTGCTATTGGCATTGTTCGACGCAGTTTGTCCGGCGCGATTTGATACCCCGTTACGAATGCTAACAATATCAGCAAGTTTAACGCGATTTATAATGCGATATTTTGTTCCCATTGCTTGTTCAACAAGGTTTTGAAAGTTTTTTTCTGCAGGAGTAAATAGGGCAGCTTTACGATCGAAAGGAAAAGGAAAGCTATTGTCGTTTAAACGACTGGCAAGCATAGCTACAATAACAATTAGGCTGATCATGGCAAATAGAATGAGTTCCATATACATCTCCGGCAGTTCAAATTTTTGACGTTTATCTTAGTTAGCTAGATAAAGCAAAAAATGCGCCAGAGATGGTGTTATGAAGTCGCAAAATAGTTAATATTGCAAAATATGCCTTAGGAAATAGTTAATTGTTTGATTTTAAATAACTATTCACTAAGGGTTGTTGCCATTATTTTGGATATTTTGCTTCTAGTGCAGCGTAAAGCTGTTGCTGAAAATCTTCTGCACTAGTGTCCAATGACGTGACTAAATTCGCTAGCACTTCGTTGTCTTCTTCACCGTGCCAAATTTTGATATAGCTACCTTCTTTATAACCGTGATCTTGACGGAAAAAATTCAAAGTGTTTTTACCGACATATTGGCGAAACAGTTCGTTTAAGTCCATCGACATTAAACGCATACAGTCAGCAAGCGCTACAGCATCAAATGCCTTATGCGTTACCGCTTTTGAGGCAAGCGTTTCTAGTGCAATCTTAAAATCTTTTTCATCACTACTTTGGGTTAATTCTGTTGCTAAGGTCTGGCTAATATCAGCAATCGAATCGCCAGTCATCAGTCGTAAGCTTAAGCCAAAATGAAAAATATCAACCAGTTCCAATTGTACTTGTGGAACGTCAATTTCTTGATGTTTCCACCACTTCCAACCATGGTGATCTAGCATTTCTGCACATTCAACCCAAATGGCACGGTACCATTCATAATTGTTATCTCGCCAGGTTTCGCTCACACGTGAATTCATGGCGTTTTGCATTGATAACATTTGTGTAATTTGGTTTTTTGCGGTGCTAAGTAAATCGCTCATGCTGTTCTCTATATTATTGATTAGTTGGTGGCACTAAAAACTTTTGCTGATAGTTTAGCAAGATTAATGGCATTATATAATCACTAATAAAATGATTAAGGATTTTAGTTTTGACGGTTCAAGTTTCAAGCGAAACTCAAAGTGAAGCTATGCGTATTGCTAAAGGCTCACAAAAAAAAGCGCAAAGCAAAGAGCAAACTAAATTGATTGCTCAAGGCATTGAAAAGGGCATTAGCGAATATAAAAAGCAACAAAAAGCTAAGGCAAGGGAACGAGATAAACAACGTAAAAAAAATCGTTCAGCTAACGTTGACTCAGTAAGCTCTGCTGTACAGGAATCAGTAGATAATAACTCGACAGATTTACCACGTCGATTAACGGTATTTTCAATACTGCCTTGGCTATTGTTGTTGGCAAGTTGGAGTTATTTCCTTGTGCAGGGTAATTAGGATTTTCTAAAGTTAATGCGTTAGTATGTGCATGAAACCAATAATCAGATGAGCTATTTTAATAAAAACAATGCGTTATAAATTTAATGATTTTGAATTTGATAGTACAAGTTTAGTACTTAAAAAAAATGGTCAGACATTGGCTATTCGACATAATGAAGCCAAAGTTCTAAAGCTACTTATTGAACATTCAGATAATGTTGTTAGTAAAGAAGATATTCTATCGCATGTTTGGCAAGACAAAGTGGTGTCGGAACAAGCTGTTTTTCAAAACATTAGTCACCTAAGAAGCCTTTTCGGTAATCAAGCCATTAAAACCTTTTCAAAACGAGGTTATCAATGGCAGCTTGAAGTTAATTCTATTCATGTTGATACTGAAAAGGTACAAAGCGGTATCAATTCAAATATACCCCACCAACAAGCAAGTACTTTAGTAAAGCCGAAGATTAAAAATCGTTGGTTAGTCATTGCCTTAGCGAGTTTAGTTCTCGTTATCATTGCGGCGATTAATTTAATGCCGGTATCACCTCAAAAAGAGACAAGCGCTGTTATTAATATCGCCTATATCCCGATAAGTGATCAACAAGAAGCCAAGGCTGTTACGCTTGATGATAATGAGCACTTTGATTTCACCGAATTATCTCAGTTAAATACCGCAAGTTTTCAGGCGTCAGTGGAGTTGGAATACCCTCTGTTAGCCGATGAGCACCCATTAGTTTTATCTGGCTCTATTCGAAGCTATAACCAACAAACGTATCTTGATTTTATCTTAAAAGGGCCATTTTCTGATTGGCAAGGTCAAATTTCAGGCGTCGATCAGCAAGCGGTTTTAAAGCAGCTGTTACAACATTTACAGCAGGGCGTTATTTATAACCTGCTGAATAAAGTGCAAGCGCCAGAGCTAAAACAAGCAAACTTATCTATTGCTCATCAACAAGCGCCAAATGACCTTATTATCCTTGGTCAATTAACCGAGACTTACATAAGACTAGGAGAGCTAGATAAAGCGATGGTGATGGCTAATAAGCTAGAAAACACGTCGGCTTCGCAAAACAACGCACAATATGTTGGCAATGCTTTACTCTTTCAAAGTCAAATTTTAACTCGTAAAGAGCTGTTTGATTTAAGTGCCCATAAGCTTGACCGTGCTATCGAGCAGTTTCAAAAAATTAACGATCTAACTCGACAAGCCGACGCTTGGTTTGCACGGTCTTGGATAGAGCATAACCAGGCTAATTACCAAGCCATTAAGGCAAGCCTACTTAAATCTGCACAGTTGGCTTTTGATGCTCAAGATAAACAACGAGAGTTAAGCGCCTTAACTTATTTATCGGTACTAGCCTATAAAAATCATCAAGAAGATGACAAATACCTTTATTTAAGACAAGCTGAAAACAAGATGAACGCTTACCAATTACCGAGTTATCACTTTGCGATAGTGCCTTATCATTACGCTATTTTCGCTAAAAGCCCTCAGGACAAAGAACCTCATTTTAAACAAGTATTAGAACTTGCCAAGTTGACACCTGATTTTTGGGCCGCACAAAACAGTCGCCAACAATTGATGAAATACTATATAAGTCAAAAACGCCTGACAGAAGCTCAAGCGCTTATGAGTGATATTACTAATGATAACGCGCAGAACTCTTACTTGAGAACCTTGTTAGCGCAAGCGCAACAAAATGATGATGCCTTTGTCACTCATGCTCAACGTACCTTTGAACAAGCAGAGCTGGCGGGTGATATTGATCTTAGTTTGGATATGGCTTTACTTATGTGCAGCACAAAAAGCAGCCAAGTTAATTATGATTTTTATTTGCAATACATTGATAAAAAATCAACAGCCGATTGGCGACGTAATAATGAAGAAAAGCTATTAGCACTTAACCTATAACAGCCCCTAACTTAATCGATAAACAAGGCAGTAATACTACTGCCTTGTTTACTTGGTACTTCACTTTGTATTTTACTGAAGTTAATGCAATTTAAGCTTAATTTAACTGAAGGTTAATCCAATTTAGCTTCCAATTACTATCAAGTGATTGCAAGGTTAGTTTGTGTTTACCTTTTTCAAGATAAACTTTAGCGCCTGTTTGCGTTTGCCATTCATTGTAACCTCCAGTATTCGTTATTTTTTCTACGGCTAACTCTTTATCATCGACTAATATCGCAAAGCCTTTAGTGTCTCGAGGCGCTGCCACGCGGTAGCTAAGGTAATAATGTCCTGATTCTTCAACGTCAAGCTGATAGTGCATTGTTGCTTTATCACCAATACCTCCAGACCCGGTTAAATTAAACTTACCATCAATATCAGAGGTTCTCCCTACGCTGGAATCACTCAGTTCAGCGGCTGCTTCTGCTTCCACTCTGCCAGGTGCATACACCCACGAGGCTTGAGTTTTTACTGTATTGCTGTAGTCGCTTTGTTGGTGATGCCTAACCGCCACCACGGTATATTCATATTGATGGCTATCGATATTGGCATCTTTAAATGTCGTTTCGATTATATTCGACGCTAACAATTTAAAGGTACTGCCGGTGGCAGCATTTCTATAGATACGATAGCTCTCAATGTCAGTTTGCGGGCTCTTGTCCCAGTTTAAAATAACCAGACCATCTTCTTGATGTAATGTTAAGTTTGTTACTGTGTCTGGATAAGGCGACATAGCATCACGCCTTAATTTTTCGCTTCGTTGAGCCGTTTTTAACTGCTTAATAAATTTTTTAGTGTTGTTCGATTTAGTCGGTGTTGCACCATCAAGGGCAATTCGAAACCCTTCTACTGCGCCAACAAAGTCTTCACCCATGACACCTCTTTGGCTAACTGAGAAAGTATTCCAATGCCAGCTGCCTCCTCGCGCTGCCCGAAATTCACAAACGTCATCTATCCACGGCTGGCCATCATTTGTGGCATCTTTATAGTTATCTTTATAACAATCAGCGATAAACTCAACCACATTACTAACCATATCGTGCAAACCAAAAGGGTTAGGTTTATACATGCCAACGATACTTGCATAAGCCGAGTGATCAACGCAGTTTGATTTACCATTAAAAAAATTCACATAGCTGGTTCCGCTATCTCGTTGCAAAATATTTTCACCGGTTAAGTCGGCGGTATTTTCATACTCACACACTAAGGTTTGTTCAGGATCGTCACCAAAGTAATATTTACTGCTTGTACCTGCTCTAGCGGCATATTCCCATTCAGCTTCACTCGGTAAACGATAAGGTCGCCCGGTTTCTTTTGCTAGCCATTGGGTATACGCACTAGCCGCTTGCCAGCCAATACAATTGACCGGTTGAAAATCACTGGTATTGAGCGAATTGTTTTCCCAAGTGCCGTCGGTTTTGCCGTAATTAAACCAACCATTGAGTTGATGGATACATTGAGAAGGCATTTTATAGCCAGACTCTTCGACGAAATGACGGAACTCTTTTACGGTAACTTCATATTTCCCTAAGCTAAATTCACTTAAGCTTACGGTATGAATAGGTTGGGCATCTTCTTCATTGCTATCACCCATCTGAAAGCTACCCGCAGGAATGGTAACCATAATAGGTTCAATTAACTCACTGCTATTCTCGTTGGCATAAAGTGCAGAACTATTTACTGATAAAAATAGCGGAACTATTAGTTTGTTTAACTTGTTCAGTTTCATTTAGCTTTCCTTTTTAATGAGAGCCTAATAATGAAAATATCAGCAAATAAAATCTTATTAAAAATCTAAATACGGATGAAAATAGAAAAAACCTAGATTAATAGTTTTTGTAATTCAGTCTAAGTTACTGAAATAATGGTGATATTGTGGTTTTTAGCATGCTGCTATGTTTTGGCAAAAAATATTTTAGTTAGCGCTATTTGTTAAATGCATCTTCAAGTGGTTTTGGTATAAATATTTTAAAGATTGAAATTTACCATTTATGGCAGTTTATTTTCCTGTCATTCATCATAAGGGTGAGGCTCTGCCACCATTACCGTCTTTCTCACTTGAAATATTAACGATCACTTTTTGCGCATTGCTGACATTAGAGATAAGTTTTTTGCGATATGTTTTCTAATGATTATTTTGCTTTGTATAAGCAACATTTTTCAATAATATGTATTTGCACGCTTTCACCGGAGAAAACGTGATAAAAGCACGCTTTCCCCAAAAGTAAATTCATGTGAAACAATAAACTATTGATATAATGAGAATATAAAGTTAATTTAATTGTCATTATAAATAAATCAGTCAGTTAATTTTCTGTGGAAAAGAAGGTTTTTTCCCGTCTAATAAGCTGTTAGGGTTATTCGATGATGTATAGAGGCATTAATAAAAATAAAGTGGCCCTCCTTATAACAATCACTTTTGTGGCTATTTTACATCACCAAGTCATATATGCTGTGTGGGGTGGCGAGAATAACTCTTATTTATTTGCTCTAATTGGCGCATCGCTAATCCCTATGGCTCTTAGAGTCGTAACAGCTAAAAAAATGAATGTGCTACAAGTTTGGATCTTTGTTACGCTTGCTATTTCTACTGCGATATTACTCAATGTGTCAATGGATGAAAATTTATCAGCAGCATATTTAATGCTTATGTTAGATCTAGTAGTTATTCTACTTAGTGCATTTGTATGTCTCTTTATGGGAAATTTAAGAGTTGATGCCAATAAACCCTAACAAGGGTTTTCAAGTCGGACAAATTACAGTTGGCTTTTTGTTCGTGCCTCACTTATTTTAGCCAACAGCAATTTGCCGCTTAAAACGGCGTTATAGTGAGAAAGGAGTCCTCATGAAAATCTTCATATTAATTATTCTTTCATTTATGTCTTCACAGGCTTATAGCAAAGGAGATTTCGTGGAAGAACAGATTAAAAAATTATCGTCTCAAGATACTAAAATTAGAATAGATGGAGCCTTTGGGTTAGATTCTTATTTTACATCAAATGGTTCAACTGCAGATCCAAAAGAAATTGATAAATACATAGTTGAATTTAAGAAAGCTTTAAAAGATTCTGAATCTGCTGTTGTTCAGTTTATTACTCATATTATGGGGGCTCGTCCTTTAGTTGATAAAAACACAATGGAAGTATATTACTACTTAAATAGAACAATCCCTGAAATTAGAGAAAGTGTTTTAAGCATAGTGTTAAGTAATTTAGAGTCTAAAAATGCTTGGATTTCATCTCGTTCAGCAACAGTATTAATTAACTCTACTCGATGTGAATATGAAATTAAAATAAGAAATAGAATAGCGTTATCTACACAATATAAATTTATGTTCAAAGAGCAAAAAAAACAACTGGACAACCTTTGTAAAGACTCACTATAACAAGCTGTTCAAGCGGGACAAAAAACAGTTTGCTGTTTCGTCCCTCAACATTTTAGCAAACAATTTTTTGCCCCTTAACAGGGCGTTATGTGTTTCTCTAGGAAGTAGATGAATTTACTATTTGTATGTAGCCAAAATAAGTTAAGAAGTCCTACAGCTGAATCAGTATTTTCAGATGTACCAAATGTTAATGTTCGCTCCGCAGGATTAAATAACAACGCAGAAATACCTTTAGGCATTGAAGATGTTGTTTGGGCTGATTGTATTTTTGTTATGGAGCAAGCGCAGAAAAAGAAGCTGCGTACACATTTTAAAGAACACTTAAAAGAACAACGTGTTATTTGTTTAGGTATTCCAGATGATTACGAATATATGGAACCAGCTCTAATTAAGTTATTTAAACAAAAAGTACCTCAATATATTGGTGCTTAAACACATAACAAGAAATTAAACAGGGACAAAAAACAGTTGGCTTTTTGTTCACTACGTTCACTTATTTTAGCCAACCATTTTTTGCCCGTTAATTGGGCGTTAGCGATACAAAAAGGATGAGAGTTTGGAAGACGATTCTAAAGATTTTGAGAAGTTTAAAATGCTTACCAGTTATTACCAACATGAAGGTGGTTTATATTGGTCTAGATCAAACTCTTTTTTGGTTGCGAATTCAATTATGCTAGCTTTGGTGGCGCGTATGTTTTTTGATCTTGAACGAGGCTACTCATTAGAAAACTTCACTGCATTAGCTGTTTGTCTTTTAGGCTTGTTCTTGGCTAGTGCGTGGCAAAAAGCATTGTTAGCAGGCGAGTTTTGGATACATCACTGGAGCCAACACCTAGATAAATTAGAGAAAAGTATCTTTGATAATCATTCGATCTTCAAATTTGAACCAGATGCGAATTATCCTCCAAAAGTAAGTGCGAAGATGCAAGCTCATTTTATGCTTAGAATTTTTGTATTTGCATGGTTTTCTCTCTATGTATTTGTGTTTTATAAAACATTCTTACAATTGTAGGAAGTATGGCTAACAAGTCGCTTAAAGTGGACGCAAAACAGTTGGCTTGCGCTCATTCTTCGCTAATTTTAGCCAACAATTTTGCGCCCGTTAGCGAGGCGTTATGTACCGCCGTCTTTTTGAGGTAAATATTTTTATTGGTTCGGTGGTTTTAGGTTGGTTTGGCACTTGTAGCTTTTGAGTTTTCGCCAAGCAAAGTAGGGCAAACCAATTTAGCAGTTTTTAGATTGGCTCAAAATTATCGGCTTGGTGTTAATTAGGCGGTGGGGCTTCTTGTTTTCTCACTTCCATCTATTAACTTTTAATATTTCTTGTTAATGTAAAGTTCATAATAACCAAATACATAACAAGTAATTCAATCGGACAAAATAAAGCTAAGAAAAAGCCAGTCTCAATTTACTCTAAGATACTTAATTCCTTAGAAAGTAAAGATTATAAATATCGGACTTTGCAAGGAATTGCAAAAGAAACTGGATTATCTGAGGCTCAAATTATAGCAATTATACAAAAGCACTCTGATGAGGTTGTTCAACTTCACAGGACAGATAGAGCTGGTCATCGCTTATTTAGCACAAGAAAAAAATACAGAAAAACCGCTGGTGTGTCTGAAAGGTTTATGGGGGCTTTGCTTAATCGTGTCTACTGAAATTACTCTTTTAGGGCTTAGTATAGCTAAGGATACTTTCATCAACTTAGCGGGTTTGTTTGGTGGGTTTTTCCCTTTTATTGTTGATCTTATACAACGGCAGAATATAGAAATATCGAAACGAACTGACCTGTGTAAATTATTCTATTTTGTTAAGCTTCTAATCCTACCTGTTTGTGCATTAATAATTACAGCATTTGCAACCAGTTCTGGAAACGTAACGACTTGGATCGCTGCATTATATTTAGGTGCCACTTTCCCAGTATTTGCACAGAAAGCGGTATCAATGAAACCACCAGGAATAGATACTAAAGCTGGTGCTTAGCTTATAACAAGTCATTCAAAAGGACAAAAAACAGTTGGCCATGCTCGTGCCTCGCTGATTTTGGCCAACAATTTTTAGCCTCTTAATGAGGCGTTAGCATTCAAATCGAGTATGGAGTAAAAATGAAGTATTTAGCCTTAATTACATGAAGTGTATTATTAACTGGATGTGCAACGGGCTATCAAGCTCATACTTGGTCTGGCGGTTACAAAGATAAAGAGCTAGGCGAGAACAATTACATGGTTGAATACTATGGAAACGGCACTACTTCAACTGAAATGCTTAAAACCTTTTGGAGTAAACGTGCTTCAGAATTATGTCCCAATGGTTATGATGTAATAGGTGAAAATAAAGGTAAAACTGACGGTGGTATTTTTCTAGGTGGTATCACTTCTATAGATCATCCTTGGTTAAAAGCCGAAATTCAGTGCAATTAAATGCTAACAAGAACTTCAAACGGAAAAAATACAGTTGGCTGTTTTCACTTCGTTCAACATTTTAGCCAACTATATTTTTCCGCTTAAGTAGGCGTTATAAGCCAAGGAGGCACAGGTGAATATTGTATATGTACTATTGATAGTTCTTTGTTTACTTAATTTGTTCGTTTCAGTTTTTATCGCGAAAAGAGGTGACCTCGAACGTTTCCAAAAAGTAGCTCAAATTATTGTAGTCTGGTTAATACCTGTTGTTGGAGCTGTAGGTTTGTGGGCATTTAATCGTAGTAATGATGATGACTCTACTGGAAGTGGCCCATTAGGTGGTGGTTCACACGATACAGGTTACACACCGGATTAGTTGGCATATAACAAGCTGTTAAAGCGGGACAAATTGTAGTTGGCTGGTTCCGCTCCGCTTCACATTTTAGCCAACTACAATTTGCCCCTTAACAGGGCGTTAGGTGTTTAGTCATTGTGATAGAGCTTGAAAATAAAATAATACTTGTAGAAATTACTACGGTAGATGCCAATGGTAGAAACTCTCTCGATATATTCTTTGGCAAAGTGAAAAGTGCTAATAAAAATACTGTTGTAGTTTACAGACCTGATTATACAGAGATCGAGTTACCATATGATGAGTCACTTTACATGGAAGCTGACGAAGGCGTTTATGAGTTAGAGGATGGGAGTATTCAGGAAAACCCTGATTATATAGCTCGCATTCTCTCTTACGAGAACATGAGTGTTTTTGAACAGCATGGTAAAGTAAACACCTAAGCCATTCAAGCAGGACTTTTAACAGTTGGTTAGGTTTCGCTTCGCTACACATTTTAGCAAACAATTTTTTGCCTCTTAATGGGCGTTAGCTTTTTCTCCGGATAGGTGCCAAATTGTTTTTTACGGATGATAAAAATGTGATTGTAAATAAGGATATTATTGGTAACCTTGCATTGATTGCTGGAATATATATCACTGCAAGTTTTTGGTTGTTCGATATTACCGATCCCCATCAACGTTCAGTTTGCTTCTACTTTTTATTATTAGTCCATATTCTTTATACCATGGCTAACAACGCACCGAGTACGGTTTTCCTTAAAACTACGGACTATTCCTTACCTTTTGCTTTTAGCGGTATTCTATTTGGTGTTTGGTTTTGCATTACTGATTGGTTGTCACCTTTTGATCAAGTTTCAAAGTTCAGTGGTGTTATCTTGATTTTTAGTACAATGCTTGCATTTGTTGCTCTAGTCGATATTGGTGACTACTTTAAAAATAAAAAAGGCAATGAACATATATCTGGCTCTTTTTTATTGTTTATAGTTATCATTAAATTAATTATGCTAATTTTTGCTTTGCCTTTTTTAATCAATGGTAAATGGGATTGGACTATCATAAGCTTTGGCGAACTTATTGATTTTTATACTTCACCAGAATACATAAAACCTGCTAAAAGGCTTTTCTAGAGCCTAAAAAGCTAACAAGAAATTAAACAAGGACAAAAAATAGTTGGCTTTTTGTTCACTCCGTTCACTTATTTTAGCCAACAATTTTTTGCCTGTTAATTAGGCGTTATATCTCAAGGAGTGAGCTGTGAGTTTTGAGTTAATCTTCCTACTTATTTTTATTTGCTTCCTCTTGTTTATTCTCTCGTTTTTTTCAAAAAGCAGTGGATGGTCAAAATTGAGTGAGAAGTATAAAAATAAAGAAGATTTTGATGATGTGGTAATTAAAAATATATCGGCAAACTTTACAAAAAATGATTATTTTAATGGGGTTTTAAATATTGGTGTTAACGATAATTTTATGCACTTATCTATAAATCCATTATTTAAATTCTTTACGCCAAATTTACTTGTGCCAATTCAAGATCTATCGTTTTCTATTGAAAAGCGCAATTTGATGTTTAAATTTAAAATAGAATTTAAAGAGTACCCTGATATATTCTTTTGCATAACACAAAGAAATGCCAAAAAACTAGGACTTGAGATATAACAAGTCATTAAAGCAGGACAATGTGGCGTTAGCTTTTCAGCCGATACCATCAACATAAAAGGAGTTTATTGATGAAATTTTCATTCCTAATACTTTGCATAATTACTTTTATACCTAAATTTGCATACGCAGATTATGGGGTACCTTTCGTATTTCAAAACTGCTACAAGTCGCTAGATTTTGTAACTTTTAAATTTGAGTATGTTAATCACCCAGAACAATTATATGACGAGGTTACGAAGGGTTTACCCAGCGCTGCTAGGAAAGAGCTCGAAGATAAAGGTGCAATATATCCGGGAGTAATAGATACAAGCGTTTGCCAATTAGATAATGCCACTATTAAGGTATGGTTAGATAAAGAAAAGTTACTTTCACTTAGCATTAATGGTGTAACAAAAGTCAATAATATCCCTATTAATGGTGGAGCTATTTTCTTTGATAAACTTATTGTTGACGGGCATAGTTTTCCAAAAGGTGCAGATAAAGGCGGTTTAAGCTTCTGTTTTTATGGTCCTGACAAAGACCGCTCTGTTACAAAAGAATATTTCTATATTTATCAGCAGTACCCGAGTGAAGAGGTAATCGATATGAAACGACTAGAAAAAGAAGTAAACGATAGGAATAATTGGGAAAAGCCTAGTTATTTCAAGGACTGCGATGGTTTTCAGCGGTATATATAAAAAGCTAACAAGGCATTAAAGCAGGAAAATTTACAGTTGGCTTTTTTCACTGCGTTCAACATTTTAGCCAACTATGAATTTCCTCTTATTGAGGCGTTATTTACCGGTTATGGATTCAACCTATGAGAAATAAAATATTACTGCTAACTTTAATCTCTTTAATTCAAGGGTGTACTGTACTTGGAATGGTTATGGACAGTCAGTTTCCTCCTAAAAATCCAGATGATAAAAGTGAAAGCTTCTCTGAAATGGGGACTAGAGCTGATATTGAGTTAGCAAAATCTGTGATAAACGATGAACCTCTTCCAGGTAACGAGCCTAAAAAATTAACAGGGTGCAAAGGATTAAAGGGTAAAAAACAAGATGAGTGTTACCAAGTATCAAAGCAACTCACAGGGAGCTTACAAAAACACACTAGAAAATAAAGTATATAACAAGCTGTTAAATCAGGACAAAATACAGTTGACGGTGTTTCGTACCTCAACAATTTTAGCCAACTAAATTTTGCCCATTAATGAGGGCGTTATGCGTAAACCTACTTATGGTAAAAATTTTAACTTTTATAGTGTTTATTTCTGTTCTATCGTTTGAAGCGATGGGTAATAATATTGAGATTTTTAATCAAAATATAAAGCTTCCTCTCAAATATAAATTAGAAGTTTTAGCGTCATTAAGCACAAAAGCTAATACTATCGTATATCGTTCAGGAAGTTTTATTAGGCCATCTAAAAATGGAACATTAGAGGTTGTTACTGTTGGAAAAGTGTCGGATTACATATCAGATAATGAGAAAAGTAAAATAGAAGAGTTAGGTCTAGTTATTAAGCATAATGAGTTTTTTAACGAGTTAAAATCACCTAAATCTAGCTTTAAAATTGAAGGTAATACTTTCTATTATCGTATGTATTTTGATAAAGAAGTTTATATTTCTTATTTTACTTTAGATATAAATGATATTGATCAAAAATTAAAATTACACTGAGTAATACACATATAAGCCATTCAAGCAGGACAAATAACAGTTGGCTATTTGCTCTTTCGTCGCTTATTTTAGCCAACTATTTTTTGCCTGTTAACAGTGCGTTAGTTTGCATTCAGGCTTCGTGCCCAATTTAAAATATGGAAGTCAACTCTAATGAAAGTAGTCGCTATTAGTGGTGTTTCAGGTTGTGGTAAAACTTCAATCATAAAGCAACTATCTAAAACTTTTTCTTGCCCCTATTTATTATTTGACGATCATACGGAAGAAAATACTTATCCCAGTGATATGAAGGTTTGGTTTCAAAATGGCGCGGATTTATCGAATATAAAAACTCCTAATTTTATTAATCACTTACGTACACTGAAAGCTGAATGCACAGAAGAATTTATTTTTATCGAAGAGCCATTTGGTAGGTGTCGAGCGTCTATTTCATCATTAATAGATTATGTCGTTTTATTAGATATGCCAATGGAGGTTTGTTTGTCGCGTGTGATTATGCGAAATATTAAACACCCGTCATGCGATTCATTAAGTTCTATTCCTAATTATCTTTCTATGTATGATGATCACTTTCGACAAATATACATCGGTACAACCAATCAAGTTAGGCAAAGTAGTGATCTAATTATTCATAATATTGATTCAATTGAAATAACAGCAAAATCAATTAGTAACTGGCTTCAAAGTAATGCAAACTAACAAGCATTTAAACAAGGACAAAAACAGTTGGTTTTTGCTCGTGCCTCGCTTATTTTAACCAACTATTTTATTGCCTCTTAATGAGGCGTTAGCTAGTTAACAAGGATTGGTGATGAGTTCAGGGAGAGTTGAGCGAATTTTAATAGGTACTTTTATTCCTCCAATTTTAGCAGGATTCATATGCGCTTTCATTGGAACGGGGCATAAATTAATAACATCCCATTTTAACTTTTCATGGATGCGTATCAGTGAGGCATTTTCTACTATTATCGGGCTCATACCTGTTTCCATTGGCTTCATGTTTTTTTCTGCATTATTTTATGGAATTCAATCATTACTTTACAGTTTACTAATGGAATTTGTTATTCAAAGAATAGAGAATGACAAATTAGTAATTGTTATTTCTGCCATTTTAGGTGTTTTTGTTGTTAGATTTTTAGGCTTAGGAAGTGTTTTTGGTATAGGTGTGGGATCTGATATTGCAAGTATTGTAATGGTAGTTGGTGGAGTCGTTGGCCTTATAGTCGGGTATTACCTTCGTACGCAGTTTGTGTTCAAAACTAGCTAACAAGACAAATTGACAGGGACTTGATCCTCCCCCGATAAAACGGACACCAAAATCTAACTAAAGATGAGGTGTCGTAAGACAAAATATAACAATCCAAGACGAACTCGGTAGTATTCAAAAGGCTTCAACGTTAACGTCGTTCAACTGAGTTTTGTTCTCGGCGTTTTGATAAATAGAGCATTAATCACAAAAAATTGATGACTAATGCTCAGCGTTTTAATCAACTCAAATATTTTTATTATCCGGTTGTTTTTTCGTCATTTTGTATCGGCGCAGGTAGCATGCCTTTAAGCAGTCGACCAAAAATATCTGCGCCGGTTATGATGCGCTTAGTGTCGCCCCAAATCAGTAGTACGTCATGCTGAATAACACCATCAAAGTTTTTATCGATTGAGGTATTCACTTTCATTTTTAAGATAGCTTCATTTAGTGAGGTTGTTTCATCGGTAATAATCACCGGGCGATGACAAAAATTATAAGGGTCAAAGCTTTCTGATTGAAACAGCGCAGCACGCAAAAATCCATCAGCATCAATAATAAGCAAAGGCTCGCCATCAAGGTTGGTTAACACGACCCAGTTGTAACCCGACTGATTAATCATAATTAAAAACGGATCATCAGGGCCGCTATAAACGTCAGGTAATATGGGGAGGTCTAGTTTTGTTGGTAGCGCGATAATCGAGTTAGGGTCAATTACTTCACCTTCTTCGGTGACCTTTATTTCATCTAAGGCAAAAAAGTTTAGTGCGCCAATACCTTCTACATGGTTTAAGTCAGCTTCTTCGGCGCGAATGTGCTCTTTAATAATATTACCTAATTCGCTTTCCCCTAAGTAGGTAATACCTTCTTTACCCAACCAAGCGTCTAAGATCAGCGCGCTCGGTTTAGTGACCGGATAAAGCACAAATTGGTAAAAACGTATGATTGGCGAAAGCATGCTACCCATTTTTAAAGCATTGCGTGAAAAGTAAGCTTGTGGGGTAATTTCACCAACAACTGTGATAACAATGGTTGAGAAAAGGAATGCGCCGACACCCGCGAGGACGGAATCAGACAGCATGGTTAATAATACATTAATACCAACGTTACCCCATAAAATAGTGGCTAATAAGAAGTTTGAGTCGTTTCTCAGCGCCAATACCGTTATCGCTGCTTTATTACCCTTTTTGGCTTCAACTTCTAATTGCAGTCTACTGAGGGAGAAAAAGGCTAAATTTAAGCCTGAGAATATGGCAGATTGCGAAATACAAAATGCAATGGCAATCCAGGTGATAGTTTCTAATGGCATTACTTAATTCCTATTATTTACTTTTCTAAAGTAGCAATAAGCTACCTAATCCTAAAAATACAACGAAACCAACAATGTCGGTTACTGTGGTTAAAATAACTGCGCCGGACAGGGCAGGGTCAATATTTAAGCGGTTTAATAATGCCGGGATCATGACGCCAGATGCTGATGCCGTCAATAAGTTTAATAATATCGCCAAAGCGATAACTAAACTCAACACTAGGCTATCAAACCAAACGTAGGTGATTAAGCCAATCACCAGCGACCAAATTAAGCCGTTAAGTGCTCCTACTTTTAATTCTTTTCGCAATAATACCTTGCGGTTTAATTCAGTTATTTGCCCTAACGCTAAGCCGCGGACAATAACAGTTAAGGTTTGACTACCCGAGACACCGCCCATTGATGCCACTACGGGCATTAGCACCGCTAAAGCCACCACTTGTTGTAATGTTGCTTCAAAAAAGCCAATAAACCAAGACGCTAAAAATGCCGTTA
>OJAF01000001.1_pt1 | contig 34475 bp, 32 predicted proteins | sample 1589571 | NCBI WGS metagenome assembly OJAF01 (sample SAMN05416854, study PRJEB24817) | seawater metagenome | isolation source: Sea water | place: Canada:Atlantic | collected 2013-11 | reverse complement strand
TCTCAATACGTTGACCCGCATCAGCACCTACTTGGAAGAACTTAGATGTATAAGTACCATTTAATAATTTCTCACCGGCAAAGCCTGTATCCGTAGAGATACGAGTCAGTTCTAATTCTAATTCAGAAAACTCAGAGTTTAGTGCTGTACGGTCAGCGTTGCTGTTTGAACCGTTTAATGATTGCACTGATAAAGTACGCATACGTTGTAATGTATTTGTGTATTCGTCCAACGCACCCTCAGCAGTTTGTGCTAAAGAAATACCGTCATTTGCATTACGAGACGCTTGGTTAAGACCATTAATTTGAGCAGTCAAACGACTTGAAATTTGAAGACCCGCAGCATCATCTTTAGCGCTGTTGATACGCTTACCTGAAGATAAACGTTCAAAGTTAGTAGATAAGCTGTTAGTTGAACCAGCTAATTGACGTTGTGAATTCAATGATGCGACATTACTATTTACGACTAAAGCCATGATGATGCTCCTGGGCTTATTGCCCTTTCAAAGTTGTTAATTTACGAAGCGATTATTCAGTATGGATAAATGCTTCTTGCAACCTGTATCGGACAGTAAATATTTTACTTTAATTTTTTTTATCACTTTTTATCGATCATTGCTAAAAATAACAGTAACCTTCTGTATTAACTAAATTTAAAAATAATAAAAAAATTATTATTTTCTTTATTACGACTAATAACTTTTAGTTTATATAACAAAAAAACCTCCGAAGAGGCTTTTATAATAGCAATTATATACTTTAGCGCGAAATAATTACTGCAATAAAGATAAGGCTATTTGCGGCTGCTGATTTGCCTGCGCCAACATTGAGCTTGACGCCTGTTGTAATACAGTACTTCTTGCTAATGCGGCACTTTCGGCTGCATAATCCGTATCTTGAATACGTGAACGAGATGCGGATAAGTTCTGTGCTGTATTATCATTACTTCGAATAACAGAAGCAAAACGGTTTTGCTTGGCACCTAAATCAGCACGTGTTGATGTAACGATTGCTAAAGCTGCATCAATCTTAACTAATGCACGAGATGCCTGACTCGCTGCAGAAATACCCACAGTAGAAATAGTTGAAGCTGCGGCAAAGTTTCGCCCAATACTGACTTCAATTTTCTGACCAGCATCAGCACCGACTTGGAAAAACTTCGATGTATAGGTACCATTTAATAGTTTTTCACCGGCAAAACCAGTATCAGTAGAAATACGCGTTAATTCTGTTTCCAACTCGGTAAACTCAGCGTCAAGTGCCTTTCTGTCTGCATTACTATTAGAGCCATTTAGTGACTGTACTGACAACGTTCGCATACGTTGCAAAGCATTAGTATATTCATCCAATGCTCCTTCTGCGGTTTGTGATAATGATATACCATCATTAGCATTACGTGCCGCTTGATTTAAACCATTAATTTGTGCGGTTAAACGACTGGATATCTGCAAACCTGCAGCATCATCTTTCGCACTATTGATTCGTTTACCAGAAGATAAACGCTCAAAGTTAGTTTGCAAATCGTTGGTAGATCCGCCCAAATTACGTTGCGCATTTAAAGATGCGATATTACTATTTACGACTAAAGCCATTGCTATCATCTCCTAGGTTTTAGGGTGTGGCTCTATTGCTGATAACAACACATTGGTGGAACCACATTTCTAATTTTTTGACACAAACAATTAATGCATATCATGTGCCAAAACGTTTTTTATTTAGCGTTTGTTAGATAAAATTAAATAAATTTAAATCTTTTACTTGTACAAAGCTCTGCTGGGCGGCTTGTAGCGCCACTTTAGATTGTTCGAAATTCGCCACCGCTTTAGCAAAATCTAGATCTTCAATATTAGATTTACCGGAAGCGAGTGTTAATTCAGCATCTGCATGATTACTTTCTTGGCTACCAATGAGCTGCAATCGTATACCGGCTTCGCTACGACGCGTTGTCATATGATTTAGCCCTTGATCTAATTGCGACAATATTTCGCCATAATTCACCTCATGCTGCAGAGGATTTGTTGGGCTACTGCCCGCTTGCATCCAATCTATGGCACTTTTTATGGTATTAAAAATGTTGATGCTTTGTTCTGGCGATATATCAACTTCATCCCCCGGCAAAGGGTTGCCACTTAGCTGTACTTCAACACCATTAAAGGCAATGGTTTGCCCCGCGGTATAAGGAGCGGTTGGAACAACAACAACACCATTGCCATCGGTAACCGTTAAATCATTGGGTGCACTGAAAAGGAATTTATAATCAGGTGGATTGGTTGCTGTATCGTAACTACTTGGATCCGTGATCGTGGCATTATTGACACTAAAGCCTGAACTGTTATTAATATAATTGGCACTAAAGTCACCAATTTCATTTGGAATGTTAGAAAATGCGACATCACCCGATTGATTAGTAGCGACCGAGACATTTTTCGCAATTTGTAACTCTCTTACACCACTGTCACCTTGGTACAAAACCGTATTATCGGGCTGCAAAGAAAAGGGTTCTTTATGGGTTTGAAAGCCTGCAAATATATAACCACCGGTTTCATCTTTGGTATTAGCAATATCAAGTAGCTGGGATTGTGAATTTTTTGCTTGCTCAGCTAACGAATCAAGATCTGCACTAGAAAGCGTGCCGTTATTGGCCTGGGTAAAAATTCTTTTCAGCTCTTGCATCAAATTTTCAGCGTTGCCAAAAGAGATATCTTGTAATGAATTTCTATTTTCCGCCTGAATAATATTACGCTTATATTTTTCTATGTTGGCAAGTTCATCTTTATAACCGGCAAGTGTGCCATATGAAACCGCATCATCTTTGGCTGTAATCACTCTTTTACCACTAGATAAATAGTTAATTTGGTCATTCACTTCAGACTGTTTATTGGTTAGCTGCTGGCTATTTTGAAAATAAAACTGTGCAGTTGAAACTCTCATAATATTTCCTCTTAAACCGCGGCTAATAAGGTATCGAAAATGGTATTCGCTACCGATATAATTCGAGATGAAGCTTGATAAGCTTGTTGAAACTTGATCATATTCGCGGCTTCTTCATCTAAATTAACCCCAGAAGTAGATTGATTGCGGTTATATGCTTGGGTGAACAGTGCTTCTGCTGTACCTGAAACTAGCTCAGCCGAGCTAGCTTTTGAGCCTATATCTGCTGTGGTTACAGCCAAGCTCTGGCTAAATGTTTGTGTGCTTTTCCCAATAATAGCTTGCTCTTGGGTTGCAGAAATAAAGCCTGCATTGCTGCCATTACCAGGGCCAAATGCGTCAGAAACAGTAAATTTCTCACGTGCTAAAGTTCCTTGCCCCACCGGAGCTCCGGATATTTCTATTTGAAAAGCAGCAGTCGCAGGTGCTGGTGGCATATCAATAACTGCTGAGGCGCCCGCGGCAAAACTTCCCGAGGAAAGCACTGGAGCTGGCGGAGGATTAGCAGCATCATAAACACGATAATCAAATGTCCCAGGGGCACTTTCATAAACATCAACGGTTAATTTTGCATTAGTACCTTCGGTATAAGCCCTTGCTGTTACAGGATCAGTGACATTAATAATATTAACCGCGCCATCACTGACGTTATTAGCGTCGGCACTTGCTCCTACAGCACTACTTGCAGCGATACCTTTACCGTCTGTCAAGGTTAATGCCATCAATGAAGCGCTATTTTCTGTCGGACGAATTGAAAATTTATCATTGGTGCTTGGTGCACCTGAAACTTCGTTAAATTCGAAACCATATGACGTACTATAGGTACCTGAGCCTGGTGGACCTAAGTTATCTACTGCGCCATTAGTTCTATTCGTCATAATGTAATCAGTGCCATCAAATTCAATTTCAAATTCGTCAGTAGGAACTAAAGAAACATCGGTGATATTTACGCTACCATTGAGCGTTCCTGAGTTAGTTGAATGATCTAAAACTCGTGATGCTTGTAAGGCAGTACTATTTATATCAGTAAATAAATCGCGTCCCTGTTGGGCATCTAAATCTAAGCCTTGAGCTTGTGCTTGATTTAACGTTTCTGAAATTGCCATGGCTAAGAGATTAATTTCACTGCGAGCACTTAATAAATGTTCGTCACGATATTCCATCTTAGCGGCGATAGAACCCCCAAGTTTTTTACCGTCAATGGCTACGCTACCATTACGGCTATTTAACTGTAACTTGGTTTGTAATGGATCGGGATTGCCGGCTTGAACACTGACAGTTAATGGCGTAATGCCGGCAACGAGTGTTGAACCGTTGCCTATCATTACTGTCATTACACCATTGCTATCTTGGATGGTATTAACAGAAGTGTATTCACCTAACTGACCAACTAACTGATCTCGTTTATCCAATAATCCGTTAGGTTGGCCGGCAACGGTTAGATCATTACTTTGCAATACTTGTTCATTAATCTTGGCAATTTCTAGAGATATTTGGGTAATTTTACTGGCAATTTGCTCAATTTCACCGTTAGTTGATTTCTCCAACTGATCGAAATTTGCATTTAGTGTATTAAAATCACTGGCAAGAATACCGGCTTGACTTAGCGCAATGCTACGTAAGCCTAAATCACTCGGATTATCCGCAATACCGTTCATGGCTTGATAAAATCGCTCTATCGAACCACCAATGGCATCACCTGAAAAGGTCATGATTTCATTAAGCTGATTTAAGTTAATATTTAAAGAGTCGGCATTACCGAGGTTACTTTGGCTCAGTAGTTGTTCTTTATGGGAGAATTGATCGTAAATACGGGTAATATCTTGAACATAGGTGCCGCCGCCAATATAATTTCCTCCATTTACAATCCCTGAAGCAGCCCCTTGTTCGGCTCTTTGGCGGTTGTAACCTTCGGTATTGACGTTTGCTATGTTATTGCCTGTAGTCGCTAACTGTTGCTGCGCAGCTAATAAACCACTAACACCAGTTTGATACAGATTAATCGACATGACCTAAACTCCTGCAGTAACTTTAATTTCAACAGTGAAATTATCGGTAAACTTATTTATTTAATAAGCCAGTTACTGTCCGAAGTGTTCCCATTATCTTTTTAGCGTAATTGGGATCGGTGGCATAACCAGCACTTTGTAGGTTATGCAAAAATTGCTCCACATTTTTCGACTGTTCTAAGGCACCTTGATATCGCTCACTATTAGTTAATAAATCTACGTAGTCATTTACACTCTGTGCAAGCGAGTCATAAACTCTAAAAGGTTCGCGCTTTTTAACCATAGCGCCATTTTCGAATTCAAGGGTTTCCTTATGTGTTTTCTCACCTTGCCAGCGACTATCGGCTTTTATGTTAAACAAATTATTAGAGCTTTCACCGCTGTCTGTTTTAATCATTTTCTGCCCCCAACCCGTTTCCAAAGCGGCTTGTGCAATGACAACTTCAAACGGCACATTAATTTTCTCCTGTACTCGTTTTGCATCAGGCATCAGGGCAGTAACAAAATCAGTGGGTTTTTCAAATACCGGAGATTGCAACAAAGCTAAAGCTTGGGCAGCAATAGAGCCATTTGTTTGACGATCTTTACTAGGATCCTGCTCGGCTGTCGATTGATTGACAAAATTCATACTTGTCACAAGCGACGGTTCTGTAATACGAACATTTGCTCGACTATTAATATTACCATCGGAGCGCAAAACCGATTGAGGAGTAAAATTATCGCTATCTCCACCAAGCTGACGAACAATAAGCTCAGAAAGACCTAGTGCGCCATTATTGGATAATTCAAGCGACATTTGTTGATCATGCATATCACGATAAAACTTTGTCGATTCAGAGTTAAAAGGGCTATCAGACGCCAACACATCTTGTGCTTTACGCATACTTTTCATTAACATTTGGACAAAAATAGCTTCAAACTGCTTAGCAGCCTGATCTAATGCTGCTTCTTTACTCGCCTTATCACCCGATTTAGCATCTTGGCGAATCGAGTTTAAACCGTTAATGTCTAAAAAGTTTTGCGCGTCAGCAATACGTGTTGTCATAAGTATTATAAGATCATTAAATAATGATCAAATCTCCACGTAACGCGCCAGCTTGATCGAGCGCTTCTAAAATTGCCATAACATCGCCTGGACCAGCACCCACTTGGTTAATCGCTCGTACTAAGGCATCTAAAGTTACACCAGGATCAAAAACGAACATGCGAGAATCATCTTGCTTAACATCAATAATGGATTGGTTGGTGGCAACCGTTTCCCCGTCTGCAAAAGCGTTAGGTTGGGAAACATTTTCCATTTCATTAATCGTCACAGTAATGCCGCCATGGGTAATAGCTGCAGGTAATAAGCGAACATCTGCACCAATCACTATGGTGCCTGTGCGTGAATTAACAATAATTTTTGCCGATGGAGTACCGGGTTCAAATTCCAAATTTTCTAATGTTGCCAAAAAACTAACACGATCCGCAGCATCGCGAGGTGCACTAACTTTTACGGATGTAGCATCAATCGCACGAGCAGAGCCTGAAATCAAATTATTTATGGTATCTGATAAGCGTTTGGCCGTGGTAAAATCTGCATTATGTAAGTTAAAGGTAATGTGATCACCCGAAGTAAATGGTGATACAACTTCCCGTTCAACCATAGCACCGTTAGCAATACGACCTACGGTAGGTGTATTAGCAATAACCTTTGAGCCATCTAACCCTTCGGCCCCTAAACCACTGACAATTAAACTCCCTTGCGCAACGGCATAGGCGTTACCGTCAAGACCCATTAAAATGGTTTGAATTAACGTACCACCACGTAAACTTTGTGCACTACCCATTGATGAAACAGTCACATCAATTTTTTGCCCTGGTTTTGAAAAGGCGGGTAACTCTGCATGCACAGCAACTGCGGCTACATTTTTAATTTTGGGTTTTAAATTGGCTGGCATTTTAATACCAAAATTACTTAGCATGGTCTTGAAGCTTTGCTCGGTAAAAGGACTCTGCTCACCTGTGCCAGGTAAACCTACCACCAAACCGTAACCAATCAATTGATTACTGCGAACGCCAGCAACATCAGCTAAGTCTTTAATACGCTGTGCATTGGCTTCTGGTATTAACACCAACAAGGTGAGACATAAAAAACTATATAGGTATTTTTTCATCATATTATCCTGCTAAAGAGGCCACCATGAGCTACTGAAAAATTTAGATAACCAACCTTGCTCTTGAACATCAGCAAAAGTCCCAGTTCCGGCATATTGAATACGCGCATTTGCCACCTTGCTTGATGTAACGGTATTTTCTGAGCTAATATCTTGTGAGCGTACAACGCCAGTTAAACGGATATATTCGTCACCATTATTGAGTGACATCCACTTCTCACCGCGGATCATCAAGTTACCATTAGGTAGTACTCTTAAAACATGAACAGAAATATTGCCCGACAAGCTATTACCCTGATTAGCCTTAGAGTCACCAGAAAAATCTGATGACTGATCGTAGCCAAATTGTAGTGCTTTATTTTTAAAATTCAGCGCTTCACCGCCAAAACCAATAATCGGATTAAGCGTCGCACTATTTTCTTTGCTTAATTCTGTTTTGGCATTTTTTTGTGCTTGAGTACTTTCACTCAAGACCACAGAAATAATATCGCCAACTCGATGAGCTTTAGAGTCTGAATAAATGTTATTGACATAATTGGCTCTAAAAAGAGAGCCTGTTGGTACTAAAGGCTCATCTTCCATTTCGGGTAAAATAGGCGCAAAGTCAGGATCATTGGGTAATGTTTTTGCTTCTTCAACACTGGCACAGCCGGTAAACATTAAAATAACAATACTCAGGGTCATTAGCGACGATAGTAAAGAACGTTGACTTGTCATGATGTACCCCTCAACCTTATAATTGTTGATTGATATAGCTAAGCATTTGATCAACCGCCGAAATAACTTTTGAGTTCATTTCATATACACGCTGACTTTCAATAAGATTAACTAATTCTTCGGTGGTATTTACATTTGAGGTTTCTAGTGCTCCTTGCACTATCATGCCATAACCTTCTAATCCAGGAACGCCTTCTTGTGGCGCACCACTTACCGCAGTTTCAACATATAAATTCTGTCCTATTGGCTGTAAACCTGTCGGATTAACAAAGTTGACGGTATTTATTTGTCCAACAACAGCGGGATCAGCTTGCCCTTGTAAGGTCACTGAAACTTCGCCATCCTGAGAAACAATAATACTTAACGCATCATCAGGGACGGTTATTTGTGGCTGCATCAAATAGCCAGCGCCTGGCGTTACTATATTGCCTTCTTCATCCATGGTGAATTGGCCATTGCGAGAATAAGCAGAAGAGCCATCAGGCATTAAAATTTCAAACATGCCTTCACCTTGGATCATTAAATCAAGCGCGTTATCAGTATTTAACATGTCACCTTGAGTATGAATTTTTTGCGTCGCCACTACCTTAGTACCAGCACCTAGCATTAATCCTGACGGCATTTCAGTATCTTGCGCTGAACGTCCACCTGGCTGGTTAATGGTTTGATAGAGTAAGTCTTCAAATACGGCACGACTTTTCTTAAAACCAACCGTACTCGCATTCGCTAGGTTGTTAGAAATAACCGCAATCTCTTTTGTTTGCGCATCTAAGCCTGTTTTACTGATCCATAATGCTGGGTTCATACATCACCTCGAAATAATTTATTTAGAACGCTCGTAGTAATGAAGCTGCACTTGAGTCAACTTCTTCGGCGGTTTTCATCATTTTTAACTGCATTTCAAATTGTCGCTGCAGCGCGATCATATCGGTCATTTCACCAATAGGATTTACATTACTTGACTCTAATGCGCCATTGGCAACTTGCACCGTGATATCAGCCGGTTCATTATTGCCATCTTTACGACGAAATAGACCATCATTACCTTTTTCTAAAAAGCGATTATCTGGATTCACTAATTTAAGGCGGCCAACTTCTTCTTGCACTGAACTCGGAGCACCTTCTGGCTGAACCAGAATAGTGCCATCAGCGGAAATACTTATATTATTAACCGGTAACGGTAAGAAAATAGGGCCATTATCACCGATAACGAGCTCGCCACTTGAGGTTTCAAGTGCGCCGTTTTCGCTTAATTTTAATTGGCCATTACGGGTGAACGCTTCACCACCATCTTCAGTTTGCACGGTTAACCAACCTTGACCTTTAATCGCAATATCTAGATCACGTCCGGTTGTGAGTAAAGCGCCACTGTCAAAGTTTTGGCCCGCTCGTTCGGTCATAGAAAACACTCGAGTAGGCAAGCCTTCTCCGAAAGCTTGCATCGCGCGAGCATTGGCTAAATCCGCTTTAAAGCCAGTAGTTTTGGCATTGGCAAGATTATTGGCAGTGACTGATAAGGCTTGCATGTTTTGCTTTGCACCACTCATGGCGATATACAGCATCTTATCCATAATAAACTTCACTCAATAAAATTAGTAATAACTGAAACGTTGCAAATTAAGTGCCAATAAAATTAAACGAGGAAATAGAAAGTAGGAAGGCTGAGTACCCTGATATGAAAAATAAAAAAGCCAGATATCATTTGCTGATTATCTGGCTTTTGTTCAGTTAAACACTACTAAACTTAACGAATTTGTAAGATAGTCTGGTTTAACTGATTATCAACTTCCAATGCTCGAGAGTTCGCTTGGAAGTTACGTTGCGCTGAAATTAAGTCAATCAACTCTGACGTTAAGTTAACATTAGACTGCTCTAACGCCGAAGAGTTTATGGTACCAAAGGTACCAGAGCCACCTTCGCCGGCAAGTGCTTCACCAGAAGTGATACTTTCTTTCCAACCGGTACTACCCACTTGTGTTAAACCTTGCTCATTAGCAAAATTTACCATAGCGATACGCGACAATGGCTCTGAAGTACCATTACTATATGTTGCTCGGACTAATCCATCAGTACCAATATCAATACCGGTTAATCGACCAACCGCTAAACCATCTTGTTGTAGTGAGGTTACTTCAAAATTAGAGGCAAATTGCGTTGGCTCGTTTGGGTTAGGTGCTAATACATCTAAGTTGAAATCAACTTTGATTGTCTGAATAGGATCAGCACCGTTGGAGAGTATACCAGCTCCTAGTTGTGTGGTAATAATGCCACCGTTAGCCAAACTTGGCACTTGATCAATAAAGTCACCTGATGAATTAAATTCAAGCCTAGCACCAACAACCCCCGTGCTACCTGCAGGATGTGGAGGAATTGGTAAAGGACGCCCTGATAACGGTCCAGATACATTACCGGCTATTGGATTATTTAGTCCTGGATCTGACTCTAGATCAACCATATCGCCATCAACAGCGGCAAACATCATCCACTGGTTCGGGTTTACTGACGGATCATCTTTAACGAAGTAATAGGTCATAATATGACTATCGCCGAGTGAATCAAATATTGTCACTGACGTTGAATGATTAAAGGTTAACGGATCTGTTTGATCAAAGTTACCTGGCGCACTTGTAATATAAGCGTCACCAGCAGGTAAGTTCATGCGAATATCAACTTCTGATGATTGTTGCGGCGCACCTGAAGCCGTCGGTATACGAATAGGCTCAGCAGTACTTAAACTGACTGAAGCAGAGCTACCATCAGGATTAACCGGGAAGCCAAGTAAGTGACCACCTTGTGAGTTAACAATAAAGTTATCTTGATTTAGCTTAAATTGCCCTGCTCGGGTATAAGACGTTTCCAAACTACCCAGCTCAGGTACCGTGGCAAAGAAACCATTACCGGTAATCGCTAAATCTAAGGCGTTGTTAGTAAACTGAATACTACCTTGAGAAAATTGTTGAGCAACATCAGCCGTCAAAACACCGTCACCGACTTTGGTTTTTCCTGATGATAATAAAGATGCAGCATAAACATCAACAAATTCTGCGCGCGACTCTTTAAAGCCTGTTGTGTTTACGTTTGCAATGTTATTGGACGTTACATCCAAGTCTTTTTGAGCTGCGTTTAACCCGCTCAGTGCGATATTAAATGACATAATTTCACCTCGTAATAAATTTTGCTAACTTAACCTTGTGTTACTTCAATAACATCCGATAGTTTCATCGTGCTGCCACCATTAAGGTTTAATAAAATACTGCCACCTGCCCCAGCTAAAGTGACACTGTCAACTTTTCGGTAGGTCATGGCTTGCAACTCCGATGCTTCACCTTCGACTAAACCAGCAACACGGAAGCGGTAAGCGCCTTCTGGTGCTGGCTCGCCATCTGAACCTTGCCCATCCCAGGTAAAGGTAAACTCGCCAGCTTTAACACTACCCACCGGAACGGTTTGAATGATTTCTCCGGCAACGTTTTCGACATAAATATTGACATTACTTGCCGCTTTATCCGTGACTAACTTGCCCTTAACTTCTTCGCCAGTTTCCATGCCAAAGACATTGTCATCAACCAGCACACTACGTCCAACTAATGACGACGCTTGCAAGGCTTGGCTAGACGACATTGAAGCGGCAAAATCAGTAAATTGATCATTTAGATTTGACACACCATCTGTGGTTGAGAATGCCGTCATTTGCGAAATCATCTCATTATTTTCAACCGGCTTAGTGGGATCTTGATGCGAAAGTTCGGTTGTTAACAAAGCAAAAAAATCTTCCTGCGTTAACATGCCACGATTTTGATCCGTTTCAGGTGTGCTCGTTTCTTGCTGCCAACGCATATTATCTAATGGCGTAGAACCCGATACTGTATCCATAGTAAATTCCTATATAACCTTAGCGTTGACCAAGTGTTAGCGTTTTATTCAGCATATTTTTTGCTGACTCCGCTAATTGCACATTGGTTTGATATGAGCGTGAAGCCGATATCATGTTAGTCATTTCTTCAATAACATTAACATTAGGCTTGTAGATATAACCTTCGCCATCAGCCATTGGGTGGTCTGGAGCATATTCAACATTAAGCGGCTTGTCGCTTTCAACAACTCCTAAAACCTGAACACCTACCGACTCATTTTGTCCGCCGGCAGCTTTTTGCATCTCCGCGGCAAAAACTGGGTGACGTGCGCGATATGTTTTATCGACACTGCTGCTAACACTATCCGCGTTAGCTATATTACTGGCCGTCGTATTTAAGCGCACTGACTGTGCGCTCATCCCCGAACCAGAAATAGAAAATACATTAAATAGGCTCATTATTATTGCCCTCCAGTGATGGCTTTTCTCAAGCCTTTAATTTTGCCGTTTAAAAATTGTAGGCTTGCTTGGTATTCCATAGAGTTTTCTAGATACAAGTTTCGTTCCACTTGTACATCTACGTTATTACCATCACCCGTATCAGGTTGATCAGATTGTCTAAAGCCAACGCCATTGTTCAACTCCATACGGACATCAAAATGTTTTTCATTGGTACGAGTCATACCGGTTTGTTGTTTGGAGCTTGCTTGCGCTAATGCCGCTTTGAAGTCCATTCCTCTCGCTTTGTAGCCAGGAGTATCGGCATTAGCAATGTTACTGGCAATAAGCTCAGCGCGTTGAGCACGCACTTGCAAACCTTGTGGATGAATACCAAATGCTTTTTCAAAACTAATAGCCATAAAAAAATACCTCCAAATGAATGAAGGTATTTATTCAAGATTTATGCCAGAGGTATTAGGTGGTGGTTATTTTTTTTGGTAAACAATGCCAGGATTACAGCGGATCATATTAAAATCTTGGCTAATACCAGAAAGTGATTCTGAGGCACCCAGAAATAAATAACGGTCATTATTTAGTGTGCCATGAATTTGAGAAATTATTTGTGATTTAAGCTCAGGAGAGAAGTAAATCAAGACGTTACGGCAAAAAACCAAATCAAATCGCCCCATTAAACTATAGCTATTTAACAAGTTAAGCTGACGAAAACTGACCATTTTTTTAATAAAATCTTTGACCTTTAACATGCCATTATCACCAGCTTCAAAAAACTGATTTTTGCGCTCTAAAGATAAGCCTCGTGATAGTGCTAAACTATCATAATGACCATATTTACAATGTTCTAACATGGTATTAGAAATATCAGTGCCAATAATTTGAACACCGGCAGAAAATGCGCCGGGGTTACTTTGCTGGTATTCATAAATAGCCATGGCAATTGAATAAGGCTCTTGCCCTGAAGAGCTTGCCGCTGACCAAATTTTTAATGGTGTTCGTTGTCCTTTAAATTCAGGCAGTAAACGTTTCTTTAATAATTCAAACGGATACTCATCTCGAAACCACAATGTTTCATTGGTGGTCATGGCATCAATAACGGCTGCACGCAATTGCCGCTTAACAGGATTAAGTGTTTGTGCCACTAAATCAGACAAAGACGCCACATCGAATTTTATCATCAATGGTGCTAGCCGACTTTTGACCAAGTACTGCTTACTTTCGCCTAAAACAATACCACACTGCTGCTCTAGGAAAATTCTAAACTGATGATAGCTCTTATCATCAAGTTGCTTAGTTGACACTAGCTATAATCACCTTAGTTAAATAATCTAAACAAAACATTAAGAGACTTCATCATGCTTTAACCACTTCTTAACGGCGGTCGCAAGTTCATCAGGATGAAACTTTGGAATAAAATCTTCTGCACCTACTTTTTCGACCATAGCATTATTAAAAACACCACTGAGCGACGTGTGCAAAATTACTGGAATATCCTTCATGCGTTCATTGCGTTTAATTTCCGCAGTTAGGGTATATCCATCCATTTCAGGCATTTCAATATCAGAAATTAATAAGGCTACTTTTTCAGTGAGACTATGTTGACATCCCTCGGCAATATCTTGTAATTGATTCAGTGCATCTTGACCATTTTTTGCCAACAACATATTCAAGCCTAACGGCTCAAGCGCTCGTTTAACCTGGTTTCGTGCTACGGTCGAATCATCAGCGATCATAATAACTCTATCGCCAATATCTTCACCAACGGTTACATCAGCTACACCTTCACTTAATTCTGTCGAGATAGGGCTAATTTCGTTAAGAATTTTTTCAACATCAAGAATTGATACCATTTCATTATCAATTTCGGTGACAGCCGTAAGGTAGCTTGACTTACCTGCACCTTCTGGCGGTGGCATAACATCTTTCCAACTTAAGGTGACGATACGCTCAACACCAGCAACAAGAAAGCCCTGCACACTGCGATTATACTCTGCAATGATGACAAAACTACTTTCTGTTTGTTTTATTTCAGGTCCGCCGGTGGCTTTACTCAAATCAATGATGGAAATAGTTTGGCCTCGAATATGCGCCACACCTTTAATAAATTTATCTTGCTTGGGTAAAAGAGTAAGCCTAGGGCACGGCATAACCTCGCGTACTTTAAATACGTTTATTCCAAAGCGTTGTCTACCAATAAGCTTAAATAACAGCAGTTCAAGTCGGTTCTGGCCGACCATTTGAGTACGCTGATTAACTGAGTCTAATATACCTGCCATAAAAAACCTCTTTGGTAATGCCAATGAAAATATAACAAAGGCACAATTCTTGATTGTATTATCGTTTATAACGACAACGTAAATATTTTGACGTTCTTCGTACTAAATTGTATTTAGTTAAGCTTAAGTTAATAAGCATAGACGAGTATTTTTATTTCCCTAGCTGTAAGATCAAAAAATTATGAGTAAATTAAAGATATTAGTAAAACTTACACTTATCTACTTGGCCCTTGTTAATCCGAGCACTGCCATGACATTCGATCGAGATTATATTTATAATTTCATCGAATCGCATCTTAAAAATCATGTGGACATACCTGCTCAGGGCAAGCTGAAAATCGAAGTTTCTCCAATCGACCCAAGAATTTCTTTACAGCCTTGTTTATCGCCATTAACGGCAAATATACCTGAAAAACATAACGGTAGAAACGTAAATGTTAAAATTGTTTGTCCTGACGATGAGTCATGGTATTTATTTATCCCGGTAAAGATACAGACCATAGTGCCAATCTTGGTGACAAGGGTACGAGTATCTAAAGGTACCTTACTTGATAATTCTAATATAGAAGTCATTTATAAAGATAGCGGACAAATACGTGGCACAGTGCTCACTGATCCTGCAATCGTCAACGGCGCAAGAACAAAACGCAATTTATCCCAAGGTAGTGCGATAACTAATAGAAACACCTGCTTCGTCTGTAAAGGGCAGCCGGTAAATATCATTGCAAAGTCGGCGAGTTTTGAAATCAAATCGTTTGGTATAGCTTTAAAAGACGGTGTTTTAGGTGAGCTTATACCAATTGAAAATAAAAAATCAGGCCGCATAGTTCAGGGCCAAGTTAACGCTATTAACCAAGTAGTAATTAATTTATAATAATTCTTAAGTTTTATATTGTTTTGCCGATAAAAGGTTAGAAACCAATAACTGTTGTCAATAGGACATAATAATGGCTATAAATATCAACAACTTGAGTAATACCAATCAAGTAAAGCAAAAACTTGATCAACAAATACAGACGAAACAGCAAGTTAACGAAAACGCTAATACGTCGCAACAAGCTAAATTAGCAACGCGCGATTCAGTATCTATTACTCCGCAAGCAAAACAAATGAATGAGCTGCAAAAAAAGGCCGCTGATTCTTCTCCTGCACTCAATCAGAAAAAAATTGATGAATTGAAAAGTGCTATTACATCGGGCGATTATAAAATTAATCCAGAAAAACTAGCAGCAAGTATCGCCAACTTTGAATTTGAACTTGGCTAACTTGTCCTAATAGTGGAGTAAATACGTGTCTGAAAAAATAACGCCGCAACAATTGGTTTCTCAACAATTATCGCAATTGACGCAATTAGAGGCGTTATTAGCCACGGAAAAAGAAGTGCTTCAGCAGCAAAATCCTGACGCGCTGATCCAAGCCACCTCAGATAAAAACACCTTACTTTTGGCCATTCAAGACATTGATAATGCTATTGGGCAAAGCTTCGAATTCAAACAAGAGAAGTTGGCCGGTAATTTCAGTGACGAATTATCAGCAATCAAAGCAAGTTTAGAGCGCTGCAAGAAACAAAATCAAGTTAATGGTCTGATCATTCACCAATCACAAATAGCTGTTGAGCGAATGAAAACCTCCTTGCTGGAAAACCATAATAAATCTTCTATGACCTATGATAGTAAAGGCAAAACCTCAGGCGGTCTCAGTAGTTTGGGTATAAAAGCTTAACTTAGCTGCCAATACGTCATCGTGCCTTAATACTCGTAGCATAACGATATATTCGCTTCTCCTAACCATGACATTGCCTATACGGATTTAGGTACTTAGGCTATGTCGGGAACATATAACCTGACCGTTCATCCTGAACATCGCCATTCATTCACATCCATGTGATCATGACATACCGTTCATCCTGAACATAAAAAAACCAGCAATCGCTGGTTTTTACTAGCCACAGAATAATTAACTAGTAGTATGAAATATCCTTGATTTCTTGACGATTTGAAGACGCATTATATATTTCATAAACATCTTTAAAATCTAGCATCAACTCTGTGGTGTAACTATCACCTACAGGGTAACTTTTCACCACTTTTGCGCCACGAATGATACCTTGTACTGATGCCTTTAATTTTTGGTTATCAATAATTAAGTTAGACATAGTGGTTTTACCATCAATCGTTTGACCATAAACTTGTTCAGCTAACTCGGCATAGGCGGCTATTTTCGAGGCATTTATTGCCATTAGCATACGCTGAGTTTTATCTGCAGATTTTTGTAAACTAATCGGCGCTTGTCCAATTGCTGTTAATACAGGAAAACTTTCAGGTTTAACAGCTTGCCACTCGACATGTTTGTCAAACACCGTTGAGCATGCACTTAGCACCATAGCGCTAAATAAAGCGCCAACACAATTACGTAACATATTCATATTCACCTTCGATATATCTCGGTAATACTACTGTTGTATTTCAATAGCACGAGCATCATCCACTAACATAGCGCTATCACGTAAAATCATACCGTCTTTCATTTTGACATTTTCATGGTGGTTGAAGTCATCGCCAACAACCCAAGCAGGAATGAAAGATTGCGCTGTCGCAACAACAACACGAGATTGCATACCAATCATACGCGCGTTAACTAAAATGCCTGCTTCTTGCTGCATCATGGTGCCTGTAACTACATAGTCAATTATCTGACGTTCAGGTAACTCTTTCCAATCGCGACTAAAAACATAGTCACCATCAGCCGTTACTCTAATATGCCCTGTGGTTTTAAAATCAATTACAACTAAGCCATGGCGTTGCATTTCATGCACAAAACTTTCAGAGAGTTGATTACCAAGCCAATTGGTCGACTCTAAATTTTTTAAATCAACAAATGATGCAATGGCGATAGGGGTTTTAGGGTTAACAAATGAACTACTTTCCAACATTTGATAAGCAAGGCCTTTGACCACATCATTTATCGCGTGCCGAGGTAACTCAAAACTGTCAATTTCTTGCTTATCGACATAAGACGAACGATAAAAGTCATCATTAGCCCCCATAGAACATGACATCACTGTCGGTATTAGTATTGCTATAAGCCAATTTTTCATTGAGCTCCCCTCAATTAGTGCCAATGTCATAAAATCAATGCAAATATTAAAGCAGGATCCACGCCAATATTAATGACTAAACCGTCTCATGATTAAACTCGTCGTTTCTAAAATAGATTAAAACAATAGTAATCAATTTCTTAGAGAAAAAGTCAAGAATGAGAACGTCTATATTTACAACTTCAGGTTACAGTAAAGATAAAGCGTAATTAAATACGCTAGGTAAACATAGCTAACTTAAATACTTGGCCAAGACCAAGCAGCTATGTTTATCAGGAACAATATAAGAAGTACAAATAATCGTTTGATCACTTCACTTAGCCAAATTTTTCTTACCTAATAAATAGGCACAAAACATGCATATTTCAAAGCATAGATCGAATTCATTTTAAAAAGAGATATTTATGCGCTTAAGTTTATTATGCCTATGCTTTGCTATATATAGTACTTCTAGTGTTGGGCAATGGTATGAATCACAGGGCGTGGCAACCATTAAAGATGGCGACAATAAGGCAGCAAAAACACAGGCGGTACAAAATGCCTTAAAAAAAGTCCTATTGGTTGCAGGTGCATCAGTGTCAAGCGTTCGTCAGGTAGTCAACGGCTTACTGACCCAAGATGAAATTAGTATTCGTGCTAGTGGCAGTGTCAATTCATTAGAACTGATCAGTGAAAGTTATAGCGATGACCTTGTCACTGTCACTATTCGTGCTGACATTTTTTCACAAGAAAAGAAATGCTTCGCCGCCGACTATAGAAAATCAATGCTAATAACTCGAAGTAATATACTACACCGCGAACAAGCTAATGTCGGCAGCCTCTACGCGTTAGACAAAGCCCTAGTAAAGCATCTCGCAAATAAAATACAACAACAAGGTATCTATTTAGATACTAATCTAGCATTACACACTAAAACTGAGTTTTCGCGTCTTAATCAAACTTTAAATACCCAAAGCTTAAAAAATCTAACCATGTCATTAGCAAATATGACTAATAGCCAATACGTTCTGTTTTCGGAAATTCAAGATCTATCAATGGCGAACGACGAAAATAATGACTGGCAATTTTGGCAAAAAAACATTTATCAACGTCAATTTAACATCGCACTTTATATTCACGATGGTACAACCGGTGAACGAATTTTAGATAAATATTATCAAAGTTCAGCACCTTGGCAGTTCGATAAGCGCAAACAAGTCGATGTAACAAGCCATAACTTTTGGCAAAGTGAATATGGCCAACAAATCAGCCTAACCTTAGATAATATGGTTAGTGATATTGATGAAAACATGATGTGCCAACCAACTCAAGGCCGTATTGTTCAAGTTACAGGTAACTCGCTGATCTTTAATTTGGGTAAAAGACACGGTGTTAAAATCGGCGATGAGTTCTCGTTATTACATTTAGACAGCTTTATCAGTGATGACAAACGCACTTACCCAGGTTTTAACATTAGCCCTTATAAAGTTATTGTTAATTCTGTTAGTCAAGACAGCGCTCACGCCACCACCACTGAACAACATATTTTAGACAACATCCAAATTAACGATTTAGCGGTGCGCTATTAAAGTATGTTAACTGTTTATTGTCATGAATTAACTAAAGATAATTTTTCTATTGATTTTTAACAGAGAGTTTATAGAATAGCGACGTTAAAAATATTAGTCCTCATAGTTTAACAGGATAAAACTGCGGCCTCCTAAGCCGCTACTCCAGGTTCGAGTCCTGGTGGGGACGCCAGTATGCAAGGATTGATACTACAAAAGTCACACCGTTGTATTTCAACTCACTTGCTTATTAGCCGATAAAAAACCCCGCTATTGCGAGGTTTTTATTATCTACTGAGCTAATTTACTAGCTCAGTGCTTGCTTTTTCTATTACAACGTCCTTGTCGCCTGCTGTTGAACCACTGCTCAACAACGCTGATACCGCCAATATTAATACGGCTAATATTACTGTAGTCAGCTTAATTCCGCGTGACGACGACCTGTTCATTACTCAATCCTATGTCAGGTTATATCTTTTTATTTTTATTTGTACATACAACCAATCAACCCTATAGGATCTTAACTGCTATTTCAATAACTTACTTAAAGCATTTAGCTGTGATGTACGATTTATTCATTATTTAACCATCAGCTCAGCAAAAATCGATAATAGTCGAGTAAAAGCGACGAATTAACCAAAGTTAAGCTTAAGTTAAAAATAATCACAGAAAAGTGCTAATAAAATTTGCAGTGTGGGGGTAGTCTAGGCGAAAATAAGCGCAATTTATATCCTATCAAACTTTACAATAATTGGAGCAATTATGCCGTCGCGTCAACAACTGGCCAATGCAATTCGAGCTTTAAGCATGGATGCCGTGCAAAAAGCTAAATCAGGACACCCTGGAGCCCCAATGGGCATGGCAGATATCGCTGAAGTTTTATGGCGTGACTTTCTAAAGCATAACCCAACAGATCCACAATGGGCTGATCGTGACCGTTTCGTTTTATCAAATGGCCATGGTTCAATGCTTATATACTCATTATTGCATTTAACCGGTTATGATTTACCCATTGGTGAATTAAAAAACTTCCGTCAGCTGCACTCTAAAACGCCAGGTCACCCAGAATATGGTTACACACCAGGTGTTGAAACAACTACAGGCCCATTAGGCGCTGGTGTTTCTAATGCGGTAGGTATGGCAATTGCTGAAAAAACCTTAGCGGCACAATTTAACCGTGAAGGTCATAACATTGTAGATCACCACACTTATGTATTTTTAGGTGATGGTTGTTTAATGGAAGGTATTTCACATGAAGCCTGTTCATTAGCCGGTACCTTAGGTTTAGGTAAGCTAATTGCATTTTGGGATGACAACGGTATTTCAATTGATGGTGAAGTTGAAGGTTGGTTTACTGACGACACCCCTGCTCGCTTTGAAGCATACGGTTGGCACGTAGTTAGCGTTGACGGTCATGATTCAGAGGCTATCGCAGCCGCTATAGCTGCAGCTAAATCAGTCACTGATAAACCTTCCATGATTTGTTGTAAAACCATTATCGGTTTTGGTTCTCCGAACAAAGAAGGCACGCACGATTGTCACGGTGCACCTTTAGGTAATGAAGAGATTGCTGCAACACGAGAAAAGTTAGGTTGGTCACATGCACCTTTTGAGATCCCTGCTGATATTTACGCTGATTGGGATCAAAAAGAAAAGGGCGCTACAGAGCAAGCAAGCTGGAATGATAAATTTGCCGCTTACCAAGCAGCTCATCCTGAATTAGCTGCTGAGTATGAACGTCGTGTAATTAAAGGTGAGTTACCAGCAGAGTTTGAAGCAAAAGCTAATGCTTACATTCAAGAATGTCAGGAAAAAGCTGAAAATGTTGCTTCTCGTAAAGCTTCACAAAATACTATTGAAGTATTTGGTGCTATGTTACCAGAATTATTGGGGGGCTCAGCCGATTTAGCTGGTTCAAACTTAACGCTTTGGTCTGGTTCAAAAGGTATTCAAGATGATGCTGCCGGTAACTACATTTTTTACGGTGTACGTGAATTCGGTATGAGCGGTATTATGAACGGTATTTCATTGCACGGTGGCTTTATTAACTACGGCGCTACGTTCATGATGTTTATGGAATACGCACGTAACGCGGTACGTATGTCAGCATTAATGGGTATTCAAAACATTTTTGTTTATACCCATGATTCAATTGGTCAAGGTGAAGATGGTCCAACGCATCAACCCATTGAGCAATTAACTAATTTGCGTACAACACCAAATATGGTGACATGGCGCCCTGCTGATGCAACCGAATCAGCGGTAGCATGGAAAAACGCAGTTGATCGCCAAAAAGCGCCAACATCATTAATATTCTCTCGCCAAGGTTTACCAGCGCTAAGTCGTACTAGCACTCAAGTTACTGATATTGCTAAAGGTGGCTACATCTTAAAAGACAGTGTTGGTACACCAGACGTTATTTTAATTGCTACTGGCTCTGAAGTGTCATTAGCACTAGAAGCCGCTGAAAGCTTAGGTGATAATGTGCGTGTTGTTTCTATGCCATCAACGAATATCTTTGATGCGCAAGATGCTAATTATAAAGAGTCAGTGTTACCTGCAGGCGTAACTAAACGTGTTGCGGTTGAAGCAGCTCACACTGATTTTTGGTATAAATATGTTGGTTTAAGCGGCAAAGTGGTTGGCATGACTACTTTCGGTGAGTCAGCGCCGGGTAATGTACTACTTGAGCACTTTGGTTTTACTGTTGATAACGTCGTTAACACAGTTAAAAGTCTGTAAACACCTCTAGTATTATAGCCAGTCGAGCTTTTCTCAGCTGGCTATTTACTTCTTCATCACACAACAATTTATGTTGAGTTATATTTGTCAATTCAACATCGAGCGCTACATATTAGAACTCTATGTCAATTAATATCGCAATAAATGGCTTTGGTAGAATAGGCAGAAATGTCGTTCGTGCGCTTTACGAGAACGCTAGAACACATGACTTTAGACTAGTCGCCATTAATGAACTTGCTGAACCTGAAGGTATAGCGCACTTATTGAAATACGATTCAACCCATGGTCGATTTTCATTTGCGGTACAACAAGACGGAAATAAATTATTTATTGCCGGTGATGAAGTGGCTCTGAGCCACAAAGCCGAAATAAGTGACCTACCTTGGCAGCAACATAATGTTGATATCGTTATTGATTGTACGGGTATTTATGGTAGTCAAGCAGATGGTCAACAGCATATAAAGCAAGGCGCAAAAAAGGTGCTTTTTTCACACCCTGGCGCGCAAGATTTAGACGCTACCATTATTTATGGTATCAATCATCAACTACTCACCGCCGCTGAAAAAGTAGTATCCAATGGTTCTTGCACCACCAATTGTGTGGTACCGGTTATCCAAGTATTAGATAAGGCCTTTGGCGTTGAGAGTGGCGCAATAACGACCATTCATTCATCAATGCATGATCAACAAGTTATTGACGCCTATCATCCTGACTTACGCCGAACCCGAGCAGCGAGCCAATCAATCATTCCGGTTGATACAAAGCTTGCAGCCGGTATCGAACGAATTTTGCCTAAGTTTGCCGGCCGCTTTGAAGCGATTGCAGTACGAGTACCTACTATCAATGTTACTGCTATGGACTTGAGCTTGAATTTGTCGAGCGACGTAAGTATTAGTGATATAAACCAAGCGATTATCGATGCACAAAGCAATGGTTTAGCGGGCATTTTAGGCTATACCACAGAGCCATTAGTTTCTATCGACTTTAACCATGACCCGCACTCTTGTATCGTCGATGGTAACCAAACACGCGTGAGCCACAAACGCTTAATTAAGCTGCTTATTTGGTGCGATAACGAATGGGGCTTTGCAAATCGCTTACTCGACACCGCTTTTACCATGGCACAAGTTGGCGAATAATACTCAAGATGATAAATTTATAAACAAGAGCAAATTTACCTAACCGTTAAACTTCTATCAACAGGGAATAAACATGTCAGTAATTAAAATGACGGATTTAGCATTAAACAATCAACGTGTGCTAATTCGTGAAGATTTAAATGTACCGGTTAAAGATGGCAAAATAACGTCAGATGCACGTTTAAGAGCGGCACTACCGACACTAAAACTAGCACTCGAAGCGGGTGCAAAAGTAATGGTAATGTCGCATTTAGGTCGCCCAATCGAAGGCGAATATAACCCAGAGTTTTCTTTACAGCCGGTCGCCGATTACCTTGCTGCTGCGCTTAACGTACCTGTTCGCTTAGCGAAAAGCTATTTAGGTGGCATAGAAGTTAACGTTGGCGAATTGGTCTTATTTGAAAACATCCGCTTTAACGACGGTGAACAAAATAATAACGACGAGTTATCAAAAAAACTCGCAGCCCTTTGTGACATTTTTGTTATGGACGCATTTGGCACTGCTCATCGCGCACAAGCCAGCACACATGGCGTTGCAAAATATGCACCTACTGCTTGCGCAGGTCCGCTATTAGCCGGTGAATTAGCTGCATTATCAAAAGCACTTGATAACCCTGCCCGTCCACTAGTTGCTATTGTTGGCGGCTCTAAAGTATCAACTAAACTAACGGTACTCGATTCATTAGCCGGCATTGTTGATCAACTAGTTGTAGGCGGCGGTATTGCCAATACCTTTATTGCCTCACAAGGCCACAATGTCGGTAAGTCTTTATTCGAAGCTGACTTAGTTGATGAAGCAAAACGCTTAACTAAACAAGCCAGCGACAATAATGGTTCAATTCCAGTTCCAACAGATGTAGTCGTCGGTCAGGAGTTTTCTGAAGCCGCGCAAGCAACACTTAAAAATGTTAGCGACGTTGCGGATGGTGATATGATTTTTGATATCGGGCCAGAAAGCGCTAAAGCGTTAGCAGACATTATCGCCAATGCCGGTACGGTAGTATGGAATGGCCCCGTAGGTGTATTTGAGTTTGACCAATTCGGCAAAGGCACAGAGACCATAGCTCGAGCGATTGCTGATAGCAAAGCTTTTTCTATCGCCGGTGGTGGCGACACATTAGCAGCAGTTGATAAGTACGGTATTGCTGAGCAAGTATCCTATATTTCAACAGGCGGTGGCGCTTTTCTTGAATTTTTAGAAGGCAAGAAGTTGCCGGCAGTAGAAATATTAGAAGCGCGTGCCAAGCAATAAGCGTTAAAACAACAACTGTTATCCAAAAAAGTTGACCGTGCGTAGCTGCTCGCTCAGCTTTTTTTTTGCCATAGCGAAAAATCTTATTACAACGCCTTTGAGAAAAACCTCTCATTTAAATGAACAAATAGTAGTAAAATTACATAAATACTTACCAACAACGCAATAAAAAGTTACATAAACCCCTCTTTTGTTAGTAATAAATAAACAAACCAAGCAAATTACTATAGCGTTAAATAATTAAGCCAATTGTGACGATTTTTTCTAGTGCAAATTATTAAACCCTTCTGATATAATTACGATACGAAAGCGTTAAGTTTCACAATGAAACTTTTTAAAATCAATTTTGTTTCTATTCACAATCACAGGAGTTAGTTCATGGCTTTAGTTTCTATGCGCCAAATGTTAGATCACGCCGCCGAAAATGGCTACGGTATTCCGGCCTTTAACGTTAACAATTTAGAACAAGTTAGAGCTATCATGCTTGCCGCTAACGAAACCAACAGTCCTGTTATTTTACAAGGGTCTGCAGGTGCAAGAGCTTATGCTGGTGCACCTTTTTTGCGTCATTTAATTTTAGCCGCAATTGAAGAGTTTCCACATATCCCGGTAGTTATGCATCAAGATCACGGTACATCTCCTAGTGTTTGCCAACGTTCAATTCAATTAGGCTTTTCATCAGTAATGATGGACGGTTCATTAATGGATGACGGTAAAACACCTTCTAGCTACGAATACAATGTTGATGTTACGCGTCGTACCGTTGAAATGGCGCACGCTTGTGGTGTTTCAGTTGAAGGTGAATTAGGTTGTTTAGGTTCTTTGGAAACTGGCGAAGCTGGTGAAGAAGATGGTATTGGCGCTGTTGGCAAGCTAACAATGGAGCAAATGCTTACTGATCCTGAAGAAGCAGCCGATTTTGTACAAAAAACTCAAGTAGATGCCTTAGCCATTGCTTGTGGTACTTCACACGGAGCTTATAAATTTACTCGCCCACCTACTGGCGATATTTTAGCTATCGACCGTATTAAGGCCATTCATAACCGCATTCCTAATACGCATTTGGTTATGCATGGTTCATCTTCAGTACCACAAGATTGGCTAGCAGTAATTAATAAGTTTGGCGGCAAGATACCTGAAACTTACGGTGTACCTGTTGAGCAAATTCAAGAAGGTATTAAAAATGGCGTGCGTAAAATCAATATTGACACCGATTTACGTTTAGCATCAACCGGCGCTGTACGCCGCTTCTTGGCTGAAAACCCAAGTGAATTTGATCCACGTAAATTCCTAAAAGCATCAACTCAAGCGATGTCAGATATTTGTAAAGCACGTTATGAAGCTTTTGGCACCGTTGGCCAAGCATCAAAAATTAAACCCATTTCGTTAGATAACATGTTTATGCAGTATTCTACCGGTAAACTAGACGCTATAATTAAGTAGCTTCAACGAACGAAAATTAACATAATTTATTAAAAAAGCGACGCGAAGTCGCTTTTTTTATTCTTCGATGTTACAGCTTAAGATTGAAAAAATATTTGCTATTAATTTAATGAACTCAGTAACAAAACAATGCTATTTATTTTGATGTTTATTATAATTCGCCCTTTATAACCGTGCTTAGGATACACAATGGATATTATTCAAAACTGGCTTGTCGATAATCAACAAATGCTGATAGATTTCGCTATTAAGTTAATCGTAGCAATAGCGATCGTTTTTATCGGTAAATTTATCGCCAATATGGTGCGCCAAGGCGTGATCAAAGTCATGCGTCATAAAGGCATGGATGATGCTATCATTTCATTCATTAGCAGCCTACTTTACGGCATGTTATTCTTTATCGTTATTGTTGCTGCAATATCACATTTAGGTTTCAACACCACCTCACTCGTTGCTATCGTTGGTGCTGCAGGTTTAGCTATTGGCTTAGCGTTACAAGGTTCTTTATCAAATTTTGCCTCAGGCGTATTATTGATTGTTTTCAAGCCATTTAAATCGGGTGACTTTATTGAGGTATCGGGTGTCTCTGGTATTGTTGAAAAGATTCTAATTTTTTCAACCCAATTAAGAACCGGTGATAATAAAACCGTTATCATTCCAAATGGTGCTATTACTAGCGGCACTATTACCAATTACTCAACCAAGCCGACGAGAAGAATAGATTTGATTATCGGTGTGAGTTATGATGCCGACCTCGCAAAAACCAAAGCACTATTACATAAGTTAGTCAGTGCCGACGAGCGAGTATTAAAAGATCAGACTGTTACTGTTGGTGTCTCTGAACTCGCTGATAGCAGCGTTAATTTCGTGGTCAGACCTTGGGTTAAATCTACTGATTACTGGCCAACTTATTTCGATTTACTAGAAAAAATTAAAACCGAATTGGATCGCGAAGGTATCGAAATCCCATTCCCACAATTATCTGTCCATATGAATAAAGAGGAAAAAAATGAGTCTTAAATTAATATCAGCCGCGTTGTGTTGTGTATCACTAGCAACAGCAGCAGAAGAAGCAACCACTGCGAAAGAAAAATCACCTTACACTGCATCTGCAGAACTAGGCATGCTGTTTAAAACCGGTGATACCAATAGTGCAGATGTTAAAGCTGGCTTTGATTTTGCTCATGAAGAAGCGGCATGGAAGTCAACCGTGCAGTTAGATTTATTGGTCAAGAAAAGCGATCAAGATGACGGTACCGGCACTGGTGAGGAAACATTTTCAACCAGCGATCAAAAATGGTCACTAGTGGGCCAAACTAACTATACACTTGATAAAGCAAGCCCAAACTATGTTTACGCTAATGTTTCTTATGAAGATAACCGCTTTAGTAGTTTTGAAAGCCAAAGTTCAGTCTCAACAGGTTGGGGTCGTCGTTGGTATGAAACCAAAAATACCACTTTAGATGCTGATATTGGTCCAGGTTTTAAACGTGATGTAGTTCGTGCAACAGAAACAGAGCCAGAAGAAACTAAATCTGCCTTTATCATTCAAGCACAAGCATTGTATACGCGTCAGTTAAACGAACACGTGTTATTTAAACAGAAGTTAGTCGCAAAGTACGCAACTAAAAGTGATGCAAACAGCACATATTCAGCTAGAACCTCAATCTCAACCAAACTAATTGAAACTTTACAGCTGAAGTTTAGCGTAACATTCGACTACAACACTGAAGTTGATGAAGACAAAGAAAACTTAAACACAGAAACAGCAATGACTTTAGTTTATAGCTTCTAGTTATTACTTCTTCGATATATAACCTTCAAAAACCAGTAGAGATTATCTGCTGGTTTTTTTATGGCATTAGCGTAAACGAGATCACATCATTACACTTCAACAAAGTTATTAATGCTGTTATATAGGCGCACGAACATTATTTTCTCAATCACCAACTGCCGAAAGCTCTACTTGATAGAGTTCAGCTAAGTTCATTGATATTTAATTATATAAACTTAATCTCAGTAGATTTTTTCATCATTCAATAGCGAACAATTTACGTTAGGTTAATGACGTTTTTAGGCTGGGTAATTAAATAATAATATACTGAAGCGCTATAAAATAAAAAAGCTCTACTTCATCAGTAGAGCTTTTTGCTTCGGTTGGGATTTGTTTAGTAAGCGATTAACTTGCCGCTAGCAGTTAATTAAAACTGGTTAGAGGTGTTTTTTGCGCCACCCGCTTTAAGTGCGTTTTCACCGGCGAAGTATTCTTTGTGATCATCACCCATATCAGAACCTGACATGTTTTGATGTTTAACACAGGCGATACCTTGACGAATTTCTTCACGTTGCACGTTTTTAACGTAACCAAGCATCGCTTGTTCGCCGAAATACTCTTTCGCTAAGTTGTCTACTGACAATGCGGTAGTGTGGTAAGTAGGTAGCGTAATCAAGTGGTGGAATACGTTGGCCTCACGTGCTGTATCTGCTTGGAAAGTACGAGTACGCTCATCAGCAATCGCTGATAATTCAGTTTCATCGTACTCTGCACTCATTAAATTATCACGGTCGTAGGCAGAAACATCTTTACCTTCTTCAACCATAGTATCGTACGTTTGCTGACGGAAATTAAGCGTCCAGTTGAAAGATGGCGAGTTGTTATAAACAAGTTTCGCATCAGGGTGCACTTTACGCACATCATTCATCATGCCCGCAATTTCGTGTACGGTAGGAACCGCTGTTTCAATCCAAAGTAGATCAGCACCTGCGTTTAGTGCACCGATACAGTCAAATACACAACGTTCATGACCAGTACCTTGACGGAATTGGTATAAACCAGAAGGTAAACGTTTAGGACGAACCAGTTTGCCGTCACGGTTGAAGCAAACATCACCTTCAGCCATATCAGCTACACCGATTTCTTCAACATCTAAGAAAGAGTTATAGATATCACCAGAGTCACCTGCTTCTTTAACAACAGCAATTTCTTTGGTTAAACCAGCACCTTCAGAATCAGTACGTGCCACAATGATACCGTTATCGATACCTAGCTCTAAAAAGGCATGACGTAACGCACGAATTTTCGCATGAAAGTCTGCGTGAGGAACTGTTACTTTACCGTCTTGATGGCCACATTGTTTTTCATCGGCTACTTGGTTTTCAATTTGTAAGGCACAAGCGCCTGCTTCGATCATTTGCTTTGCCATTAGGTAAGTCGCTTCAGCATTACCAAAGCCGGCATCAATATCGGCAACAATCGGTACCACGTGGGTTACATGGTTATCAATTTGATCTTGTATTGCTGCTTTTTCTTGTTCGCTTGTCGCTTTATCTAAATCACGAAACAAGCCACCTAACTCACGAGCATCCGCTTGACGAAGGAAGGTATAAAGCTCTGCAACTAGAGAAGCTACGCTAGTTTTTTCATGCATAGATTGATCTGGAAGTGGACCAAATTCACTGCGAAGTGCCGCCACCATCCAACCTGAAAGGTATAAGTAGCGACGATCAGTTTTACCGTCGAAATGTTTCTTGATTGAAATCATTTTTTGTTGGCCAACAAAACCATGCCAACAGCCTAGAGATTGAGTATATTTAGTTTTGTCTGCATCGAAAGCCGCCATATCTTTGCGCATTATGTCGGCAGTGTATTGGGCAATTTCTAAACCAGTTTTAAATCTATTCTGGGTGCGCATGCGGGCTACTGATTCAGGATTAATAACATCCCATGCACTGCCAGCTTTCTCTTTGATTGCTTTAACTGCTTCTATTGCGCTTTGATAATTAGACATATTACTTTCTCCAAAAGTCTTAACTGACAGTATTTATAATTTTGGTGATGTAACGACTTAGGTAAGTTGTCACACCGAGCAACACAAATAGTAAACCAGCCACTGCAAATAAATAAAATATATAATATGCATCCCTACCATTCACAGAGAAAATAACAGGGCATTAACTCTAAAAATGACAAATATATTATTTAACAAATTCAAGCAGTAACCTATTCAACGTAGCTATTAATTATGCCAACATCATGCAAAATAATTTAATTTTTTAGGTGAATTTACTTGATTATCACCATAAGCCATGACATATATCTACGTTATACTTATATTCTAGACTATTAATTTTATGAATATCTCGAAAATTGATTTAAACCTACTTATTTATCTTGATGTCTTACTACGAGAGAAAAATGTCACTCGCGCTGCTGGACAGTTGAATATTACTCAGCCCGCGATGAGTAATGGTTTAAAACGCTTACGTACATTGTTTAACGATCCTATTTTAGTGCGTACATCCGACGGTATGGTGCCAACGGAACGTGCTAGAGCTTTAGCACCGGCCATTCGTAAAATTTTATTGGAGCTAGAAGAAGCGCTACAAGGCGAGGAAGAGTTTAACGAACAACATAGTCATCGTGTTTTTCGATTAATGGCTAGTGATTATGCCGCATCAACCTTGTTGCCAAAACTATTAAAGCGCATCAATCAAATAGCACCTAATGTCACCATTGATATTATGACCCCCAGCGACGTGACATTTCACGATGTTGAAGCCGGAAAAATTGATATGGCCATCAATCGTTTTGATGAACTACCACAATCGTTCCATCAAAAAACTATTTGGCGTGATACATTCTCATGTTTATTAAGTGCAGATAACCCGGTTGTTGAAAAATTTAACCTCAATACCTATTTATCGGCAAAACATGTTTGGGTATCTAAAACGGGGTTTGGTGTCGGGGTCGGTATGGATCCGAAAGACGTTCAAAAACTAGGTTGGGTAGACGAAGCGTTAGCGCGCTTGGGTAAAAAGCGGGATATTAAAGTATTTACGCGAAACTATCACGTTGCCATGCAATTGGCCTTTGAAGATGAGTTGGTGGCCACCTTACCTTCTCGTGCCGCTTTAATTCATAAAAACGATAGCAATTATACCATTCTCAAACCACCATTTGATATTCCCGACATCGAACTTAAAATGATTTGGAGCCCACTGTTACATCATGACGCAAGTCATATATGGTTTAGACAGTTAGTTATCGAAGCTGCGAATGAAGGTTAGGTAAACAAGGTAAACGGCGTGTGAAAACATTTAATAAAAAAGTATTCAATGTCACGTATAGCGTTTTCGCTATCTGTAGTTGCCTTGCTTTTGGTAAATTATGTTCGTATTTTGCGCCGATATTACCTAGCAGTTTATATGGTTTAATAACTTTTACCCTAACACTACATTTTCGTCTTTTTGATGCCGATAAAATTAAAAGCACGGTTGTTTGGTGTATAAAACATATGGCGGTTTGTTTTGTTCCTGCGGGTGTTGGTATTGTCAACCACCTTGAATTGGTTAGACAATTTGGCCTAGCCATTGTTAGCATCACCTTTGTAACAACATTTATATTACTGACCCTGGTCGGGCTTATTTATCAGCGTTATGCTGTAAGTGAGGAGTGATAAATATGCTAATTACTGAGCTGTTACACTCCCATCTATTATCCTCTGTTGTTGCCGTTACCGGCACCATAGTGCTGTTTCAATTTGTTGCTGTACTACAACGAAAATTAAATGCCATCTGGTTACAACCTATGCTAATGAGTATCTTAGTGCTTATGGCGCTATTACTCTGGCAAGACATTAACTTTGATCGTTACTTTTCGAACTCTTGGCTGCTCAACGCGCTACTTGAGCCCGCTGTCGTTGCATTAGGCTTTCCTCTCTACCAACACTTAGAAACCATCACTAAACAATGGAAAAATATTGTTTTAACATTATTAATAGGTGCGCTAATAGCGATTATCAGCAGCTTTATTATTACCATGTTAATTATCGGCGATTACACCATTGCTGTCGCACTATCACTTAAATCTATTACGACCCCAATTGCTATCGCTATTGCTGGGCAATTAGACGGTAATACCGCTATTACAGCATTTACGATTATTCTTGCCGGTTTTTTTGGCGCTTTAGTTGGTCCACGATGGTTAACATATATCAAAGTGAAGTCACCGAAAGCGCAAGGCTTAGCTATTGGTGCCGCTAGCCATGCAATTGGTACCGCCACGGTCAGTAATATCAGCTACGAACATGCTGCCTATAGTTCGTTAGCCTTAATTGTTTCGGCGGTAATCACGGCAATTACCAGCCCGTTTATCATTACTTTCTTAGCTTCCCTTTGGTAGCATTAGAAAACAGTATTTTGTCGTCAGAGCGCCGAAAAGGTTAAAAGCATTTAAATTCACAATATGAATACCAAAAATAAAAATAAACAATATCATGAATGAAACTATGTATAAAATAAAAAATAGCTATCTTTATTAATAATTAACAATGAGTTAACTTTATATTTTATTTTAAATTTAAACCATTAGGCTAAATTGATATTGCTTGCTGGTCGCGTCGCTATTGCATAGAGTCAACAAAATTTTTACATTGCACGTATAGCTTTTAAATTAATAGTCAAAAGTAAGAAAAAATTCTTCCAAACTTACAAAATAGGTGTCTCATGACAAAACGAATTTCAATTGCAAATTTGCAGGTAGCAGAAGAGTTATATAGCTTTGTTAACGAACAAATTCTTCCAGGTACTACCATCGCTGTAGATACGTTCTGGGATGGCTTTGCAAAAATCATTACTGATTTAAGCCCCAAAAATAACGCCCTGTTGCTTAAGCGTATGTCGCTGCAACAACAAATCACCACTTACCATCAAACGCACCAAGCCGAAAATTTTGATTTTGTTGACTATAAAGAGTTTCTCACCACGATTGGCTACCTCGCAGCACCTGTGCCTGACTTCACTATTTCAACTAAAAATGTTGATGCTGAACTCGCCACTATGGCTGGACCGCAGCTTGTTGTGCCAGTAATGAACGCTCGCTTTGCCTTAAACGCCGTTAATGCACGCTGGGGCAGTTTGTATGATGCATTATACGGCTCAGATGTTATTACTGATGCCGACGGTGCCGAGAAAACCAAAACTTATAACCCTAAACGTGGCGCTAAGGTGGTTGCTTTTGCTCGTGATTTTTTAGACCAAAGTATTCCACTGGTTACTGGTTCACATCACAACGTACAGAGCTATCAGGTTGTTGACCATACGCTCTTAGTTAAGCTAAGTAATGGCGAAAGCACTCAACTGGCTGATCCGATAGCACTTATCGGTTTTACCGGTGAACCAACATCACCCCACGAACTGGTATTTAAACATCATGACTTACACTTTATTGTTGAATTTGATCAGCAAAGTACAATCGCTCAAAGCGACCCTGCCGGTGTTAGTGATATCGCCATGGAGTCTGCACTAACCACCATAATGGATTGTGAAGATTCTGTCGCAGCCGTTGACGCAGAAGATAAAGTCATCGCATATCAAAATTGGTTGGGATTAAATCAAGGCACCTTATCTGAAAGCTTTGAAAAATCTGGTCAGCAGCACACGCGCGTAATGCATCAAGATAAGACTTTTCAAAATCTTGATGGCACACAAGGCAAGCTCAAAGCACGCAGTTTAATGTTTGTTAGAAATGTCGGTCACTTAATGACCAACAATGCCATTATTGATCAACACGGCAATGAGGTACCTGAAGGTATCATGGATGCTGTCATCACTTCATTGATTTCAACTTACGACGTTAATCAGCAAAATACCTTACGTAATAGTGAAACCGGCTCGGTCTATATTGTTAAACCAAAAATGCATGGTCCTGAAGAGGTTGCCTTTGCTAATGAGCTATTTGATCGTGTTGAAGAGCTTTTATCACTGCCTCGTAATACCTTGAAAATGGGTATTATGGATGAAGAGCGTCGTACCAGTGTTAACTTAAAAGCTTGTATTTATGCGGCAAAAGAGCGCGTGGTATTTATCAACACTGGTTTCCTTGACCGAACCGGTGATGAAATTCATACCTCAATGTCTGCCGGCGTTATGGCAAGAAAGGCAGATATCAAATTAACAAAATGGATTTCTACTTATGAAGATAATAACGTTGATATCGGACTCGCTTGTGGCTTCAGTGGCAAAGCACAAATTGGTAAAGGGATGTGGCCAATACCAGATCAAATGGCTAATATGTTGGCGACAAAAATTAACCACGTAGAAGCCGGTGCAAATACCGCTTGGGTGCCATCACCTACTGCCGCAACACTACATGCTTTGCATTACCATAAAGTCAATGTTTTACAATTGCAGCAGCAACTTAAAAGTCGTATCCCTGCGAATATTGATGATATTTTAACCATCCCCCTAGCGGAACATACCCAATGGTCTGAGCAAGAAATTTCTGATGAGTTAGACAATAATTCACAAGGCATTTTAGGTTATGTGGTACGTTGGATTGATCAAGGCGTTGGCTGTTCTAAAGTACCTGATATCAACAATGTTGGCCTGATGGAGGACCGAGCTACCTTACGTATATCCAGCCAGCATATGGCAAACTGGTTACAACATAACATTTGTACACCTGAGCAAGTGCTAGCAAGCATGAAAAAAATGGCAGCGATTGTCGATCAACAAAACCAACACGATAGTCAATATCATGCAATGTCTGATAACTTTGACAGCAATATCGCTTTTCAAACCGCGCTCGAGTTAGTATTTCAAGGTCATCAACAACCTAATGGTTATACTGAGCCTTTACTGCATAAAAATAGACTCTTATACAAAGCGCAAGCTAAATAAGCCATCGCGTCAGTTAGCCCTTTGCTGATCAGTTCTAGTGACTTTTCAGCAGAAGCTAATATTTAGAATTAAAAAATTATTTTACCACCTCGCCTAATTTACCAAACACTTGCTTCTACACCGACATTATTATTTAGCTAATACTAGCAAAAGCATTCAGGAAAATTACTTAAAGCAAT